>Ga0272441_10004253_pt1 | contig 26260 bp, 19 predicted proteins | sample SSMProp6N_FD_193582 | JGI IMG/M metagenome (GOLD analysis project Ga0272441, IMG submission 193582) | Marine sediment archaeal communities from Little Sippewissett salt marsh, Falmouth, MA, United States - SSM-Prop-6N | ecosystem: Environmental > Aquatic > Marine > Wetlands > Sediment ... | reverse complement strand
ATACATCATTGTGCTTCAGTACGGTATCCTCGAGCGTTTTGGTCATAAACGGCGTATTCCCGATATAACCATTTGCGATTCTCATTGTGTCGTAAGAAATCAGGGTCAGCGGGTATTCTGATGAATCCCCCTCGCTGTCAATCGGTATGTAATGAGGCAGGGCATTCTCATCCTTTTGGGTGGTTTCATACAACCGGGTCACAAAAAATTCAAATTTAGACGTTGGCGTCTGAAACGCTTTATCCAAACCGGCAGGAGAGAATTGCCCGTCCACCCAATAACCGTTTTCCTCAAGCGTTTCCCATTTATCACCCAGCGTCTTTTTCAGACAATCTTCATAGCTGTCCCAGGGGAACGCCTCCGCGATGCTGCCTCCCAAGGCTTTTGCCAGAAGAAGAACGGTATCGCCAACGTGCTTTGTATCGTACAGAGGGTCGATCACGGGTCGGGTCAGACCGATAAATGGTTTATTGAAACCGATCGGTGCCGGGGCATCTTCATATCGTTCAAGATACGCATGATTTGGCAGAATGAGATCCGCGCAGCCGGCGGTTTCGTCCATATAGGATGAAAAACTGACCACATAGGGTATTTTATCAAACGCCTCCTTGACAGCCTTCCGGCCCTTCAGTTCATAAAGAGGGTTGGTTCCAGCCACCAGAAGCACATCCAGAGATTCATCGCCGGAGGCGATTGCCTCGACTAAGCGGTTCGGCAACGATTTTACCAATGAATAGTCCGCAGATCCCGCCCCGTCCACACGGGCCTGGGTCATGCCCTTCTGGGCAACGCTGTCGAGTTTGACATCGGGCCACTGGACATAATGGGATTCCGGAACCGTCCAGATTCCGCCTTTCTGATTAATGTTTCCGACCAGAGCATTCAGAGCATGAATCGCCATGGCTTCATGAATACTTCCGGGCGTATTGCCCTGCCCACGCCCGCAAACAGCCACGGGCTTTGAGGCAAACGCAAACCGCCTTGCCAGTTGAGCAATGGTGGATCTGGGCACACCGGTTATTTCAGAGACTTTTTCGGGAGAATAATTGCCGAGAACCAGTTCCTTGAATCCCCTGTGGTGATGTTCTCCTTTTTCATCCGTCCAATCGTAGAACCCGTACGCATACCGGTCGATAAACTTATGATCGTAAATGGCCTCTTTGATCAATACATAGGCAATGCCCAGCGCCAGAGCGGCTTCCGTTCCCGGGTTGATGGGAATCCATTGATCGGATTTCGCCGCTGTATTTGACAGGCGGGGTTCAATCTGCACCAGTTTGGCACTGCCGGACTTCCATCCGCTGTTGGCTTTAAACATTCGAACCGGAGACCCCCAGCCGTCAATGATGCCGCTCCCGAAACTGAGAATAAAATCCGAATTTTCAAAATCATATCCGACCGCCGGACGCCCGCCCTGCATGAGACCCACCGCCGTTTCATACGAGGTTCTCGAGGTTGCCCCATATACGATATTGGGAGAACCGTACGCAGTCATGAACCGATCAAACAGCTTCGCAACAGTCCCGCGATCCGTGCCCAGAATTCCACCGAGTTTCTCAGGCCGGCCTCCGGTTCGCAGTGAAGCCAGTTTTTCCCCGATCTGCTTGACGGCTTCGTCCCAGGAAATCTTTTCCCATTTACCTTCGCCCCTGTTTCCTACGCGCTTCAACGGCGTCTGAATCCGCGTTGGGCCATAGAGCAGCTGAGTCCCGGCCAGCCCAAGTATGCAAATTCCTCCGTCATTAATCGGGCACCCTTTCTGCCCTTCGATTTTGACGACCCTGTCTTCGATCTTTCTCGCTGAAATGCCGCAGGCTCCGGGACACAATGTGCAGACCGAATTCACATAGGTCGTTTCGCCATCTTCAGGCACGGGTGTCCACGGCCAATTCTGAGTCCAAATAGAAATATCATCCGTCAGCTTCCAGGGTAACGGCGTAAAAGCTATTCCCGCCGCACCACCGGCTACAAGCGACAAGAAACTTCTTCTGTCTATTTTCATAAGATTCTACCCCTTAAACTCGAATAAAAGCCATGCTTCTAAGCAAGTTAATAAAAAATGGATACCGATGATGCCGTATCCCATCACTTATGGCATACAAAGCATGCGTCTTTTCTGCCGGGCTCCCGCTCATGGCAGCCGGCGCAATCATCCATTTTCATACTGTCCCAGGAATTTTTCTTGAATCCTGAAATATTTCGGCCCCAAATATCACGACTGTAACCCGAGATGCGATTTTTCTCATAGGTTTTTGAGCTTGTGGATTCTCCGATCGCCCCGTGACACGTTGCACATTCCATTTCCGAAATCCGGACATGAACGGCATGAGAAAAAAAGACGCAGTCCGGCTGTCTGGAATATACCAGCCAGGGGACTTCCCTGCCGTTTGCGACATACTCCTCTACAAATTTTGTCTCATCCGGGGTGTCGCCCTGGACTTCCTCATGACAGTCAATACATTGCGCAAGTTTGGGCACTCCGGAAAAGCTTCCATCTTCTCGGAAATAATGGCAGCTTTCACAACCTTCATCCACAGAATCAACGTGAAGCTGGTGATTAAAATCAATCGGCTGTTTTTTCTTGGAATACAGCAACGACGGGAAAATGACCCATCCCACAAGAAGACTGACCGCTATTCCGATAACAAAGGAGAGGAAAATAATCCCACCGGATTTGCCTCCCTGCTTCTTTTCATCCATGATCGACCCCTTCTTGGCTTTTCCTTCTAATAGCTTATTAAAATTGGTTAAATTGATTTGTCCATTTCAACCAAATACACAAACCCCTGCCCCCAATAGAACAAAAAAAGAACCAACCGGAAAACGAGTTCTCTTCCCCTGTTAGGGGGGAGAAACGTTCCTCTCCTGTTTTTAAGTTCCCACCTGAACAAACCGGCACCGGAAAGTTTAAAAAAACAATTTATTAGTAATTCTTAATTTTCTACCCTGTGATTTGTGTTTTGTCAATGAAAATTCTAAGTGATGGATTCGGAAGATCCGTCGGCATGACTATTATAAGTATATTTCTCTGTTTTTATAGGGTTTAAACCCCGATTAAAAGTAAAACCAAAGCATGCTTTTTAAAACTGACCGTAACTATGGAGCCCCGGAAGCAAGTTAACTCCAAAATATGTAAATATCACCGCCATGAACCCGATAATGGAAAGTAAAGCAATTCGTTTGCCGTGCCAGCCCCGCATCAATCTGGCATGCAGCAGGGTCGCATAGACGAACCAGGTAATCAGAGACCAGGTTTCTTTTGGATCCCAGGACCAGTAACTGCCCCAGGCCGAATTTGCCCACACCGACCCGGTGATGATACCGATGGTAAGAAACAGAAATCCGAACATCACCATTTGATAGGTCAGTTCATCCAGAACACTCAGATCCGGCAGCCGGGAAAGGAGCCGGTCGGGCTTGATGGATTTTCTGTTTTTTATCAAATACATGATGCTGATACCGAAAGCGATCGCAAAAGCCGCATATCCCAGAAAGCAGGTAAACACATGGGCGATCAGCCAGTTGCTTTTCAAGGCCGGGACCAACGGCTGGATTCGATCGTTGATATTCGGCGACATGGATGCGTAGGCCATCGTTAAAAACGCAAGGGGAGTCGCAAATGCACCGACGACCCTGTTTTTATATTTCCATTCGACCACCAGGTAAATGGCGCCGATCATGCAGGCAAAAAAGACAAGGGACTCATACAGATTGGACAGCGGCGCATGACCGTAACCCAGCTGATAGGATTCAATCCATCGCAGCATCATCCCCAGTATATTTCCCAGTACGGCGCCAAGGGCCGTCCAGAAAGCCAGTTTCCCCGACAGGGGTTTTCTGAACACCCAGGAGGCTATATAAAGGAGGGCCGCTAACGCATAGATAAATGTAACAATGGACAAAACATTTGAACTGTTCATGCAAACTTCCTTATCGTTACGGATGTAAATTTCCCGGCCTGATCACTCTACTCCGTGCAACAATCGTATTGCGATTTTCAGAGAAAAACGCTTCAAAACTTCCGACATGCCGGAATGTTCAGAAAATCTTCTGAACGACCGGCACTCTGTTTTTTAGAAATCCTTGAAATCGTCTTCCTCAAAGGGGATAACGTTCTCAGGCTTGACAGGATTATGGGTCAATGTCTTTTTTTTCTTCGCGCCAAAGGCTTTATCCGGTGATTCCACCGCATCCTGCGGCTCTGATTTTTGGGAAATACCAACGTTATCGGCCGGGCTGTCAATATTTCCTTTCACAAGGGCCGTCAGGGTGAGTATCATTTTTTTCAAGTCATTGGCCTGAGTTTGCATTGTTATTGACGCTGAGGCCGATACCTGCGCATTGCTGGTATTTTCCTGAATAATCTTATCCATTTCAAATACGACCCGATTGATCTGCTCGATCCCCTCAGCCTGTTCCTTGGACGCCGCAGCGATTTCCGCCACAAGCTCTCCAACCCTGGCATCGCTTTTCGCCACTTTTGAAAACGCCTGATCGGTTTTTATAACGAGATCCGACCCGGCCTGAATTTTCCGGACAGTGCCCTCGATCAGCGTGGAAGTACTTTTCGCCGCATCCGCTGCCCGCATCGCCAGGTTTCTGACCTCGTCGGCAACTACCGCGAAACCCGCGCCCGCTTCGCCGGCTCGAGCCGCTTCGACTGCGGCGTTCAAAGCCAGCAGATTGGTCTGGAATGCAATTTCATCAATGGTTTTGATGATTTTGGATGTTTCCTCACTGGCTTTTGAAATTTCCTCCATGGACCGTGTCAGTTCGGTCATCGTATCATTTGCCTCCTGCACCACATCATGGACCTCTTTCATTAAATTATCGGCCTGATCTGCATTATCGGCATTCTGTTTGGTCATCGACGATATCTCTTCGAGTGACGACGACGTTTCCTCGATGGAAGCCGCCTGGAAGGTCGCGCCGTCCGCCAGGGACTGCCCGGCTTCCGCGAGCTGGTTCGAAACCCCTGAAAACTGACGAACGCTGTGCGTAAAGCCGTCCACAACGAGCCGAACGGGGGTTACAAATGTTTTGGAAAGAAGGTACCCCAGGAATACACACAAAATCAATCCTACGGCACAAACGGCAACAGTCTGATAAAAAGCCGCGGAAGCGGTCGTCAATACGGATGAGATTGCCCGGGCTGTCTGGCCGTCTATCGAGGACGCGACGGTCTCCAGGCGTGTTGAAATGGTTTGGATCCAATAGCCGTTTATTACGCCTGAAACGATGATTACCGCCGACATCGCACCCAGTGCACTCCAGAATTTACTTTTAATCCCGAACTGTTTGAACATGACTTTTCTCCTCCATCTCCGTAAGAATTGAGTCCAGATTTCAATGCGCTGTCACACTAAAACGAAATTCAAAGCAGCGTTCAACTGATACCCGTCAAATTTGTCAACGGCTTGACGCGTCAACTTATCCTTGAAAGATCCCCGGCAATCTGGTTCATTTTGGTTCTCATTCCCAGCTTGTTCTTGTTCGAAGTGCCCGCCGCCATAATCCTGCTTTTTCCGGAATGGGAACGAACTTCGATACAGATCCGTTGATGCGACATAAAAAACGTCACAAAACATCCGATAATCATCACGATAAAACCGAGATACACCAGCACGACCCCCGGATCTCTGGTGATTTGAAGCCCGGTGTAGTATCGAGGGGTAAACCCCTCAACAGATACCACGACATCACCTTTGACCATTCGATCGAAATTCGGAAATTTCAGCGGCAATGCGACGTCTCTGGCTTTTGAGGTACCCGGATTCAAAATACCGACAAACGCATCGCCCAGATCATGTCCCCGGAACAGATAAGAAGACCTGTAGCCTTTGAGAACAAAAGTGCCCATTGCCTCCGGCAGGTCAATTTTTTGACCGATCTTTGCTTTTCTCTGGTAACTCATGCCCGTTTCGCGCCCGGTGAAACCAAGGGTCACTTCCTTTGGCGACAGCATGCCGTAACTGGCTTGAAAGACATTGATGCCCCGATATCGAATCGGATCATTTACGATGATATCCCGGGTCATTACAACCTTTCCCGCTTCCAGCAACGACAGAGTCGATCGATATTCCCGGGGGGAACCCGAATCATAAAAACTGACCTTGAATTTATCGCAACGAACTGTAAAATCCAGTGGCTGCACCACGTTGGTCCCCTTAAGTTTTATTTCCTTCAGCGTCTCACCTTCCGGAAGATTCGCAAATCCTTCAAAACCGAAAAGAGAACCGATCAATCCACCCGCAAGGAGCAAAATCACACTCAGATGAACCGTATACACGCCGAATCTCGTAAATCGCCCCTTTTCGCCGAATATGCAGAACCCGTTTTCATTTTCCTCCGTTCGGGAATACGAAAACTTTCGGGCAACGTAAGGTTCATAAAGAGCTCGCAGGGTATCGATCGAGCGTTTATCGAAGAATTCTTCCTTATGAGAGAGGCTTCGAAACTTGGAGGCATTGAATAGGGGAGTTTTGACAAATACGACTTTCCAGGTAAAGGAAAGCCGATGGATGGAGCAAACGACGATATTGAGAGTCAATATGACCATCAGCAGCTGGAACCACCATGAATGGTACATATTGAAAAGATCCAGAGTGGAAAATATTTTATAGAGCGCCGGGCCGTATTCCCGATAATAAGCGGCAGGACTTTCATTTTGCGGTATCAGCGTGCCGATAATAGACGTAACTGCCAGCGCCAGCAATACGACTACCGTCAACTTTATTGAAGCAAAGAATTTCAACAATCCGTCAAACACACTTACCGAAGAATCCTTTTCCGTCATTGCAATTCCTTTCATGCCGTAATCGCCTTCAAACAATATCAAATCAACTGGCCTGAAGCAATAAAAACGAGATTAGAAAAATACAATAAATCAAGCCAAATGTATATTATTTTTTTTATTTTGAATCCCGCAGAGAGCAGAAAGGAATTTTGTTTTCCCGGATGGTTACCCGGATTTACGCAGCAATTTTGTGAAGGGCTGAAGCCGATTTTCCACTATACGCGTGTGATGTCCAAGGCCACGAAAGGAATAAATTTTACAAGGATTGCACACCGCAGATCAAGCCCGGCAACAAATGAATCACCTGCGCGATTTTTCCCCCAGCCACGCATGGACGGCATCGGTCACACCGGCATCATCGTTGGACGCAACCGACGCAAACCGGTATTTAAGATCCCTCGGCGCATTGTCCACGACAAATCCCGCACCGGACCATTGAAGCAGATCCAGATCATTATAATCATTACCAACGGCCATGACGTGCCGGGCCCGGATACCGAGCCGGGTTGCCAGCCACGCCGTAGTCAGACTTTTCGAGACGTCTCCGGGAAACACTTCAACCCATGTGGAAACGCCGTCCAGCGGGGAAGTAGTCCGGATAACGTTGAATTTGTCCTGCAATTGACTCCGTAAGGTATCATATACGGTTTGCCCCATACCCCCCGGAACCACCGCGATCAATTGGGCCGCGCGGTCGAAGGCGTCATTTTCCGGATTCAGCGGCCGGCAGAACCCTTCATACAGTGCGAGGCGGCGGATAAAATCCGGGTTTTCCCTTCCCGTCCAATGGTAGGCAAACATGTGGTTGTCCGGTACCGCCCGATGGACCATGAAGTCAAGGCCGTGATTCATGAGCACTTTCTGAATGTATTCAACTTCCCGGCGCTCCAGGTTCACACTCCGGATTATCCTGTTTTCCGGATATTTCATCACGGCGGCTCCGGTCGAGAACACGATATAATCCACCGGGACCGGAATGTTTATTCCGCGGTTAAACGAAAAAACCGATCGACCGGTGGCAATCACCCGAAGGTACCCGTTTTCACCAAGTTCCTCCAGGGTGCGGATATCATCTGTATGGATGGTGCCGTCGGAACGCAGAAGGGTGCCGTCCAGGTCCGTCACCACGAGGCCCTCAAATTGACTGTGCCGATCATGGCCGGCTGTCGTTGCAGCTTCGTGAACAATCATTCCCAGATCTCATAACTGCTGGTGGTTACCGGCGCACGAAGATTGTTCAGCACTTTTTCCAGAAGCACGCCCTCTCTGGCAGGATGACTGTACCCGAACGTCGAGCGTATGGCCATGGAAGTGAACTGAATGGCGCGATCGAGCGCGATCGGCAAACTGTCACCCTGAAGCAGGCTGCCCACGATGACACTGGCAAATGCATCGCCGGTACCCGGATAATGAGCGGGAATATAATCGCAATCCACTTTCCAGTATCGCCCGTCGTCCCGGTCGTATGCTACGACCGATGACACTTTCGGCTGTCCGGGAACCGGAACGCTGGTCACCAGAACGATGCGGGGGCCAAGATCCGACATCCTCAACAGCCACTGCTTGATCCCGCACTCATCGAGCGGCACGGGGTACGGTTCATCCAAAAGAAATGCGGCCTCGGTAAAGTTGGGTGTAATGACATCCGCCAACCCGACAAGTTTCCGCATCTGGCGCATCATCTCCGGCCCCATGACATCATAGGCCTTTCCGTTGTCGCCCATGACGGGGTCGACCACAATCAACGAATCGTCATGCGAAAAAAACCGGATAAAATCCGAAACGATATCCACCTGTCTGGAAGAGCCCAGAAATCCGCTGTATATTCCATCAAACGGGATATTCAAATGCTTCCAGTGATCGATAATGGCCGGCATCTCATCGGTCAGATCTACAAACCGGAATTTCTTGAAACCACCGGTATGGGTTGACAGAACCGCTGTCGGCAACGGGCACGCCTGGATTCCCATCGTTGCGAGAATCGGGATAACAACCGTCAGTGACGCCCTTCCGAATCCGGAAAGATCGTGAATGGCTGCAACCCTCGGCACGGGATTTTTCATTCAGCATCTCCATTTAGTTTCTGTTTCGGCGTCGACATTTTATTTTCAGGGACAATTGTGACTGTCGCCGCTCTTGAACTGTCCATATACTGATTTACCAGGTTTGACAACTCCTTTGCGGAAACCGACGCATAATCTTTTTCCATGGTCCGGCACCAGTCGAACTGCAGAGGATATCGCATCGACTCTTTTAAGACACTGTTAAGCCAGTATTCGTTTGTTTTTCGGAGATCTTTAATTCCGGTCATTACAGGCTTTTTCGCTCGATTTAATTCCTCCTGCGTTATGCCGTTTTTCGCCAGATCAGATATAATAGAGCTGATTTCTTTTTCGATGACGGGAGCAACGTCCGGGGCCACATACGCCATAATGTAAAATACCCCGTAGCCTTTATAGACTTTACTCGGGTGGTTGTAGGCATAGGGTGAATAGGCGGCTCCCATTTTTTCCCGAATCCGACGGCGAAGCCGGTCTCCAACCACTTCATCCAGTACGGAAAACCGGCGGGTTCTGTGGATGTCCCAGAAATCATCGGTCGGATAAGCCTTGACGACAAGGCTTTTAGGAATCTGGGTCGGTACGGCGACGGCCAGTTTCTTACCGGAGGGGAATATGGGACCCCGGTCCATCTCCGGGATCGGATCCGCCGTTTTCGAAGCCAGAGTCCCCAGGTATTTCGATGCGCTTTGAACGATGGTCTCTAATTGCACATCTCCCACCACCGACACTTCCAGCCGGTTATTTTCAAGCACCGGCATGATCCATGCCCGGACATCTTCCACGGTCAATTTCCGAAAACGATCGAAATCAGGCAGGCCGAAACGGGAATCTCCGCCGGCCAGAAAATTTTGTCCCTTCAGGTTCATGGCCCCGTCAATCGTTTGCGAAAGCTTCTCATAGCGCTGCTGAAACCGTTTCATGATTAACGCATACGCATCATCCCGGAACCCGGGGTCCTTCAGGTACGCATAAAGTATCTGAAAAAGCAGGGGCACCTCGTCCCTGACCGTCCTTCCTTCGATCACAAAGCACCCGTCCTCGATGCCAAACGCCATGTAAGTATGACGCCCGGCCATGGCCCGTTCAAAACTTTCCCTATCGATACCGCCAAATCCGCTTTCATTGATCAACTCCGACGCCAGCCGGGACAATCCGGGCTTATCGACAGGCTCGGATGAACGACCGCGTCCAAAACAGACACTGACCAGGATTTCCTCTGATTTAAAATCGGTCTGTTTGAAATTGAGTCGAACCCCGTTTTCAAAATCAATCTGAAAAACGCCGAGATCTGCAATCTCGGTTTTTTGTGACACGATTCCGGACATTTTCGGAACGGGAAGATAGGGAAATGAGGCAGCCTCAATCTCCTTCGGCCGCGATACGGGCACCTGCCGGCTCTGGACAACCGCCTCCGCTACGAGTTTTTCCGGAGCAAGGTCACCGACCAGTCGCGCATTACCGGTTACCAGGGTCAGACGATGATTACGATCCCAGGTCTCTTTAAACGCCTTATGCACATCATCGACCGTAAGAGATGCAATCATTCCACTGAACATCTCCTTTCTCAAAGCGGGTGACTGAAAAACCCGATCATTGTTCACCGCGTGAATGATCTCCCGCGAGAGGGTCCTGCTGTCCCGGGTGGGAGCCGTTTTTATCGCGTTATCCAGACCGGAAAGATAGTCTTTTTTCACTCTATCAAGCTCCGGCTGTGTAAAACCGTATTTTAACGCTTTTCTCAACGTCTGCTCTATCAGCGCAATTGTTTTCCTCCAGTTTTCGGGGCCACACTCTGCGGACATTTCGGCGTACCTGACATATTTCATAAATATCTGAGATCCGATATACGCAGAGGTCATAGGCGAATCCGGGCGACGCAAGGCGGCATCGAGACGGTTCTGAACCATCTGATTCGCCATGGATTCGATTACCTGACGGCGCTGCAGCTGTTCTGAATCGGGTTCCGGCGATATCGAATCGGCCATCTCGATACTGACGGTGGTTTTCCCGGCCTCGGGTTCATAATGGTAAAACGCCTTGTCCCCTTGATGGTTTAACCTTCCGAAGTCGGGTTCTTCCCGGGCCGGGGCCCTTGCGGTCATGTCCGAAAAATTCTCTTTAATGAGAGATTCGGTCGCCTCGGCATCCATGTCTCCCACGATGACCAGAACCATTTTTTCAGGCCGGTACCAGGTATCGTAAAAATTTTTGAGTTCGGTCCGGCCTGCGCGGGTGATGACCGGTTCGATTCCGATCGGCAGACGATTCACGACCCGTGTGCCGGCCAGTTCGAATTTCACGGTGGATTCAAACGTTCGATACGATACCGAGTCCCGGGTCCTTTTTTCCGCCAGAATAACCTTTCGTTCCCGGTCGATCTCAGATTCGAGCAGCAATGCCCCCCCGGCATAATCTTTCATCACCAAAAGGCCTTTTTCAAGGCTTTTCCGGGTCCCGTCCGGCAAGAGGATATCATAGACCGTCTCCGAAAATCCCGTGTGTGCATTGGCATCGGCACCAAACTGCATACCAATGCTCTGGAAGTATTTAACCAGTTCCCCTGGTCTAAAATGTTCGGAACCGCAAAAAAGCATATGTTCCAGAAAATGGGCCAGTCCACGCTGGTCTTCGGTTTCGTGAATCGATCCCGCCTGAACGTTCAAGTGCATGCTGACCCGGCCTTCGGGTTTCTGATTTTTCATCAGAGCATATCGAAAGCCATTGGAAAGTTTTCCAAACACAACCGCAGGGTCCGGTTTAAGATCCCCGGACTCGTGAGGCCATTCCGGCGCCTTTTCTTCCCCCAGAATCGGTGCCGGTGCCGAAAAAGCCGTCGGGTCCCCGGCTACGGCTCCATTGTTTAAAAACAGATAACAGGAGACAAAACTCAATACAAAACACGTCCAGAAAGCTGCAAAAACCCCTTTTCCGGTATTCGATCGAAAGAAGCTGTGAACCATGGCGGTGCTCCTTGGTGATGGTAAATAATTGCTGCATGGAATTCGGATCAGAAAGGCAAAACAGAAAACACTATTTTGACCGGGCGTTCTTCAGGCACTCCCGATCAAAACATAAAGCAGGATGTAAAAATTGGCAACAGACGAATTCAATTATGTGGAAGTGCCCACTATATCAAAATATCCGAAAAACGGCTTGGCGTGCTGTTTGAACTTTCCATGAACTTCTGACGGTCAGAAGTAAAAAATCATACTTTCACATACAGTCCGCGTGATTTTGCGACGATCAGCCCTTTTTTTGTCAGTTTATAGAGCGCATTGCTGATTTGCCGTGAATCCAGACCCGTTTTTTCCCTCAACCGTGGAATACTGGTCCCTTTACGACAGCGTTTAATAACGTCATAAACCGACCCGGTAACCTTTGTTCCGTTCCCGTTTTTCTTTGCTCTCGCGGTGCCGGCCGTCCCTCCGGCCGAATACACGGCAGCCGGTATATCGGAAAGAGCGACCCTGGAATCAACCGTAAGGGGAACGACTTGCAAATCATTGAGCAGCGTTGATATCTTTTCCATTTCCTTTGAAATCGTAAGCAAAGACTCCGAAATCAATTTCAAATGTTCATCCAGGGAATTCATGGGAATGTCTCCTTCATCGCATAAGGCATTTAAGAGCCGAGGCCCTGAATACCATTTTCATATTTTCGCTGCAGTAATATATCCGCAACAAAATGTCAATAAAATCTCAATATTGCAAAAATTTTCATCTCAATTTGAAAGTCGCTCTCCTTTATGCTTTGCTATAAATCATTTAAGCATTCAGTCATTTAGGATCACAGCGGTGAATTATATTCAATGAAGATTGCGCCGGATATCCGAAACCCCGAAAAGACATGCAGAACGATGGAATTTATTTTTTACAGGGCCTCGGGGCCATCCGACCATGTATTTTTCAAAAAAATATCACGGATTTATTGAAAAAACAGCTCATCGTTATTATTTTAATTTTTTTGAATCACATTTTGTTAAAAACCGGCGGGACTCGTTTTAAAAACGCGTCCCCAAACAAGGTTTGTCTATGAAATCCATTATAAATCTGCAAGTCACAAACGTCCCGAAAACTTCCATTTCTCCTGTTCACAGTGGTTGAGACCCTGAAGCTCCGGCTCAGTTGAGTCACCCGAGATTCGACCAGGCGTTCGTCACAGGCACTTTGGACACCCCTGTCGGCCCGATACCCGAAATTTCTTCAAAACTGACGGCTGCAGACGGTTTAGGCATGCTCAAGGTTCGCTGCAACATCCATCGAATGAGTTATACCGTAGACCCGGGGCTGTATGCTCTCGGCAACCCTGACCGGCAATCCGATATCCTGGTGTCGGCCAATTACAAACTCAGCTTCGATCTGTTGCGCAAAGAACTCACGGGACGAAATTTCTGGCTGCTGGTACTGGATACAAGGGGAATCAATGTCTGGTGTGCAGCCGGAAAGGGTACATTCGGAACCGAAGAGTTGATCCGACGAGCCGTATTCACGAGGATTTCCGAACTTACACTTCACAATAGGCTGATTCTCCCCCAACTGGCGACACCGGGGATATCCGCTCATATCGTAAAAAAGAAACCGGGATTCACTGTCTTATACGGTCCGATTCTGAGCAGGGACTTACCCCGATACCTTTACAGCGGAAAGACAGCCACGCCGGCAATGCGACGAAAAAGCTTCCCACTCACTGAACGGGCGGCGCTGGTCCCGGTTGAACTCATCGGCTTTTCGAAATGGGCGTTTATAATCGCCGTTGCTCTTTTCCTGTTGGGTGGTTTAGGCAGCCGGGGAGATTTCTGGGATAACGCGTTCAGCCACGGCACCTATGCCGCAGGCGCACTTTTGTCTGCCTGCATGGCGGGGGGAATTCTGGTGCCGCTTCTGCTTCCATGGTTGCCGGGCCGGGCATTCTCATTCAAAGGTATTTCAGCGGGGACAGCGGCAGCCATGCTGTATTTCGGTCCACGGCTCAGCTCTTTGACAAAATTGCATCAGGTGCTTGAATTCATGGGACTTTTCTTGGCGGTATGTGCCTTACGGTGTGCCCTCATGCCGTATTTGATTTTAATAAGGGTCGGGCCGAAATCGGCGATCGGGACGCCTGTATGGAATGCGGTGCCTGAGCCCGAAATTGCCCGGTGGGCGCCGTCACGGTGAACGCCGGTGTCGGGTGCGCCCAGGCCGTAATCAGTTCACCCCTTGGCTTTAAATCCGGTGACTGCTGCTGCACCATAGATGAAAAGAAACCAGTTCAATCGTCGTGCTGCCGTTCGAATTCCGGTTGCTGCTGATTTTGAATACTATCGAAACAGCCGAGATAAGAGCAGCCCGGTCGCTGACTGCAACAACGCCAAATACACATTAAAAGGATAAACATCATGACGCATCGCATTCAACATGAAAAAGACCTTGTCACAAAACGACTCCTGGTACTGTCGGTTATCATCTCACTGGCCGTCGGCTTTGTTGCCGGAATTATATTTACCGGTTTCAAACTCAATTCCGGAGTTCCTTTCGGAACCCCGCCCGGCCCGATTGCCCAATCCCCTGAAACTCAGGCACCGAACCATGAGGATATGTTTCGGATGGCTGAAAGTGAAACCCGGAAAAATCCCCGGAATCATAACGCCTGGACGCAACTCGGCAATTTGTATTATGACGTGAATCAATATGACAAAGCCGTCGACGCATATCTCAAATCCATCGAACTCAAACCGGATAACCCCGATGTTCTGACGGATCTGGGGGTCATGTACAGACGCAGCGGCCGCCCCGGAAAGGCTGTCGAGGCGTTTGACCGCGCCATAAAGTCAGACCCCGTGCATGAAGCCGCTCTCGTTAACAAAGGGATTGTACAATTGCACGATTTAAACGACGTGAACGGTGCTGCCCGGACATGGGAGCAGGTGCTTGCAATCAATCCGGTTGCCATGGGACCGGGCGGGAAATCCATTGATGAAATGGTTGAGGCACTTAAACAAAATATGAATGAGTAACACAGGCATCCCCATTCCAATTCGGGCGAAAACGATACCATCCGCAGATCTAAAAAGCCTGAAAGGCCTGTTAAGGCACTTTCAGGCTTTTACTGTGGAATTTATTTTTTCTAGGACCCTTACCCGGCCAGTGCGGCCCTGATCCGTTCCATGGCTTTTTCCACGTTTTCATAATGATTGAAGGCACTGATCCGGATAAACCTCTGCCCGCATTTACCGAACCCCCCTCCCGGCGTACACACCACCCCGGCCCGGTTCAGCAGCAGGTCAAAAAACTCCCAGGAATCCCGACGGCCGTCAACCCAGATATAGGGAGAATTCTCTCCGCCCGTACAATCATAGCCCAGAGCGGTCATCTCTTTGCGAATCAGCGCGGCGTTTTTCAGATAATAGTCGGTCAGCTGTCTGACCTGCATTTTGCCTTCGTCGCTGTATACAGCTTCGGCTGCCCGCTGAATCGGATAGGAGACCCCGTTGAATTTCGTGCAGTGACGTCGGTTCCAGAGCTGATGCAGGGCATGTTTGTTTCCTTCCGAATCATAGGCCGAACAGTCTTTGGGAACCACGGTAAACGCGCAACGGGTTCCGGTAAATCCGGCCGTCTTGGAAAAGCTCCTGAATTCGATTGCAACCTGGCGCGCTCCTTCAATCTCATAAATCGATCGGGGCAGTGTTTCATCACGAACAAAGGTTTCATAGGCGGCATCGTAAAGTATCAACGACTTGTTGTCACGGGCGTAATCCACCCAGGCTTTTAGCTGATCCCTTGTAATCACGGCCCCGGTCGGATTGTTGGGGTAGCACAGATAGATCAGGTCTACCGGACTTTCCGGTAATTCAGGGACAAACCCGTTTTCACTGGTACCCTCGAGATAACACAGCCCCGCGTATCTTCCTTCTTCAAAGCGTCCGGTTCTCCCGGCCATGACATTGGTGTCCACATAAACCGGGTAGACCGGGTCCGGTACAGCGATCCGGATATCGCCCGCGAAAATTTCCTGAATATTGCCGGTATCGCATTTGGCACCGTCACTGATAAAAATTTCATCCGGTGAGATATCGGCCCCCCTGACCTTAAAGTCATTGGTTGCGATTTTTTCTCTTAAAAAATCGTATCCCTGCTCCGGGCCGTATCCCCGGAATGAAGCGTCCCCCGCCATTTCATCAACGGCCTCGTGCAATGCCTGAATACATGCAGGCGGTAATGCGCGGGTCACATCCCCGATTCCGAGTTTGATGACATTTTTATCCGGGTGGTCTTTCTGATAGGACTCCACCCGTCGGGCGATATCGGTAAACAAATAGGAGGCTTGAAGTTTCAGGTAATGCTCATTGATCCGTATCATTGGTTCATCCCTTCGCTCATTATTTTTTTGAATCCCACCGGGCACACACATATTGATTCGACCGCGGGGACTCGGAATGATTTGTTATGTCGAACTGTCTGACGTCACTGTGTCCGAAGCACCGCTCGCCCGACACCACACGCGCAGCATTTCAAATTTGGATGCTCAATTAAGCTTATATTTTAAAAATTATCAACCCTAAATTACCGGCAGGATAATCCAAAGAAGAAGCTCTATGACCTGTCAGACCGCTTTTTTGTCTTCGTGAACCGGTTTAATACCTCACGAACCGTTTCCGCCAATGTTTCCATGCCAACCGGTTTTGTCAGGTATTTTGAAATCCCCAGAGTTTCCGCTTTTTTTTCATCAATGGATTCACTGTACCCCGTACACATGATAATCGGTATATCCGATCGTATTTTCATCAACCTGTCGGCCAGCTCGATTCCCGTCATATGCGGCATGGTCATATCGGTGATCACCAGATCAAATTCGTGGGGATGGGATTGAAACGCCTTCAACGCATCGGGGCTGCTTGTCAAAGCCGTCACACGATAACCAAGAGTTTCCAGCATATACCGAAGCACATCGATGATAACGCTTTCGTCATCAATCACCAATACACGCTCATGACCTGACGGGATGGGCTTTGGGTGATGGCTATCGGCATCCGGTTCTGCCGCCGGGCTATCAGTTCGCGGAAAATAGACATCGAACGTGGTTCCTTTACCCACCTCGCTTGTCACCGTGATCAGCCCGTTATGCCGTTTGACGATGCCGTGAACAACCGACAGTCCCAGTCCCGTACCCTTTCCCTTTTCCCTGGTGGTGAAATACGGCTCAAATATCCGATCCCGGACGGATGAATCCATGCCGCACCCAGTATCTTTCACCTCCAGAAGGACATATTTTCCCGGGGGCAAATTCAGGTGTCTCGCGAAATCCGAACCCAACTCGGTTTCCTTTAACGATACGGTCATAACACCGCCGTTTTCCCGCATGGCCTGATAGGCATTGGTGCATAGATTCATCATCACCTGATGGATCTGGGTCGGATCCGCCGCCACGGTACCACAATCCGGATCGACATACCGTGAAATTTCAATGGTGGTCGGGATGGATGCTCTAAGCAGTTTCAACGATTCCTTCACGATCGGTTGAAGCCGGATGGGCGCCATTCTCTGTTCGCTTTGACGGCTGAACGTCAGAATCTGCTTTACCAGATCCCTCGCGCGTTTGGCTGCCTTGAGAATCTCGCCGATATAATTTTCAGCAGGCGATTTTTCAGGTACCGATGCCCGCGCCAGATCCGCATACCCGATAATCGGGGCCAGAATATTGTTAAAATCGTGAGATATGCCGCCGGCCAGGGTTCCGATGGCCTCCATTCTCTGCGCCTGTTGAAGCTGAAATTCCAGACGAAATTTTTCTTTCTCGGCTTTGCGTCTCAGTGAAATATCCCTCACAAGTGCCAGAACCGTCTGCACTCCCTGCGTTTCAAATTTACCGGCACGCACTTCTACCGGAAACGAGGTGCCGTCTTTTCGTTTATAACGACCAACCAGCGTAACAATCTCGTCCCGGGCAATGTTCTGCCAATCCTCGAGCAATCGGCCCGGCGTATAGTGCGTATCGATATCGAACAGCTTCAGCTTCAGAAGCTCCTGACGGCTGTATCCCAGGCTCTCGCACATGCGCTCATTGACATCGACAATCGTTCCGTCCATGTTCAATAAAAATGCACCGTCCGATGCCCGTTCGAATAAATTACGCGACCTCTTTTCACTTTTTTCAAGCGCCCTGACGGCTCGTTTCCGCATCAACCGACTTACCAGCAGAAACACAACCAGCGCGGATTGCGCCACCACAAAAACGATACCGCTGATGACATACCCTTTGTATCGCTGATAAAACGTCAGACGCTCAAACCGGATGATACTGTCGGGAGGCAGAAGTGCCTCCCGGATCTCCCAGCGCTTGAGCTGCCGCCAGTCAAACATGGCAACGTTTTTCGCCCGTTTTGGCGGAATTTCCGCCGGTCGTTTACCATTGAGAATTTGCAGGCCGATGTCAGCCGCAATGTTTCCGATTCGTTCAGCACTTGACAGGCTGCCGCCTACGATGCCGTATCCCAGATAGGAATCCCACAGGCTGAATACCGGTGCATTGGCCGTTTGAGAAATTTTACCGAGAATTTCTCGCGGCACGAAGGTCCTTCCCGTACGGTCCTTTAAAAGGATCAGATAGAGTATTGCGGATCGTTCCGGCAGTTTTCCGATAGTTTCCAAAAGCGTTTCAATGGAAAAATCCGTTATATACGTAATAGCGATTTGTTGGGAATAAGGCGCCAGTTCAATTCGGGTTTTCCGCAGCACGTTCCGATCGGTCAGGGCCGTGCCGGAAATCACGTACAGATGCCGTCTGTCCGGCAGTAACTTCAAAATCAGATCCATGGTGCCGCGGAAATCCTCGCCACGATAGATACCGGTCATATGGGGTTCCATGTATTCCGGCTGAAAAGCTTCCGGTTCAATGGATGAAAACAAGACTGGAACACCGGGAAAAATTTCATCGCCGTACTTTCTCACAAAAGCCGCAGCTTCGTCTTCCATGGGTATGACAAGGTCCACGGGGAGAGAGGAATATTTTAGACGAAATATTTTTTTCAGGCTTTCCTGATAGGTTTCATCTGAAAATCGTACCAGATCCATATGCTCGATATTTAATTCAACGGACGAACCGGCCGACTTGACAAGCCGGGATTGCAGACCTTCATTTAACAACCGCTCCCAGGGGATACCATTTTTAAAGGAATACAGGGCCAGAACGCGCTCAGGTTCCGTCTGCGCAGCCGATAAACTATCCGCAGCATTAAAAAAACCGAGAAAAACGACGACTGCTGTTATTCGCACCGACAACACGAAAAAGCTCATTGAACTACCTGCACCGCAAAAAATTGGTGTCTTCAAAAAAACGGGGCCATACAGAAGATCAGTCCCTTATCCCGTAGCATAAATTACATTCCCACACGGACGTCAGCGGCACGGAAGGAATAAAATTTATGAGGCTATCACAGGGTTTTTGTTCGTCCTCAAGGCGTATCAAAGCGAGCATACTCGCTGCACGCATGCTTTGATGCAACGCAGAAAACGGACAAAAAGGATAACGAGACTATGGGACTTATTCCTTCCGGAACCCTTTTTTACCATACCGGGGCAGTTACCTGGTATCAAGCGTTATTTTCCCAAATGAAGGAACGTTTTTCAATGAATATCAATTGATTTTTTTTAATGCGAATTAAGGGGCTCGAAGAAAGCAGACAGTTCCGGCCAGGCACTGTTTAAGAGGGAAAACCCTCCGTCCTCCCGGATCTCTGTGGTTCCGGGAGGATCAGGCGGGTTTTTAATTTCTTATAACGTTGAAACGTTATTCTCCACCGGCTTTTTCAAGGTCGGCGATTCGTTTTTTAATCCCCTCCAGCGTCTCTTCCAGATAAGACGCCTGGGTTTTGAGTGCCCCGAGTTCCTGGGCTGCCGGGGGCACGGCTGCATACGGTGCCTCCCATGGGCCGCCGAACCCGGGATAAGGAGCACCCCATCGGCCTCCCCGGCCGTATCCGAAGCCCCGGCCGTATCCAAAGCCCCGGCCGCCGCCAAATCCCCGGCCATATCCTCGACCATAACCGGGCTGTGCATATCCCGGAGCGGCGTTGCCGGCGCAATACCCGAAACCTCTCCCCGTCATGGGGCCCATTCCTGCAGGACCTGTTCTATCACCACCTGGCATAATTCACCTCCTGATATTATTTGGGAATTAAAATTAATTTCTCCCGCGGCCTCCACCGCGGCCCTGGCCTTGACCACCACCCTGGCCCTGACCGCCTCCGGCCCCTCTTCCGGTTCCGAAGGGGTTCTGTTCACCCGGAATAACATTCCGGCCGGTTCCCTGACCGGGTATCCCCTGATTCTGATTCTGGCCGGGTCTTCTTCCGCACCTGCCAAGCCCCCTTCCGGTGCCTGGTCCCTGCCCTGAAGGCCCTGTTCCATCTCCTCTCGGCATAATATTACCTCCTTTTTTTTGGGGTCACATCTTAAATATTAAATATTCGTTTTAAAAAAACGAATATTTAATATTTAAGATGTGACCCCTCTCTGCTATAGGCCCCTGCTCTACGCCCCGACCGAAGACGCTTTCGCTGCCGCGTTCCGCATCCGGGCATCCGATATCTGGCGGCATTTAAGTTGCCTTCCAGAAAGGCATTCAATACCTGACTGAAATTACCGGAAACAAAGGGAATCATCTGAATACCGTACGCATGAATCAAATTAGCGGGTTCCCGTGATATCGCCCCGCAAATCAACATGCCGACCCCCAGCTCATGAAGCTTTACCACTTTCAACACCGGCGACTCGTATGCAATGATTTCATAATGCCGGCCGATAACGGTGTTGTTCTGAATATCGGCAATCAAAAAATTTTGCGCGGAATCAAATACCGGAGATATTCGATTTTCCCATATAGTCAGGGCCGTTTTCATTTCCGTTCAATCTCCTTTATATATTTACAATGCAAAGTACATACCAACAAAAAAATCTGATGAGAAAATTTTTATTTACTTTTTTTACAAATAGTTATCAGGCTTACCGACTCAATACCCTGAAATTTGACCGTCAACAGAGTCGCAACAATGAGACTCCTTCAAGCTAAAAGCGTCGTATACGTGCGGTACTTGTGAAAAAAACAGCTGAACAAAAAAATGGGATGGAGGACAGAGGGGGTTTTAAGAATTCTTTCGGCGACTGCGGCCGTCAATTTCAGGCAATCCGATTCCCAATATCTTGATTTTCCGAAACAACGTACTTTTATGAATGCCGAGATCCCTGGCGGCCGCCACCCGGTTGAACTTGTTCCGCTTCAACGCTTCGATAATCATCTGTGCTTCGACGGATTTCAAGGCATCATCCACGGTATCTGCCCGATCCCGCGTTTTCGCGACACCTGCCACCCGCTCCGGCAGGCATTGAATATCGATGGCGCAGTCATCCGGACACAATACGAAGGCATGTTCGATGATATTTTCCAATTCCCTTATATTACCGGGATAATCATGCGCCATCAGAACGCCCAGCGCTTCATGACTGATTCCTTCGACGGCCCGGCCCCTCAGCAGGTTCAATCGACCAATAAAATGTTCCGTCAGCAACGGAATATCTTCCTTGCGTTGTCGAAGCGGCGGCAGATCCAGGCGAACCACATGAATGCGATAAAACAGGTCCTCCCGGAACGTACCATCCTTGACCAGCGTATCGAGATCCTTATTGGAGGCCGCTATGATCCTGACGTCGGCTGTTTCGGGTTTAATACTTCCCAACGGATAAAAGGTATGCTCCTGGAGCACCCGCAACAGTCGCACCTGAAACGCCGGACTGATATCGCCGATTTCGTCCAGAAAAACCGTTCCCCCTCTTGCCAGTTCAAAATGCCCGGGCTTGTCTTTGCGCGCATCAGTAAACGCCCCGGCTTTATATCCAAACAGCTCGGACTCCAGCAGCGTATCGGGAAGAGCGCCGCAGTTGATCGCCACAAACGGTTTGGCCTTTCGGGGACTCAAGTCGTGGATGGCTTTTGCCAGCAGCTCTTTTCCGGTACCGGTTTCGCCCTGAATCAGTACCGTGCTCCCGCTGCCGGCGACCTGGGGAATGAGTGCAAATATTTTGTGCATGGCCGGGCTTCGGCTGACCATGTCGCCGATCTGGTTTCGACCGTCCAGCTGCTTCCGCAGCTCCTCGACCATGCTCATGTCGCGAAAGGTTTCCACACCCCCGAGCACCGTCCCGTCCTCATCCTTAAGCAAAGCGGTATACACGGCAACCGGAATCCGCTGTTTTTCACTGTTGACGATATAGGTCGAGGTATCCGTAAACGGTTTTCCCTCTTTCATGGTGCGCCGAAGCGGGCAATCGGTTTCGCACATATTGGAACGAAACACTTCCCAGCAGTGTTTCCCGACGGCTTCCTTCCTGGAAATTCCCGTAATCTGTTCGGCGGCACGGTTAAACGACGTGATGCGCCATTCATGATCCACGGTAAACACGCCTTCGGAAATACTTTCAAGGATAATATCCGTTACATGACTGGGTATGGGCTTTGCGCTTGAATATTTCATTGCAGACCAGTTGATCGATCGGGTTGACGACACGACCACCCATTGTCCTGCAGGGTCACGGAAGAAATAAATTCCACAGCGCAGGATATTTGTCCGTCTTCAACGCGCATCAAAGCGTACATACTTGTCGTACGTGCGCTTTGATGCAACACGGAAAACGGCCGGGGTAGTGCGTATGCGAGACTCCGAAAAGAAACACAAGACTGTGAAATTTATTTTTTCCGGTGCCCTTATACGTTTTGCCGATCGGTGTCGGTAATTTAAAAAGAACCTTCTATTTATCCGCTTTATCCAGATTCAGGATCGGCTCTATTGCCTTTCGAAAGGCATGGGCCGTGGGCGAATCCGGATACGCTTTGGTAAACGGAAGGCCGGAATCCCCGGACTCGACGATCTGAGGATCCAGAGGAATCTGCCCGAGGAACGGGATGTTCAGTTCTTCGGCCATCTCTCGCCCGCCGCCGGAATTGAATATGTTCACCTGCTTTGCGCAGTGGGGACACACGAACCCGCTCATATTTTCCAGCACCCCGATCACCGGAAGTTTCAGAGTACGGCAGAAGGTCACGGATTTTCGAACATCGGTGACGGCTACCTTCTGAGGGGTTGTCACGATGACGGCGCCGTCGGCATTTTCAATGGACTGGGCTACCGTCAGCGGTTCGTCCCCGGTTCCCGGAGGTGAATCAACGATCAGATAATCGAGTTCCCCCCACACGACGTCCTTCAAAAACTGGCGGATGGTGTTATATTTCATGGGTCCTCTGATGATAACAGCCTGGTCCTGATTCTGCAGTAAAAATCCGATCGACATGACCTTGAAATTCGGGGTCACTTCCACCGGCACCATGGCGTTACCGTCAACCGTTACGGGATGACCGACCAGATTCAGCATCGTAGGAATACTGGGGCCGTGGACATCCACGTCGAGCAGCCCGACCCGTTTACCGGCCTCGTGCAGGGCAAATGCCAGGTTGGCGGACGCCGTGCTTTTGCCCACTCCGCCTTTTCCGGAAAGTACCAGTATCTTATGTTTGATCTGGCTCATCCGATGTGTCAGTTGAATCTGTTCCTGTTTGTGTTTTTCTTTGGCCGGATCCGGCATTTTTTCTTGAATCTTTGTCACGTAAAACCTCCCTGATGTTTCAACTTGCGGTATAATACACGTCTGATTGTTTTCGTTCTGTTCGGACCTGGTTCGTCCGGACCAGTTTGCCCAGGTATTTGGACACCTCGTTCAAGTGCATGCCAAATACCTCGGAAACTTCCTTAGCCGTACACGGCCGACGCTGAAGCATGGAAAAAATCCGATCCTGATTGGCCTGTATCGAGGTGGTACGATCGGTTTTATACTCAGCGATGACTTCCGCGACCGGATCGAAAATCCGGGCCAAGTCATTCATGCGTTCTTTGGGAACGGGGGCCGCAAAGTCCTCGGCCGGCGGGCGGACCGCCGTGTTGAGCTGAATACGGTCCGGCCCGATTTCCTTTGCCAGCTGCGCGATCTTGCGAACGTTATCCGGCATGGAGTTGATTCCCTCCAGGAGAAAGACTTCCATCCACACCTGCCCTTTGAACTGGGCGCGGAAATCCTTCTGTCCCTGCACCATCCGGTCAAACCGCAGCTGGGAATGCGGACGATTGACCCACTCGAACGATGCCTGATCCCAGGCGCTCAAGGACATTTTTACGATATCGGCAAAGCAGGCCGCTTCCCGGACCTCGGGTCGGCTGAGCATCGTCGAATTGGTCAACAGTACGGAAGGAATGTCGCTGTGTTGACGCACATATTGCAGAACTTCTCCAAAACGCCAGTGAAGCGTGGGTTCGCCCGAACCCGAAAGGGTGATGTAATCCGCCTGGCCGTCAACCGCCAGCCACTGCTCCAACTCCGAAATCACATCGTTCATGGGAACATATTCCTCACGGAGAATGGTCTTTTCCGGGGTTCGCCCCAGCTGACAGAAAATACAGTCCAGACTGCAGGTCTTGAACGGGGTCAGGTCAACGCCCAATGATCGCTTGAAACGCCGCGACGGCACCGGGCCGAACAGGTATTTGTATGTCTGTTTCATGATGAAATCCTTTGATGATTCGCTCGACCGGCTAAACAGTCAGGATAAAACAGTGCCAGAGGTTGCAAATCGTCTTTTGTAATAAAGCACGAGTCTCTTTCATTGAGGTTCAGTCTCCGTTTTCAGACTCTCTGCAATTTATATACCGGTATTTCCAACAGAATTTCAAACATTTTTTTGATATAATATCAATTGGTTTTTATATGTCAGTTTAAAGGCCGGCATGATATAGTCTTATTTATGCGACAGCATTAAATAACACAATTGCATTTTTGCGACCCATTGAACGACATTATAATTTTCTAAAGCGAACTTTGCCCGCAACCTGATTACCGATCCTCAAAAATTCCAGAGGAAGTACATCCGGCCTGGTTGGCTCAGCCTTCAAACACATTTTTTTGTGCTCTACCGCCCGTTCGCTGCGATCTCTGCGCCTCGAGAGAAACGGGCGGCAAATTTATCCAGCATGAAAAAATTCTTTTTTTGACGGCTTTTACGGCATCCTTCCCGCGGCCAGTACGTAAAGAAACTCGAGGCTGATGGTCGCCGCCGCCAGGGCCGTTATCTCCGCAGGATCATAGGCCGGCGACACTTCCACCAGATCCATGCCGATCAGGTTCAGCCCCTTGAACCCCCGCAGAATTTTAAGGGCTTTGTCCGTGGACAGTCCTCCGACCACAGGCGTGCCGGTACCCGGTGCAAAGGCAGGATCCAGACAGTCGATATCAAAGCTGATGTACGCAGGCCGATCCCCCACCACCTTTACAATGGCCTCTGCAACTGCTTCCGCCCGCTGGTCGTTGACATATGCCGCATCCAAAACGGTGAAAGGGTAGTCCGGCGACATATCATATTCCGTGCGGATGCCGACCTGAACCGACCGGCCGGCATCGATAATCCCTTCGGACATGGCATGGCGAAACATGGTGCCGTGGTGATACTCACCGTTGTCATACTCGGTGTCGGCATGTGCGTCAAAATGAATCAACGACACGGGGCCGTATAGCTTTGCATGCTCCCGGAGCAGCGGCAGAGCGATATAATGGTCTCCGCCGAGCGTCAGCATGATCTTGCCGGCCGCAAGGACCTGAGACGCATGACGTTGCAAAAGCGCTTCCAGCCGGGTCCGTTCGATCGGAAGATCCGTTCGCAGGTCTCCGGCATCGATGACCCGCAACAGATCAAACACATGAAAATTCCACGGCCACCGGCGCAGTTCCCAGGACAGATGTCGCGTTGCCCGTCGGACGGCTTCCGGCCCGAACCGGGTGCCGGGCCGAATTGTTGCGGAAAGGTCGTACGGCACCCCGGTCACCACGACATCCACCGATGCGTCCGCTGTATGACTGCTCAGCGGACACCGCATATAGGACAGCATATCCGTATCCAGAAAGCCCGATGAATTCCCGGGATTGGCTGTATGTTTCATATCTGACATTTTTGACATAATCTTCCTCCTTTAGGGTCACGGAATTGATAAAATCCACAAGGATTGCGCAGGATATTTGTTCGTCTTCAAGGCGTATCAAAGCGTGCATACTTTTTGTACGTGCGCTTTGATGCAACGCAGAAGACGGACAAGACTGTGGATTTTATTTTTTCGGGGGCCCTTAGCTCATAACAACATAAAAAAACAGCCCGCATAATCGGGCTGTTTTGGGAAAGTACCATTTTTTCCGATTCAACAAAAGATGATGGCTTCGTAAAAATTAAAGCGTGCTGAATGCGATCATGGATATCATTCAGCCAATTAATAATTCAAAATATTTGAATACGCCTTTAATTGCGGCGTTCTGCTCTTTGGTAACAAAAAAGTAGT
>Ga0272441_10004252_pt1 | contig 26268 bp, 40 predicted proteins | sample SSMProp6N_FD_193582 | JGI IMG/M metagenome (GOLD analysis project Ga0272441, IMG submission 193582) | Marine sediment archaeal communities from Little Sippewissett salt marsh, Falmouth, MA, United States - SSM-Prop-6N | ecosystem: Environmental > Aquatic > Marine > Wetlands > Sediment ... | reverse complement strand
TCGGGGGCATCTCCACTTGCCCCCTCGGGCACATGGTATTGCCCTGCAGGGCAAAGGGGTGCTACGCACTTGTCGATCACCCAATCATCGACGATGGTATACCAGTTTGTCTTATCATATCCCTTCACATTGAAGTTCCCTTTAATCAGTACTTCCTCTTCGACCAGCTTATCGAGAGCAGTTCGTATCTGTTTCGGGGTCCAGAAAGGATAGAGCTTGCCAAATGCTTTATAGGAATTGTAGGTCCAGTAGCGATTCTCATGAAAATGTTTTCTGTTATTCAGATTTTTTGCAATCCAGTATCCGATGTTCTTCAGCAATACTGCCGCGGTGACACCATAGCGTGTAGCAACCTCAACATCAAACCCGTATTCCATGTATCTTTATCTCCTTTGGGACTTTAAATTTTTTCTCATTCTTAAGTCCTGCACAATACCAGAGATCCTTTCCGCAGACCTTGTTTAAATAATCTTCCAATGCCTGCAATACTGTATCGCCCCTGCCTGATGTTCCTTTAATAAGACACCCTTCGTGTTCATCAAGAGAATACGAATTATATTGAAAATGAACATAAAACTTCTGGTTAATGCTGACACCAAAAAATAATTTAAGATCTGTCATATACATAAATTCATTCAGGGTCAAAACTGGCTCTCCTTATATGGTCCGCACTTGCCGTTGATGCAAATGGGACATCTTTCTTCAACTGGTTTGCCGTTATTCTGAACCAGTGTAAACCCCGCTCCTTCACAGGCATCACACTCGGTCAATGCCTGTGGTTCCCATGCAGCGAGCCGGCAGGTCATTTCATAGAGATTCCCGATAAGATTATACAATCCTTCCGGAGTATCAGTGGTCCGCTGAGATGAAAGGATCTGATATGCTCTATCCATAACCTCAACAACCTGAGACAACACCGGCCAGTAATCATACTCGGGCGGTGGAGTGAGGTGATCCGGATCGATAGAGACATCGATCTCTTCTTTCTCCTCCGGTTCCCTCGGCGGTTTGATCGCTGCATATGCCTGCGATACCAGGTCTGCGCCTGCAGCTTCGACCAGCTCCCGCTTCCGATATACACTCATATAATTCTGAGCTGTCTTGAGCGAAAAAAACAGATTCTCTTCAACCCACGAACCAAACTCTCCATGAGGAAGAGATTCCTTCACACTCAATAATGTTTCTCCCATCTCTAAGACCATGGGAATCGTTGACTTCATGGCTGCTCCTACCTGACCATGCAGTTTGTTCAGTTTCTCAGCAACGGTGTTGAATTCAATTACCTCTTTCATTTAGTCCTCCTGAATATGAAATATACAGTGATACACACGAACACAATGAGTTGCCAAGTTGGGACCTCTACCGGTTTTGATAAAAACTCTATCATGACTCCTCCAATGCTTGTATTTTTTGACAAACGTCTACGACGTTGCAGTATTTAAATTGGCATTTTTTTTTATCCCAGGTATCAGGACAGATCGGTGGACAGTTGCCTGACTTCAGAGCATGATCCAGCATCTCTTTCTGGTTTAAGATGTAGTGATCGAGGAGCCTCTGGTCCATCAGGGTTACCGGTTCACGGAAGTTATGAGACTTTACGCCTTGTGACTGTACCGCAGCCAGCCCTCCATCTCTCAGCATGAAGTGGATCCATAACTGTTTAGTGAAGTGCTTCAGCTTGGGGTCTTTTTCTACCAAAGCGTAATAATAGAATGAGACCTGGACATCGTACTCGAATGTATCAGCCTTGGATGGATCGAGCCGGGTCTCCGTTTTATATTTTTGCAGTCCTTTGCGGGCTCCTGACTTATACAGGACCGGGTCACCCATCTCATCGACAACAGGCACGGACTCATTGACAATGCCCATGTATTTCTTATAGGAAAACGCACCGCCTGTTTTCATATCATCGATGACAAGAATCTTTTTATTGTAATCGATATAAAAGGCATCGATCCTGCCCTGGATCCCTTTGTACTCAACCGAATGTTCTGTCTTGAAGACGATGTTCGGTTCGAAGGGGTTTTCCATGCGGTCAAGGGCGCCGTGCTTGAAGGATCCTGCCAGCATAGGTGCAGCTGAATCAAGATCTATTATCCTGTCGGCTGTATACTTGAGGAATGCTTCCCGGGTACCTAGAAGTAGATCTGTAATGTGATAGTGACCGTCCAGTTCTCTCTGGTCTGCGGCCCATAGATAGTAATACGGAGGGAACTCCGGATACTGTAAGGGATCTGCTAAAACATCGGATACTGGGACGATTTCTTCTGACTTGAATCTAAAGTAGGTAGTTGCCATTCCGGGACTCCTTTGTGCTTACCTTTTTCTTTTGCTCTCTGGATCTTTTCTTTCATGTGGGGAAACGACTCGAGTACAGCTGCCCATCCTTCAGTGTGCTGTCTCTGATGGATGGATTGAAGGCAATGTATCCAGTTCCATGGCTCTTCATACAGCGTTCCATCAGCTCCGGCAGATATGATGTGACTCCGTACCAGAGGATCCCCGGTTGTACCGTGCTTGCGGGAGAATTCGCAGACGGGATGTGCTTCCCGATATTCATCCCAGGTGTGATACTTATCAGAAAATGGATCATCTTTATGCGAGTACCGCCACTTGTACATTTCATCCCAGAGGTCTGCCATGTCAGAGTCAATAGAATGTCTGATGGAGTTCGGTATCTCTTTAGAAGCGAGAGTAGTAAGAGCACCATTGATAACCCAGGCCATCTCTGCTGTGGTGAGATCGGAGGACCGCTTCGGTTTTTCCAGACCGGTGTCGGGGTTCTTGAGTTTCGGTGCGTACTCCTCGAGAAGTCCTTCATGAATCCAGAAGATATCATCATTGCGTTTGGGATACTTATGTTCATCTGCATAGTATATCCATTTTTCTATCATGCGAAGCGTGCGGTGCTGCAGCATACTTCTCGCAGGATAGTGCCGGTCGAGTGTTACCTTAATCTTATCTGTAATCACCAAAGTAAAAGCGCCAGGGCGAGATTCATTTACCTCGCCCTTGACGCTTAAGAGGAGTGAAAGAGGCTTCTTTAAATTATCTTTCAGGAATGCCTGAAAATGCTCACGGTAATGCGGATCCAACTGAACGGAGATCCAGCTCGTATCAACCGCTATCGCCTTTGCTTTACCATGTGCCATTATAAACTCCTGATAACTTTATCTGCTTTATTCAGACGGTCCCAGTCTTTTGTTGCTGTAATATCTTTCAGTGCATTTGTATATTCTGCTCTCTGGTTGGGATCCTCTATGTTATCTTCAACATACTTGAGAAGAGTCTGTGCCTTTTCATTGAAGGCATCTCCCGGCTGGTACGGATCATCGTCTTTGAAATCATCCAGCTCAGCGGAGGCAGTCTTGTCCGGATCATCCCCGGTTTCGATCATCAGCCCTTTCAGGAGAGCATACTTCCCCGCGTAGGTCATGGCCTTGCCTGCTCCCTTATCCTGGGAATCAGCACCCTGACCGAACGCAGTAATATTCATCATTGTACCTGATACAGTATCAATAACATGATAGGTAATCTCGATGGTCGTGATGAGAGATGTACCTTTCGGGCTTGGTTGAATGCTGTGTATGTGACCCGATGTGGGAAACATAATCAGGTCAAGCTCTATCATTAAGGGCCTGATCTTGGTTAAGACTTTACTCTCAGTGACAGCATTGTACTTGGTGTTGCCGTAGGATACCTTCTCGTCCTTCTGAACGTACCCCACCTGGCTCATGAGATATGCCCATTTCTGAAACACATCTTTTAATTCTTTTTTCTCGTCCATGTAAACTCCTCTGGTTTTAAATGTATTGATCCGTCGATACCGATCCGCATGGTATAAATGGAATCGGCACCGAACTCTTTTACGTAATCGATAGGAATATGGACTGAATATCCATTGCCGATTTTGTAGAGTTTCTTGATGAACACGCTCTGTTTCATACCGCCTCCTGGTACAAAATTATATATGAAACAAAGCAATCTGTCAATAATTTGTATATGAAAAGCGAAACTGTTTCGCATTTAAAAGAGAGGGGGAGCCGGTATTACAGGAGTCCTGATACGCCGGCTATGGGAAACCCCCCTCTCAAACTTATGGAGGTATTTGGATTCCCACTGAACGGAGTCGAACCGCTTCCCCTTTCCACAATGAAAGGTACCTGCCGTCAGGCCGCAGCGGGATGTGGTCCGGCCGGGAAAGGAGTGAAAACCCAACCGGACCAAGGAGGTAAGTGTCTTATTATAACATACTTTTTCTATTCGTCACCATTTATTTCTTCCCGGGGTTCACCCAGGACGGTGCCTTTTGCCATTTCTTCGTTATGTTTCTGCTCCTTCTCTTTCTGCTGTTTCTTTTTTTCTTCGGCATCATCAGCTTCTTTCTTTTTCTGATACTCGGCATAAGCAGCCTTGCCTTTTTCAGTTCCTCTGATGACAGCCTCAGCAGGATCGAAACCCATATCCCGAGCGAGCTCACACTCGTCTGTATATCCACCATATCCGTGGATATGAGAACTTGAGATATAATCCTCCACCCCCAATTCAAGAATTGCTTTCTTAAACAGTTCGGGAGTGAGGTTCACATTCAGCCAGTCATAGATGGGAAGCAGATCTTCATTAGAGAAGTACTGACCATCGGGAAGTTCATAGTTGATTTCGAAGTAATCGATGATGGCCTGCCACTGGAATCTGGTGATCATGGAGAGCATCACTTCTTTTTCGATCCTCGATTTGTCCTTCAGTTCACTGAAGAATGTCTTCAGCTCTTCATTGACAGCCCGATCGATCCAGCGGGTTTCTTCGGTGTATTCTGACTTCGTGTCTTCTGTTGTCCTGTTTGCTTCCCGCTGTTTCTTGATACCTTCAGTACTCTGGGCCTTCTGCTCAGCTGCGGACCGTAGATCCTGAAAGTACATGATCTTTCCCTTGTGATAGCCGGCTGCCATTAACCCTTTCTTGGCATCGACATCTTTCTTTTTACATTCAGTCCATTTCGATGCCTTGATTTTATCAATGGCCACGTTCCAGTCCTCATCGGAGAGGAGATGGAACTCTTCACCTGAATCTTTCAGTGCCCGGAGCTGCTGGTTGTAATTCTTCATTCGTTTGTTCTTCCAGCAGACATGATCAGTACAGGTATCAGTTGATACCAGGTCTTCAAAGAGCATATCACTATTCTTGGCTCTTTTCGGGCAGTCAATACAGCTCCCTGCTTCCGGAACAATCCCGGCATTCTTGATATCAAAGGGAGCGTTGCTGAGTCTCATGAAGAAAATGTCCTGAATCTTCCGCTGAACGTCGCTCTGTGTGGGGTTCCACATATGATTGAGTTCATTGAGCATTTTCTTTTGCTGTTCTTCAGTCAGCCGAGCGAGTTCTGTCATGACCCCGTGACTGTAGGATCCGTTTTTGTATGAATCCCTGGCACCTTCACAAAGGTTAGCCAGACGCAGACGTGAGTAAACATACGATTTACTCTTGCCTACCGCCGCGGCTACAGACGCAACATCACCATGTTTTTCGAGCAGGTTCTCAAGTTCAATGGCTTCGTCCATCGGGTGAATGTCTGATCTCTGAATGTTGTCGACCACACGGATGGTATCTGTTTCATTCTCGAGGATTGACGCGGGGATTGCATCCCATTTCAGTTTCTTACAGGCGGCGTACCGTCTGTGTCCTGCGACAATGATGTATCCATCACCGTTCTTTTCTACCAGAATCGGATTGATCAGACCCACTGTTTTAATTGACTCGGCGAGATCTTTTACTTCGATGCCGTCGAAGTCCCGGTTACCTTTTGCCGGGTGGATATCCTTTATAGGGATATCAATGACTTTGTACGGATCCATAAATCCTCCTATGTAACTTGGATTGGTTCTTCATATTGCCACTCATGTTCTTTCGGAACAGACTCTCGCAGTTCTGTCATAAATTTATGTACCCAACAGAGAGCGGCATATTTTTCTGTTGAGTGATGACAGGCCAGAATAAGTTTACCTTCTTCAGTTATTTTTGCGTTCATTCCATAATATCCTCTATAACACCAACAATTTCATTTAATGCATCATCAGCTCGATAAGCCCAATCTCCCATATCAGAAACATCCGAGGTAAAATCTTCGATGTTGACCGCAGTGTTATAGATATCAATAAGAACAGCATGGAGATATTTAATATCAAAACAATCAATTTTCATCAGTCCCATCCTCTGCAGCCACAATAGAACCGGTCCTTATCTTTCGCCGGCGTGTACTCAAAGAAGGGGAGTTTTACGCTTGAAGGTTTTTCTTGCTTACACATATAACAAACAGCAAATCTACCGGAAAGGTTCGGCGGTGATTCAACCACACTGGCCCCGGGGTGAATTCCATAGCAGATAACACAATGAGGATTACCCTCTCTGTCTACTGCCTGGGCCGTGTGTCCGCATTTCATCATTACATTCATTTTAACCTCGCTCTGACGATTTCTTTCGTCTCTTTTTGATAGCACCGTAAACAATCGATGCATTTTTCCGGACAATTTATTTCAACCGGAGATGTTTTATCATACACGGCATACACATGATCAAATCCCAGAGGGATCTGCGGACTGATAGGATTGATCAGCTCTTCACTGTACACCAGTACCAGGTTTTCCGGTTTGGCAAACTCATCGAGGTAATACCAGATAAAATCAACCCGCTTGGTCCAGAGAGAGAACATGGTATCTCTATTGTCCAGGCAGATATCATGCAGATGCTCAAGATGTCCCATATTTATCAACTCACCGAACGAATGGAACCTGAAATACAATGAGTTAATCGGCGGGATCCATATCTCTCCAGAGCTCTCGAGGATAATACCGTTCTTGTCACATCTTTTACTCAAGGCCCGGCGAAAATGCAGTAATCGACTGCTATAACATTTGCTGCAGACCGTCCCCTCATGAGCAGACATATCCTGGCAGAACGGATTTGTCAGCGAGCTGGTATTCAGAGAAGGAATCCCTTCCATTTTGCCCTGTCCCTGGGTGATCTGTAATGTTCGATACGGGTCATACGTTTTCATTTCCGTATCCCTGTTTCGATATGCTCGACGACCAGTTCCCCCTTATTTCTGAGCCGGCCAATCACACGGATATACTCTCCTTTATCAACCAGCCGAGCAACGTCTTTCATTTTCCCCTTAAAAATAGCCGGGACCCGGACATCATCGTTCTCATACCATGACTGCAGCTGGCTCCGCAGCTCATCATCAACGGTATACTTGTTACCCATTCTTCCTTCGAATAAAACTGAATTAAGACTGTTCATATATCCTCCTTCGTAAGCCCGTAGTGTTCGAGCTCACATACCTGTTCATAGCAGTCGAGATGGTACAGTTCATCATCATCTCCATCGATGCTCATGCCTTCGCAGATAACATCTCCGCAGAAAAAGCATGGCCTGGCCGGCCCATGATATATCCGGACAGGAAACCGCGGTTCAAACATCATTCTTCCCTCCATTGCCACAACCCTTCATTAAGATATTCCTTTAAATCATCGATAGCATCTTCATGACATTTATATGTTGTGCCATACAATTCAATGATAATCCGACGAGGTTCAAACGGATCCCCGGGATCTCCTTCAGGTAATTTCTCTTCGATATCGGTAGGATCCGCGCCGTAAGACATAGATTTCTCGATCATTTCCATACACCGTTTCCAGTATTCAATATGATCCATAACCACCCTCCACCTTTTCAGCTATTTCCGAGAATGCTTCCCGGATATAATTAACATGGGCATCCATTTCATTTCCCATCTCTTCGGCCGGCAAAAGCATGAAGAATGCATGGAACATACCGAATGTCTTTCCAGTTTTATATCCATAAAAATTATTTCCCTGCCTGAACAACGGGCTTTCCGTAACAAGATCAAACCATTCAGACATATTGGTATATAGAGACGTGATAAAATACTGATACTCCATCTTTTCCTCCTTCGAGAATACGATAAAACTGTTGGTACGAGTACACTGAAGAATAAAGATCATGTATACACTGGCACAAAAAAAATGCCTGCCCCCGGCTGATTGCACTATAACCGGAGACAGGCGATCTCTTATTAAAAGAGATTAAAAGGCAGAGTATTCGAGGCCCTCTGCCATGGCTTTACCACGTTCTAAACCATTGTCGGGATGATCGAAGGCTGTCTAACGTGATTAACGACAACTTTCACCCGAGAACGGTTTTTCTTTTCAGCATCCTGCCAACGATCCTGGCGCAGTTTGCCGACCAATTGTACGGCATCACCCTTCTGAAAAGAAGCGAGCCGTTCACCGACACCATTCCATGCATCGATATCGAAGAATGAAACGGTTTCTTTCAGTGAGCCATCAGACGATCTGTACACCTCATTAACTGCGATAGAACATTTCGTGACGGTCTTACCGGTGGGAGTAGACGTACTCTCTGGATCTCTCGTGAGATTACCTTCGAGAAGCACGCTGTTTTTTGTATCGCTCATAGTTTATCCTCCTTAGAGCAGATAATTTGTGGTCATAGTATCGCCATGACCTTGAAAACTTAGGAAAGAGATTCCGCTGAAATAATAATTGTTCAGCCGTAGACAGCCTGTTGGTCGAGTTCATACAAATCCTCCAAATACCTTTCTGCTGTGACCGATAACTCCTGATACTCCTTGAAAGTGCAATTCAAATGGGTCTGGCGGAACTCGAAGAAACTGCTTGCGACGATTTCCAATGCGAACGTGTATGTCATTCGTTCTTCCATAATCTTTACCTCTCATTTCAGCGCTGGCTCCATAGCCATAGATAGAATCAAAGACAAAATCGGGATAATCTAAATCATACATTCGCCCTCCTTCGAGAAGTATGAATATTTAAAGACCCGAGTTACCTGGGCCTAAAAAAAATCCCGAGGGGCCGAAACCCCCCGGGAAACGTTAGAACCTGATTTCACGCACCTGCCGATGATGCACGATCGTTTCAAATCTAATGACCGGGTCAGCAGGCAAGGGATGATACTCGTCCGGAATATCGCATGATATACCATCAGAGCGTTCAACCCGCCGTTCCTCGAACTCGCTGAAATAGCGCTCAAGGAACCAATTGCAATACTGCTGTTCTTCATCGGACTTTCCATCAATGGTGACAAAGCATTCAGGGTCGTCAAGCAACACTGTTACTTTGTACATAGGATCGGAAATCGTGAAGTACATGAATTCAAGGTTCTCGAAGGGCAGTCGATCAAGACGCTTGTTTTTGAGCTTGCCTTTACGGCAGATGAACCATTCGTCACCGATAGCTGTGATGATCGGCTGATTGAATGAGATCGGATGCTTACCGTAGAACAACATGGGAACGTCATTCCACAATTTAGCGGTGTACTCATCACAACGCAACCAATAACCCTGCTCGACCAAAGATAAGACATTGGAAGCAGGGACGAACCCTGCCTCCGACTTATAACCATCAAGATCAAGAAGTTCAGAAACATCTGATGCACTTTTCACTTGATGGCCTCGATGATCGTGTCTTTATTCGTCTGAAGTGCTGAGAACAAAGACAGAGGATGATTGGCGAACCTGAAACCTGTTTCCATGTCGAACGATTCGACAATAGAGTCAAGGCTGACACCCTTGTAGGATTTCGGGGTCAGCTTTGCATAGGATTTCATGTTCAGCGATTTCAGCTTACCGGCGACAGTTGTCAGAAAGTTGAACATCCCGACTTGATCATGCGCCTGTTCGATTACGTCAAAGACATACTCGATGTTCGCATTCAAAGCACGGTTGTCCTCCTTACCCTCAGTGCCAGTTCTGAAGTTTGAGACGATCCGGTTGAGTAAATCATTCACGGTTTCGCCCCAGGTGTCAGCAGGCTCGATGACAGGAAGTTCGGACTTGTCAATCCGATCATTCCAAACATCATTGTCGCTCAGGAAAGAATCAATTGTGAATTCGGCCATAATAGCCCTCCATAAGATAAATGTGCTCCCACCATACGGCAGGAGAGGTAATCCTCATAGGTCGTCAACGCCTTCAGATGTGAAGCAAATCCATGGTATCTACGTGGGATATTCCCTTAATCGAGGACAGATGAAAAGCAATCGGCTCAAACACCTTCTCTGCCCCGGTGCAGACCGTCGATTCTCTCTTTCCCCCTTGTCCGTCTTGCACCTGATTGTAAAAGATCAATTCCAATTCTCACTTTCCTGAATTGGAATTGATCGAATTACAAACAATCAGGGGCAAAGGACAAGGTAAGATAGTTCGTAAAGATTGAGAAAATGTGACAAGTAATGTGGCAATATAATCCTATAAATCAACAACATAATCACATTACTTGGCGCTTTTTCTCATATCAGATAGCTAAGAAAGAACATATTCGCCCGGGGCAGAGAAGAGGGTTCAGCCATTGCATTCGCTCCTATATTAGGATATGTTAGAAAAATGAAAGCAACCAAAGCAGAATTAGAATATCGTATAACCATTGTTCTCGGCCTTATCGCACAACGATACACTCGAAAGCAGATCATTCATTTCATCCAAACAGAGCATGAAGATTGGAACATCTCGGATGGAATGATAGACATTTACTGTTCAAAGGCTCGAGACATCATGTATGATAAAATGGATAGAGAGAGAGATGCCATTCTCGCCGAAGCAATCAACGATCTTGAGAACCTCTACAAACAGGCAATAAAAGAAAAGAAGCTCTCAGAAGCACGTAAAATAACAATAGAGAAGACAAAACTCTATGATTTATACAAAGGAATCAACTCGAAAACAATCAACCCTAAACCAAAAGAGAACACGAAAGTAACCGAACGAGTAACCTTAATGATGGAGAAGATCGAACAGGGCAAAGAAGAACACACTCAAACCATAACATATCAACCACAATCAGAGTTCCATAAGAAGACCATGAAAGAGATCACAACCAAACCCAATACAAGCGGGGTTGAATAATCCCCTGTGAATAGACCATGCAATGCGTTCATAACAATACTAAGCGTGAGAGCGTCCTTCATTGGCATACAAGAAGATTTCTACTGGAAACGGTATCGAGAGTGCAAGGACACCCCCCCACCCACTGACAGCATGGGGAAGGGGGCAGAACAGACTTAGCACAAAGGGGGTTATATGTCAGATAAGGGAATCAGGGGATATTTAAATATCTATGAAGAGTTGAAGGAAGGGGTAGACTGCCCGATATGCGGAGTTGATCAATGGTATAGTTACATAGGAAGCTTGCCGGGGTCTTTTTATATAGGGAAAAATTTTGTTCAGAAGTATAAATGTGCGGTATGCGGATACAGGAGGGAAGATGGAGGATATGATAAGAGCTGCATTAGAGAGGAAGAGTGAATTTCTAACGCAGTATTGGATACCGAACGAAACGCCTGATTGTCAACATACGCATATCAGGTACTGGCTGGAAGACGGGGAACTGAAATCTGAATATTTCACACCGGAGGAATTATGAAAAGAATTGAGTTTAGGAGATACGGACTTTGGTGTATAAGCACGATACAGCTTCTACCCGAATGTGAAGTTTCTTATGTGGATTCGATGGTAAACATCGAAGAGGATATCAGGGAGGTTTTACGGCGGAGGCTGGTTATCTGTATTGGCTGGCTTTACTGGACGGCTTCTTTCAGTTGGGAGTGGGATGTCTAAACGAGAGGAAGTAAACCGCTACTACAAAACGTTGATGACGGCTGCCCAGGAGGACGGATGCGTTATTGATGTTATCCGTGAGCTGGGCAAAAAGGACCGGTGGTTTCTGTTTCTCTATGTCATGGATCGATGGGACGGTGATCGGGATTTTGTCTTTGAGCGCTGCAGAGAGGTTGAAGCCGCGGAGAACGGCTACTTCGATCTCTGGGCCCGGGAGCATTATAAGAGTTCTCTGATAACGATTCTGGGGACCATACAGGGACTCATTAATGATGTTGAGCGGCGGCATCTGATTTTAAGTTTCAACCGGCCCATTGCCAAAAGTTTCTTAAGGGTTATCAAACTGATCTGCGAGATGAACTCGTTACTGCCGGCCTGCTGGCCGAACGTGTTCTGGGACCATCCGAAGACAGAAGCGCCGAAATGGTCTGAAGATGATGGTCTGGTGTTCAAGTGTAAATCGGTCCGGAATACGAATAACATCGAGGCATGGGGGCTTATCGACGGACAGCCGACCAGTAAGCATGCTGATGTGGTTATCTATAACGATATCCAGACAGATAAGAACGATTCTCCGCAGATGATCCGGAAGACCATAGATGCCTGGGATCTCTCTTTATCCTTAGGTGTTGAGGGCGGTGCCCGCCGGTACGAGGGTACCTTTTACGCTCATCATGACGCGAACATGGAAGTCATACAACGGGGAGCTGCCATACCCAGGATCTACCCTGCTACCGATGATGGGACGATCTACGGCAACCCGGTGATGTGGTCCCGGGAAGAATGGGAGAAACGCTTGCGAGAACAATCTCCCATGGTAACCGCCTGTCAGAACCTCCTTGACCCGAAGCAGGGCGGGCAGGCCGGGTTCGAACTCGACTGGCTCCGCTACTGGACCGTAAACCGGATAGACCGCTTGAAAAGAATTATCTTTGTTGACCCTTCCAAGAAGCGGGAGAGTACGCATGACTACTGCGTGTTCTGGATTATGGGGTACGGTGCTGACCGGAACTGGTATGTTATCGATATCGTTCGGGATAAATTGGATCTCGCCCAGAAAACACGGATGCTCTTTTCTTTACATCACCGCTATGAACCGCATCACGTTTTTTATGAAGAATATGGGATGCAGTCGGATATCGAGCATTACGAGGAAAAAATGAACGACGAGAACTACCGGTTTCTGATCGAGCCCATGGGCGGGCCGGTAAAAAAGAACAACCGGATCGACTGGCTGTTCCCGGTGTTCAGGGAAGGAAAACTGTTTCTTCCGGATAAGCCGGTAATTTATCAGAGCTGGGATGGAGAACGCAACGATCTGGTGAATGTGTTTATCAACGAGGAATACGTTTCACATCCGTTTGCCAGCCATGACGATATGCTCGACTGTCTTTCGAGGATAAAGGATCCCAGCTTGAATATTCTTCCTCCGGAGGAGTTTGATCACTTCGGTCTGCCTCTTGAAAACTATCTGACTCACGATGAGGAGGAGTTCGATCCATTTGCCTGAAACCATCCCAAAAAGGGCATCTGGCATACAGGATATCAACCAGATTCTTCATATATTTTTCCCACCGGCCAGTAGTCTTTTACAAGATTTTCATAGCCCGGTATGACCGTAAATGGTTCTTCCGGTTTCTTGCCCCAGAATTTCATTGGATACGATCCGTATATCTTTTCGATTAACCGAAACCGGCGGCGGATCCCGCTCGGGCGAATCTCCTGATTCGGGGAATAAATATCCGGTCCGCCGAAATCCATACCGCACAACGTAATTTCTCGTTCTTCTTCAATCGCCATGGCAACAAGGAACGCTCCGGAGTTCCCTCTGATCGTTCTGTTTATCTCTTCCCATTCTTCGTGGTAGTGGACGTCATAGGGAAAGTTCTTGTATTTCTTCCAGAGTTCTGCCTGGTCCATGACGTATCGATGTCCGACAACTCTCCCAAGGATATCTCCGTATTCAAGGAAAATGAAGTTGCATCCCCAGATTTCACCGTCGAAGGCGAGGATTTCTTTGTGGTAGAGGAGTCTCGAGATTCCATTCCCCAGAATAAGTACCGTATCCATCCGTTAGGCTCCTTTTTCCTGCTTTTTATGGTCACATTTCCAACACACGTTATAAAAAGACCATAGGCAATAAAATAAAGGGCGACTGACCCAAAGAAAATGGTAACCAGCTGGCTGTTTATTCGTGCAATATCCGACGATATGAGTCCGGCCCAGAGCACATCGACCAACACTCCGATAGCAAACGGCTTCCACCAGGGTTTTGGGATCAAGGAGAGAAAGAACCATACAAACAATTCGAAAAAGTACCCTGCTGCGAGGCCGAAGGGATGTATCTGCCAGGAACCAGTTGTACTCCATGACGTAAACCCCGACCTAATTCCAATGAGCTGGTACGCCAGAACGTGTCCAAGCTCGTGAATCGGGGCGAAGATATTGAATGACGAGAGCAGCCAGCCGGTTAGCATCAGGAGTAGGAACCACCGGAGCTGTACGCCTCGTATATATATCCGATACCGTTTCATGATAAATCCCCCTATGTATTTCGTCTGACCGCTTCAAGCGTTTTAATGCCCGGGTTGCGGCACGTTTGGTTCTGCGGTAGACAACCGTATGGGTTAAGGTTACCTCATCCCAGCAGAGAATGAGTCCGAAGTATAAAGGCTTTTTTGATGCCTTCATGTTGTCTTTGTCTATGTTAAGAATCAGAGTCCTTAAAGTACGAAAGATTCTGATGTTCCGTAAAACGTTCCCCAGCTTCATATCTGTCTGTCCCCCTCTTTAAGATTTTCATGTCGACCAGCTCCTCGAACGGAGCTTTTTCCGACGGCTTCATATCCCCATAGCCGGGGTTCATGCCGATCTTGATCGTGTAGATCGCCCACCGCTGTTCATCAGTAAATGCTTTTTTCAGTCCCATATATCTTCTCCAAAAAAAAATATTCAACCAACATAACTTTCATTTACCTCGAAATATACCCAATAGTCTGTACTCACTGTATTCGGATAGTTTTTTTCCTCTGCCCAGACCTTATATCCCGCGTTTGCCAGGGCGCAGATCATCTGTGATCTGTCATAATGATTCTGAATACGAAGCTTAACTGTCTTTGTTTCGTTCATTTTTCCTCCTAAAAGCGAAAATGTTTCGCTTTTCATATATAATTATAGCATAATGACCCTTGCATTGAAATGAATTTGTGCTATACTTTCCCTGGGAGGGCTTATGGCAGATGGATTCTTATCTTCCCTAACCGAAACCAACAGATACAATACAGAACGAGTACCGGAGTTTCAGGAACGAAACAAACGGTGGGCCGAACGCTGGCAGGAGTTCGTTCAGATGTTCGACGTATTAAAAAACGACCAACCCAGATATAAACGCTGGAAGGGCGAAACCCGGGAAACCGATCCGGAGATCGCCAGACGTTTGCTCAAACCGCCGGATGATGAACAGAAACTTCGAATGATCAGTCACGACTTCGAAGGCATCTACCAGAAACCGATTCAGGAAGGCAACAAGGGAGAACTCAATGAGTTTTTCACCAAAAATCCGAACTACGCCAGGATGCTCGAAAGCGTATCCCCATCATTTCTGGAAGAGTTCATGAAGCCCGGCGTCACCCCGCCGGTCGATGCTCCTGAAGGGGTCATGACCCAGACAACAGCAGAAAAAGTCGACCCTTCCTGGAAACTCGTTCAGAAAACAAAAGACTTAAATCTTATCAACCCCGCCAAACGTGAACTTGGCATGAGCCTGCTCGACCAGAATGTCCTGATGAAAAATCCTGTTTATTGGGATCCGGAACGTGAAATATTCATTGTGGTGAAAGATGAAGAATGAAGATAACACGAAACTAATCACCTTACTGCAGCAATGGAAAAAAGCCTTAGACGACGAAAAAAAATACCACCTCGACCTCATGACCGACGTCGCAAAATACCTTCTACCCCAATTCGAGATCGGCTTAGTCTACGGCTTCAATAAACCGTCGGATATCAGGACCGGTAAGGACTGTTATGATGGTGCAGCCCAGAATTATCACAACCTCTTAACCGCCGGTATGTTCGGATATTCCATGAATCCCGGATCCCGGTGGCTGGAAATGGAAGCCTATAAACCGGGCTATACTCCCTCACGGAGAATCCGGATCTTCCTCGATGACCTCGAAGAGGCCCTCTATTACGAGCTGGATAAATCCAACTTCTACACCGAAATGGAAAAAGCTATTTCCATGTGCGCCGGCATCGGCACGGTCCCTTTGTCGGTGGACGAAGATCATGCCGGGGAAAAACTCAAATACAAAGTCAAACATCCTCATAATATCGCTATCGGGGGCGGGGAAGAGGGCCCGGATGTCGAATTCTTCGAAGAGGATATGATCCTCAAAAACATCTGGAAAGAGTACGGTGAAGATGTTTTTACCCCGGAAATGAAAAAAGCCCTCGAGGAGAACCCTTTTGATAAACGGAAAGTTACGGTTGCGATATACGAGCGTGAGGACTGGCAGCCGGGGTATGTTCAGGCAACGAAAAAACGGTGGGCATCGGTTCATTACCTCTCCGAAGACAACGGAAAAGACGGCAAGCTCCTTCGTATATCCGGTTACGATTCGTTCCCGCACCTCTACTGGCGCTGGCGAACCGATTTTGATTATACCTGGGGCACCTCGCTCGGTATGGACGCATTAACAGATATCATTTACACCTCGAAGATGAATAAGACCTCGATGGTCCAGGCCGAACTTATGGGCGACCCGCCCTGGGCGGTCCACGAGTCGATGAAAGGCAAGACCCGCATTAAACCCCGGGGAATGCATTATTTCAGAGACCGGCTCCATATTCCTTCAGCGATGGTTACCGGGGTCAACTGGATCCCCACCGAAAAAACCATCGAGCGGAAAGACCAGCTCTTACGAGACAGATATATGGTCGGGTTTTTCACCATGCTGATGGAGTCGAACAGACAGAAAACCGCCTACGAAATTGCAGAAGCGAAGTCGGAACAGGTCGCTGTCTTATCACCGACCCTTATTATCATGACCAATTATATGAAAGAAGTCCTGCAGCGGACCTATGATATCGCAGATCGGTACGGAAGAATGCCCACAGCTCCCGATGAAATGGAGGATGTCGGTGTTCGGCTCCGGTTTATCGGTCCCTTACCGCGGGCCCGGCAGATGCTTCAGGAGCAGGGGCTCCTCCGGACCCTTCAGGTCACCGGGGAACTCATGCAGACCATCCCGGGGATGGATCAGGCAGCTGATTATCTCGATAAAGACGAGGTTATGAAACATCTGTATCGCTACCAGTCAGTTCCCGGCAAGGTTGTTAAAGAAGACAATGAAGTCCGTATAATCAGACAGCTAAGAGCACGGATCATGCAGGAAGAACGGCAGGCAATGCTGGCACAGCAGCAGGCACAGGCGTACAATAACGCAAATCAGGCGCCGGTACCGGGAGCACCCGTTGGCTGATAGCGAAGAACTCGACGGATATACCGGAATGCCTCTCGAAATCTTGAAAGAATGGGAAGATGATTTCCATAATACCTTTTTTACCACCCCTTCGGGCCTCCGGACCTTTACCTGGCTCCTCGAAGAGTGTGGCTTCTTCGATTTAACCGAAACAGAAGAAGATATTGCCTTAAATAACTTCGCAAAGAAGCTATTATACGTCGCTAATGTGATGCGGCCACAAAAAGCGGCACAATTTGTGGAAGGAGTAAGACATGGCGGATGACTTTACCCCAAAACCTCACGCAACACAGCTGAGGGACGAACTGAAAACCAACGAATACGTTAATCAGTTCGAAAACTGGAACGAAGTGGTGGATGATGTCCTAAAATTGCGGGAAGAACACACTACACTGAAAACACAGCTCGAGCAGGCCAAGGCAAAACAGGAAAACCTGATCCGGATCCCCGACGAAAACGCTTCTGAAGAGGATCTTGCGGCATATCGAAGGGCGTTGGGCGTTCCTGACGATGTTGAAGCCTACAAAATCGTCGATAAAGAGCATGAAATGGACGCTTTTGCCGACGAATCACTCCTGACCGGGTTCAAAGAAACGGCATTTAAGGCCGGATTGACCCAGGAACAGGCCGGAGTTATCGCCGAATTCGTTAATTCCCGGGAATTGGCAAAGCAGAAAGGCTCGGACGAGTCCCGAGCGAAGGCCAGACAGGAGCTCGAGAAGCAGTTATATGACAAATATAAGGACGAACTGCCCAAAGAGACTGCCCGCTTACGGGAGTTTCTCTTACATTACGGCCCGAAGTCCGGTGCGAAGCTCCTGCAGAAATTTAACCTTGACAATGATTACGAAATCACGACATGGTTAATGGAATTCGCAGATCAGTTTGCGGAAGACAAACTTCCGAAAGGCGGCGTTGGAGGAGAAGAGCCGCAGAGCAAAGGAATCTTAACCTATGCCTCTGAGGGCATGGATTAGATAATCGGCGTTGCCGATTCAAGACGAACCTGATCCGAAAATAGGACCGAACCTGAATTGGGGGGTCTGATTTCCTTGATGGGAGTCGACAAACTAACTTAGGAGAGTTTTATGGCAGGATCAGAACTCAGCTTTGACAAACTCACACTAGGCGAAATAACCAAACGTACAGCGAATGGGAACCTGATGACCATTGCCGACGTTCTTATGGCCCAGACACCGGTCATCGAGGACGCTCACTGGGAACTGGCCAATATGGATACCTATCACCTGTACTCAACCTGGTTAGAAGAGCCTTCAGGTGAATGGTCAGCGATCAATGCCGGTGTAACGACTTATGCCGGACGTGCCAAACCGGGTGAAGAAGGGATCGGTATGCTCGAAGCGTACTCCTTTGTCGACACTCGTTTGATCGAAAAAGTCAAGGATAAAAAAAGAGTCAGATCTCAGGAAGATATGGCATTTATCCGCGGCTTGACCAAAACTTTCGGTACCGGCGTTCTGTACGGAAACACCGCAACAGAGCCTCGAGGTATCGACGGTTGGGCCACCCGCTTCTGGGACCCGACCAACCAGGACAATGTATGGGATAACGGAGGGACCGGCAATGACTGTGCCTCCGCTTATATCGTACAGTGGGGTCCTGAAATGTGTTACATGATCTACCCCCAGGGTGGTAACACTTCCTTATCCTATAAGGACCTGGGAATCAGAATGGTCTGGGACGCAAACAACAAACCCTATCAGTGTCACGTTTCTCATTTCATCATCCAGGCAGGGTTTGTGCCTCATGATCAGTCATCCATCCAGCGGGTTGGTTCGATCGAAACCGCTGGTGCCACCAATATTTTCGACGAGGATCTCTTAATTGAGGCGCTCGACGAAATGCCCTACGAAGGGGCTGGTGCGGTAATTTATCTGAATAAGAAAATCCTTACTCAGATGAAGATCGCTTCGAAGGACAAGAGTAACGTGAGTTACGATTGGGAAACAGCGTTCGGTAAACGCCGGCTGCTGACTTTCGAAGAAGTTCCGGTCAAACGGTTCGATCAGACCCTGATCACCGAACCGGCTATTTAAGGAGGATATGATGATACCGAAACCGATGATTGATGCAAAGCATATCCTGTGCGAAGCAATGGCGATTACGACCAACGGGGATTACGATCCTGCAGCGGACGTCGATTACTTCGACCTTGCGGCCGACAACGATTGGGGTATGGGTACTCCGCTGTTTATCTATGTATGGATAGACACGGTAGAACCTGCCGGTTCTGAAACGCTGGAAATCAATATTCTGGATTCAGCTGATGCTTCATCGTGGGCTGAGGTCAACACTGTCCTCCCCGCGACGGATGTCAACGATATCCCCTGTATTGACGGAAAGCCTGCCGGCGGCCCCGGTCTCATACTGAAATCGCAGATCCCTCCGGGATGTGCTCGGTATGTCAGTATTCGGTTTACTAACAGTGCGACCTGTTCTGCACTCGCGGTGACCGCAATCGTGGGTCCGTAAAGGACACAATTGGTAATTCTGGGGGGCCTCCGGGCCCCTCATGTCTAAGGAGAAAAATAATGACTTCAGATCATGCTGCATGGACTGACCTGGTAAATGCTCTTGATAATCTGGCGAACGATACCCATGGGGGTAAAGTCAGCAGAAAACAAAGGGCTCAGGTCCAAAATATTTATGACCGTATTACCGATACGGCCATTCTCGTTCCCTATCTCACGAAAGCCGATATGGCTGTGATCGGGAAAGTACTCATTGAACTCGGCGAAAACTCCGGGGTGAAAGCCAGGAGCGTCAGACATGAGTAAAAAGAAAACAGATCCTTTTGGTGAAAAACTGATGTGCCTCGAGGATCATTACGCGGCCAGACAGTTCTGGAAAAAGGGCGACCACGCAATCCGTGGTCAGCTCGGCGACCAATACTTCCCCAAACGGTGGAAAAAACTTAAGACGGAGGAATAACATGGCTCAAAAAGGCGGCAAAGATTGGCGAATAGGACCAGACGAAAAACTCCCTGAAATCTATTCAAAGGGCGCTGATACCGATGAATTCATCTGTATCGCTCCGAAGGGATGTTATCATATGTTTAAGTTCTGGGATTTCGGAGATGAGGCGATCCGGAGAAGTATCTCGAAAGAGCATATCCCGATCCCCCGGCACTTCGCGCCAAAAACCAAAGAACTTGCTTTGAAGGTCAATGACCTGAAAAGAAAGCAGTCGTTACCTGTAATGACATTACGAGGTGAGGAATTGTAAGTGGCAACAAGCAAGAATACCATATGTAATATGGCTCTTGCGGAACTGGCTTCGACGCTGTACGTTACGAATATTGACAGTCCTTCCACGAAGGAAGAAAAATATTGTGCTCTCTTTTTTCCGCAAGCGCTTGATTACTTTCTGACGCTGGATTCGTGGTCGGCAGCCTGGCACGATCAGAAAATATCCTACAATGATCCAATGGTCCTCGATGCAGATGAAATGTTCACCTACGAGTATGATCTGCCGGCGGACCCCTACTGCGTAAAACCCTTAAGAATTCTTGAAAACCCGAAAGCGGAGTTCGTGGTCAAGGCCCGGCGCCTGTACTGCAATATACAATACGATGGGCAAATAACATTGCATTACAATAAGCGGGTAACAACCTTTAATCACTTCTCTGCGGTGGAGCTCCATGCGTTGGCTCTTCTTCTGTCTTATTTCCTGGTGGGGCCTCTGGCGAAAGGCCGGAAGAATGCAAAAATGGAACAGTGGGGGTTCTTTATCAATGCTCTCGATCAGGCCCGGGGAACCAATGCCGCAATGTTCAACACCAAAACCATAGATTATCAGGTTATGCCCGAACCACCTGATATGGAATCGGAGAGCTGGTTTGATTAGTCCGAACGAATACATTCATGATTTTTCTGTGGGCCAAATAGACGATATATATCGTGGTGATGTTCAAAGTGCGCTTTTAAGGAGAGCGGTGAAAGATTCAGGAAATATGATGGCCCACAATAAACCCGGACCGACCGGCAGACAAGGCTGGCAATATGTTTCCACTCCCACATATGGTGGCAACCAAAATACTCGAATTGAATGGCTTCGTCTTGAAGAAGACTCTGCTGATTATCTTATTGCATGGTCATATAACATTTTTTACATTGCAGATTCTACTGGAGAAATTCAAGACAGTATCTCTCTCGGTTGGAGTGGATCCATATGGGATATCGATTGGGTTGTTGTTCAAGATCAGATCGTTGTTGTTAACGGTAATGCGCAGCCGGTGTGTATCGATGTTTCCGATCCTGAAAACCTGACGATAGCAAACTACGCTGAATTTATCTGGGCTATGCCAAAATATACATCGAGCCAGCCCTATACGTTTGAGCCGCGAACCGCTGCAAACAGTTCGAAACTTGGTGCAGGGGTTGTTTATGGTTCTGCAAGTTCTGTCGGCGTTTCAATTCAAATAACATCTTCCCAGGGAAAATATTGGAAACTGGATACTGATGTGGGAGATGCCGCTCAAGGCCGATGGATGGGTGTCGAAAATCAAACAAAAAGCGAAGCGTTTTATGGAAAAATGTGGTTTGATTCAAGTTATGGTACAGGAGATCCCATTTACGAATTCCGCATTGATGAAATTGTGTGGGGTGATAATCCTTATACCGGCAGCTGGGCAAATCCTGATGTTGTTTATGTGTGGATCTACGATAATATCGGTCTCTGGACCGGAGATATTGATGCAAATTCAACAACCGCGAATCTTACCGGTTGGAAGCCTTCAACCGTTGGTCTGCATGAAGGCAGATTGATTTTTGCGAATGACCAGGGTGACAACTACAATCAGGAAAACTTCTGGTTTTCTGCTTCGGGAAGAGCCGGAGATCTTGCTGAAACAGTTCTTGATGATAGCGCAATATCATTAAATCCGGTGGAACGTCTTGGAGCTATCAGGTGGCTTTATAGTTCAACCCGTCTTTTTTTCGGAACAGACTTAAACGTGTATCAATTTGGACAGAGCGGATATATCACAAATTATACGGTAACTGCTCCTGTGGGAAAATCTGTTTTTGCGTCAGCTGATATACGGCCGGCAAGTTACGGCAATGTTTTGATGTTTGTACAGAAAAATAGAAAGGCAATTCAGGGAATTGTGTACCAATATGATGTTGAAGATTTTATCACCCTTCCTATAACTGGCATGAGATCTGATGTTTTTGAAGACACAACGATCAGGCAGCTGCTTGTTATTGATGAACCGGTTCATGCTGCATTTATTGTCACGGATGATGGGAACTGTTGGGTACTTCATTTTGATTTAAAAGCTGAACGAAACTTTTTTATCAATTTTTATAATGGTGGCGATCTTATATATCTTTCAGCATTGCCAAGTGAAACCGGTACGACACTGTGGGGATTTTTCAGACGAAGAATTAATGGTTCTCTCGTAAATAGACTTGAAAAAATGACGTTGACAAAAAATCTTATTACAACCTTTTCTGATGCACGGATGCTCGATTCGTGGTCTGAATGGGAGGGAGCATCAAAAGCGATAACAGGAATAACTAAAGCGGATCCAGCAGTCATTACAATAACAGATGGCGGGTCAACCTATGCCAACGGTGATCTTATCAGGATTGTTGGTGGGGACATGACAGAGGTTGCGGGAAATGTATACCAGCTTTCAGATGAATCTGGTGATACATTTCATTTAAATACTCCCGATGGTGCTATGAAAATAAATTCTTCGGGATATTCTGTATATACAAGCGGAGGAACTGCAGATGAAGTGGTTAAAACAATTACTGGATTATCTTATCTCGAAGGTGAAGGCATTACTGTCGTCTATGAAGAAACTCTGGAAGTTAATAAAACCGTGGAATCCGGGGAAATAACCCTGTCGAAGTATACGACTGAATATTACCTGGGGTTACCGTATACAATGTATCTGCAGCCGTTTGTCACCCCGATAATGTTTGGATTTCATAAGGCGATTATAACAATCCTTGTAAGTATGTATAAAAGTTTTGGGTTTAAGGCTGGATATTCTTTAAGTGATGCTCGGGAAGTGGCGTGGGATCAATATTTCGATCCGATCAGTGAACCTGCCTCGAGATTTGTCGAGATCGGGATTGAATCAAACAGGGATTATGATCCGCCCTTATTTATAATTCAGGAAAAACCATATCCGTTTACTCCCCTGGGATTGTTAGTGGAGGCTGAATAATGAGTGATGTACCAAACTATGACACAATGAATTTGAGTGGTATGGGGGGTGATTATGCGTCCCCCAGTGTAGACAACAGGTTCACGTCTGTTCTTACCTCCCTTGCCGGCATGGCCGGAGGGCCGCTGTCGATTCTGTCTTTCGGTTTTCAAATACTTGAAATGGTGAAATCTACAGTTGAAACAAATAGAGAGACTCGAAAACAGACAGGAGAAGAACTATCTCAGCTCGGCTTTGAATATGGAGTTCTGGAAATACAGGACGAAGAAATCCAAAATCAGCTCGAGTATCTTTCACAAACAATGAAATACATAGATTCTGAGGCAAACAGGCAGACAGCTCAATTTAATGTTAATGCTCAGGGCGCCGGAATGGGGGGATCAACAGGACAAGCCGGGGCAGCTTTGACAACCATAATGGCCGGAAGAGAAAAAGAAGAAATTAATCAGGTTCGGCGGCAATTAAATACACAGAGAAGATTGATTGCCGGAAAACGTGAATATATTCAGTCTCAGGGAAGCCAATATGGTATTGATTTTGATGAAGATGAAGAATATATGGCTCAGAGACAGAACAGATATAGGTTGAGGTTTTTTTAAATGCCTGAAACACCGCGATTTACTAAATATTCTCCAGGGCGGACTCCATCGATAAGCCTTCCTCGCAGGATGGGTTCGAAAGGAACAAATGATAGAGCTATTGGTCAGCTCATGCAGCAGTTTTTTACGCTGACTGCGAGTGTTCTGGAAAATCAGGCGGAGTTGAATGCGACAACAAATGCCAATCTTGCTGTAGAGCAGGCAAAAAGGGATTATATTGATTTTCAGAGTGGTCTGCGGCATAACAGGGATTACGATAGTTACGACGAACTTGTCGAAGAATGGAAATCTGAAACACAGCAAAAATATGAAGGTCAATTAAAATCGAGCAGGGCACAGGAAAAGTTTACTGTGCTCTTTGAGCAGTTTTATACCGAAGCATATGCTAATACGATAAAAGCCAGCGTTACCTCAAGCCTGCAGGATGCGAATGACATGATCACGTATCTTCAGCAGGAAGCGGGGCGAACGGGATCAAAAGATGATCTGGATAGGCTGTATACCTATCTTTTTGGGGATCCCTATGAGAGTGATGGAGAAATATTACGCCTCGGAGGAGCTGTTCAGCATGGTGTGATATCTGAAGGAACCGCGCAGAATCTTTATGAAGAAACGGTTCACGCAATGTATGTAAAAAATGCCGAAAACAAATCGTTTCAATTAGCAGAAAAAGAAACATATCAGATTGCCATTGATACGTTAATGGAAACTGATGAAAACGGCAATTATACCAACTACTCGGAACTGACGCCTGCAGAACGGTTGACTATCGGAGAAAATCTCGAAGCGGAATCAGAAGACAGAAGAACGCTGAATCTGCGAAAAGAACAGGAATCTCAGGAAGCCGCATATCGAAGAGCGACACAACTATATTTTGCTTTTGATGAAGAGGGAAACAGAGGGTTAACCCGGCGACAGCTATTTGCCATGCGGAACCAATTAAATGAAAGAGATTATGTTCAGATAAATCAGTGGTTCGAAGCTGAAGCAGCAGCGCAGCAGACGAGAATGAAAAATGAATGGGATCAAATGGTTCTTCTCGAGGTTATACAACTGCTCGGAATAAATGCTCCAAAAGAAAGAGTAGCTGCATATGTTACTGAAAGGTGGAAAGAAAATCCTGGCTCGGGAACCGTCCAGGGACTGATAGATTTACTTGATTTAAACCTTACAGAAGACAGCAGGCCGCATTATGCGAGAGAGGCATATGAAGAGCTGGAAAAACGTTTAGGAGAAGTTCCTCTGGAAGTCCTGACAAATGCTCAAAATCTGGTTTCTGCATGGATAGATGATTCCTGGCTGTCTGCCGATAAAAAAACGGTTTTGCCGGAAGAAGATTGGGTGCGAAAACCCGAAGATCTCATGGCGTATGTTGATACCATTATTGATACCCTGTCGTATGAAGTTACGTCGACAGCATATACGGATCCCATTTATGTTATGACGCCCGGAATGGAGCCTGAAGATCAGAAATGGTTCCGTACTCCGTATGGTGCCAATAAGGCTGGTAGGGGAGGACAACTTATAGGAAATATCGGTGCACTTGACCGTGGGAATCTGACCATGATCGAAAAGCAGTTTGCGGCATTGCAGACTGGCGTTATAACCGGCATATCGCAGGCAAACAGAAAACATTTATATCGTCTTGCCAACTACAGAACCACGGTGGCTGTCGATCAGCTCTCACGAGAAAGAGCGCTTAAGGATCTGATTACGGCTCAAGTAATTCCTTCCGGATGGGATTCGGGAGATGTCGAGTTTGATCCTCAAAAAGATGTGTTCCAGTCTCATCTGACATTAAATCCTATTATCAGACTGCATAATAAACAAAGAGGAGAAGAGGTCTATGTTTCCTGGGCATGGAGTCCTGTAGAAGAAGAGGAAATATGGACCCGGTATAATCCGGAAGCAGAAAAAGACTATATCGTTCAAAAGGGATTGTCCGAATGGATGTATCGGGACAATATGGGATATTTCCACGTTAAACCGTTGCCGCAGTTTGATGTTTCTCGCCAGGAGTTCTGGAAAAGCATCATGCAGGGAGGAGATGAAGAAGAGTGAGTGATCTCTTATCTCCAGAGTTTGTTCAAGATCTCGCAACACGACGCACTGAAAAAAAACTTAACGAGATATTTGTTTACAGTGACCATCCCGAAGAGGAAAAGGCCAGGGTCGAGGCGGCAAAGATATTTCAGGAATTTCATAATGTTGATTACACCAATGCCTATACCAATGCCGACCAATATAGAGATGATTTGTTTCAGCGGGTTATGGCTGTCGAACCGGATGATGACAGCGTTATTTCCCGGCAG
>Ga0272441_10004251_pt1 | contig 26274 bp, 20 predicted proteins | sample SSMProp6N_FD_193582 | JGI IMG/M metagenome (GOLD analysis project Ga0272441, IMG submission 193582) | Marine sediment archaeal communities from Little Sippewissett salt marsh, Falmouth, MA, United States - SSM-Prop-6N | ecosystem: Environmental > Aquatic > Marine > Wetlands > Sediment ... | reverse complement strand
CCATGCTCGAACCCTCCGACAGCCAGGAGGCGAAGGAATTCGTCAAGATCGCCTTCGATCTGAGCGAACGCTTCGACACGCCCGTCTTCCTGCGGAGCACGACACGGGTATCGCATTCCCAGTCCATCGTCGAATTGCAGGATCGAAGAGAGGGAGAGGACCGGCGGGAGATTTCCCACGATCCCGCCAAATACGTGATGGTCCCTGCCCGGGCACGGGTGAGGCGCGTGGCAGTGGAAGAGAGGATGAAGGAACTGTCGGCTCTCGCCGAATCGTTCCCCGAAAACAGGATGGAACTGAAGGACCCGTCCATGGGTATCATCACGTCGGGCATGTCCTACAATTATGCAAAGGACGCCTTTCCCAGTGCCTCCTTTCTCAAGCTGGGCATGGTATACCCACTGCCCGTCGATCTGATCAGGGAGTTTGCCTCGCAGGTCGAGACCCTCTATTGCTTGGAGGAACTGGATCCCTTCTTCGAAGAGGCCGTCAGGGCGCTGGGTATCGAGGTCAGGGGAAAGGACATCTTCCCCTATACCGGCGAATTCGATCCCGGTGTCATCTCCGGCGCAGTCACGGGGACGGCCCCCGGGACGATGGACCTGCCCGACCTTGAACTGCCGCCGCGACCGCCCAATCTCTGTGCCGGCTGTCCCCACCGGGGACTCTTTTACGTCCTGGGGAAACTGGGTGCCTTCGTTGCCGGAGACATCGGCTGCTACACGCTTGCCTTCATGAAACCCCTGGCAGGTATGGATTCCACCATATGCATGGGTGCCAGCATCGGTATGGCCCACGGCATGAGCAAGGCACTGCAGGAAAAGGGCAGGGGAAAGGTAGTGGGTGTCATCGGTGATTCGACCTTTGCCCATTCCGGCATGACACCGCTGCTCAACATGGCCTACAACAAGGGCGCCGCCGTTATCGTCATATCCGACAACAGCACGACGGCCATGACGGGGCTCCAGGAACACGCGGCGACGGGCAGGACGCTCCAGGGTGAAACCACGGGGAAACTCGACTTCGCTATGCTGGCCCGTGCCATGGGCATCGAAAACGTCAGGGTCATCGATGCCTATGACCTGGAGAACACCAAAAAGGTCATGAAGGAGGAACTGGCCACGGAGTCACCCTCACTGGTCATATCGAAAGGTCCCTGCGTCTTGCTGGCAAAGCGGCAGAAGGCCGAACCGGCCAGACCCTTTACCGTCGATCCCCAGGCCTGTATCGGCTGCAAGATGTGTCTCGGCCTCGGATGTCCCGCCATTTCATGGAAGAGATTCGACGGTGCCGACGATCTGCAGACATTCAAAAAGACAAAGAAGCAGGAGGGAATTTCGTCCATCGACACCTTCCTCTGTACGGGCTGTACACTGTGTCAACAGGTGTGTAAACCGGGGGCGATCAGGGAGGTACGGGACAATGGTTGATCAGGGAAAGAGTATACTGCTCGTCGGAGTAGGGGGACAGGGAATCATCAGGGCCAGCGACATGCTGTCCACCGTCGTCATGGATGCGGGCTACGACGTGAAAAAGAGCGAGGTCCACGGCATGGCCCAGAGGGGCGGCTGTGTGTCGACCCATGTGAGATATGCCGAGAAGGTCTACTCACCCCTCTCCATGAAGGGAAGCGTCGATCTCCTTATCTCCTTCGAGAAACTGGAGACACTGCGCTACCTCGACTATCTGGTCCCCGGAGGCAAGATCATCATCAACGATGAAGAGATATATCCACCGTCGGTCAACATGGGTGAGGGGACCTATCCCTCCTCTGTCATCGAGACCGTTACCGGGTATTTCCCCGATGTGACCGTGGTACCGGCGTCGACACTGGCGGAAGAGGCGGGCGACAGACGCATGACCAATTCGGTCATGCTGGGTGCCTTATCGGTTCACATGTCGGTGGATCGGGCCGTCTGGGAGGGTGTGCTGCAGCGTTCCTTTTCGGGTGCCATGGCGCACATGAATCTCACCGCCTTTGCCAGGGGGAGGAATGTCCAGTAAATATGAGAAAGTCCCCTTTCCATATTCACCTCTTTTGTCTGATATTCCTTCTCATAGTACCTGCCGGTACCGCACTGGCAGGTGATAGTGCGGACCGCGACAGGCAGCTGCACTTTGCCGACGGGCTCTTCGATGAAGGGGACTTCTTCAGGGCCATCACGGAGTACAAGCGGCTCATCTCTTTCTATCCCGAGGCACACAGCCTCTGCGAACATGCACGGTTCAGGATCGCCATGAGTTATCAAGGGGCCAAACGCTATGAAGAGGCCATCGACGCCTTCAACCGTTTTCTCGAGTTATACCCCGGCAGTTCACGCGCCAGTGATGCCCGCTTTCACCGCGGTATCGCGGAAAAGGAACTGAACCGCTTCACCGATGCCCTCTCCAGCTTTCAGGAGATCGTCGACTCCGATTTCTGTGCATACCGGCATAAGGCCCTCTATGAGCGGGCCCTCATTTTCGTAAACCAGGGCGAATGGGTGAGGGCGATGGAAAGTTTCCGCGAAATACCCCCTGCGAGTACCCTCTATCCATCGGCATCGGTCTTTTCTCAGGGGCTTGACCACGTAGAGGACATTCCCCATAAATCGCCGGCACTGGCGGGTACACTGGCCGCCCTGGTGCCCGGTGCCGGCCACCTCTACACGGAGCGACCGCGCGATGCCCTCGTTGCCTTTCTCCTGAACGGGGCCTTCATCCTTGCCGCCGTCGAGCTCTTTGACGATGACCAGTACATAGCCGGCGGCGTGGTCACCTTCTTTGAACTGGGATGGTATTCGGGAAATATCTACAGCGCCGTCAGCAGCGCCCACAAATACAACCGTCGTTCACGGAATGCCTTCATCAGGGGGCTGAAAGAACGGGGAGGCCTCTCCTTTCGGTACGACCGTGACCGTTCCGATGGATACCTCGTCTTCTCTATGAGGTTTTGATGTCCATGCGTTTTGCCCTATCACTGATTCTGCTCATGACAGTCACCGCTCTATCCCTTTCGCCGGTATGCTCGGCGGGAGACGGGGATACCTTTACACCCTGGACATTCCACAGGGCACCTGCAGTCTCCGCTCCTGCGCCGCCCCCCGAGGTCAGTCAACCCTCTGTTGCCTCCCGCCTCGCCATGGGTGGTATACGGTTTTTTATTTCGGTTATTTCTCGTGTCGACGGCGACCGATGTCCCATGTATCCCACCTGTTCCGCATACAGTATGGAGGCGGTGAAAAGGCATGGTTTTCTCATCGGTTTCGTCATGACTGCCGACCGTCTCATCCATGAAAGTAACGAAATGGACCTGGTCCCCACCATACTGGTCGGAAATCGCTATCGCTATTACGATCCCCTGTCTCACAACGATTTCTGGTGGCATTGAAGATCCCCGCAACAAGTTGCGAGGAATCTCCGACTGGTAAGGAAATTGTTTGTTTTATATTCGCTCGCTAACCCCGCCGCAAGCAGCGGGGATTGCGCTCGCCGTTCAGTTTATGTAACACTTCACCACTTGACAAATTGTAAACTATCGATACCTTAGAAATATTATGGCAGACGACTACTACAGCACACTCGGATTGGACAAATCGGCTTCTATCGACAAAATCAAGAAGACCTACCGTAAACTTGCACTCAAGTATCACCCCGACCGCAATCCCGGTGACAAGGCCTCTGAAGAGCGTTTCAAGAAGATCAGTGAGGCCTACGCCGTCTTGAGCGACCCTGAAAAGAAGAAGGAATATGATACCTTCGGCTCACAGGCCTTCAGCCAGCGGTTTTCACAGGAAGACATCTTCAGGAATTTCGATTTCAGTTCCATCTTCAGGGACCTCGGTTTCGGTAGCGGCGGCGGTCTCGGCGGAGATTTTTCGCGCGTCTTCATGGGCGGTCAACAGCAGCAGGGGAGGGATCCCTTCGGAGATGTCTTCGGCGGTCGCCGTCAGTACGCCAATCGTCGTCCACAGCCACAGAGGGGTACCGATCTCGAATACAATCTTACCATCACACTGGAAGAGGTTTTTTCCGGTGCAGAGAAGAGACTTTCTCTCAAAAAGGGAACGGAGACGGAAGACATCCAGTTCAAGGTACCCAAGGGTATCCACCACTGTCAGAAACTGCGACTCTCCGGCAAGGGCAATCCCGGCATCAACGGCGGCCCCAGCGGCGATCTCTTCATCCGCATAGACATACATCCGCATCCGCAGTTCCTTCGAGAGAAGAACGATGTCGTCATCACCCATAGCATCAGCTTTTCAGACGCCGTCCTCGGTGTCTCCATCGAAGTACCCACGCTGTCGGGGACGACCAAACGCCTCAAGGTACCGCCCCGGACACAGAACAATACGCGCATACGCATGAAGGGTTACGGCCTGCCATTGTTCAAGAAGTCCGGCAAGGGCGATCAGTATGTCCGAATCGTCGTCACTGTCCCCAAAGAACTCACGGACAAGCAAATGGAACTGGTACAGGAACTCTCCAAGGAAGGGCTGTAAACAACCCGGCTTTGTATGAAGTCCTTTGGAAGGGTGAAATGCGCCCTCCGCCCCATATGACGAACGCTCAAGGTCTGATAAGATATGTTATGTAAACTTACGTCATGACTTCATGGTCTGTATCATGTCTCCGGGCTTCATCTTCATGATATGAAGTGAACAGCCGGGATACCCGATATAGTGATCGCACCCCTCCCCATAAGCGATATGCCATCCCCCCGACGTTACTTTCAGTCTCTTACTGGCAATAAATTTGTTTACGCCCTATGCCCTGGCCACCGCCACAGGCGCCGGATAATGCATTTGTCACTGGTCGGTCCTTAATGTGATGGTGAAGGTCTCCCTGTCCCCCTGTGACAGGAAATACGTCGATACCTGCTGAGCAATCTCCCAAGACTGTCATGTCGTGCTACGTTGACGAAGCAGTACGTTGAAACGCGCCGGATGATGCATCTGATTACGGTGAAGTTCCAGTTGAGAGGCCGGACGGGATGTCCTTGCGGGACATGCACTCTATTCACTGGGAGTTTCGGTACAGCTGCGACTGCCCGGCATGGGATGAGTCACTCTCCGCGATGAACTGTTTCCCTTGCCGAAGGCGCTGCTTCGACACAGAGAGCACCATCCTAATCGCTGATATATCCGTGCCATGGGATTACAGCACCACCGAGGGGGTGCAACTTCGTTGAGGGAATAGATCACCGGTATGGAGATGATATACACAAGAGGTAATTGGGGACCCGGGGCGACCTGCCCCTGGGTATAACAATCTGTAAATTATACAACAGAGCGAATAGCCCGCTGAAGGCAGCGGGATATTCGCTCTCTCTTCAATCCAATATAACGATGCACCTTACCCGAGGGTAAAGAATATTTTGATAATATAGAGCATCGTTGTTATGACAATTAACCCGAAGAACGAAATGATCGTTCCGTATTTCGCCATCTCCCTGGTTTCGATTTCGTTGGTTGCAAAGGCAATCGCATTGGGCGGCGTACTGATGGGCAGGCTCATGGCCAGTGAACAGGCAAAGGCCACGCCGATAGCACCGATCATCGGTGATATCACCGCTACCGACGTCACAAGCGGTACAATGAGATTCGATGCCGATGTATTGCTCATGAAGTTGGAGATGACGATTGAGACGAGAACGAAAACGCACAACAGGGCAAAGGGAGAAACGGGTAAATATGATACCTGCCCCACGAGGACTTCCGACAGGCCGGATTTAATCATGGAGACACCCAGCGTCAATCCCCCTGCGACGAGTATCAGGACATCCCATTCGATCTTTTTCAGGTCATTCTTATTGAGAATGCCCAAGGTGAAAAAGACGACAATGGGAAGAAGGGCAACGACGGCAGACGGTATGTGATGCAGGGGTTGTGTCAGCCACAATAACACGGTGCTGCTGAATGTGAGCACGACGACCAGGAGGTCCCATGTCATCTCTATCGGTTCGGGAAAGAGGATCTCGAACTTTTCGCTGCTGGGCCTGAAAGCCTGCAGGAGTACACCCCACAGCACGAGCAGCATGATAATGACGACGGGAACGCCGATCATCATCCATTTGAGAAATGATATGTTGTATCCCAGACCGTCGAGTACGCTTGCGGCAACGGCATTGGGGGGCGTCCCGATGATCGTACCAAGGCCGCCTATGTTGGCTGAAAAGGGAACGGCAAGTACCATGGCCTTCTTAAAGTGTGTTCTCCCCTCAAAATGTGTCAGGAGGGGTGTCAGGATTGCGATCATCATGGCCGTTGTCGCCGTGTTGGACATAAACATGGAAAAGAGTGCCGTGATCGAAATGATTCCCAAAAGCACCATTGACGGGCGTGTCCCAAAGGGCTTTATAAAGGCCTTTGCAAGCCTGACGTCCAGACCGTGCTTTGTGGCGGCCACTGCCAGGATAAATCCTCCGAAAAAGAGGACCAGCACGGGACTGGACATGGGATTCAGAAATATCTGATAGCTGTTCGACACACCCGATCTCGCCAGATTGAGGGGGCCTCCCGGTATGCCCAGGAGATAAATGTTGAGCACTATCACGATTATGGCAGTGGCAAAGGGAGGGATGGCTTCCGTAACCCACAGACCCGCTGCACCAATAAATATGACCAGACTGATGCGGGAGGCAAGTGTCAGACCAGGAATCGGCAGAAACCACGCAGCAAAAGCAAGAAAAAGGATTATCAGCACCTTGAGAGTTCGTTTCCAGTTCACACTCAACATGATATTACCGTTTTCATCAACCTGAATTACATGTGACATTTCAAGACCTCACAACGTGAATTTTTTGGTTTTGACCATATACACCCGGCAATTGCAAAAATCAACAACTTTATATAAAAAAATGTCATGATTTTTGTAAACAAACATTAATCATGAATCATCATTATTTTTGTTTATTTTTTACAGATATCGAGGTCCCGCTGGCACGATATTTTCCACTTTTTCATATCTCGCAATCATCGCATAAAATGCAAAGAAAAAGAGGCCATTAACGTAACTGCCTAATAATATACGTATATTGGCCTGCACAAAGATGTGGCAATTTGATATAATTGATAGACTTCAGGTAACTTAGGTATGTTGTCAACAGGCTTATCCACAGGGCAATACACGTCCTGTGGAGTCACAACTTTTGGTAAAGAAGTTCAAGGCGATAGGTTGCCTGGTCATCAAAACTCGCCGAGACATGAAACCTGCGATGAGACAGTGATAGGCCCAATCCGAACGGTCCGATCCATGAGCGGTGTGATTGTGTGCCATCCATGGAAATGGTAATGTGGAAATAATGTCATATGAAATGCACATCACCGAGGGCCCCCAGCGTTTTGCCCTCGATGATGACAATGCCGGAGACGCCTTCAATGGCGGCACCTGCCTCGAGTACCTCTTTTACAGCGCCCTCCCCTCCCGTGGCATTGCAGAGTGCCGTGGCCACTGCATCGGCAAGCGACGTGGACCGTGACTTTACACAGACGGCATCGGCCCTGCCGAGACTGAGCGAGTGCCCCACCGTGGCCGACGAGGTACAGATGCCGAGGGGAGTTTCCTCAGGCCGGATATCAAGCGTTATCTTGTTGCTCAGGGGGGATTCTCCGGCAAATATGGCCACGCTGATACCCCGGTCCGTCACCTTCAGAAAGATGTCGCCGCCGTTTTCGACGATGACATTGTCACAGCAGGCAAGGAGATCCCTCCCGACATATTCGGCTATGGCACCGGCAACAGAGGCCATGGGACCAACACCGGCACGGGAAGCGGCCGAGAGCATGTCCTCTATGATGGGTGGTGCCGTGGTATCAATGGCCAGGGGTACCAGTGAGGTCTCAAAGCGCGGATGGAGCGCGATATAGTCCTCCACCGTCATCCTGTGACGGCGCAGTGACCGGAGGGCCTCCTCGCGCAGGTCGGTATCGGAACTGATCTGCAGATCCGTCTCTTTTTCTACCACACGGTATCGGGAAAGTCCCCCGGCGGTAACCAGGTTCCTGTAAAACCTCTCGACATATTTCATAGACTACTTGAAGGTGGTAGCGCCGTCTCCCAGAATGGCATCCGCCTCTTTCTTGACCTCTTCAGACACTTCGAGTCCAAAGGAGTCACCCAGGTAGAGGATGGTCTCCGCACCATTTCCGGACAGGACATGGATATATCCCCTGCCTTCACCCCGGTAACGCTCTAGCATTGCCTTCAGTGACGTGACGGTCCTCTTTTTGCTCTTCTGACCGTCCAGCATGAAGTGAATGGAGGTGACGGGCGTCTGCATGGCCTCCTCGGCGGTGGAAATCTCCGAGGCAATTACCTTGGAACCCTCCTCCCCCGCGTCTATCTTGCCCGTGACGAAGATCGGGTCATCCCCCTTTATCAGATCCATGACGCTCCGGTAGAGTTCGGGAAAGACGATGACCGTCATGCCCCCCTTCATGTCTTCCACCGTGACATAGGCCATCATCTCCTTCTTCCGCGTCGTCACTTCACGCACATTGCTGACGATTCCGGCGATGGAGACGAGTGTGCCGTCTTTCTTATCGCCAATGGTCTCCGCCGTTGCGTTGACAATCAGCTTCAGGGCGTCTTCGTAGCGGCTCAGGGGATGTCCCGTCAGATAAAATCCCAGCGTCTCCTTTTCGTAGGAAAGGAGCTCGTCATGCTCCCATTCCGGCATATCCGGTAACTGCGGTTCCATGTCGTCGACACTATCGGCCTGATCGAAGAGATTCAGCTGCCCCGATAAACGCTCGGCATTCTTCTTCTGGGCAAATTCCACCACGCCCTCAAACCCCTCCATCACGTGCCGTCTGCCCGATTCAATGGAATCGAAGGCACCACACTTGATGAGGCTCTCCAGCACCTTCTTGTTGACCTTTCTCAGGTCAATCTTGCTGCAGAAGTCATAGAAGGAGAGAAACTTTCCCTCCCCTTCCCGTGCCTCGATGATACTGTCGACGGCACCGATCCCCACATTCTTGACCGCCGCCAGACCGAAGCGTATGTTATTGTCGGCGACGCTGAAGTCCCTGAAGGATTTATTGATATCGGGCGGAAGGACTCTGATCTCCATATCCTTGCAGTTGGCAATATATTTTATGATATTGTCCCGGTTGTTCTTTTCACTGGTAAGGAGTGCCGCCATGAATTCGACGGGATAGTGGGCCTTCAGGTAGGCCGTCTGGAAGGATATCATGGCATAGGCCGTGCTGTGGGATTTATTGAACCCATATCCCGCGAAGGTCTCCATCTGTTTCCATATCTCTTTTACCTTGGACTCGGGAAGATTGTTCTTTTTTGCCCCGGCAAGAAACTTGGGCCGTTCGCGTTCCATGTCGGCGGGTTTTTTCTTGCTCATGACGCGACGGAGGTTGTCGCCTTCGGCCATGGTATAATTGCCGATGATGCTCACGATCTGCATCACCTGTTCCTGATAGAGGATGATGCCGTAGGTCTCCTTCAGTATCGCCTCAAGCTGCGGCACCTCGTATGCTATCTTTTTCTTTCCCTGTTTTCGGGCGATGAAGTCGGAAACCATGTTCATGGGCCCCGGGCGATAGAGGGATATGAGGGCTATCAGGTCTTCTATGCAGTCGGGTTTCATGCTGACCAGCAGTTCCTTCATGCCGGCGCTTTCGAGCTGGAACACACCGTCCGTCTGACCCCTGACGAGGAGTTCATAGGTTAGGGGGTCATCCAGCGATAAGGTCTCGATGGCAACCCGTTCCCCCCTGCCCTCTTGTATGAAGCTCAGTGTATTCTTTATGACCGTCAGTGTCTTCAGCCCCAGGAAATCAAATTTTACAAGACCGGCGGCCTGCAGATCGTTCATGGAATACTGGGTGACGATATCGTCATTATTGGGACTCTTATAGAGGGGGACCCGTTCGACGAGGGGCTTGTCGGAAATGACCACACCCGCCGCATGTGTCGAGGCATGGCGGTTCAGGCCCTCCAGAGACAGAGAAAGAGAAATGAGTTTCTTTATCTGCCCGTTGTTTTTCGATTCCTCCCTGAGACGGGGTTCCATCTTGATGGCGTCTTCAAGGGTAATGTTGAGCACATTGGGAATGAGCTTGGCGATCCGGTCCACCTCACCGTAGGGAATATTGAGTGCACGTCCCACATCCCTGACGACGGCCTTGGCCTGCATCTTACCGAAGGTAATGATCTGCGCCACCCGATCGCTGCCATATTCCTCGGTCACATAGTGTATGATGTCGTCACGTCCCTCGATACAGAAATCCATGTCTATATCGGGCATGCTCATCCTGTCGGGATTGAGGAACCGTTCGAAGAAGAGCCCGTATTTAATGGGATCGATGGCGGTAATACCCAGTGCGTAGGCCACGAGACTGCCCGCCGCCGACCCGCGGCCCGGTCCCACGGGGATACCCTTTTCCTTGGCATGGTCGACAAAGTCCGAAACGATGAGAAAATATCCCGGAAATCCCATGGACCGTATGATATCGAGCTCAGATTGCAGGCGCTGTTCATAGGCCTCGCGCTGTCCTTCTCCCCCATCGGAGACAATGGAAGGCATCAGTCGCTGGAGGCCCTGTTCCGCCTTCATGGCAAGATGGTCGCCGGCAGAGACACCCTTTTCGATCTTCCGGTAGTGGGGAAGCAGTGTCTGATTGAGATCGAGTGTCAGATTGCAGCGTTCCGCTATCCTGACGGTGTTTTCGATGGCATCGGGGCAGTAGTGAAAGGCCTGGTTCATCTCTTCGGGAGACTTGAAGTAGAGATGGTCTGTTCGGAATCTCATCCTGTCCGTGTCGTCTATGGTCTTTCCCGTCTGGATACAGAGGAGGATGTCATGGGCCTCGGCATCTTCCTTCTTCAGGTAGTGACAGTCATTGGTTGCAACAACGGGGATGGAGAGCTCCTTTCCCATGCTGAGGAGTCCCCTGTTGACGTCTTCCTGCTCGGGAAGGCCGTTTTCCATGAGTTCCAGATAGAAGTTTTCTTCACCGAAGATGGTACGGTACTCCTCTGCCGCCACTGTGGCGGATTCCCGGTCCCCCTTGAGCAGACAGTGAGCCACTTCACCATGGAGACAGGCACTGAGGGCGATGAGCCCCTCAGAGTGACTGGCCAGCAGGGCCTTGTCCACCCTCGGTCGGTAGTAAAAACCCTCCAGATAGCCCGCCGATGTCAGTTTCATCAGGTTATGGTATCCCGTCATGTCCCTGGCGAGAACGATGAGGTGGTGGGCGTCCTGCTTCTTCTTGGTAAAACGACTTTCAGCGGCGACGTAAAGTTCGCACCCGATGATGGGTTTGATACCCTCTTTGTAGGCCCGCTGATAAAAATCGATGGTCCCGAACATATTGCCGTGATCGGTCATGGCCAGGGCAGGCATCCGCTGTTTTTTCGCCTCTTTGAATAGGTCTTTCAGTCGTATGGCGCCGTCGAGCAGACTGTACTGCGTATGGACGTGCAGGTGGACAAAATCGGCATGCTTCATCGTAATCAATCCATCCAGTAGTTGGGTGCTTCCTTTGTTATGATCACGTCATGGACATGACTCTCCTTGAGGCCTGCACTGGTAATGCGCACGAATTGGGCCTTTTCTCTCAATTCCTCTAACGTAGCACACCCCACATATCCCATGCCTGCCTTGATTCCTCCCACCAGTTGATGAATACTGGCCGACAGGGTCCCCCTGAAAGGGACGCGCCCCTCGATCCCCTCGGGTACCAGTTTTATGCTGCTCTCGATATCGTCTTCGAGGTAGTACCGGTCCTTGCTCCATCCCTTCATGGCCTCCAGGGACCCCATGCCCCGGTAGACCTTGTAGCTCCTTCCCTGGAAGAGGATGGTCTCTCCGGGACTCTCTTCCGTTCCGGCAAAGAGGCCGCCGATCATGACAGAGCAGGCCCCCGCTCCCAGCGCCTTGACAAGATCACCGGAATACTTGATCCCCCCGTCGGCGACGAGGGGAATGCCGTGTTCTGCAGCGGCGCCGGCACAGTTTCTGATGGCCGTCATCTGGGGAACACCCACACCGGCGACGACCCGCGTCGTACAGATCGAACCGGGCCCCACCCCCACCTTGACGGCATCGACCCCTGCGGCTATCAGTGCCTTCGCTCCTTCGTATGTTGCCACATTTCCGGCAATGACCTCGGAGCCCGTGAAATTTGTCTTTATCTCTTTGACCGTGCGGAGGACACTATGCGAGTGACCATGCGACGTATCGATAACGATAACATCGGCCCCCGCAGTAAGCAACGCGTCGACCCGTTCTTCGGCATCGACGACCCCCACGGCAGCACCGACCCGCAATCTCCCCATGTCGTCCTTGCAGGCCTTGGGGTATCGTTTTATCTTTTCGATATCCTTGATGGTTATGAGACCCTTGAGGTTATAGTTGTCATCGACAACGAGCAGCTTTTCTATCCGGTGACGATGGAGCAATTGTTTCGATTCCTCCAGTGTAATGCTGGTCGAAACGGTGACGAGATTGTCCTTGGTCATGACTTCCGACACGGGCTGGTCGAGATTTGTCTCGAAACGGAGGTCACGATTCGTCAGTATCCCCGCAAGCCGTTCTCCTTTCACGACAGGGACTCCCGATATCCGGTACTTGCCCATCAGATCGAGGGCGTCCCTGACGCGCGTATCGGGTTCGACGGTGATGGGATCGACGATCATGCCGCTCTCCGATTTCTTGACCTTGTCCACCTCCAGGGCCTGTCTCTCTATGCTCATATTCCGGTGGATAATGCCGATGCCGCCTTCCTGGGCCATACATATGGCCGTTCTCGACTCTGTCACCGTATCCATTGCCGCGCTGACAATGGGAATATTGAGTGATATCGTATTCGTAAGGAGTGCCGACGTATCGACATCTTTCGGTAATATAGCGGATTCCGCCGGAACGAGGAGGAGGTCATCAAAGGTGAGCCCCTCCGTTATCTTTGTATCTAGCATCATTCACCTCCCGGTTTGTGCTCGTCTATGTAGTAGTTGTTGTTGTTCACTGACAGGTAAAAGGCATCGGCGTCGCTTTCATATTCTATGAATGCGGCCATCTGGTAGTAGGCGGCACGTGAAAACCGTGCATCCAGCGTTCCTTCCCTGACGGTACAGTAGGGGACATTGTCCTTCCCCATGCGCAACGTCGCCGGATCCAGTGTCTCCCTTCGTGAGTCGTTGAGGACGATCTCTATGGACGTATCTTGTTTATCGACGGCCGTCACGACATAGGGGGCATCCTCGACGGTAACCTCCGACCGGTCATTATCCAGTTCGATCACGTAGGTCCCCGAGGAATCCCGCTTCAGGTGATCGTAAAAGAGCCTCACGATGTCTCTGCGGAATATCTCGTTGCCCTGGTAAAACCAGACCCCATCTTTATCTATCGTTATCAAGACGTCGAACCCCTTCTCGTCCTGCTGTCAAGTATCAGCGTGACGGGACCGCTGTTGCAGAGTTCCACCTTCATCATCTCCTGGAACTGTCCCGTGGCTACGTCGGCAATGCTCTGTCTGACCCGTTCCACGAAATAGTCGTACAGTTTCATCGCCTCGCCGGGGTCTCCCGCCCCGACGAAAGAGGGGCGTCTCCCCTTGGTACAATCGGCCAGGAGGGTGAACTGTGAAACGACAAGCATTGCCCCCGATATATCACGGAGCGAAATATTCATCTTGCCGTCGCTGTCTTCAAATATCCTCAGATTGATCAGTTTTTCGGCCAGATAGTCGGCGTCGCTCTTCTTGTCATCCCCTGCCACTCCCAGGAGGACAAGGAGCCCCTCTCCTATCTCACCGATCACCCTGCCGTCGACGGACACCTTCGCCCACTCCACACGCTGCGCTACCGCCTTCATGTCTCCATGCCCCTTGCATTAAAACTATATATGATATCAACATTTATGCGATGCTTCAAGGGATATATACCTTCGCGGGGTATGGATCCCCTCTCTCGGGGGATATATCCCTACTTCGGATATCCCGTAATTTCCCTGATCCGGTTGTAGAAGGGCCTGAGACACCGGTACATCTTTTTATAGACCTCGTTGTAGAGGTCATTATAGATGTCATGATTCTTCAGATTGGGTTCAAAGACCTCACCGACATGTGTCATGGCCTTGATGGCCCCTTCGAAATCGTCATGAAGTCCCAGTCCGACGGCGAGATCGATTGCCGCTCCCAGACCGGAGGTCTCATAGATATGCGCCTTGGCAGTGGGCAGACCGAAGATATCGGCCGTGATCTGCATGGCGTTCCTGCTCTGCGACCCTCCCCCCGATACCCGGAGACTGGTAATGGGGATCTTCGTCTTCTTTTCGATGCGTTCCTTGCCTTCTCTCAGTGCGTAGCCCAGTCCCTCGATGATTGAACGGTAGAGGTGGGCCCGTGTGTGGACGTCACCGAAACCGATGATGGCCCCCTTTGCCTCCGGTCCGGGGAGCTTCAGTCCCGGCGACCAGTAGGGTTGCAGTACCAGCCCCATGGAACCGGGGGGAATCTCTTCTATCAGCCGTTCGAAGAGGCCCTCCACTTCCATGCCGTTTTCCTCTGCCACCTGACATTCGGGATAGCCGAATTCCTTCTTGAACCAGCTGACCATCCAGAATCCCCGGTATATCTGCACCTCTATGGTATGGTATCCCGGTATGGCCGATGGGTAGGGGGGGAGGAGCGGTATGGCCTCGACATATTTCCGGTGTGTCACGTTGATGGTCGCCGTTGTCCCGTAACTGAGGCAGCCCACGGATGATTCGAGACTTCCCGAACCGATGACTTCGCATGCCTTGTCCGCCGCCGCCGCCACCAGGGGGAGCCCTGCAGGTATGCCCGTGTCACGCGACGCCTCTTCGGTGATCTCTCCGATTACATCACCCGGTGGGACCAGCCGCGGAAGCAGCGACGGTTCCATGGGCAACACCCTCCATTTCCAGTCCCAGCTCGATGCCCACCGGCGGTGTCTGTAATCGAAGGGTATGTAGCCCACCTGGCATCCCACTGAATCTGCGAACTGTCCCGTCAGCCGGTATGTCAGGAATCCCGACAAGAGGAGGTACTTGTGTGTCTTTTGCCACACATCGGGCTCATAGGTCCTGATCCAGTTGGCCTCGGCCTCGGCCTGGAAATAGGCGATCGTGTCCTCCATGCGAATGAGTTTGAAGAGGGCACCCCAGATGCCGCCGATGGGCAGCTGGCCGTAGGTCTTGCGCTGATCGAGCCAGTGGATGCAGGGCCGCAGCGGCCTTCCCCGGTCATCGACATTGATCACCGTTCCCCGCTGGGTCGTCAGTGAGACACCTGCTATGCGTTCTTTATCGACGTTCCCCTCATCCCACAGCCCCCGGCAGGCACGACTGAGACAGTCCCAGAATCTCTCGGGGTCCTGTTCCGCCCATCCGGGATTTGATGAATAATAGGGGGGCGTTATGGGGACTACCTCTGAGGCGACCAGACGACCTTCAAGATCAAAGACAAGCGCCTTTATACTCTGCGTCCCATTATCGATGGCAAGCAGCAGGTCTCTCATCATTCCCCGTTCAGTCTCTTCAGCGCCAGTATCAGCGCCTGTGTCCCCGATCGACCATGTCCCTGGGCCTTCAGGGCAATATAGAGCTGCCGCACCAGTGAGAGCCCCGGCAGTGAAAATCCCGATGCGGCGGCCTCATCGAGGGCGATCCCCATATCCTTTATGAAGTGTTCCACCATGAATCCCGGGTTATAATCACCCCGGGCGATCCGCGGACCCAGGTTGTTGATGGACCAGGACATGGCCGCCCCCTTGCCGATGACATCGATGATCGCCTGCTCATCCAGTCCCCGCTTCGCTGCATAGAAGAGCGACTCGCAGACACCGATCATCGTGCCGGCGACCAGTATCTGGTTGCACATCTTCGTATGCTGACCCGCACCGGCCGGTCCCATGTAGGAGATATTCTTCCCCATCAGTTCAAAGAGGGGACAGACCTCGTCAAAGGTCTCCCTGTCACCCCCCACCATGATCGCCAGCGTCGCGTCCCTGGCACCGATGTCACCTCCCGACACGGGCGCATCGAGACTGGACAGGCCCGACCGTGCCGCAACGTCTGCGATATGCTGTGCCAGTGATGGTCTGCTGGTCGTCATATCCACGACGATCCGTGACGTCTTTTTCGAAGAGAGTATACCGTCGTCGCCGAAATATATCTCCTCAACGTCGGAGGGGAAACCCACCATGGTAAAGACTATCTCGGCATGCTCTGCCACCGCGGCAGGCGAGGCATGCCACTCCCCTCCCCCCGCGATAAGTCTCTCTGCCTTTGACTGTGTCCTGTTGTAAACGAAAAGCCCATGGCCCGCATCCTGCAAGTGACCCGCCATGGACAGCCCCATGACACCGGTACCGATCCATCCAATATTCATAGTGTTTCCCCCATCGCTTCTCTTTTTGTCTTACCCTGTTATGCTGTGTACCAAAGGGAGTATAAAACATCAATACGATTTTCATCCTTTCACCCACAGTGGAATGGAAGACCACCACATTACATCATGTGTTGCCTTCCCCTGCGTGAAAAATTTTTTTTCGTCCCCTTCAATATTGATTTGTCATGTTAATTCATCGTCTATTATTGTATACTTTCCGCTATTGAGCGAGTCAACCAGTGAATCAGAGGAACACGGTATGAAGATATCCAGGAAAATAAGTCTCTCCTTTCTCCTAACTGCCATTGTACTCGTCATCGCTGCCGTCACCGTAACGCACATGATCATCAAGGACACCCTCGTCCATTCGATCTACAATCACCTGTTCACTGCGGCGAAATCACGTTCACACCATATCGAGACCTTTCTGAATGATCAGAAACAGACCATCAAGCTGCTGAGCCGGGGTATCATCTTTGAGGAAGTCCTGTCCACGGAGCGGTACAGTGAGGCATATCACCGAAAGATTGATCGTGTCCGGGATCGTCTCGACAAGGCGGCCATGACCTATCCCTGGTTTACCGACATGCAGCTGACTGACCGTATGGGCCGTATCGTATACAGCACCCGCGAAGGGGGTATCGATATACTGGACCCCGTGTCCTCACAGCAGTCTCGCCATGTCACACTGTCGTACATTCACTTCCCGGCAGACGGTACGGAGCCCCAGATGACAATCACGGCGCCCGTCATGGGAGACGACGTGTTCCTGGGTATGATTACGGTCCGTATGAACCTCCAGGAGCTCTACCGGATACTGGGTGACACTACCGGCCTGGGCAACACAGGGGATATCTATCTTGTCAACAGTGATTCACTCCTCATCAGCCCGACTCGATTTTCCAGCGAAGGAATCCTCAAGCAAAAGATAGACACCGTCAATACACAAAACGCGATGAAGTGGCGGAATGATCCCCAGTCAGAGAAAGACGAGATAACCGTATTTCCCGATTACCGGGGCGTCATGGTCCTGGGGACATACCGCTATATCTCTCAGATGGACTGGATCCTGCTTGCCGAGATCGATGTCCAGGAGGCCTTTCTGCCCCTTGAGCGGATGAAGGTGGTACGAATCCTGACGTTGATAATTATTCCGCTCCTTGCATGGATGCTGGGCATATTCGTATCACGGTGGATATCGACACCCATACGGAAGGTGCAACGGGGCATGGAGATCGTCGGGAAGGGGGATCTCGATCACAGCATCGGACTGGATTCACAGGATGAAATTGGAGAACTGTCCCGTGCCTTTGACCGGATGGCCGTCGATCTGAAACAGTCGGTCACATCAATAGACAGACTCAACAAGGAAATCGCCGAACGCAAACGTGCCGAATCCGCCCTGCAGGAAAACCGGCAACGGTTGAAGATCATTCTCGATTCCATACCCATGGGAATGGTCCTTATCGATGCCGAGTCTCACCTGATTGTCGATGTCAACCCCGCCGCCGCCCGTCTGATCGGCCTTCCCGCCGAAACCATTACCGGCAAGGTCTGTCACAACTACATCTGTCCCTGCGAGGAGGGACAGTGCCCCATCACCGACCATCATATGGAGATCGACAACTCGGAACGTGAACTGGTCACCGGCGACGGCACGATCATTCCCATCCTGAAGACGGCCGTCACCGTCCTCATCGACGGCAGAAGACACATACTGGAATCCTTCGCCGACATCACGGAAATCAAACGTGCCAGGAAAGACATCGCCCGCCTCGCCGCCGTGGCCGAACAGGCAGCCGAGACCATCGTCATTACCGATCTCAACGGCTACATAACCTACGTCAATCCCTTCTTTACCCAGTCGACGGGATACAGCGCCTCGGAGGCACTGGGTCAGAATCCCCGCATACTCAAGAGCGGTCTCCAGGATTCGGATTTTTACAAAGAGCTGTGGGACACCATCCTGTCGGGACAGGTATGGAAGGGAGTTTTTATCAACAAACGAAAGGACGGGACGCTCTTTCATGAAGAGGCCACCATCTCTCCCGTCAGGGACAGTTCCGGTGAGATCATAAACTACCTGGCGGTAAAGCGGGACATAACAGACCGGATTCGAGCGGCCGAAGAACTGCAGCGGGCAAAACTCGATGCCGAATCGGCAAATATTGCAAAGACCGAATTCCTTGCCAGCATGAGCCATGAAATCAGGACACCCATGAATGCCATCATCGGGATGGCGGAGCTCCTCAATGAAACCACCCTCACCCCCGAACAGGAGCAGTACGTACAGGTCTTCCAGTCGGCGGGAGAAAACCTGCTCAACATCATCAATGATATCCTCGATATTTCAAAGGTGGAATCGGGGAAACTGGAGCTCGAGGATACCGAATTCGATCTTGAAGAGATCATCGAAAAGGTATGCGAGATCATGGCCTTCCGTTCACATGAAAAGGGGGTCGAACTCCTCTGTGAGATCGCTCCCGATGTTCCCATCCAGCTCATCGGTGATCCCGTGCGTTTTCGCCAGGTCCTCATCAATCTCATAGGGAACGCCATCAAATTCACGGACAACGGAGAAATATACGTCACCGTCGACCGGTACCGGCAGGATACGGGGACGGAGAAAGAAGCGCTGATCTTCTCGGTGAAAGATACGGGAATCGGCATCCCTCAGGAAAAGATAGGGACAATATTCGATATCTTTTCGCAGGCCGATTCGTCGACTACACGCAAGCACGGCGGCACCGGTCTCGGTCTGACCATATCGAAGCGTCTGGTGGAACTCATGGGGGGCACGATCTGGGTCGAAAGCGAACCGGGTCAGGGAAGCACCTTCCGGTTCACCACCCCCTTTTCGGTGCAGGGAGACGGAGCGAAACCACCCACCGTCGTACCGGAGATAGATCTCAACGGTGTCAGAATACTGGTCGTCGACGATAACGATACCAACCGGTTGATACTGAAGAAGTCACTGTCGCTGCGGGGGGCCATCATCGACGAGGCCCACGACGGAGAAGACGGCCTCAACACATTCCTGCAGTCACGGGAGGGCGGGGAGCCATACCGCATCGTCCTTATTGACGGTCACATGCCCGTCATGGATGGCTTTGATCTCGCCGAACGTATATCCGAAGTGGCCGGCAGTGACATCGCCATGATGATGCTCACCTCCGATACCCGCGTCGGTGACATAACACGGTGCAAAGACATCGGCATAGACCGGTACTTCGTCAAGCCCGTGAAGCAGAAAGACCTCGTCAGGGCCATTGCCTCCCTCATCACGTCCCCCGATGGTACGATGGCGCCCCCCCCGGGCCGGCCAAAGGAAGACATTTCCTTTGTCATATCACCGCTGAACATACTCCTGGCAGAGGATTCGCCCGACAACCGTCTGTTGTTCCTGTCCTATCTCAAGAAATTTCCCTATCGCATAGAGACTGCCGAAAACGGTGAGATAGCCGTCGAACGTTTCAAGTCAGGCAGCTTTGATCTCGTCTTCATGGATATCCAGATGCCCGTCATGGACGGCTATAGCGCCACCATGGAAATCAGGCAGTGGGAACAGGAAAACGATATGAGTGCCACCCCTATCATAGCGCTCACTGCCCATGCCACCAGGCAAGACGCAGAAAAGAGCATGGAAGCGGGCTGTACCGCACACCTGACGAAACCGGTGAAAAAGGGAACCCTGCTTGATGCTATCTCTCACTACACGACAGGGGATTGAATGATGGCAATTCTCGTTATTGATGATTCCGCTGACGATCAACTGCTGCTTCGGTCATTCCTGCAGCAGGAGGGATACGACGATGTCATGCTGGCGGGGTCCTCCAGTGTGGCATTTGACTATCTCGGCATGTCGGACCAGGACTCGAAGGCCTCGACGATAGATCTCATCCTGATGGATATTGTCATGCCCGATATAAACGGTATTGAACTGTGCCGTCTCCTCATGAAAGACGAACGATTCAGGAACATACCCGTCATCATGGTCACGGCACACACGAATGACAGCAACCTGCAGGGCGCCTTTGATGCAGGGGCCGTCGATTTCATCCACAAACCGATAAACAGGATCGAACTGATCGCACGGGTACGATCTTCACTGAACCTGAAACACGAGACGGACAAACGAATTCAACGTGAAAAGGAACTCGTCGAAAGCACACAGAAACTGAACAAGGCAAATCAGAAACTGCGGTATCTCTCCTATGTAGACGAATTGACGACCATCGCCAACCGCCGCTATTTCGATGAATTCCTCGCAAAGGAATGGCATCGGGCATCACGACAGCAGAAACCCCTGTCACTCATCATGATTGACATAGACTTCTTCAAAGACTATAACGATACCTATGGACATACACGAGGTGACGTATGCCTGTCGCAGGTCGCCAGGACACTGAGCGGCACGCTCAAACGTCCGGGTGATTTCGTGGCACGCTACGGAGGTGAGGAATTCGTTGCCGTACTCCCCGATACGGGTATCCGTGGTGCTGCAAAGGTGGCCGAGACACTCCGTGCCAACGTTCAGACCCTCGGCCTTGAACACAAAAGCAGCCCCATCGATACCGTTGTTACCGTCAGTCTCGGTGTCTCTTCCGCCGGGCCTGCCCCCCATTCGGAACCGGACGTCATTGTAACACTGTCGGACAAGGCATTGTACCGGGCAAAGCAGGAAGGTCGAAACAGGGTAGTCGTTCATCGTCACGAATGATCCGCTTATTTTACGTCAACGAAAGGAGACAGCTTGTATCATGGAGGCAGACAATGGCAGAATTGTTGTCCACATAGATCCCGACATCGAAGATCTGATCCCCGGTTTTCTCGAGAACAGGCGGAAGGACATGGCAACCATAACAGAGGCGCTGCACGTTGAAGACTATGAAACCATTCAGAGGATGGGACATTCGATGAAGGGTGCCGGCGGCGGGTACGGCTTTGACGAAATTACCGACATAGGGATGCGCATGGAAACAGCGGCACAGGACGAGGACAGAGACGAAATACTGGGGCAGGTACAGGCCCTTTCTGATTACCTGGAACGTGTTGTTATCGTGTACGATGCATAATGTGCCCCATAGTGAGAGAATGTTCCCCATAGTGAGAGAAGGAGGATAATATGAGTAATAGCAGAAGGTTGTGTTCGTTCTTGTGTCTTGTCGTGCTGATCCTTTCCCTGGCTGCCTGCTCCTATGAACAGAGCTATGTGAAGGGAGACGAGATCGCTTCGAGGGCACGGTTTGTTGCCGTGCTGCCCCTGATCAATCTTACCTCGTACCCGCAGGCAGGGAGAATCGTCGGTGATATTCTCACCACGGAACTGTACGCGCAAACGGATTTCAAGCTCGCCGAGCGGTCCAGCATGACTGATCGCCTGCGGTCCGTCAATGAAGACCTCGATCAGGCGGTGGACAGGAGTGTGGCACTGAAGACAGGGAAAAGCCTGGGCGTCGATACCGTCATCTATGGTTCCGTTTCGGAGTACCGATACAAGCGGGGACTCGATGAAGACCCCGTGGTGGGGATAAATATACTGATGCTGGATGTTGCAACAGACAAGATTGTCTGGGCCGGCAGCAGGTCAGATACGGGTGGATGCTTCTGGTTCTGCGAAGACTCGCTGAACAGGCTGACCCAGGAGATATGTCACGACATGGTGAAGACCATGCTCAAGCGATTGTAATCAACGTATACCGCACTACTAATCCGACACAAGAGAGAACCCTGTCTGTGAAGAGATATCATTATTACGTCATAGCGGCATCTGTGGTAATCCTTTTTTTCTGCTCTCTCTCCCATGCCGAAAGGCAGGGAACGGAAAAACCCCACACCTGGCTCTGCTATTACGGCGACACCTTCGGATTCAGGCACTACGCCGCCTTTGATCTCGTTGTCTTTGATGGTCGAAACCATCCGCCATTGAAACGCAGGAACGGCGGTTCTCCCACATATCTGGGATATCTGAACCTGGGAGAGATTGATCTCGTGGACCCGCTCTGGTCCCGGGCCGAGGGGAAATCCTATCTCGTAAAGAAAAATAATGACTGGGATTCCTGGATCGTCGATATTCGTGACCCCGCGTGGCAGTCATTGATTTTTGATCACGCGATCAAAGACATTCTTCCCAGGGGCTTTGACGGTCTCTTCATAGACACGATAGATTCATCGCTTTCACTGCAATTGGACGGGACAGAAGATGCTGTCCTCCATATCATCAGGAAGATAAAGGAGACATACCCGGGAAAACTGCTTGCCGTCAACCGGGGGTTGCCGGTACTGCCCCGTATCGCCCCCTTCCTGGATTTTGTCGTCGTTGAAGACCTCTACAGCTGTTATTCCTTTGACGAGCGCCGGTACATGAAGGTCACCAGGGAAACGAGAGACATCCTGCTGAAACAGGTGGCCGACGGCCTGAAGGTCGTACCGGACCTGACGGTTCTGACAATCGATTATGCCGGACCGGGGCAGTCCCGTCTGGCCGAAGAGGCAATTGCATTCTCACGAAGCAGGGGTTTCGTGCCCTATGTGAGCACCTATACACTGGACCAGATATTTTTCTATACACTGCAGCACTAAGGTGACCCCATGCTCTTCCCGTGAGGGGACACATCATTGGTATCGGAGGCGGGCTTCGGCATCGTTATGAACGTACTGTTTGGAAGATCCTACATCATTGCCGCACTGGGGACTGTCATCCTGTGTCTCTGTGCCGGAGTCCTTTCTTTGACGGTTTCAGAAGGGGGCGCCGCCCTCCAGGAGTCTTCCCTTCCGGCCCTGCTCCAAAAGATACGTGTGGGAGATCACGGCGACTACGTCTCCATCGTCTTTGATGTCTCCCGAAACTTCAATCACGACGCCCCCCAGATCAGGGGAGACAGGTTTCACTGTACACTGAAAAACGTCACGACGACTCTCCCTTCCCTTCTGCAATTCAGGAATCTCGATGCATGGGCAGGGCTCAAACCGCAGGGAGCTGACATCGCCGTCACCATCGGACTGCCGCAGGCCTTCAGCCGCTCTCATACCTTCGTCCTTGCCGACCCGCCGCGACTGGTGGTAAATATCTATCGCGATGTGGCTCCCCTGCAAAAACAGCGACTGACTGCATACCGCGCCGGAAGGCACGAGGGATACTCATCCGTCGTTTTTCAGTTTTCCCATCCCCCGTCATACGACAGACCGATCATCGAAGGGGACCGTATCGGTATCAGATTCCGGAACGTCATGACATCGCTGGCCCCCTTCAGGAAATTCGACACCGCCGAATCCTGGGTCAGGATCAGCAGGGCGGGTGGCGATCTCGATGTCAGTCTGGGCATACCTCCCGGCACGGGCAGACACCACATCTTTCAATTGCAGAATCCCCATCGCCTCGTCCTGAACCTCTACCGGCAGAAGGCGACAGACGGTAAGCCCAGGGGAGAAAGACAGGCCCCGCTCATCGCCGCGGCACCGGTGACGGCGCAACCACCCGTGACAGAGACATCCGCACCGGACCCTGTCGTCACTGACGCCGGGAAGAGTACTGCACCGCCCCCCTCCCCCGCCGACACCACAAAATATCCCCTTTTCAGCGGCAATGACCGGCAGCGGGGGCTCATCAGGGCCAGAATACTGAGCAGACGGGGGCTCACGGAGCAGTCGCTGAAGATGTACCGCCTCCTCAGAGAACGCTACCCCGATGATGAAGAGATCTGGATCGATTATATAGAGACACTGGTCAATGCCAAACTGTATGAACTGGCGCTCCATGAGACGGAAGGGCTCTACAGAAAGAACCCCTCCAGTCTGCGGGCACGGCGCATCGAGGCACGGATCTACACGGAACATCGTCGCTACCGCTGGACCTTCCCCATCTATGAATCCCTCCTCAGAAACCGGGGAGACGACGCGGGGATATGGTCCGATTATGCCTACGCCCGGCAGGATGCAGGGGACTGGCCTGCCGCCCTCAACTATTTTTCCCGTGTCCTCGAACTCGATCCTGATAACACCAATGCCCTGAGAAATGTCCATGCCATACTGAAGGAACACCGGCCGCAGTTGGAGACGGGGTACCGCTTCTACAGTTTCTCCGACGGCGATGCCTCATTCGGGACCTACACGCTCAATTACAACCGGCACCTCGGCAGAGATACCAGGCTCTACGTTACCTACAGCAGAATCGACATCGATCGCTCCCTCAGCCCGGGAGTGACCGCCGTCGACACGACCATCGACGATGTCACGGCACGGCTGAAGTATCACATCAGCCCCGACTGGCAGGTCGGTCTGGGGGCGGGACTCTTTTCCGGCATCGGGGGCGACGCGTCACTTCGTATCGACACCGAATTCCGTCCCTGGAATACCGGCGTCATCAGCGCGGGCTTTCTCTACCGGCGTCCCTGGTATGATCCCATCGAGGCCGCCGAACGTGAAGGGAGATCCCACAGTACCTATCTTTCTCTCTTCTGGAACGTCCTTCCGGCCTGGGATCTCTACCTGAACACGGAATACACAAAATACCTTGCCCTCCGTGACGGCATGGAGGATCGCGATTACGGCAGGAAACGGACCTGGTCGGCGTCTCTATCGAGACAATTGTTCACCGATCCCGATCTTTCGGTGAGCTACTCCTACTATCGTTCACGCTTCAACTACGAAGACGACAGCTATACCCCCATATCGATGCTGGACTCGGAAGGCGTTCATTCACTCTCCTTTCGCTTCGAACACCGGCCCTGTACCTACTGGTCATACGGCCTGTCGGGGGGTGTCCGGCGCGATCACATACGCACCATCACCTCGTGGTACTTCCGTCCCGACATTACGCTCCGTCTGGGCAACCGCATCGAGGGACGCATAGATTACGAATACTCAAACGAAGAAGACTCCGTGGCAGGAGGACATACCCACACCATCAACCTATGGTTGAAGGCGATATTTTAGAACCATCCCGAGGTTTTTGACTTGTGGCTACTGAAAGGGTTACACCACCTGAAAACTGGCTCTGTTATTACGGCACCGCACCGGTCCCCCACCGGTACGCCGCCTTCGACCTGATCGTCTTCGACGGCTACTACCATCCCCCCCTCGATTTCAGGAGTGATGACCGTCCCCGCATCCTTGGGTATCTCAGTGTCGGTGAAATCGACGGCACCGGGCCCTACTGGGACCGCGTGAAGGATATGGCCTGCATCGTCAGGAAAAACAGTCGATGGAACTCGTGGATCGTCGACGTGAGAGATCCTGCCTGGCAGGAACTGATCTTCACGACCTTCATCCCGTCGATCATGGACGACGGCTTTGACGGTCTCTTCCTCGATACCTTCGATTCCGCCCTCGCCCTGGACGACGTCGAGGACATCCGCCAGTCACTGGTCTCTCTGGTGAAAAGGATAGGGAATCTCTTTCCCGGTCTGCACCTGGCCGTCAACAGGGGGCTGCCTGTCCTGCCCGATATCGCCCATGACATCGATTATCTTGTTGTGGAGGGACTCTCAAGTGTCTACAATGTGACTGACGGTGCATATGTCACCGTCGACGGATACACACAGAACTTTCTGCTTGAGCAGATTGAATCGGGTCTCGCCCTGCGGCCCCGTCTGCCCGTCCTGACACTGGATTATGCCTCACAGGACCAGGCCGACCTCAGAACGGAGGCCCTGTCATTTTCACGAAAGAAAGGATTCATTCCCTATGTGGGCACACATAACCTTGATGAGATATGCCTCCGCTAGGAGGATTATCGGTCTCTGTCTTCTCCTCACCTGCCTGGTCTGTTTTGCACCCACAGCCGGCGGCGCCGATATCCCGAGGAAGGTACTGGTCCTCTACAATTCTGCCGATGGGCAGACGGACAGAGATAATATCGTCTTTCAGAACTGCCAGACGATTCTGAATTACCTCGGCATATTGTGTGACTACAGAG
>Ga0272441_10004250_pt1 | contig 26278 bp, 55 predicted proteins | sample SSMProp6N_FD_193582 | JGI IMG/M metagenome (GOLD analysis project Ga0272441, IMG submission 193582) | Marine sediment archaeal communities from Little Sippewissett salt marsh, Falmouth, MA, United States - SSM-Prop-6N | ecosystem: Environmental > Aquatic > Marine > Wetlands > Sediment ... | reverse complement strand
TTGGAGTGTGCCACGAACCCTCTTCTGGATCGGTCTCTCACCCATGCCATCATCGACGTAGCCGCTACCTTGCAAGCCATCTGGGCTGATGGGGGTATCGAGCCCAATTACATGGGGCCGGAGATCTTTCATCTGGCTAGGGCTAGGTTGAGATCCTCTTAGGCTCTCGGGTCGGTGTATGGTGAGGTCATGCCGTCTGTCCCTGACACCTTGGAGTGGCGAGGGTGCAAGTTCTTCCATCAAGGGGACTGGACCTATCGTTGGGATAAGCAGGACAACCATCCCGAGTTTCGTATCTACGTCATCTCTACAATCCATGGTCTCGCCAGACCCCTAGAGTGGACGGCCAGGGTCGGGTACGGAAGTAGCCCTTCTTTCGAGAGCCCTTTGGTAGCTCTGGACTTCGCTTTGGAACGTCACTTGGAACGTCTTCAGGAGCTTGAAGAGAGCGTAGCCAAGGCTCGAAAGGTGACAGACTGGTTGATACAGGGTAGAGATGTGTAATGAGTCAGATCTACCATCTGTTGACGAGTCCTCAAGGCACTACCTTCTGTGGTGTTCAAGGCTTAGGGGAAGGAGGTCGGTGGGTAGGGGAACCTGTCTTCTATCCCGATTCCTGGTGTTCCGATTGCGTTAAGATTTACGCACGAGCCACAGGGAGGCCCTTCCCATTCAAGGTCTTGCAGCCGTGTGCCTCAGAGGCAGACTACTGCATGGGTAGAAAGCTAGCCAAAGAAGGTGCTACGTGTCAGTGAAACTAATCAAGGCTCCTCACCTTTTCGTGAGTTGCAAGACGTGTGAGAAGAGCAACTTCTCGCTTGGCATCAACGAGAACCAGGAGTTAGTGGTCATCTGCAACCACTGTAACGATCCTGTCGCTGTGATCAGCGAATGGCCAGATCAGGAGTTGCTACCTGGGGGTAGTCAATGCCACCCCAAGCAGGGCTCTTTGAAGAACCCCAATCTGCACTAGAACCATGCGGATCCGGAAGACAGAGAAACTGGCTGATTGCGTGCGGGTGCTTGTGGAAAAAAGAGGGCACCCCATCTGCAACCTCTACGTTTTCGATGATTGTGTTGAGATTCGTGGGTTTCCCAACGATTCGTTGAAAGCTGCCTTTTCCAGGGATCTTCTCCCTTTGATCCTGGAAGGGGTGAGTTTGCGGTCCGACGCATGCGTCATTCCTACGAACTTCGAGGAAGGCTCTGTGACGGCTCCCGATGCTTTCCGCATAGCTTCTGAGATCTACCAGATGCTGCAAGAGGGAAGGGTGGGGGAGTATCGGGAAAGCGGCAGTGGATGGCGAGGGCCCACAGATGCTAACTGGAACCTAGCGGGGTATCGACAGGCGCTCTTTCATGGACGTCCTTTCATCAGGTGGGAGGAGGCTGTCCTTCGAGACACCTTGAGCGGAGACCAGCGAGAGCTGCTGACTCAGGCTGTGGCAGATAGGCATCATCGTGCTGAGGAAGTTCTGTGAAGATCGTTGAAGTCTTGAACAGACCTTCAGAGTTCATTGTGGAGGTAGCGGAAGGGAAGGACCGTTTCCCTTGTTACCAGATTGCCTTCATTGAGGGGGACGTCAGAGCTTCTTATCGGACGTCAGCTGACCAGTTCTGGCAAACCTTCCAATACTTACCTACGGACCTACTGCCCTTTGTCATGAAAGGCAAGGCACTGCTGGATCACCGTCCGCAATACAGGAGCGTCTTTGACAAAGACAGTGTCTGGGACCCTGTGGAGGGGAACCCAGAAGAAGACCTGTTGGATCGTATTCGGGGTAGCCTTCGAATGGGAGGAGATCTCGGTAGCTACTATAACTCGGATCTTCGAACCATGATCGGGGTACTGGACTCCAGGTGGCGCTCTGAAGACTACGTTCAGGCCACCTTGATTCCTGCCAGATTGAGCGCAGAAGAGATTTCTTTCCGTTTGGCGGAAGCACACCACTTCGGAAGGTACGAGATCACGCAGGCCATTCAGACTGTTCTGAGAGACCTACAAAGCACTGAAGAGGCTCGCATTCGAGGCCGAGCCTGGGTCAACAGGCAGGCGGCAGAACGAGCCGTTCAGGAATGGCGTAATGGCTGAGTGGCAGACTATTCCTTACGAGACTTCTGACCGAGTCTTCGGGTTCAGGTTGCAGAAGGAAAATCAGAAGTTCCCTCGGTTTCTTGTGCTAGTCACGAAAAAGGCCGGTCGCTACAAGGTTTACGAAGAACAGGAATCCGAAAGGGCTTATCTAGATCCTGCGGGGGTGCCCTTAGAGCTTCTACCTGCCATCTTGAAAGCTCTGGCTTTGTGCAAGCAAGAAACGATAGAGAGTCCCTTTCGAGAGGGTTCCGTCAAGGATTGGATGGAGGAGCAAAACCCTTTTGCAGGCTTGGTGGATCGGGTGTTTCGGGAGCTTGAGCGAGGAGTCCCTTTAGGATCCTACTACGTTGATTTGTCTGTTGAACCACCGGCCCGCCGATTGATCACACCGCAAGAGACAGAGTGGGAAGTGGAGAACTATGTGGAAAGAGCGAGCTTCATCAGAGGATCTTTGTGTAGCGCCGAGTACGCTTTCCGCACAGAGCAAGAGGGAGCCGGGTTCGTTTGGGGGGAGATTACCGATGCCATCACCGAGGGCCTGAGAAGATTCCAGAGGGGGCTTCGGTAGATGGCCTACGAAAGGCTCGCAAAGGATTCGGTCATTCGTCCGGTGGGAGTCTTCGAGGACGGCTCGATCAAGTGGGGGGGTCTAGTGACTGGTGTATAGTTGTGTTGGTATGCCTCTGAGGCTTCTTCATTACACGGATACAGATCCCAACTGTTTTGTGGTTCGGGTAGGAGAGGAGCAGGGGGTTCCTCCGTATTACGAGATCTGCATCCGGCATACGCAGGCTTACCGTAGGGCCCACCTGCAGGTCTACGAGACCAAGGTGGACGGGGCCCAGGAGATCCTGTTTGCACTACCTTTGGAGCTGGCTCCCTTCATCATGGAGGCTTTGAGCCGGTTCCAGTCTTCTATATTCGTTCGACCTGCAAAGTTGAGCAACTTTCCTGATGACTCTGTGGTGGACCCTCACGAGGTTCGGTGGGGCCCTCCTGGGGGTTTGAGGGTGACTGCTTCTACCAATGAGTCTTCTGACCCGGCTCCTTTTTGGCAGCTCACTCGTCCAACTCTTGAAGCATTGCGCAACCGGGTGAGAGAGGACCTAGATCAGGGTCTTGGATTGCGGATAGGAAGGTACTTCTCAGAGAATCGGTCTTTCCTTCCAGGGGACGGGAGTTGGGACCCGGATATTTACTGGGCACTTGGACAACCACCTGGTGAAGGCGAGGCTCCTGGCTACACCTTGGCTCCTTCGGATGTGGAGTTTCGACGTAGGTGTCAGCCTTGGTTCAATGATAGGCAAATCACCCATGTGGTGTTGCAAACGGTTCGGGAACGAGAGTGGGGGAGGACTCACCCGACTCACCCGAGGCAGCCATGAGGATCCTGAAGCAATACCGTCTGGACGAGGACGACCCGTGGTTCTTCGAGATCTGCGAGGACGATTCCAAGCGCTGTGTGTATGAGGTCCGTATTGGAACTAGACCCGATGTCTCGGATGAAGTGCCTGTCACGGTTGCGGTCTCCCTTCCTGGGCGCATACCGTTCAGGCACTGGCCTCTTTCCATCGTACCCACGGTCTTGGAAGCTCTGGGACGTTACCATCAGCTGGTTGGAGAAGAGCAGGAAGCGGGCCTTCCTCCGGGGCCTTTCGATGAGGTGGTTGTTCAGGATCCTGAAGAAGAAGAAAGAGAGTCACTGTACGTAGACTTCATGCAAGCGGTAGGGGAAGGCATTCGTTTCGGCTCCTACAGGAATATCCAAGGAAATGACCCTACGTTTTTCGTTCCTGGTGGCGTTAGCTGGTCTTGGCAGGGCTACTTGATGGTCTTGAGGCATACTCCGGAGGAGTTGTCTCCAGGAGAACAGACTTTCCGCTTTGCTTCTGGGGCGAGAACTGGGGAGCAACAGGTCTGGATCACCCAAATGGTAGAGAATCACTTGCTAGAGTTGGGATCCCGATAATGGCCTGGGTCAAGGTATCCAACCCTGAAGGACTGCCCTTCTTTCCAGCGGATCCTCTTCAGGAAGTGCACACCTTTTCCTGGGAAGGAAAAGGACCTCGTTACGTGGTGGAGGTTCACCGGCCTCCTGAGAAGGAAGAAGGCCCCAAGGTCGCTGTCTTCGACTACCATGACTCGGGAGAGGTTAGCTACGGGTCTTGGCCCCTCAGCTTGTTGCCCGAGGTGTGTAGGGTGGCAGGGCTTCCTTTCGTGGCACCGGAGGTTGTCAAGACCAAGGTTCCAGCTGGTTGTTTTGACAGGTTGTCGGTGTTGGGGTCTTTGGACAACTCCCAAGAGGACCTGGAGCAGTTGGTAGCTTACTGGTTTGAAAACGGGAGACAGTTAGGCTACATGCGTGCTGCTGGAGAGCTTGTTGGACCAGAGGAGAATGAATGGGATGAAGATCGCTACCTGAATATGCTTCAGGATGACCCCCAATTGGCAAGTCCTGATGAGATCCGTCTTCGGATCATGTGGGGCGCCCGTCACTCTCAATACGCTATCACGCATACCATCATCCAATGGATTCGACGAGAGGTGCGGCGGTGAGATGGGCCGAAGTCAACACCCCTCCTACCGTTTCCATTCGGGGGAATGCTCGGTATCTGTCTCTTCAAGGGGATGACCTCTCTATCACCTACACCATCGAAGTGGTGGAAAATGATGGGGTTGAGGAAATCGCTGTGTTTCGCACGAAGGAGGGGAGTCCTGCTAGTCGTCGGTTATGTCCCTGGCCTGTTGAGTTGGCAGCACACATTCTGAGACTTAGCCTAACGGTGAAGAGGGCTAGCTTCGAAGGCCCATTCAAAGGTCTTTCGGTGTTTGAGTCCGAGCGTTTGCAAGCCTTGGTCAAGGCTGTGAGGGAGCACTTCCAGGATGAGGGGGAAGAACTAGGGGCGTACCTTTCTGGACAGGGGTGGGTTGTTGGTACGGATCCTCATTGGATTGGTTCTGAGTACGCCTCTTTGGCGGAGACCCACCCGCTTCGTACTTCGGAGTTCGAACGGGAGTTTCGGAACCAGTGGAGCTGGGACTTCAGTCAGCAGGAGATCACCAACGTTATCCGAGATTACATAGAGGAAGGCAGGTACGAGGCATCGTCATGGGCGCATCAAAGATAGTCTGTCCTTCAGGAGTGTTTGGGGAAGGCTCTGTCAAAGAGGGTTTCCTTTCGTTGGGGGAGTTTTACGACAGCATCCTTTTCGAGCTCATTGGGTTGTGGGAGGGAGGATCCCAAATCGGTACCTACATGAAGGAAGGGTTGACAGTCCCTCCTTGTTTTGTAGAGGGGTTGTGGGGAGTTCTTGAGTACAAGAGTCATGCTAGACATGAGCATTTGCTGACTGTAGAAGAGGTAGTCTGGCGAGCTACGAAGGAAGACGAAGTTAGGCAAAAGGCATTTCGGACACGGCCGCCGAAGTTCTTTGGAGACATCCTCTCTACCCTGGTGATAGCGGGGGTGCGCCAGTACTGGGTTCCTCGAAAGGAGTAGGCCCTAGAACCTGCTCGATTGGTGTATAGTAGGGTGTCTTGTGCCTGAATTCCGGTGGAGGCCCTCATGAAGAAACCAGCTCAGCCTAAGCAAATCACTGTCAAGCAAACCGGGGAGAAGTATCCCGAATGGGTTCAGTGGAGAGGGTTCACGCTCTGGTTCTCTCAGTTTGACGGGCACCTTAGGTACCGACCCAAAGGCAGGTTACCAGGGGGCTTCAGTATTGGGGCGGTTTCTGTCCTGCCTCACGATTCCTTGGTGAAGGGCTTGAAGGCTTGTCCTAGGACATGGCTTGCCGAAGTGGGGAGAGGACGTTATTCGAAGCCCAGCCGAACCTGGAAGGCGGCCTTGGACAGGTGCGCTCGGGGACACCTCAAGTACATGAGAGACTTGGTGAATGATCTAGGCAGAGCTCAGCAGTTAGCGGACTTGCTGAACCGGGACTGACTCTCATGCCTTGGGAGCTCGTGCGTTCGGTGACTCAGGAAGAAATCCGAGGGTACTCCCTTGTCTACCGTCAGGATGACGAAGAGTACAACTTCTGCATCTTTGAGGTAGGTGATCGGGTGACGGTTCAGGTATTCCGAAAGCAGGCTCCGGGTCCGGACTACCACCGGACGGATTCTTTTCCGGTTGAGTTGAGGAAAGACCTAGCCCGATTGCTCATCAAGGCTGAAAAAGCTCACCTAGGCGGTGCTTTTAAGGAGGGTTCGGTTAAGCAAGACAGGGTCGAAAAGGCCGTGGAAAGGGCGATCTCCAGGGGGCGTCCCTTAGGAGCTTATGAGGTCGTGGAGGGGACAGGTAGTAGGCTGGTATTGCCCACCGACCCCGATTGGACGGAAGAGAACTACCTTACCTCTCGACGAATGGGCTCGATGTCTGACCCGATTTATCTCATGACGATATCTGAGCAAAGTTGGCGTAGTGGGCTAGCTATGGGGTATCAAGAGTTCCCAGACCCTTCGGGGAGGACTTCCTCGGAGCTGGTCACGGCGGCCATTCTGCGAGTGCTCAGAAAGCAGCGGGCTCTGTCATGACATGGGTCTTGTCAAACGAACACTACGACAATCGGGCCGTGAGACGGGAGTATCGTTGGAACGAAGGCTACCCACATTTCCTGTTGGAGGTAGGGGTCTTGTACCAGAGTCGTGAGAACAATCCCGTTCCTATCTTGGGAGATGCTCTGGTGGTGCGAGTCTGGTGGAAGGCCAATGAACCCATGGGCTGGGATGATACTTACGAGTGGCCGGCCTCTTTACTGGAGAAGATGTGTTCCCTAGTGCTGTTGGCCAAGACTCGGTGGGGCCTCTCAGACTTTCAGTTCGCAACCCCTACGGAGCTTAGCCATGGGTTGGGTTGAGTGTGATCCAGTAGTGGTGGCTGTGCACCATCCCGACCATCAGTATCGAACGGTGTATTGGGAAGGGAAGCCTTGGCCTCGGTACACCCTTATTGTCGGGGTCCTAGATGGGAAGCTACAGGCTACCGTTTGTGAGCATGTTAACAAACACTCCTACGAACCCCGATCCCAGTGGCCCGCTCTTTTGACAACTGAGATCTTGCAGATGCTTAGGAAGGCCGAAGCCGTTCTAGCAACCAGTCCTCAGGGAGTGTTCGCAGAGGAGAGTTCCGTGAAGGGGCCTAACTTCCCTGTTGAAATCTACGGCGAGGACGAGCAGCAGAGCCTATTGGAGGTGGTTCGGGAGGCATACGACTCTGGGATTTCCTTGGGGACTTACTGGTTAGCAGAAGGGGCTTCTTTTCCTTTGAGTCCTGGGCATGCTGATTGGGACTGGAGTATGTATGTTCGTACTCAAAGAAGGGCTTGGCATTTGCTCACCGAAGCCGAGCAGCAGTTCTGGAACATGCCAGAAGTATCTGACCGTCCTGTATCGTCTGTGTTCATAGCAATTGGCACGGTTTTGCAGGCCGCGGGGTTTTCGATCTCGACTGACCAGCAACGGGTTTAGAGGATCCTGTGACTATCTACCAGTACGAGGTCCAAAGCCCTGGATTCATCAAGGATCAATGGGCCTACTCTGTCTTGGTTCATGAGCATCAGTACGGGGTGTGTACGAACGTCTACTGGATCAAGATCGAGCTCTCAGACAACAAGCTGGTTTGGTTCGTACAAAAGGCTCTGCACGTCAGCACTTTGCCTCTCTTTCAGAGCAACTACCAGCCTTGCCAGGTGCCCGAGGGGTTGCTGCCTTACCTGATACGGGCCTTGATTGAGGCCCGAGCCGGTTTTGAGTTGCCAGAGCATCTCTCTCGCCAAGTTCCGGTAGGGGTGTGGGGGGAGATATCAGAACCTGGGGCTGAGAGCTCTGGAGAGGACCCTGTTCTCACAAGTTTGTATAACCAAGATCAGTTGAGGCAAAGGGTTGTGAACTCTCTAGAGACGCGCCTTTCCCTTGGCTGCTACTATGACGAGAGAGGGGACATGATCCCACCCTTTTCTGTGAGGTGGTTAGAGAATCTCTACATCTCTGCAACGCTGGGCACCATGTCTGCGTTGACGCCTTCAGAAAGGCACTTTAGAGATGCTTTGGAGCGTGAGCGTAATCCGTGGACGGGCTTGCAGGTATGGGACCCTGAGTTGTTGGGAGAGAACTTGACTGACACCATCTTGGATGTTCTGAGGGAGCGACGTAGATGACCTGGGTGATGCTCGACCAGAACGTGTTGGACCCCGGTGAGCAGGTGTGCTCTGCCAACCGTGTGTACGCCCAAGGAGAGAAGAGCTGGCCCCGCTGGACCATCCAGTTCTCTCGTGTTTCCCAGGAGTCTCAGAACTGGGAAATGTCCATTTTTGGCCAGCTGTACGAGCATGCAAGGGCTGTAAATCGTACAGGATGGCCTTCTGAGTTGCTGGGGCCCATCTTGGCAACCGGTCTCTGGGTTCAGGAGCTCGTGGGGGCCCACTTCATGAATCTGGAGCACGTGATGGTGGATGAAAGGTTCTCCCTTGTGAAGGAAGCGCTGGAACCCGAGACCCCTGACCTTCAACAGCGGAGTGGTGATGGCTAATAGAGTAGAAGACATTTGGGTGGCGGTTTATGGGGCGGCCTTTGCTAACCAAGTGGAGACAGCTTTCCTGAGCTACAGCCAGGATTCTTCAAGCAAGACCCGAGCTGAGGTGGCAGACATCCATCGTAGGACCTTCGCTGAGCAGGCCCGAGAGATAGCAGCCTCGGCAGTTCAGGGTCTTGTGGAGCTTCAGGAAGCCGAAGAAGATGGTTCTGAGAAGGATTACACGTGACTTGGGCTGAGATTAGCTCCTGGGTTGACGACTCCAAGGTCTGCGCCCTCCTGCAATGGGAAGGGGTTCAGCCTCTTGTATCTAGGATTGAGTTTGAGCCAGATGAGGACTCTTACAGCCTGATCTTGGCCATAGGGGAATCCCCAGTGATACGTTACTCCATGGTTGATCGTCTCTGGGAGCTGATGTCGATAGCTCAAGCCAAGTGGGGATCCTCGAAGGTCCTTAAGCCCGTCTCCAGGTTTTTCGGAGAAGGTAGCATCCGTCAGGTGTCTGAAAGGGGAACTTGGTACTGATGGCGTGGGTTCTACTGGAAGCACAGTTTGAGCCTGATAAGGGAGTCGAGATCTACTCCAAGGATGGGGGGTGGCCTCGCTACAAACTGACCGTTTCGAGAAACGAAACCATCTGGGATCGTCGTACGGGAGCTGACCGTTACACGGTCACAGTCGGTTTTTCTGATGTGGAAGGCAGTAGTGCTTGGCATTCTGTGTGTGTGACGCCTTTGGAGATTTTGAAGAGGTTGTGGCGTCTGCAGGCCCAGATGTTGTGCCTCTGGGAAGAGTGGGAGCAAGCGGATCTGACAGGGCCTTTCGAAGAAGGGTCTGTGAGCTACTCGGGGCAGGATCCTGAGCAAGCAGCTAGAGATGTGCTTCGAGAAGCTACGGACTTGATTTTGTCCTCTGTCAACAATCCTTGAATCACTGGCTATGGCGTACTCTTTCAGGGCCCCTGTTTGGCATAAAGGACGATTGGAACGTGTCATCGAAGATGAAAACGGGATACCACAGTACCGTTTTCTAGCTATTCGGACCGACATGGCCTGTACCTTTATCATCCAAATGAGCTACCCGGGAATCGACTTTCAGTGGCGCCCTATGCAACATGTGCCCTTGTCCCTGATGGGCATGGCCTACAACTTCTTGAGCGAAGCCTATGCCCGATGGGGGCCCCCACATCTGTATCGAGTCGAGAGGGCTAGGCTTCCAGACACGTTTGAGGTAGGCTCAGTTCGAGAAGTCAAGGAGGTCCGTTACGACCCCTTGAGTCCAGAGGCAGAGCCTGTGTGGGTCAACCCTCGCAGGTTTGATTGAGGGAGAATGTAGATCAGATGGAAACCGTTGAACAACTGCAGTGTCGTGTGAGCACCTTGGAACACATCGAAGAGGTCCGTCGGTTGCTCCGAATCCTGGCCTCAGAGCTACTCGTGCGAGGAGAAGAACACGACCGTAGCAAGCTCTCTCCTGAGGAGCTCGACATCTTTGCCGAGTACGGTCCCAAGCTCAAGACCACCACCTATGGCTCTGAGCAGTACAAGCAGCAGCTGGAGGAGATGGGAGTGGCCTTGAAACACCACTACCGGAACAACCGGCACCACCCAGAGCACTTCGAGCGAGGAGTGCGTGACATGACCTTGGTGGATCTGGTAGAGATGTTCTGCGATTGGCTGGCGGCTACCAGGCGTCACGCTGACGGGGACATCTTCAAGAGCATCAAGGGCAATACTGCTCGTTTCGGATTGGATCCCCAGGTGGCCGACATCCTGGGCAACACCGCCAGAGAGTACGAAGAAGTTCTCTCACCGAAATAGGAGTTTACCGTGCAAGGAATCTACGGAATCAAGATGGTGGTGACCTGCAAGACGAAAGAGGTGCTGAAGAAGGCCAAGAAGAGCCGGGAAGAGCACGCTCAGATCGTGAAAGAGGCTCGTAAGGGTTACCTGGAAAAGGCTCAAGCGGCCCTTCGAGAACGTTTGCAGGAGTTGGAGGCGGGCAAGCTCAAAGCCCTGTCCTTCAGGCTCAAGGTCCCCTCTGACCATACGGCCGAGTACGACACGGTCATCCAGATGCTGGAGATGCATCAGCCTGAGACAATCGATCTCAACGCCGATGAGGTACGGCACCTGATCGAGGACAAGTGGGACTGGACGGACGAGTTTCTGACGTCCAATGCTCTGTATTCGGAGACAGCTGCCTGCAAGATAGGGGACTGATGGAAGTTCTGGAGACCGGCTACCGGGAGGGTGAGAAGAAAGGGATCCGGTCTCGAATCTTCCGTCTCTTCGAGGATGGAGACAGGTACTACTACCTAGGGCTACACGAGCATGAGGGTGGGGTCCTATGTCTGTCTATCAAGGTGGCTGGCCCCATCTACCCCAAGATCTGGCGGAACATCAAACTGCCTGAGGAGACTTTTCCCATCGAGCTTCTGAGTCATCTGGTTGAGCTAGGTATCCAAGCCCAGGCTCGGTGGAACATTCCACGGAAGGTCTACCGGATCCGTGGTGGTGTTTTTTCGGGTAAGAAGGCCGTTCGGGATGGGACTCATGCGGGAACCCTTGACAGGTTTGTTGAGGTGGTTTCTCAGCTAGGCCGGACGCTGTAGTTATGGCCTGGGTAATTCTCGAAGATAGAGAAGAAAACTACCTGTTCGAGCGCATTGTGGCTCAGGACGGGGGCTTCCCTCGGTGGCTCCTCACGGTGCGCCTGTACCGTGCTAGTAGAGACCCCTGTTTGAGGATGTCGTTCGAGTTTGGCTATGCCTCCACTCGGCCTAAGCCCTTCATGGGCCACGACTACCTTCCTCCGGCTCTGTTGCCTGCGTGGCTGAACTTCCTAGCCAAGGTATCCTCCAAATTGAGCTCTAGGAGCCCCGAGGAGCCCTTCTCAGAGAGTTTTGAGGAAGGATCAGTCCTGGGCATCCCGCCTTCCAGCGAGGCAGCAGGAGCGTTTTTCGGGGCTCTGGTGGACAGGATGCAAAGAACCGGCTCGACGGACCCCGAACGTTTGGTTGGGGAGGCCATTGGAGAAATGGTTCGACACGAGGCCCCGGGCTCACCGGCAGCTATGCTTGGACGGTCTATTGCCGAAGGGCTGCTTTCTAGGGGGAACCGGGGATCCTAATCCTTTGGTAGGTTGTCTCTGGCATGACCCCCGAGACGCTTCGTCAGGCCGCCCAGCTAGCCAAGACCAGTCCCAAAGAAGCCTACGACTTGTTGGCCAAAGGGAAGGACAAGCCCAAGGACCAGATTCCTGGGGGATTGGCCGACAAAGGGCCTCCGAAGGATCTTGACCCCAAGGAGCTGGAAATGGGGATCAAGGTCGAAATGGAACACACGGACGACAAGTCCAAAGCTCGGGAGATCGCTCTAGACCACCTGACCGAGATTCCGGACTACTACACTCGCCTCAAGAAGATGGAGGATGAGGCAGAGGGAAAAGAGAAGCACGCCATGAAACACACTGTTATTCGACAAGCAGCTGAGCTAGCCAAGACTGATCCCGGTGCTGCTTATGCGCTGCTTGACAAGACGGCTGCTGGTAAGGCTTGGCTCGACTACCTTTTCAAGGCTCAAACAACTTTTACCAAAGACGTGCTCAAGGAGCTGAAGAAGCTGTTGGGTAAGGATCTGGGAAAGGTGGATCCTGTTCAAGACGGTATCGCTACTTTTGAGGTAGTTATAGAAGGCGAGTCCTTCAAAGTCCGTTTGAGCTTCTCAAACGATGGCCAACGGTTCCAGATAGAATGTCGAGAACTTCGATTGTTCTCTGGAGTAAGCGTTGCTTACGAGTCTGCTGCTACCTTGGCAAAGAAGATCGTAGATTCTCTGGAAAAACCTGATTGAATTCAGGTTTTCAGAGGTATGCCTTCATCTCGGGTTTGGCGGGAGTAGCTTTGGGGGGTTCCCAGCCTTCTCGACGAGCCTTCCCGTAGACCTTGGCCAGTGTGGTGGGCTCCTTGAACGGAGACTTCTGTCCGGGGAGAAGCCGCTGGTAGACGTTCGTGGCCTCCTCGGGAGAGAGGGCGTCTACTTGCATGTGACGACAGAGCCGCCCTTCCCGACGAGTAGCAGGGTCCATCTTGATCTTGTGAGCGTTCGTCGTGGTCAAGATCCTGATGTCCAGGATCGAGCCCATGATACCGTCTCCCAGATTCAGGAGAGAGGAGATCGTGTTGATGCTCCCGTCTTCTCGGGGCACGAGGCAAGAGTCTGCGTCCTCGATGACCAGGATGATGGGCCCGCTCATTTCGTCCTTGGCCTGGGTGAGGGCAGGCAGGATGTCGGGACCCGCCAGGTCTTGAACGATGTGCGGTGGGATGAGGATGAAGGCAGCCTTGGGAACCTCCGTGAGGAAGCTTCGAACAAGGTAGGTCTTTCCGGTACCGGGCTCTCCAGACAGGATGACGAGTCGTCCACAAGGGGATTCCGTTTGGAAGTCTTTGACTACGTGATCGTAGTCTTCCAATACCTGCTGAGAGTAGTTGCTGCGTTCGATGGGAGTCCCGGCTAGCCCTAGTCTCCGGATGGTGTACCCATTCATGGTCGTGGCCAACACGAAGACGATCCCCTTTCGAGGGTCGTCAGGCATTAGCATGCGGTCGAAGAGTTGGCGGCCTCTTTGCAGATCCTCTTCTGAGATGGTGGTCATGGTGCAGTACGCACTTTTAGCCTTCTCTCTTAGAGAGATCATGACGGCTGATTGATCGTTGGACAACACCACTTTCGTGGTCCCCGTCTGGGTGTGGTAGAGGTAGACGAAGTTCAGCTTCAGAACCTCTTTACAAACATCGATAAGTCTCTGAGAAGGGACTACCAGGTTCCCGTCCCATTCGGCTGACTGGACCGGAAGCCCTCCCCTGAGAGCTTCGGCGTACCATTTCGCTCCGTGCCAGTTATGGGGATCGACGCTGGAATGAGGGCTTCCGATCTCGACCCCTCTCCCCTCGGGAAGGTCCAAAGCCAGCTTCATCAAGGGATGAGCTTCTACTTTGGGGTCTTGGGGGTGTAGTCCTAGGTGTCTGGCTACGATCTTGCGATAGTCCACGAAAGAGGGACCTCACAAGAAAAAGTGCGATTTTAGGGGTCGGGAAAGTCCAAAAGCATCCGTTCCCAGGCTGTCGGGATGAGCATTTTCCTCAGCTCGTCTCTCCTGAGGGCCCATTTGTCTTGGAGTTCTCTTAGTTTTTGAGGATTCATCCCTTGAGGGTTCTTCATCACGTGGACCACCATCTTGTCGAGGTCTTCAATGAGAACCAGGGCATCCTCTGGTTTTGATACCATGTTGAACCAGTGGGTGCGGTCCTGGATCGACTGAAGTACCTGCGTGGACGAGGTTCTTCCAGGGACCCCGTCTAGGACAGCTATGACAGCCTCCACGAAACGCTGATTGGTCGGGGTGTCCTTGTGGTGCAGGAACTCTGAAGAAGCCGGCACCAGGGCCTTCTCTTGGATAAGGGCTTCCGCCAGTTTGATTTCGGAGCTGTCGAGGTTGATGGACTCTTCGGGTTTGATCGGAACTAACCGACCAGAAGGTCCAATTTGTAGCTCCACCACCCGCTTGGAGGCATTCCTGTAGAGCGGCACTCCCCTACCTTACACCGGGATGATCTTGGCCAGGAGAGATTTCTCATAGGCCGAAAGCTTCTTGATGACAGCTTCTCTTCGAAGAGCAGTGCCCTTGGAGGGGTAGAGCTCTGTGTGGACGATCCTCCAGGGGCCCTTTCCTCGGGTGAACTTCGCCCCTCCGGTCAGCAGGCCGTTGTGCTGCTGGATTCGTTTGTCCAGATCTGTGGTAATGCCGGTGTAGAAGATCCCGTCAGGGTTCTGGGCTAGGTAGACGGTCCACATGTAGATGTTGGTCATCAAAAAGGATCTTCGGTGTATAGTGGCCTAGGCAATGCTTCACATAGCCCATCCAGAAAACCCAACTTTCTTTGTGCTTGTCACCGAATCGGAACAGGACCGTCTAAAAGGTCGTGTGACGGTAAGGCCCGGGTGTCCTCTTCCTAACCAGGATCCCCACATCTTTCGGTTCCAACATTCCGATCGGAGTGTGGTGCAGCACATAGGAGAGTTGTTGGTCGAAGCCTCCCACACTGCACACCATGATGCTAACCCTCCTTGGGTACAAACGGTGCCGTATGTTTCTGCCTACACTCAGCGACACCGGGACCTCAGGTCTCTGGCGCATCAGGCCATTGATCGGATGAGTGAACAGGAGCTCGCTAAGCTACCGTTGCCCGTATGGGCAGTCTGGGATGTGTGACCCAATGCTGATACTCGTTGGTCTCTGCCTTAAAACCGCAGAGCTGGCTTTGTTTCTCTTCATTTCTTCCGAAAAAGCATGTCTTGTCAAGCCAGAATCACCCCTTTTGAGGCAAAGCCTACTCGTTGCAACCCAAGGAGATTCGTGAAAAATCCACACCGACTCTTGCTGGACCTTGGAGCCGTCATCAGGGAAGGGGACATTTCCAAGAATGACCTAGAATGGCTCATGGGTGAGATGGAGGATGCTCGAAAAGCCCTTCGTGCCAAAGCCATTGAAGCCGGTATCATCGGAGAAGCCGACCTTCCAACAGTCGTTGTCGAGGCTGTTCACGACAGGTTGTCTCAAGTGGTTGATAGGGCGAAGAGGAGCTCTTGTGAAGAAGCTATCGATTTCGCCCGAGGGATGCTGGGAGGTCTTCGACTACGATACGGGTACGAGGAGGAAACGTGAGCGAAGTACAGGTCTGGCGATACGCCTTGAGGAACGACAAGCCTGGCGAAGGGTGGGGCGTCTTCTTGCTCGACAGCAACGGCATGCTGGCCATTGCAAGTGACTTTGGCAACTATGTCTACCATTGGCCCTCTCAAGGATGGGGGAAGGGAGACTTTCGAGCGTTCTTGCTAGAGCTCGACACCTGCTACCTTTCAGGCAAACTCGCTGGGGGAGCCCGAGAGTACCAGGCAGATCGAACCCTGAGTAACATTCGGGAAGAGATCTGTCGGTTGCGGAGAGAGGGTTACCTGAAGAAGGATCAAGCCCGGTGTGAATGGGACCTGCCCCGAGAGTTCAACAACCTCAGGCAATCCGAAGACTTTGGAAATTGGCTTGAGGAGACTCGACTGGAAGAAGCTTGGGAGTGGGCTGTCTACGACGTACCCACCCAGCTCATGCTCTTCTGCCAGAGAGTTTGGCCTAGGTTCAGAGAGCTCCTACAGTCTGACTTGGGAACGGTGGCCGCATGAGTCTCATGTTGCATTTGGGGTTTGCTTTGGCACCCAAGTTGTACGAAGGGCTGTTCTTTGAGGAAGGCGGTATGTCGGAGTGCCTGATCCATCAGAGCTTTGCTGAGCTGTTTGAGCAGGAGATGGAGGCATACGACATTTCTTGTCTAGACACAGCTCAACTATCCTCTATAATCCGAAACCTCCTTGAACCAGGGATGCGAGAGGAGGGCGTGCTTCACAAGCTAGAGGCTGCCTTGGATCCTTCGTTTCTGAAGGCTTGTTTGGAAGAGGCTGTTAAGGCGTATTCCGCTGAGGTTCAGTGGGATGTGATTTGGGAAACCGATGCCAGAGTTCAAGTCTGAAAACGACAAGGTACTCCAGGAGGTGGGGGAGTTCGAGAGACCTCCGTCCAAGCCCATTCGGGTCCGGATCTGTAGCTACAACAACGGGCCTCCCAAGGTAGCCTGCAACAGGCACTGGGTGACCGGTAAGGGTGTGGAAAAGACCGGTGCTTTGGGGCGGCTAACGAAAGAGGAAGCCACGGCGTTGGCTTCTTTGCTGGTGAAGGCCGCCGAGATTATGGAGGTGTCTAAGTGGCCCATCGATTGCGATTAGAAGCCCACTACCAGCCTGATACCAGGGCTGAGCCAGATGTGTTCGATCGAGCGGCTCGAAATGTGGCTACTAGGGCCGCTTCTCCCGATGACATTCGGCAAAAAGGATGGATGGTAGCCGTGCACAACGACTACCGATTGAACGGGGTATTTCACACGTTCTGGCTGTTCACGAAAGGTTCACAGTGCGTCAAGGGTGAAGGCATAACCGACGCTGAAGCTCTCGACCAAGTGCGAAAAGCCATACTGGCTTTGGAGATGGATCATGAAGAAGATGTACATTGTTCGGGCAGCGGATAAGGGCAAGCCTCAACACGTCGAAGAGGTCACGGTCACGGTGGATGGGGAGAACGCCTTTATCCACCCTCGGGGAAAGGCCACTAGGGCCGAGATTGTTCCTTCCGAGAACGTCTTCGATACCGAGCAAGAAGCCCATAAAGCCATGATGAAGGGCGGCAAGCTCATGTGGGTTCTGCAAGTGAGCCACTGGCATGGCTATTACCAACTGGTTCAGGCATACGTGAGTGGCCGAAAGAGTTGCTCATGGAATCGGTTCTACCGAGTTTTCCTGGACAAGGAGGGCAACAAGCTCGATATGCATGACGCTTCGGTGTTCAGCACCAAGACCTTAGCCTTGAAGTACTTGGCGAAACAGATGCACCACTTTGAAAAGAATGTTCGAGACAAGCAGTTTCAAACCGATAAGAGTCGAGCTGCCTTCGAGCAAGCCAAAGCCGACCTTCGCAAGGCTCGCATCGGCTGGAAAAACCTCCCATGATCCGGATCTACCTGGCAGGGCCTGACGTCTTTCTCCCGGACGCTGAAGAGCAAGGGGAGAGGAAGAAGGCCCTGTGCCAGAAGTATGGCTACGAGGGGGTTTTCCCGCTGGACTCTGACTTGGACCCCGATGCCTATCCTGATCCCCGTCGCTTTGGGATGGCCATCTACCATGGGAACCTACGGCTCATCAGCTCCTGCAAGCTGGTCATCGCCAACCTCACGCCCTTCCGGGGCCCCTCAGCCGACGTAGGAACCGTGTTCGAGATGGCCCTGGCCCTGGGCCGTGGGATGAGGATCATGGGCTACAGCAACGACCCTCGACCCTTCGCAGAACGGTCCCGGGAGTTCGTCACGAAGTGTGGTCTCAAGAACCAGACCACCTTCGAGGATTTTGGGCTCAGGGACAACCTCATGATTGACGGGGCTCTCGATACGGCTGGATGGCCAATGGTGGTGCCCAAGGCCCCGGTGCAAGACCTGGGGCGGGACCTGACGGCCTTCGAGGAGTGCCTGAGGATTGTTCGACCCCTCTGATACGGACCTGTCCCTCTCGCAGCTGGCTGAGACCGTGAACAGTATCCGAGAGCTGTGGGAGCTCGAAGTCTCTGCCTTAAAACCGCAGAGCTGGTGTTGTTTCTCTTCATTTCTTCCGAAAAAGCATGCCTTGTCAAGCCAGAGTCACCCCTTAAGGAAAAGCCGGGCTCGAACAGTAGCGTTTCAGAATTTGTTTCGAACAGGTTAAGATTTGGGCCCCTCACGTGTAGTGTGGGGTATGACCTCGTTTGATACAGCAGAAAGCCTGCTAGAATACGTCCAGAATATTCGGGCCCGAGCGCAGGAATCCCTGAAGGATTCCCGTTACCAGCCTACGGACTTCCCTCACGGGACGTACTTCTTCAACTGGGCGGCCTACGAATCCCGCGGGATCTTGGTCTTCGGGTACGTGAAGGAACCCGATCCCCCTTCCGACTCCGAGGGCGAAGAGGCCCGGGAAGACTACGAGGCTGAGGTCGAGTATGATCGGGACAACCGGTCAGCCGGCTACGTGTTTGGCAGGGCCTTTTCGGTCGTGATGCCTGAGGGGGAACTGGGGTCCGTCCACGTGACCCGAATAGTCCCCATTTCCCAGGAAGTCTTCGAGCTGGCCCGAGCCAACGGGTGGAGAAACCTGGCTCAGACCAACTAGGTATGTCGATGTCTTACACCGAATGGACCCTCAAGGTCATCCAGAACGTTCGCACCATTCGTGGTTGTAGCTACGAAGAGGCGGACTCCTGTGTGGGGACCGCCATGCTCCTCGACGGGAAGCCTTCCCGGGAGTCGTGGGCCCATAGGTGGTACAGCGCTCAGGTCTCCCCGCTTCAAGGTGCCCTGAACTGTTGTGCCCTAGGGTGGGGATGGGATCCCAAGAGTGCGTTGGAGAAGCCTTGCGACGAATTAGACGAGGACAGGGTTAAGATCCGGTTCCCCCAAGTGTAGTAGAGGCGAAAGTCAAAGACATGACCACCAACATTTACCAGCATACGGAAACCCGAAAGCGTGCCCTGGAGCTCAAAAAAGGTGTTTGTAACACCTTGAGGTCGGCGGGAAACGAGGTCGATGAGGAGCTCCAGGTAATCAACGACGTCCGAGTGAGCGTCCGATTTGGCGAAGTTGGAGCTCATTACGGGAGTTTCGGGCCCGTAGGCGGCAAAAACATGGTGATGGTGAGCTTTCTGACTCCAGTCAAGGCTCCCTATTCTGCCGATGGCCGACGGCGGCAAAACATTCGGGACACCAAGAAGCACCAGCTCACGGTCCAAGAGATCGTGAACGAGGTGTGGGATGCCTATCGCAGGCTTGCAGAGTCTCAGAAGAAGATTCAGAGCGAGGAAGCGACTCGCCGGGTTGCTGAGGAGACTGCAGACAGGCTGACCAACAGCTTCGACCCTGTGACCTTGGACTCTCCAGAGCTCGGGGTCACCGTCTCGGCCTATGTGGATCCCGGATACGGAATTGGCCGAAGGTACCCCCGTCTCATGCGAGGGGGCGAAGTGACTGAGGAGCAGGCATACACCGTCTCCATCGACAATCTTTCGGAAGCCGAGGTTTCCGTTCTGTTTGAAAGGCTTCCCAAGGCACTGAAAGGACTGGGCAAATGAAACTGTTTTTCCACATCGAAACCGACGAGGGCAACTCTCACACCATCGAGCTGAAAGAGCGACATCGACAGTCGTTGCTCTTGGCCCGGAGCCTCCTGCAGGAGGAACTCAAGAAGACCGTTTCCCCCATCTGCGTTCAAGTTCGGATCAAGGAGATCGGGGTCAGTAAGATCAACCTGATCAAGGCGGTCCGGGGCTTGACGAACTTGGGTCTGAAGGAAGCCAAGGATCTGGTGGAGAGTGCCCCGAATGCGGTGGTGTTTCCTACCTTGAGGGTCGGTGAGGTCCCCGCAGTCAAGCAAGCCCTGGAGCGTGCCGGGGCCACCGTCGCCATCGATAGAGTGGGTGCATGAGAATTCTTGGAGTCCGGGTTAAGATCTGGCTCCTTCACGTGTAGTATGAACATGGCAAACAAGGTCAGCAGAGACCCCGACGAGCCTCAGTACCTTCATCTGGAAGTCCCCTACGATGTTGGCTTCTCCTGGTGGCTCCACCTGAACGGGGAACGGGCCAGGGTTTCCAACCGAGTGGCCGAATTGCTACAACACAAGGGTGTCAGGGTATCCTCAGAGCAGGCCCGGCCCGTGGAAGATCGGTTTGGCTTGAGGCTCAACGGAACCGTGTTGGAGGTGACCTGGAACAGTGGTCACCAGGAAGACCACCGGTTGTCCGAGAAGGCGGCCAAGATGCTCTCTGAGGGCCGCCCTGACCTGGTTGCTGCCCAGGGCACCCCTACTGAGTAAACCCTTTCAGGAGGGCTCCTAGACGCCTTCCTGGACCATCAAGGAGACGAGACGTGAAATACGTGGTTGTGTACGTGTGCGAGGTTGATACGGACGCTGAGATCGAGCTCGTGGAGGCTTCCTGCGTTTTCGATGCTGTGGTCCCCGTGCTGGAAAAGGCCGGCTGGGACCGCAAAGACATCTACTCTCTGCCGTCTGACTTGGCGGGGATCAAGCACAAGATCTTCACTGGATCTGGGCTGCCTTGGAGCGGGGGTGTCATCGACGTGAAAGAGCTCCGAAAAGCAGGGCCCGAGGTTAAGATCCGAGCCCCTCACGTGTAGTAGTAGGCAGACGGCCAATCAGAGGCTTAGAAAGGCGAAAAGAGACATGGCAAAGGCATCATTGATTGCATTGTTGACCGAAGCCACCAGTGTGGTGGGTGTGGGAATCGAATCGGAAGGCGCCGTGACGGATGCTGTGAAAGCAGGCGAGCTCCTGCCCGTGCACCTGAGCTACGTGCACGAAGACGAGCAGCGAGTCTCCTACCGCTTCGAATCGCAGGTGGGGATCGACTGGGGTCGGAGCGGCAAGCTGTTGATCCAGATCGTGGTCTACAAGTCGGAGGAGAACCCTCGCCACGAGGTCAAGGTCCGGCTGAGCTGGTGTGCTACTTCAGGCCAGTCTCCCGCAGCTTCGATTCGGATGGCCAAAGCCTACCAGGCAGCGGCTGAGACCGCCTGTGCTGTGGAGGACATTCTGCAGCCAGTGCAGGACATGTACTCCCCGGCCGTGGCTGAGGAGTTGCGCCGGCTGGAAAACCATGTCGAAACCGATCGACAGAGGTTTTTCGCCGAGGAGAAAAAGGCTTCCTGAGCTTCAGGATGGCAGGGACGTTCAACCCCGGGGGTGACACCTCCGGGGTTGAGTGCTTTCAGGGGTAGATGTGGGAGACTCGTATACCAAAAGTCAGGAGTGGCCGCCTAAATCGACACGATGGTGTAGTGTCGAGTTAAATTTTGGCCCCCTCGATCATTTACCTGGCATGTCCAACCAACCTTGCCGAGAGCTTCTGACGGGTCCTCCTACCATTGTGAGTTCGGTCCAAATCCGAATGGTGGCCAATTCTGGTTCTCCCGACCCTGCGGATGAAGCATTGAGACGGTTCGGAACCTTTGGGTTCGAGGCATACCTCCAATTCATCCTCCAACGTGAAGACAGTGAGTGGAACGACTACCGAAAGCCGAAGGGATCTTGAAGATGACTCCCGAGAGAACCGTGATTGGTAAGACCACTGGCACCACCTACCGGGTGCACCGGGACGATACTTGTGGTTGCTGGACCTACAGCAATGAGCTCGGGTACGGCCCGAGTCTGGGTCGGGCCATCAACCGCCACGAGACTCCTGAGTCGGCAGAGGCTGTCATCCAAGACTGGGACTGGGAACAGGCGGCTTGGGGAGCCCCTCTCACGCGGGAGGCATACGAGGCTGAGTGTGCTCGTCTGGGGGTGGAGTGTTTCCCGGATCAGGAGAGTCCTGAGACCCGAGTGGCTGTGGACTCCTACGGAGTTCGATGGGGGGACTTCAGCGGGTTTCCCTACACGTCTCACGACCGGGTTCGCATGAGACTGGCGGCCCGTCGGCTGCAGGCTCTGGACCAGGAAAAGGAAGCTCGACGACAGGTTGAGGAGCCTCCTTCTCTTCCTCTCCTCCCTTGGGGAGTGCGGGGGATCCGCTACGACGAGTACTGTTCTGGCTGTGGCCGTACGACCGAGGTGGACAACTCGACCGACGAGTGCCGGAATTGCAGTTCGAACCCCCCAGGAATGTGAGACCCCGGGTTAAGATCCGGGCCCCTCACGTGTAATAGAAGGGAACGACACAGAAAGGAACCCCTCCCATGTTGAACCTACTAGTCAGTGTGCTGCGACAGACCTTCGAGGAGAAGGTGGGTAAGTTCCAGGTCAAGCAGGAGCAGCCCAAGGCCCTGCTCACGAACTTCCGTCTGACCGTCGATACGGATGTCGAGGATGGGTACCGCTATCTCGAAGTGGCGATCTATGCCCCTTGCAACTACGTTCAGGTGTGGGTGCGGGAAGCATGGACCGTCATTCCCGTCGAGTGTCTGAACTACGACGGCGACGGCGACGCTACCCTCAAGCCGGGTACGGACTATGACGAGGGGTACACCGACTGGTTCCTCGTAGCTGACCACGACTCTGGCTGGACCGAAGGGATCTCCCGGATCCTGCGACAGTACCAGAACCGAATCACCACCTTCGCCCAGGGCAGCTTCTACCAGGTGGAAGAGGAGCAGAAGTTCGGGTTCCCCGAGAGCACTGGGGAAGAGGTCCGCTACAGCCCCGAGGCCATGGCTCAAGCAGTCAGAGGAGAGGACCAGTGAACGTCTACCTCAACCAGGAAGCGCCCCAGATCGAGCTGAAGCAACGGGTCTGTGAGAACCACGTCTTCTTCGTCGGCCAGTCCAAGGACCATGAGGTGGGGTGCTGGAAGGTAACCACCTTGGAGCCCGTGACGGAGGGGGCCCGGTTGCCGGAAGCCAATCTCGTGGCCTACTCACTGCCTCCGGGGCTGTTCATTGTGGCTTCGTGGACAGAGCCAGATGAGGATCCCGAGGATGCTCGTCTGGTCTACTACATCATCGACAAGACCGATCTGAGAATCAAGGTCTACGCCGTCAACCAAGCGGGTAAGGACTACCGGGCTACTCTGCAAGCCGTACATGCCGGGCGGTTTGGGCTCACGCTGCTCTTTGAGTTTTTGGTCTAGTCGGGAGGCCCTGGGTTAAGATCGGGCCCCCTCAATCGTTTTCCTAGCAACCCCCTGAAAGGTCGTCATGTCCCGAGCCAAGCATCTGTGTGAGTGTTGCAGAAAGCGTCCGGCAATGTCGTCGGTTCACGGTAAGCAGTGGAAATGGCGTCCTAATTGCCCCCTCTGTCAGCAGTGTTGGAGAAAACTGCTGGACAGTCTCCGTCTCAGTTTTGGCTGAGGCGGTGTATAGTGGAGAAGATGTCGTGAAAAAACCTTCCCTGAGATGGTCCAAAGAGCCGAACCTCACTGGGTTGGCCCGGGTAGGCCAGGAACCCCGAGGGTGGATCCTGAAGTACGGAGGGATTCGGGTAGCAAGCCTGTCTCACTGGGGTCCAGGAGGTTTCAGCCGGGAGACTCGGGGTTGGTACTGGACCGCTCCTGTCAATGAAGAGCTCGGAATCCGGCACGTGAACACCTACTCCCATACGGGGCCAGACTGGGAGTACTCGGAGCTCGACCAGGCCAAGGCCCACGTCCGAGAATGCATCAGGAAGATGATCAAGGAGAAGGGGGCATGAAGATCTACCTGAACCAGATGATCCCTCAGATTGAGAATCTAGGAGCCCCTGTACTGTTCCTCCGAGGGGAACCCCCTCCCGATTCCTATGCTCCGGTGGGGTGTTGGCGAGTAGTCGATCAGGACTACATCGACCCTGAGGATCCCAATGGGGTGTGGCCGGACGAGGGCCTGGTGGGTTATCTGCTCCCGAACGGTACCTACATCGTGGCTTCTTGGGTCAAGGATCCCGACATCGAGGAGGATTCGAGACTGGTCTACTGGAGGGTTGTCAGGAGCAAGTTTCAGATCACGATCTGGAGATTCGACTGCTCCCCCCAGAACGTCATGGATGCTGTGAAGCTTGCTGCGTTGGGGAGCTCCCAAATGAACGGTTGCCTCAAGGTGGTGCGATGAGTTCGGGGATTCGAGCACGATGGGTGCAGAACACCCACAGGATTCTGGCGGTAGAACCCGACCTGCAGCTCAGGCATGCCCACATGGTGGCCTACAAGGCGCTCCTGGCCGATCTCATGTGGGAGAAGGTCCTGACCGAGGAGGAGATGCGAAAGCGACGACAGACCTTGGAGGGAGTTGTACGGAGGGCCCGTGGGCACTGACCTGAAGCTCGTCATCACTGACTCGGACCAGGCCCCTTGGGTTGCGGTGACCGCTTACCAGGTCAACCGGGATCCTGAGGAGTTCGAGAAGCTCCGAGCGAAGGCACATCCCCTCCCCAAGGGTGTCGAGGTGCGGGGGTATTGGTCGTGGGAAGACCGGAAGCCTTCTCTCATAGCCGTGGATGATTTCGGGCATCGGTTGACCTACTTGATTCCCAAAGACTTTCAGGGGACAACCCTGGCTGCTATGGACATGCACGGGTTTCCCATGTTTCGAGTAACAGAGAATCTCCAAGAGTACCCTTCCGACACCAAGATTTTGCTGTTTTGGTGCTAGACCAGAGCCGTGTCTGAGAATCCCATAGAACCGGGGGCCCGCTTCGGAAAGCTGACGGCCCTTAAGCAGATGCCCTGTGATAAGGCAGGTCGTCAACGGTGGGTTTTCAAATGTGATTGTGGCAGAGAAGAAGTTCGATACGTCTCTACTGTCCAATACCAGGTCAACCGTAACAAGACACCTAAATGCAAGTCTTGTCTCAAGAAGCGCTTCAAGATCTCTCCAGGAGATCGGTTCGGAAAGCTGACGGCCATCAAGCCTTTGTCTGAGAATAGGTGGATGGTTCAATGTGATTGCGGTCGTCAGGAGGTGAGGGTTTCCTACAACCTGCGTGCCGGCCTGCTCAAAGGCTACGTTCCTCGTTGCATTTCGTGCAGGCATAAGCTCCCGATCTTTGAAGGGGATCGGTTTGGCAATTTAGTAGCTGTCAGAGAGGTGGATCCAGCAGAGGACGGTTCTCAGTGCTGGGTTTTCCGCTGTGCTTGTGGCAACGAAGAGATACGTCGAGTCTCTCTCATGCGGTACCAGGTGAGTTGTGGCAGGGTACCTACGTGCAAGATTTGTAGGGGGATCCGGACGATTGTTCCTGGGCAACAGTTTGGGAGACTGACGGCTGTCGAACGACGTCCTTCGGCTCCGGGCTACAACCAGCGGTGGCTCTTCCGATGCAGTTGCGGCAACGAAGTTCAGAGAGTGGTGTCCGTTATTCGACTACAGCTCAAGCGTGAGAAGTTGGTGGCTTGTACTGCATGCAAGTACGCTCACCTGCAGTGGTCCAGGAGGAAAGCCATTCGAGAAAAACTGGTGGCTCGGTTCGAGCGAACCGGCACGCTTTGGCCAACCTACAAAATCCGAAACCTGATAGAGGACATCTACGAGGAGTCAGGGTGGTACCCGGATGAGGGTCTTATGGGAGGGATCGATCCCTCCTTTTGGGAGATTCATCAAGCCCCTCAAGCCGACGAATCCAACTGGAGAGACTTTGTACCCCTTCCAGAAGTCGTGTTGGAAGACCGTCATCAGGTGCTGCAAGAAAAGCGTCAGAAGAAGTGGAAACTTCGTTCAGGGGCTATGGTTCCAGGACTCTGTTTCTTACTCTTCGGGACGTCCCAGTGGAAGAGTTCCACCGACAAGTCTTGGAAGCCCAGTAAGTACAAACCTAAGGGAAATGAAGTATTTAGGGGGTTCAGATCCATCGATGGGATAGAATGCAAGGTGCACCTGTGTCGGGATGGAAGGTACAGAGCTCAGCCGCTACCCGGGTATCTCGGGTGAAGATCCTTTGATGGGAGGCATTAGACATGAAGCTTCATGAACGAGTTGCCAGTCGTTATGTCGAAAAGCAGGGCAAGGTTCACGCCACTCCCGAGGCCCGGGAGAAGTACCTGAAGGAACACCCCAAGGCCGATCCCAACAAGCACACCGTCAAGGGGGACAAGGGCGGTGACAAGGGCAAGGGTAAGGATGACAAGCCCAAGGGCATCCAGAGACCCTCAGAGGACAAGGTCTTCAAGGGCAAAGATGTCACCAAGATGAGCCCGAAAGAGAAGAATGCTGTCATCGATCAGATTGCCAAGCGTCCTACGAGTGCTATTCGAGGATCCCTGCATCTTCTCGAAATCGAGGAGAAACAAGCCCAGGATGCGGGGGACGGCAAAAAGCTAAACGAGATCTGGACCAAGGCGAACTTGTTCCATACGGCTTTGTCTCGTTCCCATAAAAAGGAAGAGGAAGCCAAGGGCAAGAAGTAGACGCCTTCAGTTGAGGGGCGGCATCTTGAAGGGGCGGTACTTGGGTTTCCCGAGGAGCTTCCTCAGAACCTCAGAGTACTCATCGTAGAGCTTGCTGGCGTCCGAGGGCCTCATAGAGGGAGTCTTCTGAAGAC
>Ga0272441_10004248_pt1 | contig 26280 bp, 23 predicted proteins | sample SSMProp6N_FD_193582 | JGI IMG/M metagenome (GOLD analysis project Ga0272441, IMG submission 193582) | Marine sediment archaeal communities from Little Sippewissett salt marsh, Falmouth, MA, United States - SSM-Prop-6N | ecosystem: Environmental > Aquatic > Marine > Wetlands > Sediment ... | reverse complement strand
CCGGTATCAATCTCCAGTTTCTGAAAAAGACAAATTAGAATCGCTGATACGGCACTCGCGATTGAACACAAGTCGTATTGAGCTTAGCACCCAAAAAGTAATCCACTTTAGTAGAATTTCTGGAGATCCTCGACCAGGTCAGCCTCAGATAGAAGAGCCATTTTCTTAAGACGGATCTTTTCAAGCTCCTTGTTGTGTCGATCGATGAGCTCAGGGTCGGTTTCTTCTTTTCGCAGTCTTAGGATTCGATCTGACTCTGCGTCAAGTACCCTCAGTGCTTCCTGATAATCTTCCGTGTAAATGGCGTAGTTTCTCTCATCCTCTGCTTTTCCGCCATTTTTGCTGTAGTCCTGATGCTCACTGAGATCAGGAAACGGAATGATCTCCTGGGCTGAAGCAAACTGGTTGCCCCAGAGAATTGCCGCAAGTATTAGAAACGCTTTTTTCATTCTAGGATGGTTTTCGAGTGCAAATTTACTCAAATTATCGACTTCTCATACGACATTCCGCGCCATGTTACATATTCCTCAAAAAAAAAGAACCGGCGCGAGCCGGTCCCTTTTTGAATGAAAACTTACTTAAAATATAAACATTAAATGGAATTAAATTTGAACGTGCAAGGTAATGGGCAGGGTATAAGAAACTCCTACCGGGATGCCTCGCTGTTTTCCGGGTGTCATGGTCGGAAGCATGTTCACCACGCGAACCGCCTCTTTTTCAAGTCTCGCATGGGGTCCTCTGGCTCGCGTATCCTGAACCTCACCATTCTTGTTGATCTTGAAAATGACATAGACTTTTTTCTTGCCGGGTGTCAAACCGAGGTCTTTTGACAAGTTGGTGTTGTAATTCTTGGCTACGTGCTGCGTGATCTTCTCCTGCAGACACTTCTTCTTCTCTTCTTTCGTGCCCTTGCAGCCTGGGAATACCGGAGGATCCTCTATGATGGCAAATGGAATGTCTTTTTCCACTTCCTCTTCTTCGACAACTTCTTCAATGTCGTCCATCTCAACGACCTCAACAAATTCACTCTCGTCGGTCTCCGTTGTCTCGAGGATGGTTTCTTCGATATCTTTCTCGTTTGCAACCACTTCGATCACCTCAGGTGCCGGTGGCGGAGGTGGAGGTGGCTTGACCTCCAGGATTCTCTCTGTGATTGGAATGTCAATAATTTCTTCCTCCTGAATGTTCAGGGAGGTAAGTTCGTCAACGGAGCGATCAAATGTCCTCCATTCTATTGCTGTGTAAATGATGATGAGTGAGAGCGTTAAACCCAACTGAAAGAAGATCTTGCTGTAGGCCGCGACGCTCGCTTTCTCTGACTTCTTAGCTAACATGACTGGGATATTTAATTTACTATAAAATTAAGACCATCCCAGAGCATAATTCATGACAATTGTCACTTTAGCAATTTTTGCGCACAATTTTTGAGAATTTAAAGTTCAATATCGATTTCGAATTGAGATATCCGTTATTTGCTTAAAAATGGAAGATTTCATTGAGATTGTTGATTATTTTTCTATTCTCTCTGTAACAATAAGGGCACATCTTGCGTCTATTACTGTAGCTCTATAATAATTTAACACTATTTACAGCCCCCGATGTTCGATATTGACCGCTGGCAGGAAATTTTTGAGACGATTCACAAGAACAAGCTGAGAACCTTTTTGACAGGTTTGTCGGTTGCTTCGGGCATTTTCATTCTCGTGGTCCTTCTCGGTTTCGGAAGGGGTATGGAGAACGGCATACGCAAAGAGTTTGAAGCCGATGCGACCAACCGGATTTGGGTCTGGACGCAGAGCACAACCAAGGAATTCAAGGGCCTGAACCCAGGACGAAGGATTCGAATGAAGAATGACAATTTTGACTACATCAGCCAGAATTACAAAGATCAGATCGAGTTTCGTTCCGGAATTTTTCGAGTGGCCTGGGGCACAACGATCAATTACAAGAAAGAATCTGTTTCCTACGGCATTCACGGGGTGTATCCGAATTACCAGCAAATAGAGAATCAGTACATGACATCCGGCCGGTTTATCAATCAATCAGACCTTGACTCAAAAAGCAAGGTCATTGTGATCAGCGGAAAAGTTGCCAAAGAGTTGCTCAAAGGGGTTGAGGATCCTTTGGAAGAATACGTTCAGATCAATGGAATCAACTTCAAGGTTGTTGGGGTGTATTCCGATGCCGGAGGCGAACGAGAGGAAGATCGGGTTTTTCTGCCTTTTACAACGGCCCAGAGTGTTTTCAACGGTCAGGACAGGATGAATAATCTGACTTTTACGATCAAACCCGAGAAGACCTTTGACAAATCGGTGGCGGTGTCAAATCAATTTGCAGCCGAGATAAAGGCCTATCTCCAGGAGTCCCATATGGTGGCCCCGGATGACAACAGCGCCATAAACGTCTACAACTCTCAGGATGAGGCTAAAAGATTCTTTACCCTGACCGATAATATTGCCTTTTTTTTCTGGTTTGTCGGTGTCTGCACAATCATCGCAGGGGTGGTCGGAGTAAGCAACATCATGCTTATTATTGTGAAAGAACGAACCCGTGAGATCGGTATAAGAAAGGCCTTGGGCGCAAAGCCCTGGTCGATTGTGGGAATGATCCTTCAGGAATCAATTTTCGTTACGGCAGTATCCGGTTTTGCAGGACTGATTTTGAGTATGGGACTTCTTGAAATAGTAGGTCCCAACGTCGAAGTCGATTACGTGGTGAATCCGTCGGTCGATTTTTCGATTGCCATGACCATGGTTTTCGTTTTGATCACCGCGGGAGCGATTGCAGGCTTCTTTCCAGCCTGGAGAGCCGCGAACATACAACCCATAGAAGCCCTAAGAGACGAATAAATAGACAGACATGTTTAATCGAGACAGATGGAATGAAATACTGGAGGTTTTGACCGCAAATTGGATCAGAACGCTTCTCACTGCCTTTGGTGTCTTTTGGGGGATTTTTATTCTCATTTTGTTACTCGCAGCGGGCAAAGGCCTGGAAAACGGAATCAAAAATGACTTTGGGGACATTGCTACCAATACCATGTTCATGTGGACGCAGACCGTGACGAAATCCTACCAGGGTATGGCGAAAGGAAGACGATTCAGCTACCGCTTGCAGGACGTCGAGGACATCTGGAACAATGTGGACAATCTTAGGTTTGTTTCTCCTCGCAACCAGATTGGAGGTTGGAGAGGGGCAGCGAATGTAATCCGGGGCATTGAGACAGGCGCTTTTGACGTCTATGGAGACTATCCGGAGATCATCAAACAGGAGCCCATGGACATTGTTGAAGGAAGATTCATCAATCACAACGACATAGATGATAAGAGAAAAGTGGCTATCATAGGCCAGGGAGTCAAGTCGAGCCTTTATGAAAAAGGAGAAGACATCCTGGGTACCTACATAAAGATCAACGGGGTGAATTTTATGGTGATAGGAAGCTATAAGAAAAAAGCCTCCGGGGGTGACAGCGAAGAGCAGCAGAAACAGATTTTTGTGCCTTTTACCTCATTTTCACAAGCGTTCAACCGGGGAGACAAGGTAGGATGGATGGCCATCACAGCAAAAGACGGAACTCCGATCACCGAGATCAAAAGCCAGATCTTTGACATCGTGAAAAAGAACCACAAAATACATCCCGAGGATAACAGGGCCGTGGGGCATTTTGACCTGTATGAGCAGTACAATCGGGTGGAGAGCCTGTTTATGGCCCTCAAGGTGATCGCATATTTTGTCGGCACGCTGGTCTTGCTGTCGGGAGTGATCGGAGTGAGCAATATCATGCTGATCGTCGTCAAGGAAAGAACCAAGGAAATCGGCATCCGACGTGCTGTCGGGGCAACTCCTGCAAAGATAAGGGCTCAGATTCTTACAGAATCCGTATTTCTCACCATCATTGCGGGTATGGCTGGGATAGCTTTTGGGGCCTTTTTGATCTACGGAATCAACTACGCGCTTGATATGGTTGATCCAATCGATATGTTTGCCAATCCGAGCGTGAATCTGGGAGTAGTCACCACAGCGCTCCTGATCCTGGTGGGCTCTGGCTTGCTGGCAGGAATGATCCCGGCTCAAACCGCAATTAAACTGAAACCCGTCGACGCCTTGAGATCCGAGTAAAAAGAAAGCATCAAAGATTCAAAATAAAAGAGCAGAGAACTAAATAAAGCACGAAATCAATAAAAAATGAAAAAATCAGTAACCATAATAACTTTGATATTCATCACGGTGACCTTTGCTGGGGCCATGTACTATCTGTATTCCAAGAACCAGGAGGATCCGGTTGTTTACAACACGGAAAAACCTTCGAAGCAATCCATTGTGAACAAGACCGTGGCTACAGGAAGCATCCTTCCCATGGAAGAGGTGCTGATCAAACCTAATATCTCGGGTGTGATTGATGAGATTTACGTGGAAGCAGGCGACCTTGTTAAGGCCAATGACCTTATTGCCAAGATCAAGGTGATCCCGAATCTATCAAGTTTGAACCAAGCGAGAAATGCCATTGATCAGGCGAAGATCACTCTGGATGATGAGAAGCGAAAATACGATCGTCAGAAAAGCCTGTTCGAAAAAGGCGTGATCTCAAAACAGGACCTGGAGCAGTTTGAAGTAACCTTCAAACAAGCCGAACAGGCCTATGAAGCGGCTCGCCAGAACTATGACATCGTGAAGACCGGTTCCACCAAAGGTTTGGGAAGCTCAGCCAACACGCTGATTCGATCGACGGTTCCCGGTATGATCCTGGAATTGCCGGTAGAAGTAGGAAACCAGGTGATTCAGAGCAATAACTTTAATGAGGGTACGACCATTGCCGCTCTTGCGGATGTAAACCGCATGATTTTCGAAGGCAAGGTGGATGAGTCTGAAGTGGGAAAGATCAAAGAAGGATACCCCCTGGAAATAACTGTGGGAGCCATTGAAAATGCGACTTTTGACGCTGTATTGGATTATATCGCACCCAAGGGCAAACTCGAAAACGGAGCCATTCAGTTCGAGATCAAGGGCACGTTACAGAAGCAGGATACCACCTTCATTCGCGCAGGCTTGAGTGCCAACGCTTCGATTATCCTGGCCCGGGCCGACAGCGTTCTTACGATTAAAGAGGCTCTGGTCCAGTTTGACGACGAGTCCAAATCACCTTATGTCGAAGTTAAAACGGGAGAAAAGGAGTTCGAAAGAAGGGATATCACCCTGGGCATCAGTGATGGGATCCAGGTGGAGGTCAAGGAAGGACTCAGCGAGGACGATGAGATCAAAGTCTGGAACAAAATTGAAGGGCTGTAATTGAAGGCCTGTAATTGAAGTAGTGTCTAATCTTCAAATGAAAGAGGGAGTCATACAGTTCGTATGACTCCCTCTTTTCAATATCGCTATTTTAATTAGTGTTTTCTAATTTCCGCTGAGCGCAGCGTTGTATTCCCAGATCTCATCCCAGCTGTTCGACATGGAATCTGCCATGCCTCGGATAAAGGGTTGCCAGGCGTCTTCTCCATGAAGCTTGATGAAGGTGTCTTTGAAGGTGTTGGGCTCGTCGTATTCTGCATAGTTTTTCAGAAAGCTAACAGTCGCCAGGTGTCTGCCAATTCGATATCCCTGACGGAACTGATTGTCGTAAACGCCCCAGGGGTTGTCGCCGTCCATAGCTTTGATCGTCGAGCTGATTTGGTCCAGAAGGTGATCGACACTGTATCCGTGTCCTTCCGCAACTTCGTGAAAGCGAATGTGAAGGATCGGGGTGTTGCCGACGTTTCCGTCCATCATATCGGTGTTTGAGAGCTCCATATCCTGCTTCCAGTATTCTCCGTGACTCAATTTTTTGACATAAGGCATAACGTTGTCTCTCCAGTCTTCGTCGTGTCCGCCACCTTTGGGTCTTGAATCGAGATGAGCAAACTTAAGGGGCCCCATCTGCCATACCATCTTGCCCATATTAGGTCCGGATACCACGTTGTAAACCAAGGCGTGATGCGGTCCTTGTTCGCTGTGATATTTTTTGTTGTGCTTGGCCATGACCTCCCCAAGTTCTTTTAATTTGGTATTGTCGGGGGTAATGTAAAAGCTCTCCCACATCGGGGTGAAAGAATCGTCTTGTGCCTGAAGTTCATTTGAGCTGCTTATCGAGATAACCACGATCAGCAAGAGTGTAAATAGTTTTTTCATGTATTTAAAGTTTGGTTAGTTGTTATCCCGCCGTGGAGAGTAGTTCTCCCACTCAGGGACCCGCAAAGTAATACCGGTGAGCAAACTTTAAAAATGGCTTAGGACGAACAGCCGGTCTGTTAGTTCGTAGATATGCTTTTTTTTACCGAAGGAAATTCAAAAAAGAACCAGATGAAGGATCAGAATTGCATTTTGGGGCAGTCTGAGCAATTACTCTTGCCTTTTTTCTTGTAGCGCTTGCAACACTTCGACTTCCTTGAACACCCATTGAAATCAATCATATTGTAGTCAAAAACGTAGTAGTGGGAAGCCTGATTCATTGCACAACAACTATTTTTATTTAAACCAATTCTAAATAATACTCAAATGTATGAAATTATTTGAATTCGAAATTGATGTTTTTCAATTTTTTTTGACTCTTTTTCGAGGGGCTTGATAAAATTCACATTCCTGCCTGAACCCGCAAGAATAGCGGGCTGATCCGGGGTTTATTGAGACCTCAATCAAAAGTGATATTTATCATTTTTTTTACAACAATTAGCTGAAAACCCCTTATTTTTGTCACTCATTTCTCATTTTTTGAACGAATTGTAAATATGGACAGGTTTTCCTTTTTGAATACGGTACATACGGGTTTTATCGAAGACTTATATCAGAAGTACCTGGAAAATCCCGATGAGGTCGAACCGAGCTGGAGAAGTTTTTTCCAGGGATATGACCTGGCGAACTCGGATTTCAGCCTGGACGGAGAGGAAGACGGTGAAGTTGAGATTCCGGAGCAGGTCTACAAGGAATTCAAAGTTATTGAGCTGATCAACGGTTACAGGACCCGGGGTCATCTGTTTACCAAGACCAATCCGGTTAGAAACAGGCGCTCATATCGCCCAACACTTGATCTCGAAAACTTCGGACTCAGCAATGCAGACCTCGACAGAGTGTTCAATGCAGGAAGCATACTGGGTTTGCCGCCGAGCAGCCTGAAAGTGATCATAGGTCACCTTGAAAGAATTTATTGCGATTCAATTGGAATCGAGTATATGTTCATTCGCAAACCGGAGGAGATCGCATGGTGGCAGAAGAAGCTAAATGAGAATGACAATCACCCGGATTACACTCCCGAAACAAAGAAATACGTCCTGGCAAAATTGAACCAGGCTGTGAGTTTCGAACAGTTCCTTCAAACCAAATACGTAGGGCAAAAAAGATTTTCCCTGGAAGGGGGAGAGACCTTGATTCCGGCTCTCGGAGGTCTTTTCAGAATTGCGGCGGAGCAGTTTGATGTCGATGAGTTTGTTCTGGGTATGGCGCATCGTGGACGACTGAACACATTGGTGAATATTTTCAGAAAACCGATTCGTGAGCTTTTCAATGAATTTGAGGGGAAAGATTACAATGACGACGATGATTTTGACGGGGACGTGAAATATCACCTGGGGTCGACCATTTCAAAAACCCTGAAGAGCAACAAGCGGATCACTATGAACCTGGTGCCCAATCCATCTCATTTGGAAACAGTTGGAGCGGTGGCTGAGGGAATAGCTCGTGCAAAAATTGAAGACGATTACGACGGAAACTCTTCCAAACTTCTGCCTGTGGTGGTGCACGGCGATGCCGCCGTGGCAGGACAGGGAATTGTATACGAGCTCATTCAAATGAGCAAACTCAAAGGCTATACAACAGGAGGAACGATACATATTGTCGTCAACAATCAGATAGGTTTTACCACTAATTATCTGGATGCGCGTTCAAGCACCTATTGTACGGATGTGGCCAAGGTCACCTTGTCACCGGTTCTGCATGTAAATGCGGATGACGTTGAAGCGGTTACCCATGCCGTCCTGATGGCTCTTGATTTCAGAATGCAGTTCAAACGGGATGTATTTATCGATCTGTTGGGATATCGCAAATACGGTCACAATGAAGGAGATGAGCCACGGTTTACCCAGCCCATCCTTTACAAGGCCATATCCAAGCAGCCCAACCCCAGGGATATCTACAATAAAAAGCTCATTGAAGAGGGTATCATCGACGATGATTATTTGCCGGGTTTGATTTCGGAGTACAAGAATCTTTTGGAGACCGAATTCAACAAGGCCAAGAAAGACGAGGCTGCAAAGGTCGTTCCCTTCATGGACAATGTATGGCATGGCTTTATGAGTCAGGATCGCGATGCAATGCTGCTCAGTGTGGGCACAAAATATCCAAAGAGTCACCTCGAGAACATTGCGAGAGTTGTTTCGACCGTTCCCGAGGGGGTCAAATTTTTGAGAAAAGCAGAGCGAATCCTCAAAGAGCGGGCAAAAATGGTTTTTGAGACCGACAGGCTGGATTGGGGCATGGGCGAGACCCTGGCTTACGGCAGCTTGCTCGAGGAGGGATACAATGTGAGAATTTCTGGCCAGGATGTGGAAAGAGGCACATTTTCGCATCGACATGCGATTTTAAGAGATGAGATTTCCTCGGAAAGGTTCAATTTGCTGAACAGCAACCCGAAGAACAAGGGAACCATGACCATATACAACTCGCCTCTGTCGGAATATGGGGTGTTGGGTTTTGATTATGGCTATGCCATGGCGGCTCCCAATTCGCTGACCATTTGGGAGGCCCAGTTCGGGGATTTCAGCAACGGGGCTCAGATCATTTTCGACCAGTATATTTCGGCGGCAGAAGACAAGTGGAAGCAGCAGAACGGGATTGTGGTGCTTTTGCCCCATGGTTATGAGGGGCAGGGTTCAGAGCATTCCTCAGCGCGAATCGAACGATTCTTGCAGCTTTGTGGCGAAGACAACATGACCGTAGCGAATTGCACTACTCCGGCAAATTTCTTTCACTTGCTGAGGCGTCAGATGAAGCGGAATTTCAGAAAACCATTGATTGTTTTCACCCCTAAAAGCCTCTTGAGACATCCACTGGCCGTTTCCCCGATGAGCGATCTGGTCGACGGAGAGTTCCAGGAAGTCATCGATGACGTGTTGGCCCCTGAAAAGGTGAACAAACTCGTGTTTTGTTCCGGAAAGTTCTATTATGACCTGCTCGCGGAACGCACAAACAGGAAAAGTGAGAACATTGCCCTGATCCGGGTCGAGCAGCTTTTTCCGCTGCATGAAGAAAAGTTGGAGCGGGTCATCTCGCGCTATGAGAACGCCGACCGGTTTATCTGGGCACAGGAAGAACCAAGAAACATGGGGGCATGGAGCTATATGCTACAGCGTTTCAACCTCAGGAATCTCGAGGTCAGGTCGAGGAAATATTACGCGGTTCCGGCCGCAGGTTCCTCAGCACGATTCAAATTGCGACAGAAAAAAGTGATCGAGAGTGTTTTCAATGACGATTGAAACACCTTAAAGGATAAACAAGAATTAGAAACAGAGATAAGAAATGATATTAGAAATGAAAGTCCCTTCTCCGGGAGAATCGATAACCGAAGTTGAAATTGCTGCATGGTTGGTTGAAGACGGTGACTATGTCGAAAAAGACCAGGCAATCGCCGAGGTGGACTCAGACAAGGCAACCCTGGAGTTGCCGGCAGAAGAGAGCGGGGTGATCACCCTCAAGGCCGAGGAAGGAGACGCCGTGGCGGTTGGGGCCGTAGTATGCCTGATTGACATGGATGCTGCCAAGCCTGCTTCTACCGGGACAGAAAAAAAGACTCAGAAAAAAGAGTCATCTGAAACGGAGAAAAAAGCCGAACCGGAGAAAACGGAAGAAAAATCATATGCTTCAGGCACTCCCTCTCCGGCAGCGCGTAAGATTCTGGATGAAAAGAACATAGACCCTGCCCAGGTAAAAGGAACCGGCAAAGGCGGAAGAATAACTAAAGACGACGCCGTGAAGGCTACTCCTTCCATGGGTGAGGCCCTGAATGATGAAGACAGGAAGAGTGAGCGCAAGAAATTGTCGATGCTGCGACGCAAGGTTGCCGAGCGACTGGTTTCCGTAAAGAACGAAACCGCCATGCTGACGACTTTCAACGAAGTCGACATGCAACCTATATTTGATCTGAGAAAGAAGTACAAGGAGCAATTCAAAGAAAAGCACGATGTGAGTCTCGGCTTCATGAGCTTTTTCACACTTGCCGTGGTTCGAGCCCTGAAGCTGTTTCCTGAGGTAAATTCGATGATTGACGGTGATTTTAAGATTTCCTACGACTTCGCCGACATTTCAATAGCCGTTTCGGGCCCTAAAGGACTTATGGTTCCGGTGATTCGCAATGCAGAGAAGTTGACTTTCAGCGGCGTGGAGAAGGAGGTCAAGCGTTTGGCAGTTCGAGCCCGGGAAGGTGAGATCACAGTGGAAGAGATGACCGGAGGAACATTCACTATAACCAATGGTGGTGTTTTTGGCTCCATGCTCTCCACACCGATCATCAACCCTCCCCAGAGCGCCATTCTCGGGATGCACAACATCGTAGAGCGTCCTGTCGCCATTGAAGGCAAGGTAGTTATCCGCCCTGTCATGTATGTGGCTCTGTCTTATGATCATCGAATCATCGACGGAAGGGAATCCGTTGGTTTCCTTGTGGCTATTAAAGAGGCCCTTGAGAACCCGATCGAGCACCTTATGGACGAGAATCCAAAAGGGGCGCTTGAGCTTTGATGGAAGTCTTTTTGCTGATTTGCTTTAATCTGAAATAGAGTAAAACAAAAAGAAAAAAAACGAGGAGGGTCATATGGATCAACTCGTTTTTAATGTGAAAAGCACTCGCCCCCTGTACAGACAGTTTTCTGAAGGCTTCGAAAAATGGCGTTGATGGAAGGAGGTTTGCAAAAAGTTGCAGGGTTTTGGGCATGGATTCCAGTGGCCAGGAGTAGCCGGATATCAAGAAAAGCGGATAGGTCGAAAATGCCATGATTTCTGTCCAACCTATTGTGCTTTGAAAATAGGAAGCCAATAGAATTGTTGCCAGTAAAACCCCTGTCAAATATAGGAAAGTGCTCAGGAAGTGAAGTGTAATTGCACCTTCAAAATTCAAGTTATAAAAAGGGAAGACCAAGGTGTAAAAGACAAAGAAATAGGCACAGTACAGTAGGAAATAATAAGAGGTCTTTGAGAAGATCAGAGTCATCAGAGTCCGAGGTCCCGCCGAAAGAAGATCCGGATCAGGATGCTCCTTTAGGGAATGAATAATGCTTTGCCCGAATCCTATGATCAGGGTTTGCTGAATGATTAGAATGAGTAAAATGGGAAGGAGGTAATCTCCATAATTATTCGTCGCATTGTAAACAGAAATTACAGCTGGAATAATTGGAAGAGATTTTTGAAATGCGGACTGCTCTGTTTGGCCTTTGGCCATGAAGTATTTTATTTTCACTCCAACGGACAAACCCAATCCAATTTGTTGAACCGCCTTGTTGAGTTCATTCGACGTTAGAAATTTTGAATTATTCAGGTACAGTGGCAATTCATTGCTTTCCAAGTGCATGATGTCTCTTTCAAAGCCTTTGGGAATCATTAGGATACCTTGTCCGTCCAGGTTGTAAAATAGCTCTTTTGCCTCCTTCATATTTGAAAGTTTGTGCTTCAACCAGATTTTTGGATGCGCATCTAATGTCGCGCTCAATTTTTGACTCATTGATGAATGGTCCATATCAACAACGATCAATGGAATTTCCAGCACTTCTTTATTCTTGTAAATTGATCCTACGAAGAAAGCGTAGAACAAGGGGGCGAACAGACAAGTAAGCAAAATGCTCTTGTCCTCATAAACGAGAACGGCTTCTTCCCCCAAATACCTCCACCAGGTCTTCATCGTGCTGCTATTTTAGATTGTCTGCTGAGGCCAATAGCGAATACGACATAACTCAGTAAAAAGAAGATCAAGAGAATGCCTGCCTCATGAGCAGAGGCCCGCAAGGTCCCTTCCATTTCTACTGTTTTCGTGAAGGCTTTGAGAAAGTGCGTGTAGGGAATCAGCTGCGCATACCAGCTGTCAAAACCTGGCATCGCCAATATGGGAAAAGTAAAGCCACTGAAAACAAAAGCAGGCGAGTTGTAAACAAAAGCGGTGTCCATGGCAATCGCCTCATTTTTGAACAGCATCGAAATCATCAGGCCAAGCATGGCGTTGGTCATCACAAAGAGCAATAAAAAAGGGACAAACGAAAGGATACTTGTCGAGGTAGGGATTCCCATAACAGGATGAACAACAGCATATATGAATAGGGCGATGCACATGCCAATAAGCGTGTATGCAAATAATTTGGAGCCGAGAATCAAATAAATGCGGTGTTTTGAAAGTGTCAGAAGCTTAGAAAAGCTATCATCGCTGAATTCTGAGTTCATGCTCCGTGCAGCTAAAAAGAAAACGATCATCTGCAACAAGACTGAGGTGAGTCCGGGCAACAGATAGTACAAATAATTGTAAAACGGGTTGAACAGTGGTTTTGGTTGCACGCGTACGGGTAAAACCAAGTTTTCAGCTGCCTTATCCGGCAACCCTTCCAAAACTAAATAGTTGAGCGAAATACCCGCGGAAACCGTATTAATGAAGGTTGCTATATCTTTGTATATGAGGTTTCCATAGATAATATTGGAAGAATTTGTATAGACTTTTATTTTTGCCTGTCTTCCCTTAAAAACGGAATTGGTCAATCCCTGAGGTAGAATCAAAACACCCTTGACGTCAGGATAGTCTAAAAAAACCTGCTCTGGTTGTGCGGTGCTTTTTGTGTATTCTTCTATTTTAATTCGGGGGGAGGACGCCAGGGCATTGAGGATTTGATTCGAGAGTTCCCCCTTGTCAAGATTCACTACCATAATCGAAACCTTCTCAATGCTGCCACGCACATAAATACTTCCCAGGTAAAAGAAAACAAAGATGGGTATTACCAGAATAATCACAAGGGCTGAGCGCCTTTTGAAGACCCGATTGAACTCCCTGGCAACAAGATTGAAAAAAGTCATCATAAAAATATATTCACACTCATTCCGGGTCTTAAATCCTCAATTTTTTGTGTGGGATATATATGAACTTCAAAAGTTTTCATGTCCAGGCGCCCCTTGTCGGCTGTTGCGGTCCAGTCAGCGAAATCGGCCATCGGTGCTATGTATCGAATTTCAAATTCCATTTCGCGGTTGTCGAAGGCGGGCAATTTGCCCACCAGTGTTCCACCTTTCGGAAAGTTTGACATATGATCTTCTCTTATGTAAAGAACTGCGTGAATTTCCTCTAATTTTTGAATGGTGAAAACCGGGTAACCTGCCGGAACCACCTCGCTCTCTTCCGCCATCTTCCCTGACACTTCTCCGCTTGCCGGTGCATGAATAAGTAATTCCCTGTAAAAGGCTTCTGCCTCTTTGACTTTCCCTTCTACTGCGTCCAATTGCCCCTGAGCTGCCATTTTATCCTCGGTCCGGGCACCTTCCAAGGCCATTTGATACAATGCTTCTGCCGCATTCATCTGATCTCTTGCCGCATCCCTTTTAAAAGTGATTTCGTCCATTTGTTGACCAGAAACCAAACTGTCACGGAACAACTCGTAAAGGCGATCATAAGATTTCTGGGCAAATGCATATTGACTTTCGGCCATGTCCCGTTTGTTTTTTACCGCAAGGATCTCTTCATCTCTTGCGCCCTTGACAGCCTTGTTTTTTACAGACTCAGCCGCAGAATACATCCCTTTGGCTTGCTGGACTTTGGCGTCGAGCACCTCACTTTCAATCGAAGCGAGAAGCTGGCCTTTGACCACCTGATCTCCGAGATTAACGTGAATGCTGTCAATTCTTCCCGGGATCTCCGATGACACCCGGATTTGAGTGGTTTCAAACAGACCGACATAAACGCCATTGGAATCATGATCGGGTTTAATGGCCAACAGAATGAAAATACCGACAAGTATGATCACGACGGGTATGGCTAAAATCAAAATTTGTTTTCGATCTCTCATCTTTTTAGAATTAGTTGTTGATGTGATTGATGTCCAGACTTCCTTTCGAACTTAAAACATCGAGTGCCGACTGGCGCTGTTTGGCGATGGATAAATAATAGGCAAGGGCGGCTTCCTGGTAGTTGACTTCAGCAGCCAATCGTTCGCTGATGTCAATAAGCCCTTGCTCATAACTTTTTATCGCCAGATTCAACGCATTGGAAGCGACTTCCTTTTCTTTTTGCTTGAGCATTAGTTGCTTGTTTTTTACTGAGAAATCAATCTGCACCTTTTTTTCAAACAATTGAAGCTGTTCTTCAGCCTCTGCTTTTTTCGTTTCAGCCATGCTTTTCTGGATACTGGTGATCTGCGTTTGATTGCTGTTCTTGAGCCCTTTAAAAAGGTCCCATTGAAAACCTACGCCCAGGAAATAGGCTGGGAACAAGGTGAAATGATTCAGATCGAGGTCAATGGGTTGCTCGGATATGGGAGTTTCGAAAGGCGTCTCTACCTTCGTGTCAAACAGGTTGAAGTAGGTCAATGTAGCGAAGGCTTCCACTTTGGGTAGAAACGTGCTCTTGTTCATCTTTAGCTTGTAATTGTAGGCATCTATGGATGCTCTTAGTGCCTTGAGCTCAGCCCTATTGGTATAATTGGCCTCGACATTTTCAAGCACCCAGGGCTTCAGTTCAAAATCATAGCCTCTAATGCTTTCCGAAGATACGTCTGACATGATGGATAGCTTGAGATACAAAAGCTCCAGATTGCCTTCCACTTCCGTTTTTTTTGACTCCAACCTCAGCTCAGCCGCAGAGATTTTTTCACGATCATAAGGTGTGATCAAACCGTTGCGCACCGCAATTATGACCTTTTCTTTTTCTTTTTGGAGTCTCAATTCGCTGTTTTCAAGGACTTTCTTTGAAGCTTCGAGCAACTCGATCTTATCGAATGTGTCAATCATTTCCTTGATCAATTTCGACTTCTCTGTTTCCAGCATATAGTTCTTGGCCCTCATCTTTTCTGAGCTTGCCTTTGATCCATAGTTGACTTGCATACCACCAAACAAAAGCATTTTTGCTGTGAGATTCGTGTTGAATATCTGCCCTTTGGCATCAAATTCTGATTCTCCATCAAAAATTTCAATGCCAGAAATAGGAAGGTCAAAAGTGGGTACATCTACATTGAAATTCCCGGCGCCATAGGCATAAAAGCCATTCATTGTCAAAGTGGGTATATAATTTTGCCTGATCCCCCGGGTCTCTATGCTGTCGATGCTAAGATCACTCCTCGCATTTTTCAACGTATTGCTCTTTTGGAGGCTTCTTTCGATCAATTCCAAAGATTGACTGGTTAAATTCGTTTGGCCAAAATGCATCAATGGCACAAAGAGAATGATCAGAATGAGTCTTTTCATCTTGTGTTTGATTTTTTAAGTTGATGCGATGCTATTGTTTAGCAGCCTCAAGCTTCCATGAAGCTTCTCCGGCCTTTAAAGCGTAGGTTATCGTCTTTTCACCACCACTTGGGCAGCAGTTGGGATCATCCTTCAGATAGATTGGAAATTTTCTCATCAATTTGCCCTGTTCCAAATAGATGGAATCGTGTCCCATGTAACCTTCGAACAGGGCACCAGGAGCCAAATCCTTTTCATTTACAGGAGGAAGATAAATGGGACTGACACTTTTGTCTCCGTTCGAAGCATAACCATAGATATTGCCATAGCTGCCTGAACCGACTGAAGTAGTAATCAAGTAAATCTCCTCGAATTGATTGTTGTCAAGGTCTGAAAGAAAGGCTTCTGAAAGGGAATCAGCGTCTGAGATGATCAATGTGTCTTTGCTGAATTCAAAACCTTTGGGTACCAGATAAAATTCAAATATTCCATCTTCCATGGAATGTTCCGTCAGTTCAAAAGTCTTGCCTGATTTCGTAGTGAAAACCTGGGTCTTCTGTGAATTGCTGCCCTTTTGCGAATGAATTGACTCGATTGGCAAATTCGCTTCATCTTTCGCCGAACTCTCTTTTTCTTCTTGTTTGCAAGAAAATTGAAAGAGAAGGAAAATGAAGAAAATAGCGGATAGTTTGGTTATGGTTCGGTTCATAAGTCTATTACTTTATTCTGATGAAGTATTGTTTTTATTCCTCAAATATTGCCAGACAGCAATTTTCCAAATGGCATAACCGATCAGCAGACCAAGTGTTACTTTTTGCAAACGAGTCATTCTACTCATATGTTTTCAGTACGGTCAATTTACAAAAAAGGGCTGATATTGTTCCAATCTGAAATCGAGAGTGGTGTAGTCTTTTTGCGCAGCTCGTTTCGCTTTATAAATAGGATGACCTCCAATAGCCCTGTTTGCCGCGCTCGAAGGTGAGATCAAGGAGACGCAGCTGATCCTTCTTCCCGAAAGATGCAATTCGTTGATTCTGGGGCTACGAGGTTCTTTGAGTATCAGTGCCAAATTATTTTCGGTGGCGTGTCTTTTGAACAGGTATTCCGGTCCGTTTTTAGAGTTCCCTCCCATGAAAAGCAGCATTTCAATCTCATTGTGTTTTTCGAGAATTCCTTTGAGATTGCGAAGCCTGATTTCTTTCATTCCCAGGTCAGATGCCTCCATCCGCTCCCGTTTACAGGATTCAACCATATCGCAGATTCCTATTCGATTTCTGGCTAACAATTGTTTTCTCTGCTCAATTGCCTGAGCCGTATTTTCGTAAATCATGTTGAAGTCAAAGATTCGCTCAAGGATGGGCCAGAGGAGGCCAAATCGGCTTCCGTAGCAGAAATCTACATCGCTCTTGTCAATTTCTCTCGTCGAGAAACGGGGCGGTGGAATTGTCCCTACGATTAGTTTTTTGCATTTCTCCGGGATAAATGGTGGATAGGGATGCTCGTGCCTGAAGCTCATCCTTCCGCAGAACTGAGTGACCCTTTTCCCAGGATCACATGAACGATTGTCCAAGCAATGATTTTCAAATCCGTGCTCAATGAGAGATTGCTTAAATAGAGTATGTCAAAACGGGCCCTCTTATGCATTTGCCTGACATCACTGGCATATCCGAATTTGATCTGGCCCAGTGAGGTGATTCCCGGTTTTACACAGTTAAGATCTGTGAGGCGCGGGTAAATCTGTGCCAGTTTCTCCTTGAAGTACGCTCTTTCCGGTCTGGGGCCAACAATAGACATCGAGCCCTCAAGAACATTGAAAAATTGGGGGGTTTCATCCAGTTTGTATCGTCTCATGAACCGGCCCCATTTTGTGATTCTCGGGTCATTCGGAACAGCGAGCTGAGGAATTTTGCCTTCGGATCCCAATTTCATGCTTCTGAATTTGTACATCGTAAACGTCCTTCCGTTTCTACCGACCCTCTGCTGCTTGTATATGGCCGGTCCACGGGAGCTGGCATAGGTTATAATTGTCAACAGGAGATAAAAAGGCAAAAAGCCAAGGATGAAGGTCATAGCGAGGATCAGGTCAAGGAGTCGTTTGCCTATAAAAAACAAATGGATGTCTTGAAATTCTGGTACCGGCACATCCACCCATTGGCGCACCCGGGGGATGGAAGTAGTCGCTGTTATGACGTATGCTTTGTTCACAAATTAATCTACTTGCTTTCTTATTCTTATCAATCGTTCTTTAGGAGCGCTATTGGCCCTTGGAAACAATCATGGTATATATCGTTTTATAAATGATTCGAATGTCCAGTATGATCGACCGATTCTTTATGTAGTACAAGTCATATTCCAATTTTTTGGCGCTGTCTTCGACGTTTTCTCCATAGGGATATTTGACCTGGGCCCAACCTGTAATACCCGGTTTGATTAAATGCCTCGACTCAAATTGCGGAAGCAGATGTCTCCACTGATCGATAAAATATTTTCTTTCCGGTCTCGGTCCGATCAGATTCATCTCTCCTTTCATGACACTCCAGAATTGGGGCAATTCATCGATTCTCGATCTTCTGAGAAGTTTGCCCAAAGGAGTTACCCGCCTGTCATCTTTAGCCGACATTCTTGCTCCATTTTTTTCAGCATCCTCAACCATCGATCTGAACTTGATCAAATTGAATTCCTTTCCGTTTTTCCCCACTCTCTTTTGAACATAGAACAGCGGTCCTTTATTGAAAAATGGGTTGAGGAGCATCAGCAGGGGAGAAACCATTGCGAACAAGACCATGCCGAACAGGGATGAGATCACGTTGATTGATTGATGCCAAAACTCATAGGCGTGATTTCCTGAGATTCGCGCATCCGGTATCATGGAATAAAACCCCGGCTCTGAGAACCCTATGGGCAGAGCCTCTTTTATTTCCTCATACATTTGCGGGTAGCTCTTCACTTTAACCCCGGAACTCATCAGGTGGATGAGTTCTCCGTTCAATTTTCGTGAAACCAATCCTTTTTCAGTTTCGACAATGACCAAATAATCAATCACTCCCTGATCACAACCTCTTTTCAAAGTTTTGACCAATTGATCCTTTTTCAGATCCTCCGACAAATGATACGATCGAAGAACACGGAATCCGTGATCGTAGTCTCTTCCTTCAATTGAGGTCCGAATCCTTTTCATGTCATCATTGTCCATCGCGTCGGACCCGATAAGGATAACATTTTGGGCGTAAATAAACGTATGGATCCAGGTTGCAAAAACAATTCTCCAGATGGCCAATGGAAACACAGTTAGAAATCCCAGCAAGAAGAAATATCCCACGGATATATCAGAATCCAAAAGCATGGCCGTGAAAAGGGTGAGAACCCAGGTCACTCCGCTTATAAAGGTCATCAAAGGCAGAACCTTGCGGGTTTTGTTGACGTATTCGAGCTCATAAATATTGAAGACCAACCCCAGCGAGAAGAACAGCACAAGGCCAAAGATCAATTCTCTGCCGATTCCACTAAAAAAACCGGTTCCATCGGGAACACCCGAACTCAGGGTAAATGTTGCATAAAAAGCCAGGAGAAGAATGAGCAGATCGACTGTCGCGAGAAGTAGTTTTCGTTCGAAAACGCGGTAATCCTTAAGGGCATCCTTACGGCTCGCGTGAAATGAAACTACTTTCTCAGGCATTGGGCTCTACATCTGATCTTAAATATGCCACAAATATAGGTTAATCAATCGACTTGACTGAGGTCATTTTATACCAGGAATACGCAAACAGGAACCGCGCGAAACAAATGCCCGAGACCAGGGCATTGTACCCCAGTACCTCTCTGTAGAACTCGTAGTTCTCACGAATCAGGCCCAACTTGTTTTGGCTCAGTGAGTTTTCTGTTCTTCTGTAAGCGGCCAACGGAGTCTGCAGGCCCATCGACCGCCCCGTTTTACTTAAAATTTCCAACCAGAGAGCCCAGTCCTGTCTTTTCCTTCTTTCAGGCATGTAAATCTTACCCAGATCGGCCGTGTCGTACATCGCAGTGAGGCACCCGATGTAGTTATTTCTTTTCATGGTTCGGTAGTCGACAGATGGAAGGCTTGAGACACGATGCGTAAATTTGGAAGCTTCATTCATCAGGTAGTAGTCAGAATAAGACAAGGCAACACCCTTTTCTTTCATAAACGCTATTTGCACAGAGAGCTTTTCTTCTAACCAGATGTCATCAGCATCGATAAAGGCTATAAACCTGCCCTTTGCAAGACGAATCCCCGCGTTTCTGGCCTTTCCGGCACCGCCGTTTTTTTCGAGCTTGATGCATTTGAGCCGTTGATCCTGAATATCACTGATTATTTTAAAGGAAACGTCAGTTGAAGCATCATCAACTACTATGAGCTCGAGGTTGTGATGGCTTTGATGCAGAACTGAGTTGATGGCTTCTGAAACATGCAACTCTGCATTGTAGACGGGCATTACAACTGAAACTAAATCACTTCCCATGGTCTAGCGCTTTGAAATGTTTTATTCCCGTAAACATGAGTTGGAAATTTTTCACTGGGGAGTACCCTGTTTCTCTTCTCTTTTTCACAGCAAATAGGGGACACACTCCATAGGCCCTCCATCCAAAAATCCGGTAAAACATTGCTCCTTTGGCCTTTATCAAAGCAGGATTTTGATAGAGGGCCCTGCCGGAAGATGCATCCGGATGCCTGACGATAGGATAGGGTAGGTATAGAATTTTGAACCCTCGTTTGTGGGCATCACTTAAAAAAACAGTTTCGCCGCCTGTTGGAATTTGACTTCCAATTCCGAATCTTGGATCGAACAAAAGAGGTTTTCGAATAAATGACTTCCGCCGTAATGCGATTTCCACGGAGGAGACCTGCATCAGGGTTCGGAGGCTGTGCCAGAAGGAAGAATCTGAATAATTCTTTCTTTTTTCTCCACGTTCGTTGAGACATTGAAAGGTGATAATGTCAGCTTCCGGATTTTTCTCGAAGGCCTCTTTTATGATTTCTGAAAACCCATCGAGCAATTCAACGTCATCATCCGCAATTAACAGCAGTTCACCCTCACCATGTTGCAATGCACGATTACGACTTCTGGAGATGCCTGTTTCCGGATAGTTAAAGATCCTCAGATTTTGGAAAGGACTCTTGAACTCCTGTTCTTTTTCGGACTGATTGATCAAGACAGTATCACAACCCTTGGAGACTAGCTGCTGTGCCACTTTGGGCAGTTGATCTGTGCTGCGAATGTTTTGTGCAGCTATCAAAACTTCAAGCTTCACGGATTTCCTTTGCATCCTTTAAAATGTTACGAGCGAATCGGGTCAGATCCACCAACAATTTGTTTAATCCAATGATGATCAGGGGCAGGAGAAGTACAATGCCATTCATTCTGTGCCGATAGGATCCGTTGATATTGGTTTCGAAGAGCGCCGAAACAAATAAAAGCACAAATGCAAAAACAAAAACCCTGCGGTATGTTTTTTCTCGCATGAGATACAGAAGTGGAACCAGGCACAAAAGCAGAAATATGGCGTCAATCAGCGGAATGGTCTTTTCAAACATGGCCTCTGACCCTATAATCAAGGGGAGTGGTGCCAGGGCGTATTGAAAAAATAGCAGAAAGGAACTGTAAAGCACATTGGCCATGCCTTCCCAGGGCAGATCGGTTCCATAGGCTTCTGTCTGAAAAAGTTCCGCGTGCGATGAACGATATCGACCCAACCAGTTTGGGCTGAATTGCATGTTGTAGAATGAATCCGCAATCTTGTTGATAAACCACAGGCCGATAACTGCCGGAAGAACTGTTTTGAGGATCGCTTTTAACTTGTTCCGTTTCCAGTTATCCAGAAAATAAATGGTGAGAATGGCCAGTACATAGCTTACACCACCTATGGGACGTATGAGGGTCAGTATAAATAGCGAGATAGCGAAAAGAATGAGTTTTAATTTGCGAAACCTTCCATTTGGGATTCGGATGAGCATCAAAAGATAGGTGGTCAAACCAAAGAAGAAAAACATACTTCCTTCCCGCAAAAGACTTGGGATAACAATCAGCGCCGCTGGATAGATTGCAGCGAGAAGAAGAAGCTGTCCGAAAAAGTCCTTGGGAAGCTTTCTCTGATGATGTGCCGAATAAATAGCGATGGCCTTACCCAGGAAAACGATTCCTGTCAGATAAAAGAAAATGTGCAGGACCACCAAAACGACAGGGTAGCTGAAGCTCAATTGAATGGGCACAAAATTTAGAAGTGCATATACCTTTACCCCCGGGGACCATGAATCGTAGTATTTCCAGAAATCCCTAACTATATCAGCGTAAAAGGAGGAATCAGGTGGTAGAGATTTGAATTGAAGGAAGTGGTTCAGGAGAAAAAAAGCAAGCATGAGACCGAAGCTTAAGACAAGGGCGACAAAATCATTCTTTCGTATGCTTGACCTCTTTGAAAGAAGCATCGTAAGCACGAAAAAGCTTCCCAGAACATAGCAGCATGTCAGGGCAATCGACCAGATGTCATATTCAAATATTTCTTTCATTTTCATTCAGACAATAAAACAGAATGAGCAGACTTGCCAGAGAAAGCCCCTGTTCCCTCAGAAGAAAACTTTCAGTCATCGATACAATGATCAGGACCATCCCGAAGCTCAGGATCTCAAGTGAACTGCTGTGAAAAGCCTTGTAAAGACCAAATATACTCGTTACCAATAAAAGAATCCCAAACAAAATGCCGTACCGAAGACCAAATTCGATAAAATTGTTGTGGGCGTTCATGGGTTTTTCCAGGGGTTTGTAAAAGAATTTTGCCCTGGGATAGATGGCATCCCTGGATTTGATACCTCGAAAACTCGTTCCGGCAATGGGATGTCGATCCATTTCGATAAAAGCTGATTTCCAAAGGGCTCTTCGTTCTGTTATGCGATTGGGATCCTCTGCCGGCAGAGTTTGCATTGCGGTACTGAGTTCATGAGTAACCCTGTACCGAATCGAAGGAGACGTAAATGGCAGGGTAAAGGCAGTTAAGATGAGCACGCCGGAAAGAATGGATTGTCGCTTTGAGGAGTTCATCACTTTGTAAATCCAGAAAAGCAGGAGAATCAATCCAAGGGCGATCAGGGCTATTTTCGAAGAGACCAGCCAGAGACTGATCAGGTAAAATGCCATAAGCGTCAAACCGCTACCACTCAATCTGTCTTTTAAAGTTGGCATATCGGATCCGAAAAGCAGCATCACCAATCCTCCCAGCAGAAAAAGACTGAGATAGGTCGGATGAAGGGAGAGAGATTGAGTCAGGCTTTTGTAGTGCCAAAAATTCCACCACTGCTCCTGATGAAAATGGTCGGAAAAACCTGTTTGGAAAAGCACGGTGATTTTGAGGGACAGCAGTACCGTAAGTACGGTGACTACCGCAGCGTGGAACCCCTTCTTGAACTGTGCCGGACTGGCGCGGATAATGAGCAAAAAGAAACCCTGGGCGGGAATACTCAAAGCGAGTAAAAGTTCCGTGGCCAGCACTTTGTTGGTCAAGGCGCTCAAAACCAAAAGGATCACGGAAAGGCCGGCAAAGAGTTTAAATCTCGAAAGCCGTAAGAATTCGGTCTTGCGTTTTGCGAAAAACCAGATCAGCAGTAACCCGAGCAATATCCGGTTGGGAAGGTTGGATAGTGGCAGGGCCAACAAGCTCATTATCCATAGATACGTGATCAGAATCCTTCTTTTTTCCATAATCTATTAAAAAACAGCGCGGTTGATAGCATTAAAAGGAACTCGTGCAGGTTTCGGACTAATAAAACCCCGGTAACTCCATATTTGGGAATAACCCAAAGCAAAAGAGTCAAAGTTGTGATTCCAATGACCAAAGTAATTCCCGCCATCGTCTTCTCTTTCTCGATGACATAAAGTCCCTGCCAACCATAAATATTGGTCATTCCCTTAAAGAAAGGAAGAAATGCCGTGTAAACCAAATAGGAGCTCACTTCTTCATACTCGGGTCCGAAAAGGAGGAATACGATTTGGTTTCTCAATAGTAGTATTCCCAACCCCAAAACCAACAGGAAGCCTGCCAGATAAAACCTGAATTTTCTCCATTGGGACAAATAGGTTTCCCGACTGTTTTTCAGGGCAAGTGCGAGATTTGGAAAAAGGGACTTGGAAAGAGATTGTATGACCAGGTTGTGACTGATCACGACGATCTTCATCGCTGACACATAGATGCCCAACTCTCTGGGAGACAGGTATTCCTTGACCAACAACAGGTTCAATGCTGCGAAACCAATGACTGAGAACTCATTCAGGAAAACATAAACAGAAGATCCGATGAGTGTGAAAATGTCTTTTGCTACTAGGGCGATTGCCCTGAGTTTCTCCATTTTTATCAGGATCCACCAGGAGAGAAAATTTACCGTCAATTGAGAGGCCGCGTATCCAAAAACAACCCATGGATAGTCGTCCTGATCATTGACCATCAACAGGACCATGGAGAGGAGTATCAATTTGGAAGCAAAGTTGCCCCAGGCTATCCATTTTATTTTCTCGAGTCCCTGATAGAACCACCAGGAGGAAAAGATTCTCGAAGCGATGAACAGCGCGCAGTACAACAGTATTTCAACCGTGAACAATTCACTTAGAAAAAACATTCCCAAAAACAGGAAAGCAGGCAGCAGAACAGAGCTCATCAGGAGTCGTGAATAAAACACGTTCCAAAAAAGCCCATTTACCATCTGCCGGTCATTCCGGTTTTGACTCAGTTTGCGGGACATGGTGAAATCGTAGCCAAACAGGAGCATGGCTCCAAAGAACAGGGCAATTTCCAATGAGAATTCGGTGATCCCATAACGCTCTATTCCCACAGTCCTTGACACGTAAGGAACCAGGATGAGCGGCATGAAGTAGGACAGGAGCTGAAGTGCTCCGTAATGAAAAGTGTTCTTGAAAACAGTTAAGCTCACCCGTGACTTATCTAAAAAAGAGATGCTGAAATATCAGCTTTGGCGCGACTCTTCTACTTTTTGGAGAAAGCGATTGATCCGCACAATTTGAATCCAAACGAAAACCAGCACGAACCCGGCAACAAACCCGAGAATCGCATAGTTTCTGTACCAGCCTTTGGCATTCATTCCTACAGAATTGAAGCTGGACACGACATTGATGACTTCCCTTTCTTCGGTCAAACGGTTGTTGACCTCGAACAGATCTTCATTCAAAGACAGGTATTTGTCAAAGACCAATACTTCCTTGTTGCTGGCATTCAATTCAGCCAGGTAAATGTTGGTTCCCGAATTCTCCTTTTGACTTTCGGCGATCATCACCTTCTTGTAGATGCTCCGCAGGGAATCCAGTTCGAGCAACGAGCTCTCCAGCGCTTTTTTCTTGCTGAGAAGGTTCTCATTGGCGTTGGATTTCACCTTGTCGTAGTACCTGTTGTTGATGATGGAGTTGATTAATGGATCCTCGAGTTTTTCGAAAACAAATCGATCAATGGCTCTGACCGTGACAACGTGATATTTGAAAGACTCCTGGGGTTGGGCTTTCGCGAACTCTTCGAATCCGACGAGATCAAAGGTCAGGGAATCCAGGTTTTGGACAAAATCCTTGTAGGCAAGAAGAACCTGGTTGTCGTTTTCATAAGGCTCAACTTCGATCTTTTTCAAACTTCGGGCCTCCTCTTCAGAGATGCTCAGACTTTCCATCAGCCTGTCGTAGTCCTCTTGTTCGATCAAACTCTGGTACAAGTCAATATTCTTGTAAAGTTGAACCGAGGACCCAAAATTCGGTTGAACGGTCATCGAGCTTTCAAATTCCCTGGTTTTGATACCGTATTGGTAAATGCCGCCCATAAGACCGCCCAGCAAAGCTGCTGCTGCCAAAGCTTTGAAATTGGCGCGGATCAGGAGCAATAGAGAAATGAAATGGTCCCAGATTCGAGCGAGCAAATTAAAGATCCAGGCAAAAACCGAAGAGATGGCTTTGCCCAGGACGTAGAACAAATGCCCCAGATCGATTTCCTCGTCTGTGTCTTGTGCGCCTTGCTTTTTTGGTTTGGGATTCGGTTTCGTCATGAGTCATTTAAAAAGGCTGGGTAAATGTACTCATTTCTGACTTGAACGCAAATCCTAAAAGTTGATGACCAGGGAGGAGATGAACCTAGAGTTGGTGACTTCGAGTTGAGCGGGTTCAACCCCGGCAATGTCGAGGAAGCGATACTGTTCCTCGTTCGTGGACCTGTCATATGAAAAATCGAGCCCGAAGTTGGGTGTGAACCGGATACCCAACCCAAAGGAATAGCCACTGAGATCAAAATCGCTTCCGGCTTCCCGGTAAGGACTCTGCACATAGCGATAACCTCCCCTAAAGCTGAATATGTTGTATCTCCACTCGGTTCCTACTTTGAAGGTTGAGGTATTTCTCAAACCTGAACTGAGATCCTGATTTTCATCGATAAAAGCGCTTGAAGGCTGAAGGGTTGTGTTTTTGAAGTTCTGATAGGTGTAGTCAAAGCTGATCAAACCGGCAGATCCGAAAACATAGGCCAGGCTTCCAATGAACTTGCTCGGAGTTTTGAGCTTATAGTCAAAGTAATTGGGGTCATAGCTTTCGACGTAAACGTCACTCGTGTTCGATAGGATTATATCGAGGTATTCGTTGTACCTCTCCGAAAGATTGTACCAGATGGGTGACTGATAGGCGAGTCCCACGCGAAAGTTGTCCGTGGGCAGAATGATGGCTCCAAGGCCAAAATTGAATCCGTTGCCGTATGTGGATAGACTCTGGTTGTTATAAGCATCGAGAAAGTCCCCCTCTCCATCATTGTTGAACTCTTCATAAACCGTGTTCTGATAGAAGTTGATATGGTGAAAGGCCATGGAGGCACCCA
>Ga0272441_10004246_pt1 | contig 26298 bp, 21 predicted proteins | sample SSMProp6N_FD_193582 | JGI IMG/M metagenome (GOLD analysis project Ga0272441, IMG submission 193582) | Marine sediment archaeal communities from Little Sippewissett salt marsh, Falmouth, MA, United States - SSM-Prop-6N | ecosystem: Environmental > Aquatic > Marine > Wetlands > Sediment ... | reverse complement strand
CGTAGAGCATACGGTATCAAAGATCAGGAATATCTAATGCTCAAAGTAATAACCTCATTTATCGATGAGCCTAAAACGAGCTAAATCATGCACAACAAACTCGGAAGATCCAAAAAACTAAAAGATGAAGACTATAGCAAAGCGAGGGCTAAATCAAGATATTTTATTTGTCAACTTTATCCACGAGCAAGACAAACTGTTTGCCTCCTTGTTGAAATTCAGATGTGATCACTGTCAGCAAAGCACGGGGCATAGCGCCTGGAAAAAAATCCCCCGGACGCCTGGATTAAAGGGTTCGGCCATGCGCTCTGCACTTTGCGCCATGCGTTGCATTTCGTCACGGATTAAGGGGACTTCACCGGAAAAGATTCTTCGGAAGGAAGGGGGCTCTGCTAAATCAGCACAAAGCAGACCACCAGCCCGGTGATGATCATCACCGAAAAAATCGGCAGGGAAAAGCGGATCAGTTTCGGCGCCCCGGTAAAGGTAATCAGCATTTTAACAAAGGTGTTGGCCAGCGCGGCCAGGGTGATGCCCCGGGCCGCCACCGTCTCGGTGAGGGTCTCCCCGGCCAGGTTCGACAGCGACAGGGTAATCGGGTCCACGTCCGTCAGCCCGGTGATAATGCTGGACAGATAAATTCCCGAGGTACCGAACAGCACCTGGGCGCCTTTGGACACGAAAAGGATCACGGCAAAAAGCAGGCCGAACAGAATGGCCGGCCACAGCTCAAACGGATTCGCGGTTTTGATATCTTCTTTTTCGGATGATGTTTCAAGATTTCTCAACCGGAACAGCCAGACCAGCATGCAGCACAGCAGCCCGGCCATGGCGGCAAAAGCAAGGGGAATCAACAGAATTTTCCCCACGGCCGGGTTCACGGTAAACGCTTCGATCAAGACCCGGACAAACATGATGGATGAGGCGATGACCGTGCCCATGGCCAGCAGCGGTGCCAGATTTTCCGCCTTCTTGCTTCTCGCGGTAAAGCTCAGGGTCACGGCCGTGCTCGATCCGATCCCGCCCAGGACACCGGCCAATAGTACACCCTGCCGGGCGCCCAGAATCTTGATCAGAATATAACCGATGAAGTTAATGCCGGCAATCAGCACCACCATCAGCCAGACCGTATGCGGATTGAGCACATCCAGCGGGCCGAAGGTCCGGTTCGGCAGGACCGGCAGAATAATCAGAGTAATCAGACCGAACTGCAACGCGGCGGCAATATCCTGCCGGCCGATTTTTTGCGATACTCTTTCCAGCGGCTCCTTGGTGGCCAGAAGGAGCACGGTCACGAAAGAAAGCGCCGCGGCCAGCGGGGTCATCTCCCACCAGACCAGACCACCGAAAACAAACACCAGCAGCGCCGCTATCTCGGTGGTGATGCCGGTCCGGACCCGGGTGGCATGGATGTGTGCGGTAATGACCAGTGCGGCCAGGGCCGCAAATGCCGCGGCAAAGGTCCAGGAGATAAACAGCTGGCTGATCATGGCCGTGGTACAGCCCATCAGGGAAATCAGGGGGAAAGTGCGGATCCCGGCAAAGGCCTCGCTCTTTTCCTTCTCACGTTCGATCCCGATAATCAGGCCCAGGACCAGGGCAATCCCAAAACGCTGAAAAAGAACGGTGATTTCGGGAATGGCATCCATAAACACTTGACCCATTAAACCATAATTTTGTGTATTCTCAGAAAGCAAATATTTTGACACTTTTTTCGATGGTCCCCCTTGGGGACCATTAAAAGCATTTGTTATTTTTCCCGGATAAAAAACTCCAGCGCGAAAAAGATCAGCGCGATAAAAATAAACCACTGGAACCGCTCCTCCCACCGTTTCTGCCGGGTGGATTTCAGCTCCTTGCTTTCCATGGTTCCTTTTATGGCACTTTTGTATATTTTGTCAAGGTCCATATCCCCGGTCACCGAACGCACGTAGCTGCCGCCCGTTTCCAGGGCGATTTTCTGGAGCGTTTTTTCGTCCAGCTTGCTTAACACCACATTTCCGGTTCGATCTTTCAAAAACCCTCCGGAACCGTCGGCCAGCGGCAAAGGCGTCCCCCCTTCCTTGCCGATCCCGATGGTAAATATGCGCACGCCCTCTTTCTTGGCCGCCCGGGCGGCTTTCAAAGGCCGGCTGCCGTGATCTTCGCCGTCCGTGATAATAATCAGGGCTTTCGATTTCCGCTCCTTGCGTGAGAAAGAGGCGGTGGCTTTCCGGATCGCACTGCCGACGGCCGTTCCGGGCGTGGGAATCAGATCCGGGTCCAGATAATCGAGAAACATTTGAAAAGCGGCATAGTCCAGGGTCAGGGGACACTGGACAAAGCTGGTCCCGGCAAAAGCGATCAGACCGATCCGGTCGCCTTCCAGCATTCGGCACAGGTCATAAACCTCCCGCTTGGCCCGCTCGAGACGGTTCGGTTCCACATCTTCCGCCATCATGCTTTTGGAAACATCCACCGCAACGATAATATCGATACCGGTCCGTTTAATATCTTCCCAGTGAAACCCCCATTTGGGCTGGGCCAGGGAAATCACCAGAAACAGGATGCCGGTTAAAAACAGAAACACTTTCAGTTTCTGTCTGCTTTTGCGAACTTCGGGAACCAGTTTTGCAAAAAGCGTGTTTCCGCAGAAAGCCTTCAGGGCCTTTTCTTTCTGCACAAAAGCGTAGACATAAAAAAGAATCAGGCCGGGAATCAGCCACAGCAGAAAAAGGAAGGACAGGTTGCCAAACTTCATTTTATTCTTTTAACTTGAATTTAATACTTTAAGTACTTTAGCTCACTTTAGACACTTCTTGCTTTTTCCAGTCTAGGGTATTTTCCGCAACCGGGTATTGGCCAGCAGCACTTCGATCAGCAGCAGCACAAGGCCGGGCAAAACAAAATAGCCAAACAGCTCTTCATATTCCATATACTCTTTGATCTTCACTTCGGTCCGTTCCATTTCGTCGATCTGCGCGTAAATGTCTTCAAGTGCCTTTGTATGGGTGGCACGGAAATATTGGCCGCCGGTCTTTGCCGCAATCTCCTTCAGGGATTTCTCGTCAAGATCGACCTTCTGATAAACATACCGCTGGCCGAAAAGCGAGTCCACCAGAAACGGCGCCTCGCCCTCGGTGCCGGCGCCGATGGTATATATTTTGATGTCATATGTTTTTGCAATCTCCGCGGCGGTCAGCGGGCTGAGTGTACCGGCATTGTTGCGGCCGTCCGTCAGCAGGATAATGACCTTGGATTTCGACTTCAGGTCCTTGAGCCGTTTGATACAGATCCCGATCGCCGAACCGATGGCCGTGGAGTCTCCGGCCATGCCGATTTTCACACTGTCGAGCAGGTTCAGCAGAACCCCGTAGTCCAGGGTCTGGGGACACTGGGTAAAGGCCTCCTCACCGAACACCACCATGCCGATCCGGTCGTTTTTTCTGCCGCGGATAAACTCCCCCACCACCTTCTTCACCACCGTCAGCCGGGTGGCCCGTTTGCCCTGATCTTTAAAATCAAGCGCCCGCATGCTTCCGGAGGTGTCCAGGCACAGCATGATGTCGATACCTTCCGTTGAAATCTCGGTGGACTTGATTCCGGACTGGGGCCGGGCCAGCGCCACGATAAAAAGGGCTACCGCGAGAACCCGCAAAGCCACCAGTCCCTTTCTCAATGCAAGCGAAAAAGAGGGTTTCAGCTGTTCAAGAATCCGTACCGACGAAAACCGGACCTGGCTGCTGCCGATCTTTCGCCATTCGTAAAAAATCATCAGCGGCACGAATCCCAGCAGGGAGAGAAGCCATGGATCTTCAAAGCGAAACATGATGCGTTTCCACTAGAACGTTATTATCTATAGTCGCTCGGGACAAATACAGGCGGTTGTGGTCCCGTTCACAAGTTCAAAGACTAAAGTTCAAATGACAAATAAATGTCAAATATAAAAGCCCAAATTTTTGACCTTTGGATTTTGGGCTTCCTTTGGCATTTTTAATTTGAGCTTTGACATTGGTCATTGTTCTTCTTCCGGCGCTTCCCTGGTTTCCGAAATAATGGACACCACCTTGTCCCGGTTGGCGCTGATTTCCTCCGGTCCGGGCGTGTATTTGGCAAATTTCACCAGGTCGGAATAGTTCAGAAAAGCCTCCGCCCGCGACTGAACCGAAGCATCCATCTTTTCCAGTTTTCGAATTTCCGGAACCAGCTCCGGCGTGGTCAGTTCAACGGCCGGAATATTAAATCTGTTTTCAATGTAGGTCCTGAAAATGTCCGAAAGCCGGAAATAATGCTCGCGGAAAACCCCCTGTTCAATCAAACCGTCCTTGTCAAGCTTTTCGATTTCTTCCAGAGCAATCTCATGCGCCGGCCGCCGGTTTTTTGCCCGGTTCCTTTGCCGTCTGCGGACATACAGAAATATTCCCGCCGCCACCGCCACCAATGCGGCCGCGGCGCACCCGGCCAGGATAAACGGGGTCAGATCCCGCGTCATTTTCTCAAGCGGTTTGATATCAATGATATCCGTTGATTTTTTTCCGTCCGCATGGGTCAGCGCGGAGGTCACTTCCAGAAAAATCTGCGGTGTTTTGAGCGTCTTTTTCGTCCCGTTTTTTTCAGCATAGGCCACCGTCATGGACGGTATAATATAGGTCCCCGCGATATCCGGCTGAAGCCTGAACCATTTTTCGTAATAAAGCCGGTCTTCCGTTTCGGCCGGTCCGTTTTCGCCGAAATCCGTGATCCGCAGATTCGCGATCTTTGCTCCGGGCTCGGGCAGGGTCACCGTGATGTCCGGCGCATAGGTCACCCGAAGGGTGTAACGGATGGACTGGGACACGGTGGCCCGGGTCTTGTCGGTCCGGGCAATCACCTGAACCGGTGGAAGGTCGGCCCCTGTCCCGGACACCGACGGACCGCTTTCCTTTTGCGAACAGCCGCCCAGCACAAAAAGCCACCCGACAAGAAAGACCGGCAACGCCCTTTTCACTGAACCTCCTTGCCGGCAAAAACCTCCGGAAAAAGCTTAACCTCCGAACTTTTCAGGACCTGTTCCAGCAGGCGCTGGTAGTTGGCCTGAAGCTTCTGCATAACGTAATCGTTTTTGACCCGCTCGCGACTTTCCGCAAAAGAGGGCATCCGCGCTTCCCGTTTCTCCTCTACCCGGAACAGATAGTAATATCCGCCGGCTTCCACCGGTGCGGTAATCTCTCCCGGTTTTACTGAAAAGAGCGCTTTTGAAACCGCGGCCACATTACCGATCCCCAGGTCGTCTTCTCCTTTACGGACCCAGTTTTTGAACCGCCCCCGGTTGCCGGCCGTAGCCTCATCCAGCGATACTTCCTCGGCCAGGTCTTCAAAAGGCTTTCCGGCATTTATTTTTTCCAGGATCTTTTCGGCAATCTCTTTCATGCCCGATTTGATCAGGCTGACCTTGACGGCCGCCTTGTCCGCATATTTTTCCGGGTGGGCTTCAAAGTAGTTTTTCAGATCTTCTTCCGCGACGGTAATCTTGTCTTTGATCTCTTCCTCGAGGACCTTGTTGACGATCAGCTCCTTTTCCGCCCGGCGCAGCTTTTTGCGCAGGTCCGGGTCCTTGTCGTATTCCAGCTTGATGCCCTTGCGATAAAAAAGGGTGTCGGCCACGTATTTTTTCAGATACTCCGCCTTTCCCTCCCGGGTGGACATCTGTTTTTTCATCCATTCGGGCAGAGCGTCAAAGGCTTCGTTCACGTCTTCGGCATACACCTTTTCATCACCGATCATCGCCACCAGACGATCCCCCGACGCCGCCTTCGCTCCCGACGCGCGCTTGTTCAGTGCATATTCCGCAGCCGTGTACTTACCGGTCCGTTCCAGGCAGTTGATGATCTTGGGCCCCAGCGCTGCCTTCAGGGCCGTTTCCGGATCGGCAATTTCAACCCGATAGAACCAGGAAAGGGCTTTTTCATATTGCCCCTGCGCCATATACATCTTGCCGAGGGTATAGCAAAGATTGGCCAGCTGTTTTTCATCCAGCGGCGCGGCTTCGACATAATCCTCATACGCTTCAATCGCCGCCTGAGTCAGTCCCGCCCCTTTCAGTTTTCCGGCCAGGGCCCGCTGGTCCTGATCCGTCCAGCCCCCGGCAGCCAACGGGTTCTGTATCACCTTCAGCCCGAAAACCGTTACGCCCAGCGCCAGGCAGATACTCAAAAAACTCAAGACAATCGCCGTTCTGTTCATAACCGTTTCTCCCGAATTCTGAAAAACCGCATAATCGGATCAAGGTATGGAACATCCGTGCGGATATCAATATAGTCGATGTTTGCCGAGCGAAAAAGTTCAAACCGGTCGTTTAAGCTTTTCTGCGCCAGCAGGGCATACCCTTTTCTGCAGTTCGCGTTTGCGGTATCGATAAGGACGGTTTTCCCGGTTTCCGCGTCCACCAGCTCCACCATCCCGGCCCGGGGCAGTGCCAGCTCCCGCGGGTCGGTAACAGACACCGAAATCAGGTCATGTTTTTTGCCGGTAATCCGCAGTGCCTGTTCGTAGTCCTCGCTGATAAAATCGGAGATTAAAAAGGTGACCGCCTTTTTCCGGGATACCCGGTTCAGGAATTCCAGCGCTCCGGCAATATCGGTACGGGTAGACACCGGGCGGTGCGCCAGGACCTCCTTGATCACCCGCCACACATGGTTTTTTCCTTTTTTGGGCGGAATGTATTTTTCGACCTGATCGCTGAAGATGATCAGTCCCACCTTGTCATTGTTTTTGGTGGCGGCAAAAGCGAGCACCGAAGCAATTTCCGCGGCCAGATCCTGCTTGAACTGCTGCTGCGTCCCGAACAGACCGGAAGAGCTCACATCCACCATCAGCATGATGGTCAGCTCCCGCTCCTCCCGGAAAACCTTGACAAAGGGATGACCGAAGCGGGCGGTGACATTCCAGTCGATATCGCGAATATCGTCCCCCGGGGTGTATTCCCGAACCTCCTCGAACTCCATACCGCGACCGCGAAAGGCGCTTTCATATTCACCCGCAAAGATATCGTTGACCATGTGATTGGTGCGAATATGAATGTTGCGGATTTTTTTCAGAATCTCTTTATTAATCATGGCCGGATTCGGATACAGTAAATTTTTTCAAGCACTTTAGGCACTTCAAGTACTTTAAATACTTCTAACTATTACGGCACTTCAATATTTTCAAAAATCTTGTTGATGATATCGTCGGACGTCAGGTCTTCGGCCTCCGCCTCATAACTGAGAATGACCCGGTGACGCAGAATATCCAGGCCCACGGTCTTCACATCCTGCGGGACCACATAGCCCCGGCCCTGGAGAAACGCATAGGCCTTTACCGCCTGGTTCAGATAGATGGAGGCCCGCGGAGACGCCCCGTACTGAATCAGACCTTCGATATCAATACCGAAAACATTGGGTTCCCGGGTGGCAAAAATGATTTCCAGAATATAGTCCTGCAGTTTCTCATCGATGTAGATCCGGTTGACCAGCTTCTGAATGTCGATAATATCCGCCGGAGAGACCACGGCCTGAATCTCCTCCCGAACGTCACGGGTCACCCGTTGGACAATCTCCTTCTCCTCGGCCTTGTTGGGATAGCCGATCTTCAGCTTCAGCATAAACCGGTCCACCTGGGCCTCGGGAAGGGGATAGGTCCCCTCCTGTTCAATCGGGTTCTGGGTCGCCATCACCAGAAACGGCGCCGTCAGCGCAAAGGAGGAGGCGCCGATGGTCACCTGTCTTTCCTGCATGGCCTCCAGCAGTGCGCTCTGGACTTTTGCCGGCGCCCGGTTGATTTCATCAGCCAGAATAATGTTGGTAAAGATCGGACCTTTCTTAATGGAAAAGTCACCGGTTTTGGGTTCATAGATCTGGGTTCCGATCAGATCCGCCGGCAGCAGGTCCGGCGTAAACTGGATTCGCTGAAAACCGGTATTGAGGCTTTTGGCCAGCGCATTGACCGCGGTTGTTTTGGCCAGCCCCGGGACACCTTCCACCAGGATATGACCGTTGGACAGAAGACCGATCAGCAGCCGTTCGATCAGATAATCCTGGCCCACGATGATTTTCTTGACCTCCTCCGTTATCCGGGTGGTCATCTGACTTTTCTGTTCAACCGCCTTGGTAATCTCCTGGATATTGGCCTGCATTTCCTCTCCTCCAAAACAATTCCGATAAATTTAAATTTCTCTTACAAGCGCCCATTTTACACAAAAGCCCAATAAAACACCATACCGCTGCGGACAATCTCCGACTATTTACAATACTTTTGCAATTCAGCATCCGACGCCTCCTGGGCCGGCGCCGTTTTGGCCGCCGCCCGGGTCACCCGCCGGAGAACGGCTTCGGTTTCCGCAGCCGTGGGCTGGTAACTGCCGAAGGTCACCCGTTCATAGCCCTTTTCAAGCTTCGCCAAAATCTCTTTTGCTTCACCCGTTCCGGACAGCACCGTAATGGCCTCCCGGTAAAAACCGGCCGTATCCCCTTCCGTCCGGCATTTTTTACACCGGTCCAACGCTTGACGGATTTCGGCTTGAAAGCGCGTTTCGGATTTTTTTTGGCCGCCGCGCCGGGCCAGCCGCCGGTCGCGAAAAAAAACAAAAAACAGCCCTGCGGTCAGCACCAGCAGCAGCCCGGCCAGGCCCAGCACCAGCGGCAGCGGCAGGGAAAAAACACGGGCCGCCGAAACCGAAAAGGTCACGGCATCCGACATCACCAGGCTTTCCCGGTCCTCACCCCCGGCCCAGTATTTGATTTCAATCGGAGAAATCGTGTATTCGCCCGCTTCAGCAGGTTTCAAGGTATATTTGTAGACTAAAGAATAACTGTTTTCGGCGGCAACCGAAGAAAAGGCGGCGGACACCTTTGCCAGGTTCTCGGGGAAAACCGGTGACGGGGGCACAATAATATAGTCGTCCGCGGTTCCCTGCCAGAACACTTCCAGCGCCAGTACAAAAGGGGTTCCCGCCGTCATCCTGTTGCCGTCTGTTTTGATGGAAACGCCGGGGACAGCACCACACGGTACGGCGAAAAAAACAAGTCCTGGGAAAAAGACCGGCAGGATGAAGAAGGATTTACTGATTAAAAAGATTTTTGAAAAAACCGGAATTTTTTTCATTTTCCTGTTCCGCTTTCGCCAGTTCCTGAAAAAGTTCCTGTTCTCTTTTGGAAAGTTTTTTCGGTGTTTTCAGAACAACCTGGATAATCTGGTCACCCTTACCATTCCGGTTGACGCTGGAAATACCGGCGCCCTTGATGGTCAGGAGATCATTGGCCTGGATGCCCCTGGGAATTTTGAGCTTTTCAACCCCCTTGAGTGTGGGAACATCAATCTCCGCGCCCAATGCCGCCTGGGAAAAGGTGATCGGGATCTGACAGACAATATCATTATTGTGCCGCTTAAAAAACGGGTCCTCTTCTTCGATGATAAAAACATAGAGATTGCCGTTGGGCCCGCCTTTTTCGCCGGGTTCCCCCTCATTGGTCAGCTTCAGACGCATGCCGGTTTCAACACCGGCCGGCACCTTTACCTTGAGTTTCCTGGTCTGACGAATCTTGCCGGTGCCCCGGCAGTCCCGGCACGGCTCGCGAATAATGGTACCGGTGCCCCGGCATTCCGGACAGGTGGTCGCCATACTGAAAAACCCCTGCTGCTGCATCACCCGGCCGGCCCCGCCGCAGGTCACGCAGGTTTCGGGCCGGGTTCCGGTCTTTGCCCCCGAACCATCGCAGGTCGGGCACCGCACATTTTTGCTGACTTCGATTTCCTTCTCCGTTCCGAAAGCCGCTTCGCGCAGGGAGATATTCATATCGTATCTCAGGTCCTGCCCCCTGCGGACGCCGGAGCGGCCGCGCTGTCTTCCGCCCATACCGCCCATGCCGAAAAAGTCTTCAAAAATATCGCCGAAAGACGAAAAAATATCATCAAACCCGGAAAACCCTGAAAAACCGGAATTTTTCAGGCCGTCATGGCCGTAGCGGTCATACAGTCCTCTTTTTTCAGCATCGCTCAGGACTTCATAGGCTTCGCTGGCTTCCTTGAACTTTTCTTCGCTTTCCGAATCGTCCGGATTTCGGTCCGGGTGGTATTTCAAAGCGAGTTTACGGTAGGCTTTTTTGATTTGATCCGCAGAGGCATTTCTGCTGATACCCAGAATTTCGTAGTAGTCTCTCTTGGTCATATCTGCAAAGGGTCTTGGTTGTTTGCCCGTTTCCTTTCTCAGGCATGGTAAATTAAGTTTATAAGGTAATCACTGATCCGGAACAGTCAAGACAAAATATAAAATTATTGGTCCTCTTTTTCATCCGAATCCGCATCCAGGCGGTCGAAATCCGGGATTTCCGCCTTCATATAGTCCCGGATCTTTTTTTTCAGCCGGTTCTCTATCTGTCGCACCCGTTCCTTGGTAATACCGTACTCCCGGCCGATATCCACAAGGGTCCGGGGAGCCTCGGAAAGAATTCTTTTTTCCAGGATTTTAAGTTCCTTTTCATTAATCGTCGTCATAAAACGCTTCAGCTTCTTATTGAACAGCTGCTGCAATTCACCGTCCGCAATCTTACCGTCAAAAACCTCGCCGTCCGCCGGCATCATATCGCCACGGGTTTCTTTCCAGTCGTCTCCCACCGGCTGGTCCAGCGAAGGCTCCCAGTCTCCGAGGCGCTGTTCCATCTCGATAACCTTATCCTCTTGCGTGCCCAGCGCTTTGGCCAGCTGCGCCGGCCCGGCCCGAAATCCCAGTTTTTCCAGACGGTTTTTTTCCTTTTGCAGGTTGTAAAAAAGTTTTCGCTGAATCTGAGTGGTGCCGATCTTGACCAGTTTCCAGTTGTCCATGATGAATTTCAGGATATAGGCCTTTATCCAGTAGGACGCATAATAGGAAAGTTTTACCCCCCGGTAAGGGTCATAATTTTTAACGGCCTGCATCAGTCCGAGATTTCCTTCCTGGATCAGATCCATCAGATTGAATATCCACTGGCGCTGATACTCCAAGGCTATTTTCACCACCAGACGCAGGTTGGCCGTTACCAGCCGGTAGGCAATTTCACTGTCCCCGGTCTCTTTATATTTTCGGGTCAGTGCTTTTTCCTCTTCCGGTGTCAACAGCGGGGTTTTTCTGATTTCCGCCAGATAGACCTGAAGCGCGTCCCGGGTAACCGGAAGTCCGGATCTGGCCGGAACGATTTTGGCGTCTTCAGGTTCCGGACTGTCATGTTCCAGTTCTTTTCTTTTCATTCTGTTTTCATGTGAGCCGGATGAATATTAAATATCCTAAATTTTAAATTTACCAGTTTCCCCGGTGATTGTAAAGAACCGTAACCCCTTTTTACTATCCCGGGGAAATCCCCCGCCGGACAAGACCGCATCGTTTTAGCGAATTTTATCGGCAAATCAAGTTCAATTCTGTTGAAATACCGTTTTCTTTATCCTATACTCTATTCCTGAAAAACGGGGCGGAACACCCGGGGGCAGAATTCCGGGGCTTTGCACTGCCGCATTATCTCATAAGGAAAAGCACATGCCGGAATTACATGTAATCTGCAGCGACGGAAAAGTTTTGCATATTCCCGTAACCGGGGATGTCGTTTCGATCGGACGCTCAGACGACAACACCGTCGTGATCAAGGACAACACGGTTTCACGGAAACACGCCCGCATATCAAAAACCGCCGAAGGCTATACCGTCACGGACCTGGGCAGTTTTAACGGCATTACGGTCAACGGCACTTCTGTTCAAAGGACCGTCCTGCAGAATAATGATCTGATCGAAATCGGCATGAACAAAATCACGTTCCGCAGCCGGCAGCAGCAAAAGTCCCCGCGCAGCGATTCCATTGTCATGACCAATGAAGAGCAAAAAATCGATCAGGCCCAGCGGGTTGTGGAGAGCCACCAGGCCGGCGAAAGCGTTTCCTCGGACCTGCTGATTTCCTCGCTGGAAAACCTTCCGGACGGAACCCCGGCCGTTTCTTCGGCTTCGGGCAGCCTGTCGAGAGGCACGGCGGACATCTCTTCCCTGGAAAGAAGCAACAAAGTCCTTTTTGTTCTTTTCGAAATCAGCAAACAGCTGAATGTGATCCAGGACTTCAATGAGCTTCTCAAAAAGATCATCGACCTGCTGTTTATGGTCATCGATGCGGATTCGGGGTTTTTGATCCTCGTCGATGACGACACCGCCAGTGCCGTCGAGAAAGACGAACTGGTTCCCGTGGTCATCAAATACAGGAATGAAAAGCTGGCCGGAAAGGAAAAACTGCGGGCCAGCCGAACCATTATCAACCGGGTCATCAAAGACCGGGTGGCGCTTTTGACTTCAAACGCCATGGACGACGACCGTCTGGATGATGCCAAAAGCGTGTTTCTGCAGCAGATTCGATCGGCGATGTGCGCACCGCTGATCAGCAAAGACAAGATCATCGGTATTATCCAGCTGGACAGCGTCAAGTATGAAGCCCAGTTTACCAATGACGACCTGGAACTCCTGAAAGCCATTGCCAGTCAGATGTCCATGATTATCGAACAGGCCCGGCTGAATGAACAGATCCGGGAAGAGGAACAGATGCGCAATCGGCTGGAACGCTTTCACTCTCCCCAGGTGGTCGAAATGATCCTCAAGGGCGGCCAGGAGACGAAAGACAATATCATGGAGCCCAAGGACGTAACGGCAACCATTCTGTTTACGGATATCGTGGGGTTTACCAGCCTTTCCGAACGCATGCCCGCCCGAGATATTACCATGTTGCTGAACCAGTATTTTTCACGGATGACGGATGTTGTGTTCAAGCACGACGGCACACTCGACAAGTATATCGGCGATGCGATCATGGCGGTTTTCGGTGTTCCCATTGAAAAAGAGAATGATGCCGAACGGGCCATCCGGGCAGCCCTTGAAATGCGAACGGAACTGAGTGCCATGCGCGACGAGAACGGCGAAAAAATCCCCATCAATATCCGGCTGGGAATCAATACCGGCAGAGTGGTCGCCGGCAATATCGGCTCCCCCCGAAGAATGGAATATACGGTGATGGGAGACCAGGTTAATGTGGCCTCACGGCTGGAGTCCATCGCCCGTCCCGGACAGATTCTTATCGGTGAAAACACCTACGAACAGATAAAGGATAAATTCAAAATCAACAAGGTCGGTCCCAAACTGGTCAAGGGCAAAACCAAGGAAATCGTGGTCTACGAAATCCTTGACTAAGCACTGGCGCTGAAAAGAAATTATGGAAATTCCCGCAACCCCTTTTGCCGGCACCGGTCCCCGGCCGGCTGTTTTTATCGGTCACGGAAACAGCGCCTATCGTAATACCTGCCAGGCACTGGCACAAATAGACCTCTCGGTCGTGCGCGAAAAAAGGGTCCTGTTAAAACCGAACGCCGGCCGGTCAGCCAGGGCCGGAGAGGGAATCACCACGGATCCCGAAGTGGTGGCCGCCGCCATTGACATCTTCAGGCAGGCCGGTGCCGAGGTGTCCGTGGGAGAAAGTCCCATTACCGGGGTTGACGTTCATGAAGCCTTTGAAACCACCGGTATCGCGCAAGTCGCGCACAAAAGAAACTGCCGCCTGATCGACATGGATGAGCGCCCCTTTGTCCCGCTGACCCTTCCGGACGGAGAAGCCATTCAGACGTTAAAGGTCTGTGCGGATGTCTTCGATCATGACATTCTCGTTTCTATTCCGGTGATGAAAATCCACATGCATACCGGGGTGACCCTTTCCATTAAAAACATGAAGGGCTGCCTGTGGCGCCGCAGCAAAGTGGACCTCCACATGCTGCCCATGCGCAGAGAGGCGGAGGAAATCCCGCTGAACACGGCCATTGCCGACCTGTCCGGCACGCTGCGGCCGCATCTCTCCATCATCGACGGCACGGTGGGCATGGAAGGAATGGGGCCCAGCGGCGGAAAAACCAAACCGCTCGGGCTGGTGGTAGCGGGCACGGATGCGTTTGCGACCGATGCCGTCGCCTGCGCCCTGATGGGCTTGAACGCTGAAGACATTCCCCACCTGCGCATGGGCGCCCGGCGGGGATACGGTATTATCGACCCGGAAAAAATAGCGGTTGTTCCCGGCAGCTGGCAAACTCTGATATCGCCCTTTTCGCCGCCGCCGGACAATCTCTCGATCGAATTCCCGGAATTCAACATCCTGGACAAAAATGCCTGCAGCGCCTGCCAGTCGACCCTGCTGCTTTTTCTGAAAAAATACCGCCGGGTGATTCCGGACTATTTTTCTCAAGGCGAAACCATTACCCTGGCCATTGGCCGGGGGCATGACACGGTTCCGGCAAACACCATCTGCATCGGCAACTGCATGGCGGCTTTCAAAGAAGAGGGGACCTTCATCAAGGGCTGTCCGCCGGTGGGCAGCGAAATATTAAAAGCCATCACCGGGGAAACCTCACTGGATTCAGACAAGGTAAGTAAGGACGTTAAAGAATAGAAGAAATCTTTATATATTCTATTGTTGCAGGAAACAGAACAGCTTAAAAAAACCCGTATTGCATTTACGGATTTTCCGCTGGAAGTATTCATTTTTTCACCTTACAACTCCTAAAATATATGCAAAGTGGAATCATGTATTCCAGATTACCCAAGTGGCTCGGGAATGTTCGGTAGAAAGAAAAGTTGTTGAAAATTATTTTTCTATTCTGGAAGATCTGCTTATCGGTTACCGGGTCCCTGTTTTTACAAAAAAAGCAAAACGCAGGCTGATCTCTCACCCGAAGTTTTATTTTTTTGATGTGGGGATTTACCGCACGTTACGTCCAATGGGGCCTCTGGATATGCCGGAAGAAGCTGAAGGCGCAGCATTTGAAACCTTGCTGTTTCAAGAGCTGAATACACTTAACAGTGTACTGGAAACAAGCTACGATATTTACTGCTGGAGGACCTCAAATAAGGTTGAAGTGGACTTTGTTCTGTATGGGAAGAACGGGCTGCTTGCCTTTGAAGTTAAAAAAACAGGCCGTATCTCAAAATCCATGTTCAGCGGATTGAAGGCATTTTTAAAAGACTATCCCATGGCAAGGGCATTCTTTGTTTATGGCGGAAAACGTCTGTTAAGAGAAGACGATATAGAAATTATTCCCCTGGATATGCTGCTTCAGGAACTGCCCGGGATTCTGGTAAAAGAGCAGAGAGAGTAATAAGCATTGGGAACTGCGTGGCTTCCCAGAAACAAAGAACCTTCATCAAGGGCTGTCCGCCGGTGGGCAGCGAAATCCTCAAGGTGATTACCGGGGAAACCTCCATGAACTCGGAAAAAGTCGGTAAAGAGGTGAAAGAATAGAAACGTCCGGATCTCCTTCCCCAATCCCGAAAAACACCGCCATCACCGGCGGTTGTCATCTGAATAACCGGAGCATCTTTCCAGCAGCAGGGCAAAAATCGTTTGTCCCTGATAACTTGCCTTTGTTTGAAATTTTGTCGTAACAACAAACCGGTTCCGGCACCGGTTACAGGGGAAGATCAAGACCTTTCGGCAGGGACCAGCGTCCCGGCAAGGTTTTTTTTCGAACCGCTTTTTTCAGTCTTTGTAAAAAATCACGGCGGGGAATTTCATGGGCCCCCATACTGACCAGGTGATCGGTCCGGACCTGACAGTCAATCAGGGAAAAATCCCACGCCTGAAGCGCTGCCGCCAGATAGACCAGGGCCACCTTTGAGGCGTTGCTTTTTTCCGAAAACATGGATTCGCCGAAAAAAGCCTTGCCGACCGAAACCCCGTAAAGCGCGCCCGCAAGCGCTTCTTTTCCCCAGACCTCAACCGAATGGGCAAAGCCGCGATGGTGAAGTTCGATATAGGCATCGATCATGTCCGGAACGATCCAGGTGCCCTGATCTTTCCGTTTGGCACCGGCGCATTTACGAATCACGGTTTCAAAGGCGCGGTCCATGGTGACCGAAAACTTTTTTCCGGCAATCACCCGCCTGAGGCTCTTTGAGACCTTCAGCCTTTCCGGCTCCAGGACCAGGCGCGGATCCGGGGACCACCACAGAATCGGGTCCGGTTCCGAGTACCAGGGAAAAATACCCAGGGTATAGGCCAGGATCAGCCGCTGGGGAGCAAGGTCGCCGCCCACCGCCAGCAGACCTTCCGGCAGGGCTTCTTCCGGAGAGGGGAAAACCGGTTGTTCGGAAAGCTGATAAACAGGCATGTTGAAAATCAGGAGTGGGGATTTGAATTTATTTTTTACTAAAGTCTCAAAATGAGTTTATAGACAGTTTGGCATTCATTTGTCATTTGCGCTTTGACATTTGTTATTTATCCGGTCTTTGTCTTTCAGACCGTACTGTGTCAGCCTTTTGCTGCGCAAAGACTACACGTTACAAAAACGCTAGTTATCACAAGAAAAGACAAAATGATTTTGATCACTGTCCGGAACCGGTTCCCGGTCCCCGTTTTCAGCCAGATCGATTTTCACCCGGCCGCCCTTTTTCAGCGCGCCGAAAAGAATCTCGTCGGACAGGGCGTCCTTGATCTGTTCCTGAATCAGCCGGGCCAGGGGACGGGCGCCGTACTCGGGCCGGAACCCGTAACGGGCCAGCCAGTGCCGGGCCGATGCCGACAGGGTGATAAAAACTTTTTTCGCGGAGAGCTGTTGTGAAATTTCAAGAATAAATTTGTCGACGATTTTTTCCATAATTTCAATGGAAAGCGCGTTGAACATAACGATCTCATCCAGACGGTTTCTGAATTCCGGCGTAAAAAGCTTCTCAATGGCTTTCTTGCCTTTGGCCAGGTTCACATCCTGCCCGCTGCCGCCGAACCCGATAGAAGAAGCGCTCATTTCACGCGCACCGGCATTGGTGGTCATCAGCAGAATAACATGCCGGAAATCGGCCTTCTTCCCGTTGTTGTCGGTCAAAGTGGCATAGTCCATGATCTGGAGCAGGATGTTGAATATGTCCGGATGGGCCTTTTCAATTTCATCCAGCAGCAGCACGGTATAGGGATGTTTTCGAATCTCATCGGTCAACAGGCCGGCCTGTTCAAACCCCACATAACCCGGCGGCGCACCGATCAGGCGGGCCACCGTATGTTTTTCCATGTATTCGCTCATGTCGAACCGGGCAAAGTGAACACCGAGAACACCGGCCAGCTGTTTGGCGACCTCTGTTTTGCCGACCCCGGTGGGCCCCATCAGCAGAAAAGAACCTGTCGGTTTGTTCGGCATGCGGAGACCGGCGCGCGATCGCTTCACCGCAGTGGCCAGGCTGTGAATCGCGGGGTCCTGACCAAACACCCGCTGTTTCAGAACCTGCTCCAGGTTTTGAATGGCCACCTTGTCCGAAGAGGAAACACTTCGGGTGGGAATCTTGGCCATTCGGGCAACCACCTTTTCAATATCATGGGGGGTAATGTTTTTCCGCGCCCGGCGAATGTCCCTGAGATTGAACACGGCACCGGCCTCATCGATCACATCGATGGCCTTGTCCGGAAGAAAGCTGTCGTTAATGTGCTTGGCCGACAGCTCAACCGCCGTCCGGATGGCGGCCGGCGAATAACTGACCTGATGGTGCTTTTCATAGTAGGGCTTCAGCCCCTTGAGGATATCGATGGTTTCAGGAACACTCGGTTCGGCAATCTCTATTTTCTGGAAACGCCGGGCCAGCGCCCGGTCCTTTTCAAAATGATTTTTATATTCCTCATAAGTGGTGGAACCGATGCACCGCAGGTTGCCGGAAGCAATCACCGGCTTGAGAATATTGGAGGCATCCATGGAACCGCCGCTGGTGGCACCGGCTCCGACGACCGTATGAATTTCGTCGATGAAAAGAATGGCCCCTGCTTTGGGCTCCAGTTCCTTGATAATCGATTTAATGCGGGCTTCAAAATCCCCCCGGAATTTGGTTCCGGCCAGCAAAGTGCCCATATCCACCGAATAGATTTCAGTGTCGACAAACGCTTTGGGAACATCCCCCTGCGCAATTTTCAGGGCCAGTCCCTCGGCAATGGCGGTCTTGCCCACCCCGGAATCACCCACGTACAGCGGATTGTTCTTGACCCGGCGCGTCAACACCTGAAGCGTTCTTTCCAACTCCTCCCGGCGACCGATAATGGGATCGATTTTCCCCTGTTTTGCCTTTTCAATCAGGTTCACCGCGTAGCGTTCCAGAGGAGACGTCTTTTTCTTTTTCTTTTCCTCCGCCGGCGCAGTTTCCGGCAGATCGCTTTCCGTCCAGGAATCGTCTTCCGTTTTCGAGATGGCATGGGAAAGATAGTTCAGTATGTCCAGCCGGGTGATGCCCTGAGACTTTAGAAAATACACGGCATAGGAACCTTCTTCTTCAAAAATAGATGCCAGCACATCACCGACATCCACCTCCTCCTTTTCGGAAGCCTGGACCTGAAGCATGGCCCGTTGCAGGGTTCGCTGCACGCCGATGGACTGGGCCAGTTCCCGGTGGCTGTCCTCCGAGATAATTTCCACCTTTTCCGTAAAAAATTTCTCCAGCTGCGCCTTGAGCAAATCAATATCCGCGCCGCAGCTGGAAAGGATATCCCGACCCGTGGCATCATTCATCAGGGCATACAGGATATGCTCCACCGTCAGCATTTCATGCCGGCGTTTCTGGGCCTCTTTCACGGCCGTGGCAAAAGCCATTTCCAGTTCTTTTCGAATCATTTCAGAGCTCTTCCATGCTGCATTTGAGAGGAAAGTTGCTTTGCATCGCCATCTGTTTCACGATGTATACCTTGGTCTCGGCAATTTCATGGGTATAGATACCGCAGATCCCGATTCCTTTTTTATGAACATTGAGCATAATCCGGTTGGCTTCTTCGGGGGACTTGCTGAAAACCATCCGCAGCACCTTGATCACAAACTCCATGGTGGTGTAGTTGTCGTTATGCAGCAGAACCTTGTATTCCTGAGGCTCTCTAACCTCAATACTGTCTTCGATCCTGCTGCCGTATTCAGGAACGCTGCTGCTCATGAGATCACCCGTTTTTTTTCGTTCTGTTTAAAAGATAATAATATTTCAAAAGGGTGTCAATAGTCAAGGACTCCTGACCGTAAAGCAGACACGGATCAGGGACCGCACCGGGAATATAATGTATATTTATCGCTGTTTTTGTTATAATCAATTTTTTATCCATAAAAAAAGATTATAATTATAACCGCTGATGCATTTAAAAGATTTTGATTACGACCTGCCCAAAACCCTGATTGCCCAGCAGCCGTTGCCGCAGCGGGACCGGTCCCGGCTGATGATCGTCAATCGGCAAAAGGGGACCATTGCGCACACCTTCTTTCACTGCCTTCCCGACTATCTGGAAAAAGACGATCTGCTGGTCGCCAATGACACCCGGGTCATTCCCGCCCGTATTTTCGGCAGGAAAAAAACCGGCGGATGGGTGGAACTGTTTCTGCTGGACTTCATCGAAAATGAAACGGATACGGCCCAGGTCTGGGAATGCCTGTTAAAGACGCGGAGAAAACTGGCGTCCGGCGCAAATATTTTTTTCAGCCCGGATCTGAACGCCGACCTGATCAGCAGCCTGGGCAACGGCCTGTGGCGGGTCCGGCTCAATTACCGGGGAAGCTTTGAAACGGCACTCGAGAAAACCGGCCGGATCCCGCTGCCCCCCTATATTCGGCGGCAAAGGACGGACGATGCTTTTGACCACCTGGACCGTGAGCGGTATCAGACCGTCTATGCCGCCAACAGCGGGGCGGTGGCCGCACCGACGGCGGGGTTTCACTTTACCGACGACCTGATCAGAAAATCGGCAGAGAAAGGGGCTGCCTTTACTTTTGTCACTCTTCATGTGGGGCTGGGCACCTTTCAGCCCATCCGGGCAGCGGACCCGGAACAACATGAAATACATAAAGAATATTATAATGTTACTAAAAACAGTGCCGCAACCATCAACCGGGCCTACCGGGAAAGAAAACGGGTGATTGCCGTGGGCACGACAGCGGCGCGGGTCCTGGAAACCCTGACATCACCGGATAAAAAAATCCGGGCCGAAAACGGCTATACCGATCTCTACATTTACCCGGGGTATGGGTTTAAAGCCCTGGATGCCCTGATCACGAACTTCCACCTGCCCAGATCCAGCCTGCTGCTGCTGGTATGCGCCTTTGCGGGAAAGGACCTGATCCTGGAGGCTTACCAACAGGCCGTGGAGCAAAAATACCGTTTTTTCAGTTATGGTGACGCCATGCTGATTTTGTAAAAAAATTTTTCTTTTTTTTTGAATTGTGGTAATGTGACTGTCTTATTTTTCTAACTTTTTTGGAGGAATTCCCGTGGATTTTTCTTTGGTTACCAGCGCACACGCCATGGCCCAGCAGGCCGGCGGAAATGCCCAGGGCGGCGGTATCTCTTTTTTCATCACCATGGCCCTGATCGGCTTTGTCTTTTACTTTCTGCTGATTCGCCCCCAGTCCAAACAGGTCAAGGCGCACCAGCAGCTGTTGAACAGTCTGAAACGTGACGATATGGTCATCACCTCGGGCGGCATCCACGGAAAGATCACCAATGTGGCCGAATCCGTGGTCACCCTTGAAATTGCGCCGAACATGAGAATCAAGGTTGAAAAGAAAAACATTTCAGGACTCAGCAGCATCAACAAACAAAACGATGACAAAAAAAAGTAAGGAGCCGTTATGATTAAGAGTCTCAAGTGGCGGGCCGTGCTGATCTGTTCCGTGATCGTCCTGGCACTGGTTTATATTCTTCCCACTTTTACCCGTGTCCCCATCTGGTGGCAGGACAACCTTCCCGCCGAAAAAATATCGCTCGGGCTCGATCTTCAGGGCGGCGTTCACCTGCTGCTGGAAGTCGAGGCGGACAAGGCGGTTGAAAACACTCTGGAACGGTATGCCGAAGACATGGAAGAGCTTCTTTTTGAGGAACGCATTCCGTTTGACCATGTGGAAAAAATCAGCACCACCGAAATTGAAATCAGCATCATCGATCCCGACGCCAAAGACAAACTCGCAGACATCATCGCCAACCGGTTTAAAATGATGAAAATCAAGGGAAGACCGGTTGAAACCGGAGATGTTATTCAATATACCCTTGAAATCGACGAACGCGAAGCCGATTACATCGGCCGGCTGGCCATTGATCAGGCCATTGAAACCATCCGCAACCGGATCGACGAGTTCGGTGTCAGCGAACCCATCATTCTGAAACACGGGCGGGACAAGATCCTGATCCAGCTGCCGGGCGTAGACGATCCGGACCGGGCCATCGATCTGATCGGTAAAACCGCCATTCTGGAATTTAAACTGGTCGACGATGAAAACAGCCTGGCGGAAGCCAAAGAAGGAAACATTCCGGCGGACAGCATGCTGCTCTACCAGCGGCAGGTGGACCCCAAAACCAGTGAAGTCCGGAAAACCCCCTTTCTGCTGAAAAAAAGAACCCTTTTAACCGGGGACCGGCTGGTCAATGCCGCCGTTCAGATAGACTCCCGGTTTAATGAACCTTACGTGTCCATCGAGTTCGACGCCCGGGGCGCAAAAATTTTCGAAAGAATCACCAAAAAAAACATCAAAAAACGCCTGGCGATTATTCTGGATGATAATGTTTATTCCGCACCGACCATTCAGGACCGGATCTCCGGCGGACGGGCACAGATCACCGGCCGTTTTTCCATGGAAGAGGCCCGCGACCTGGCCATTGTTCTTCGGGCCGGCTCCCTGCCGGCCCCGGTCAAAATTCTCGAACGGCGTCAGGTGGGCCCCTCTCTGGGACAGGACTCCATTAATCAGGGCATCAAGTCCATCATCATCGGCAGCATCCTGGTCCTGGTTTTTATTCTGATATACTACGGCGCATCGGGTCTGGTGGCGGATGCCGCTCTGGTCCTGAACATCCTGTTCATTCTGGCCGCGCTGGCCGCGTTCCGGGCCACGCTGACCCTGCCGGGCATCGCCGGCATGGTCCTGACCGTGGGCATGGCCATCGATGCCAATGTCCTGATCTTTGAAAGAACCCGGGAGGAACTGCGTCTCGGCAAAACCGCCCGGGCCGCCATTGACGGCGGCTACTCAAAAGCACTCATTACCATTCTGGATTCCAACATCACCACTTTTGTCGCAGCGCTGTTTCTGTTCCAGTTCGGGACCGGACCGGTCAAGGGCTTTGCCGTCACGCTCAGCATCGGAATCGTCGCCAGTCTTTTCACGGCTATTGTCGTCACCCGGACGATATTTGACTACTTTCTCATGAAAAGAAGCGTAAAAAAAATCAGCATTTAGAAAGGATATGCAGCGTGCAGTTTATCAAACAGGATATTAATTTCGATTTTATCGGTAAAGCCCGCACGGCCGGCATTTTGTCCGTTATTCTGATTCTGGTCAGCGCCGGCAGCATGATCCTGAAAGGCGGGCCCAAATACGGGATCGACTTTGCCGGCGGCACCCTGGTTCAGGTCCAGTTCAAAGACCTGACGGATGCGGCCAAAATAAGAACGACGATTGAGGGCCTTGACCTGACCAGCGCTTCCGTCCAGCCGTTTGGGGAAAAGAAAAATAATGAGTATCTGATCAGTATCAGTAAAACCGTTGATGATCTTCAGGGGCTTTCCGGCAGAATTAAACGTCTTTTTGATGAAGCCTTCGGCCCGGAAAATTTCGAGATCCGGCGGGTTGAAATGGTCGGTCCCAAGGTCGGTAAAGACCTGAGGAAAAAAGGGTTTTTGGCCGTTCTCTGTTCCCTGCTGGGCATGCTGGTTTATATCTGGTGGCGCTTCGAATTTAAGTTCGGTATCGGCGCCATCCTCGCCTTGACCCATGACGTCATCATCACCCTGGGCGCCCTGTCTCTGACCAACAGGGCCATTGATCTGCCGATCATTGCCGCCATCCTCACCGTGGTGGGCTATTCGGTCAATGACACCATCATTGTTTCCGACCGGATCCGCGAGAACCGGCGAAGGATGGTCCGGGAAAAACTGGCCAAAATCATCAACACCAGCATTAATCACACCCTGAGCCGAACCATTATTACCAGTCTGACCACCCTGCTGGTGGTCATTGCCCTGTTCTTTTTCGGCGGCGGCGTGATTCACGACTTTGCCTTTACCCTGATGATCGGCGTTGTGGTGGGCACCTACTCCTCTGTCTTTATCGCCAGCCCGGTACTGATTCTCTGGGAAAAGATAGCCCGGGACAATAAACCTCAGGGGAAAAAATAGGTCGGTCTCTGTCTGTCCGGCCGGCAGGAGAACATCTTCATGATTTCAGTTGAAGAGGCCTTAAACACCATACTTCCCCATATCAAGGTCCTGGGCACTGAGCGGGTTCCCCTGCAGGAGAGCCTGGGATTGATTCTGGCCGAAGATATTCGCGCGCCTTTCAATGTTCCCCCGCTGGACAATTCCGCCATGGACGGCTATGCGGTCCGCGTGGAAGATATTCAGGGCGCCTCGCAAAAATCCCCGGTCCGGCTGGTCATCAGCGGAGAACTGCCGGCGGGGTACCGCAGCGAAAACCGTTTAAACAAGGGAGAAGCGCTGCGGATCATGACCGGGGCGCCGGTTCCCGACGGCGCGGACACCGTGGTCATGCAGGAAGACACCCGTTCCACCGCAAAAAGTGTTGATATCCTTGAGGCGCCCTCCGTGGGCGCCAATATTCGCAAGGCCGGCGAAGATATCACGCAGGGGCAGCTGCTTTTTGCCCGGGGCACCCGGATGCGGCCGGCCCATATCGGAACCCTGGCCTCTGTCAAGCGATCGGTCCTCACGGTTTACCAGCGTCCCAGAGTGGCGATTCTTTCCACCGGGGATGAGCTGGTGGATATTGATGAAGACAACAGCGGCGGTAAAATTGTCGGCAGCAATGCCTACTCGCTGTCTGCGCTGGTCCAGGAAAACGGCGCCGTTCCGGTCAATCTCGGGATCGGCCGCGACACCCGGGAAGCCCTGAAGGAAAAGTTCCTGCAGGGCCTTCATGCCGACATCATCCTTTCCTCCGGCGGTGTCTCTGTCGGTGATTATGATTTCGTCAAGGATGTGCTGCAGGAACTCGGTCTCGCCATGAAGTTCTGGAAAGTATCGATGCGGCCGGGACAGCCGCTCGCCTTCGGCCTGATAGAGGGCAAACCCGCCTTCGGTCTGCCGGGCAATCCGGTTTCCGTCATGGTTTCTTTTGAACAGTTCGTCCGACCGGCCATCCGGAAAATGATGGGTTATCAAAATATTTTCAGACCGCTGGTGACCTGTACGGCAACAGAGGAAATCACCGTCCGCAAGGGGAAAAAACATTTTATTCGTTGTGTGGTCGTTGCCGAAAACGGGGAATATACAGCCGCCACCACCGGCGCGCAGGGGTCCGGCATGTTGACCTCCATGGCCATGGCCAACGGTTTGATGGTGGTCCCCGAAGACCGGGATCGGGTCCATCCCGGCGACCGGGTCAAGGTTCAAATCCTGGATGCCGAGTTCGGCGCCATGGAGAATCCCGACTATTAATACGGCCATCCCGCTGTTCACGACCGCGACACCGGCAAAAAAACCGGCGGGCTGTTCCAAGGCCGGGAATACAACCGTCAAAACCAACACCGTGATCATTCAGGATCATCGCTTCGGAGAACGGATATGGCAGAACCTTTTATCAACCTGAAACGCACCGATTACTGCGGCGGCCTGCGCAAAGAGAGTGTCGGCAGAAAAGTCACCGTTGTCGGCTGGGTTCACAGCCGCCGGGATCTGGGCGGAATGATCTTTGTCGACCTGAGAGACCGGGCGGGTCTGCTGCAGGTGGCCTTTGCACCGGCAGGCATTAAACCGGAATTCCTGGAAAAAGCAAAGGCCCTGCGCAATGAATATGTTATCGCGGTCCGGGGAAAAATCATTCCCCGGCCCGAGGGAATGGTCAATCCAGACATGGTCACCGGTGAAATCGAACTGGCCGCTGATGAGCTCTACATCCTGAACGAATCCGAAACCCCGCCTTTTGAAGTTGCCGGCAAAATTGAAACCTCGGAAGGCAACAAGCTCAAATACAGATACCTGGAATTGAGACGCCCCGAAGTTCAGAAAACATTTTTTCTTCGACACAAACTTTATCAGTCCACCCGAAATTTCCTGGCGGCACAGGGGTTTATCGAAGTGGAAACACCTTTTCTGACCAAAAGTACCCCGGAGGGCGCGCGCGATTATGTGGTCCCGAGCCGAATTGAACCGGGCAGTTTTTACGCGCTGCCCCAGTCCCCCCAGCTGTTTAAACAGATCCTGATGGTATCGGGATTTGACCGTTATTTTCAGATCGTCAAATGTTTTCGGGATGAAGACCTGCGCGCGGATCGCCAGCCGGAATTCACCCAGATCGACATGGAGCTTTCCTTCATCGACGAGGAAGACATCTACCGGATCCTTGAAAACATGATGCAAACACTTTTCACAGAGGTGCTTGGCGTAGCGGTAAAAACGCCTTTCCCGCGGCTCAGTTACCGGGAATCCATGGATCGGTTCGGCGTTGACAATCCGGACCTGCGTTTCGGTCTGGAACTGATGGATATCTCTTCAGCGGTTCGGCATTCGGCTTTCAAGGTTTTTTCCGGCGCGCTTGAAAAAGGCGGCGCCGTTAAGGCCCTGCGCCTGGAAAACGGCACTTCCCTTTCCCGAAAAGAGCTTGATGCGCTTGCCGAAATCGCCAAAACCTACGGCGCCGGCGGTCTGGTCTGGATAAAAATTAATCCCGACGGCTGGCAGTCTCCCATTAAAAAGTTTATCAGTGATCCGGAAAAAACGGCCGTTGAACAGGCCGCCGGGTCAAAACCGGGCGACCTGGTGCTGATCGTCGCGGATCCTTCCTGGCATACCGCCTGCACAGCTCTGGGCAATGTCCGGCTTCACCTGATCAGAAAACTGGCGCTGGCGCCTTCACAGAAATTCACGTTTGCCTGGATCAACAAGTTTCCGCTGCTGGAGTTTTCCGAGGAGGAACAGCGCTGGATGGCCGTTCACCATCCCTTTACCGCACCCATGACGGAAGACCTGAATTTGCTGGACAGCGATCCGGGCCGGGTCCGGGCCCGGGCCTATGACCTGGTTTTAAACGGCAGTGAAATCGGCGGCGGCAGTATCCGTATCCACCTGCAGGACGTTCAGTCAAAAATGTTCGGTCTCCTGGGTATTGAAAAAGAGGAAGCCGAAGCAAAGTTCGGTTTCCTGCTGGACGCGCTGCGTTACGGCGCACCGCCCCACGGCGGGCTGGCCCTCGGCCTCGACCGTCTGGTCATGCTGATGTCCGGCGCCGAATCCATCCGGGATATCATCGCCTTTCCCAAAACCGCCAGAGCCGCCTGTCTGATGTCGGGAGCCCCTTCGCCCATCGATGAAAAGC
>Ga0272441_10004244_pt1 | contig 26304 bp, 41 predicted proteins | sample SSMProp6N_FD_193582 | JGI IMG/M metagenome (GOLD analysis project Ga0272441, IMG submission 193582) | Marine sediment archaeal communities from Little Sippewissett salt marsh, Falmouth, MA, United States - SSM-Prop-6N | ecosystem: Environmental > Aquatic > Marine > Wetlands > Sediment ... | reverse complement strand
ATTTTAATTCTTAAAAAGGTTTTAAGTTGTGATGTTAATTCTCTGTATTGAGAACAATTATACCATCCATCACCTTTACATTTTTTTATGACTACAAACCTATCTTCTGAACCTTCACATAGATTTTTTAGGTATGGACATGTCATTCTTTTGCCTCCAATAATTTATCTACACTTTCTTTAATTTCTTGTAAACTATTCCTAATCTTCTCAAAATCCTTAATTTTCTCAAAATCTCTATTTAAGTTCTCATCCTCTTCAATCCTTTTCATAAAATCCTTCACATAAGCCCACCTGTTCTCATTTTTCTCTGTTTGGTATGTTCCAATACCCAAATCAAACAAAGTAACTGCCACGCCCCTCCTAAAGCATTCTGTTGGAGATAAATCAAACTCTTTTATAAATCTCTCAAATTGTTTAGTAACACTCACAGAAGTAACATAAGTTCCTCCTGTTCTTTCCTTTTTGTCTTTTGTTTCTGCCACCATCTTAAGCAATTAACACACCTAATAGAAATAATCCTCCATAAGTTATTAAAGCAAGAACCAACTGTACAAGAAATGTACATTTCATAAAACTCCAAAACCCAACTTCAACATATTTATCATCAATTTTTAATTCCATTTTGTGTTCCTCCAAATACTCTTTCTATATCTTCTTTTGTCTTTTTCTCTTCTTCTTCTAAACTATCTACAGGAATACCCTTCTCTGTTTGATCCCTTAATGCATCACACTCTCTACTTTTTGCATCCAAAGTTTTTACTAACCTTTCTATTTTAACAGAAAGTTTGTTTTCTGGATAACCAAAATCTTCTTTTTGTGCAATTAAAAATTGAATGCCAAATTCTAAAGCATCTCTTAATGAAATATTATACTCCTTCGCTGATTGCCATAAGAAAGCATTGAAATTTACAGAAGTCATTTTTGTTGGTGAAGAACCCCAAGTAGATTTATTTGTGATGTCTGCATCATCTGAAGTATCAATTTCCATAAAATAGAGTGTGTACACTCCTTTATATACTTTTCGGTGTTATAATATATATATTTATTTATAACAATAATAATAATAATAATTGTTCATTTTTATTACATATATAATCAAAAAAGTGTAATAAAATCACGGAGTAAAATTGCTATCTCAAACCCTATATATAAATATAGAAAATCACAGATTGTGCGAACTTTTACACATAAAAAAATTATTTCCTTTTCCCAACTCTCTTAAATTTTCCTTTCAAAACTCCAGAAATATCCTTATCTACCTGCTTTTGAACCCTTACCCTATATAATGCACCCTTTATTTCCCTTGTAATTCGCTTTAAATTGGTGGTATTTTCCCATTTTGAACAGAAATCATCCTTCCATTTACTCATTTTTTCTTCCTTCCTAATGCTTTTTCTTCCATTTCTTCAAACATTTTCTCCATCTTTTTGTCTGCTTTCTTCATTGCCTCACCCATCCTCTTAATAGATCTCATAGTATTATCTAAACTTAAATCATTTTTTTTCTTTTTTTTCTTTACCATTATCTCTTCTTTTTTCTTTTTTTTCTCTTTTTTGGCATTTGCTTTACCTCCTTCTTAATTTATACACTTTTCGGATAACATCATCCTTGCCTCTAACCCTTACAGGTTTGTATCTTGGGTTTCCTTTCTTCTTTGCACCTCTGCCTCTCTCCCAGTTCTGTTTGGATCTTCTTGCCTGATCTTTTGCTGTTCTTCCCATTTTATTTTTACCTCCCTTTTAAACTTTAACAATCTTAAAATTCCATCCTTTTGCTCTTGGATTTCCTTTTAATTCTCTCTTCTTTGCAGATACTATCCTCTCTGCTATTTCCTTTGTTGTTACTGCTACTGGCAACCTACCTACTTTTTTTGTACCTTTTGAACCAACATATCTTACTGCTTTTCCTTTTTTTGCTCTTATTATATATACCATTTTATTTTTACCTCCTTTTATTCTTTAATTAAACCCATCCCCCCATAAAATATTGTCCTTCCTATCCCTAACCTGTTCGCCATTTCCTCTGCCCCATCTTGATCCTTAAAATCTTCTTTTAGAAGTTTATTGATGCTATTAACAAAAGAACTCTCCCCTTTCTTATATTTTCTATTGTACCTTATTTGTGCCTCAACTTGCTTTTTGAGATTTTCAGACATCTTAAATTTCATTATTCCACCCACTTCCATTGTGTTTCAAAGAAACTTTTATCACTTCCTGAACCAATTTGCAACATATTAACCAACTCCTCATTAAATGATTGTCCAGTAGTATAATCCCACTCTTTCTTGCCCGATCTCGTTCTTACCTTTGTTAATCTTCTCCCCTTTCCTAAAATCCCTGCTTTCGCCAAATTCTTCCTAAGTTCTACATCACTCATTCCTTTTATCTTGGTTTTGAGTTTAGATTTGTGAACACTCATCTTTTTGAAGAACTTTGGATCATAACCATAATTCTCTAATCGGTGTTTCAACAACCATTGTTTTAATTCTTTGTTTGCCATCACTTAATTTTTACCTTTTCTTTAATTAATCTCTTTAGAATATCATCATAAGTTTCTCTCCTATATCTCTTACATCCTTTCAAAGCCATCTTGACTTCCTTATCAATATTTATTGTAGTTCTGTTTGCCATTTTAAAAATATTCCCTCTTTTTCTTGCTCGGCTTTCCTCCAAAAAAATCAACTGCCTCTTGATATTTCTGTTTTGCCTCTCGTACTTCTTTCTTGATTTTTTCAATAATCCTCTTTCTATTTTTTTTTGCCATGTATAACTGATGTATAACTGCTATATAAATGTTTGGATATTAAAAAAGAAAAAGGGATAACCCGGAGGTTACCCAAAATTAAATATCTGCTATCACTAAGCACCACTCTCTCCTGCCATTAGTCCTGATCCCCTTATTGCTGTAATTATAATTACAGTTAATAGGATCAATACAACCATAGCACCAATTACAATAAATATTGTAAACCAATCTGATGTAGTTGCTAATCCTGTAACAGTATCATTCATTGTGTCTGTTGCAGTATTATCTCCATCATAAGTGTACGAATAGGTTACATTTATTGTACCATCCCAAACAACTGCTGTTGCATTGGTTAATGAACCTGTTGAAGTATTCACAGTATAATTTGCACTTTCAACCAAAGTGCTATCATTGTATACTGCTATTACTGAAATTACTGCATTCCTTAAGGAACTATAAGTTACTGCACTCGTACCAGTACTATTAATAGCACCAGTTACAGTTTCATTTGTTGCTGTACTCGTTGTAGAGGTGTAGGTGGCATCTCTTAATTCACCACCCATCAAAGTGAAGATAGTTACCAAAAGACCAATTACAAATAAGAAAGTTACAAGGGTTAATAAAATAGTTAAACCTGCAACTCCTTTATCTGTTTTCATACTTGTTCTCATTCTTGCTTTATGAACAAGTCAAGTTGGTATTTAAGCACCTCCACCTGCCATCAAACCTGATCCTCTTATTGCTGTAATTATGATTACAGTTAATAGGATCAATACAACCATAGCACCAATTACAATAAATATTGTATACCAATCTGTTACTGAACTAATACTCGCAGTTGTGTCATTGATAACATCAATAGCAGTTGCATCTGTAGTTGCATCTTGTAGTTCTCCACCCATAAGAGCAAAGATCATTACCAAAAGACCAATTACAAAAAGCATGGTGATCAAACCTAACAATATTGTTAAACCTGCAACACCTTTGTCCTGTCTACCAAATTTCACTTTAAACATTACCTCCTTTCAAATTGTATAAATAAGTTTAATAGAAAAGAGAGTGTTCACTTGCTTAAAAAGATGTGGATATTGTGTATCCAATGTATCCAATTATACATCTTTCCTTTGAGTTAAAAGAATTACTGAAGATACCGCTGTTATTCCAATTACTATTGCAAAATCCATCCCATTTGCCAACCCAATTACCCAGAATATCAAACTAATCACAAAGGTTACATAAGATGCAACTGCAAAGCCACCTACATAATCTCCATCCTTAGATCTTAGATAACCCACAAAAAATATTGAGAATATTGCTATCATCAACATCCTTCCAAACCAACCATTTGAAACTTCGGTTAAATAAGGGAGGAAACTATCTAAACCCTCTGTTGCATTTACTGTTGTTGGTGAAGTCCATGCCATTTTAATCTCCTGTTCTTAGAACCCTCCATATTCCAAATATCAATGCTATTGATAATAATCCCAATACAATATTTATTATAAATGTCGGAATGTGAAGGATGTTTGTTAATACTTGAGATAATAGAGTAAAGGGAGTTACAATTAATGAAATCATATTTGTCGCAATTGAGAATATCCCTGATGGATCATCAACATCATCAACATCTCCACTTTCAAAACTTGTTCTATACCCTTCTGCTGTGTTAGAAACATTTTGAACTGTTGTTTCGTATGCCGTACCATCCAAAGCACCATCTCCTATTGAGGAACTATTCACTCCATATTCAGCACCAAAATCAACTGCTACAGTTATTAATAAATAGGTAAATCCAACAAAAAGAATTAATCCAAACAACAATGTTTTGAATGTATCTGATGCCATTATCTTCTACCTCCTGTTAATTTCCATAATATTACTCCACCTGCCATAACTAAGTAGATAACCATTCCAATTCCACTACTTAACGATACTGTAATTAATCCCAAAGCACCCACTAATAAAACTCCTAAGATTAAAATAATAATAGTTGTTCCTCCTTCAGAAACTGCCATTAATCCTAATGTGAGTATTATTAAGACACCCAAAAATAAAGAAAGAGTTGTTCCAAATACTGATTGTGGATTTTCTTCAAAGTTAATCCATTCAGAGTTTACAAATTCATCATCTCTTTCAATTGCTGTAAAGAATGAAACATTCCCTGCACTTTGAGGAACGGTAATGGTGATGGTATCTGTAAAACCAGTACTTGATCCTGTTGCTACTACTTCATAATCTCCATCACTCAAATATTTGTATACTGTTAAGTTCATCTTTGTACTTTCGTTTAAGTTATATGTTAATTCAACCTCTCTTGTTGTTGGATTATTTGTTAAAGTGTATGAACCCCCATCTATCAAATCATAATCTGTATCAAATGATGATGTTCCCCCAGATGCCTCTATAGTAATTGTACAGGGAGTTGCCTGACACAATGCAGTATAAGTACTTGTAGTATAAAGTGTTTCCCCACCACTTGTAATATAAAAGTAATAAATCACATCTTCTTCAACAAGATGAACAATTGTATCTCCATTTTGATCCTGTCTTGCTCTTTCAACTTCTAAGAATGTTCCAGAACCCACATATTTTCTCATAACATGAACAATAGCATCTTCAACAGGAAGTCCATCTTCATCATAATAATTGAATAAAAATGAGGTGCTGTCTGCTGTGAGAAGATCCATTAAACTAATGTTCTGTGGTATTGTTGTTGAATTTATATCTTCTGCATCAACAAACCAAAACTCGTTTACTCTATCTGCTGAAGAGAAACTTACAATTAAATTATACTCATATCCAGAACTACTCAAATCATCTTCACTACATATTGTTACAGGATTTGTTTCTGAAAAAGAGTTTGAATAATTTATTATTGTTGTGCTACCAGAATAAACATCCAAATCAACTTCTATTAATGTGCTGTTGCTTGTACCATTAACTCTTGTGTTTAATTCTTCGTCTTTCAAGGAGAAATTAAATAAAACATTTGAATAGACAGAACAATCATCAACTGCCACATTCAATACTGTTTGATTATCTGAAGTGCTATTATAATATATCCCACTCAATAAATATTCCCAATAAAATGTTTTGTTTGTATCTGAACTTACTGTTGGGATAATTACACTTGATGTGAAGTTTGCACTATCCCCGTCAACTACCTTGTCTGCTATACTTTGTCTTGTTCCATCATAGTTCAAGTATGCATTAATATCTGCATGTGCCGAGCTATTCCATGTTACATTTGAAGTAAATGTTGCTGTGTATCCTTCTGTTACATTTTCATCATAACTTTCGCTTATTTGGAATACCCTATAACCCCAGAAATATTCTGTTGTATTTAAGTTTCCGACACTATCATTGGTGTAAATTGTTATGTTTGTATTTCCGTTTTCCAATAAGAAATTTGTTGAGTTTGAAGTTCCAGAAACACATCCACCAATACTCACATTTGTTCCATTGTAATTATACCAACAACTATCTAAATTGCTGTCTGTAAATGTTACATTTAAAGTTTCATTCCCTCCAACCTCTCCATAACCTATGATCCCTGTTGGGCTATCCAAAGTAATTGTTGGTGCTGTTGCATCCAAATTAACTGTATAATTTGCTGTTGCAAATCCACAATCTCCATCACTATCACATGCTTGACAATTCCATAATGTTGTATCTGAAATTGTAGAAGTGAATATTTCCTCTGCTGATGTTACTCCACTATCTGATGTTATACTTGCTATTTGTTGAACAGTATTTGTATAAGCACCACTACTCCAACCACCTGTCCAATCAAAATTTGTTCCAGAAATGTTATATCCTGCAACTCCTGTCCAACTTCCTGTCCATGTTCCTGTTGCATTACATCCAATTAAATAAGTAGTATCGGCATTTAAACTATAATCAAATGTGGCATTATTCCCAACAAAAGATGCTGTTGCTAATTGCCCTTCTCCTTCTGTCAAAATAAAAGCATCTGTGCATCCAGAAGAACCATCTTTTGTAACTGTCTTAATGATTGTTGCATCATTTGTTCTTATCCTAACTCCTGCAAATTCTGTTTTATCTCCTGTTGTTGTAAATGCAACCCCATGTGCATCTGTTACTAAACCACCCCAAGAAGTTGTTTGATTTAACTCAAATGTTCCTGTTCCATTATGCCACAAACTTATATTTGTTAATGTTGCCCCACCTGTTACTTCTGCTGAACAATTAAAATCAACTTCGGGGGAACTTAATAAGCTTTCATCAGCAGGGATGTTCAAAGTAACACTTCCGAATTCTGCTAAGTGTCCACTCCCCCCATTATACAATGATGCAATATCTCCATTAGTTAGTGCTTCTTCCCACATTACAAATTCATCAATTCCGTCGGCAGTTACATAATCTGTTGCACCTGTCCCTATTGTATTCATTGCACCAATATAAATTGACCCCTGTAGAACTATTGAACCTGCTATTGTTCCTGATTTCTCTAAAGCTCCATCAATCCATAATTCTACATCTTCTCCATCTCTTCTTACTAAAATGTGATGATAAGTTCCATCATTTACGGCAGATGTTTCTCCTGTAGTTACGGCATATCCTGTTTCATTTCTTATAAAAAGCCTCACTCCATTTGTTTGACTTTCTATGTTAAATCCTTCTTCCCCAGATTTAACCGAGCCAATCCAAACCTGTCCAGAAGTCATACTTGTTTCATTTATCCATAAACTAAATGTAAAATTGTCTAATGTGGGAGTATATCCTGTTTCAATATAATCATTTCCATCATAACTAAAAGCATTACCAATTAATCCCTCAATTCCTCTCGTTGCACCATTATTTGTTCCATTATAGTTTCCCTTATAATCAACAACAACGCCAGAAGTTTCTTCAAAACTATATATTATTTCTGCAGTGGAGTAGATACTTTCTCCCCAAACAGCCCACTCATCCAACCACTCTCCTTGTGTCTTAATAATCCAATCAACCTTTCTGGATGGTTTTTTACTCCCTTCTAATTTAACTTCATACGTTCCTGCATCAACTTCACTTCCTAAAACATAAGGTGTCCACAAAGGTTTCTTCTCTTTGTGTGTTCCAACCTTTTCCCACTTAACTTCTGCTGTTCCATTCACATTCAACTTTCCTGTTTCAACCCAACCATAATCATCAACATCATATTCCTCTTCGTCTGTCTTAATATAAAATTGATAACTTCTAATTGGTTGTTCAATTCTACTTCCATCTTCTAAAATAGTTTCAAATTTAATATCACTAACTAACACTCCTTTCTTATCCAGAGTTATTGTTTGTTGTGCCTCACAATTCTGTCCACAAGTATTTGTGTTCTTCGTTAATTCTCCTTTCCATAAAACCCCACCAAATCCAAACAAGTTTTGAATTTCAATGTTCTTGTAACCTGCTGTTCCAACATCTTTGCTTACTGATTTTACATTATCAAATTCAAATGCTGATGCTAATCCAATTAAGAAAATTCCTACAACAAAGATCATTAATACTTTTTTAATAAGTGTATCCTGCATATTGTTCCTCCTTTTTACCCATTCTGGTAAACATAATTATTCCACCAGTTATTCCAACTATTGTAATCCATATAGGAAGATGCAACATAATCCAACTTGCACCAAAGAAGGATGAAAATGTAGTGCCTAATGTTCCATCACTCATTAAAGTTTCATAAGTGTTTGAAATTGGTACTGACACAACTATTGCAATCATAGTTATGAATATATAAGGAATGAAGAATACAGGTTTTGTAGTTACCAAATAAGATCCAATAAATATACTTAGTATCATCCCACCAATTAATAATACTGTAATCCATCTCAAAGCACTATATGTTGTACTCACAACACCCATTGTATTATCAATAACTACTGATGCATTATTTCCTTCAGTATCTGATAAATCCATTGTACCCAATGAACTCTGGAGTTGATCTTCTGCTTGTGATCCTATATAAACAAACACAACAGATACCAATATAATTATCAAAGCAAATATCATAAAGATAAACAAATCTGTAAATCCTCCTTGCTTATTCATATCTTCCTCCTATCTAAATTTACTCTTAAATCCTGTTTGCCCACATTTAATAGTTGTTGTTCTAACTTCTCAAAATCTTTTGAGTATGCAATCCTCTCTGTAATATCTCTCATACTAATTGATTTTCCCTGCTTTTTCATGATATTTCTCTGTAAATCTTTTATCCTCTTCTCAAAAAGAGGAGATACCTGCATTGGTACTCTTGGTTTACTTACCATAGAACCAACCCCCCCTCTTCTTTTGAGTTAATCTAAATGCTGTTTCAACATCTTCTCCTTTATTCAACAATTTTTCAAAATGTTCGTTAAAAGTGTGAATATAGAACATCCAAACAATACTCAAAAGAACCATAGGAAATGCACTGATCATAAAGAAGTAGAACATAATTTTAAATATTCCTGCAATCCCTCCATCCATAGTTAAATAATTATTTGCTGTCTGCCATGTTATGAAGGTAATAGCAATTATTAATAAGTGATCAACCCAATATAAAATGAATTTTGTTTTGTAACCTTCTGCTTTTATTAAACATATTAAATCAACTACAAAGAATATAAGAAGGATACCTATCAAGAAGATACTCAATCCCATCTTAGATGTTTGTGCTATCTCTCCATTTGTTGTAACCTCTCTACAAATATCTCCGTAACCATCCTCACAATCAAGATTTATACAATAAACCCCCAAAGAAGAAAAATTACCTGCATCAATTGTTGTAGAAAAAGTATCACCACTCACATCCATCTCTTTATTAATCCAAAGAGTTTCGTTTGGAGTATCAATTGAAGTTACATTACAGGCAATTGCATCTTCATCTGCAAAAGAAAAATAAAGCGTTGTGTTAATTTTATGTGGTTTGTAATCTTCTGCACTCGCATAAGCCATCATCATTGTTGATGCTATTAAGAGCAGAACTAATAATAATGTTGTTTTTCTCATCCTAATTCACCTCCTAAACACCAAGAATAAGAATTATCTCTTGAACATAATTCATCTTTCAACATTTGGTTTTCTTGTTCTAAAGAAACAATTCTCTCATTCGCATTAAAAAGCATTTGCTCGTGGTCTGTAACCATTCCAACAACTGAAACACCAACAACTTCTTCTTCTTCATAAATAGGTTCTTTTATGGTAAGATTAAATTCATTTAAACCTACTTCTTCATATCCAATAATTCTCTGAACTATTCTTGTAACAGAATTTCTAAAATTAGCATCAACAACATTCCCATCTTTATCAACCAATTCACTTCTATCTTGTGCTGAACCCAAAGCATTATCCAAATCTGAAACTGATGTATGAGTGATAAAATCATAAGCATCAACTTTTGAATAACCACTATCATTTCTAAACTCAAAAGTTGTCGCATTTGTAACATTCATATAATGGTCGCCATCATAACCAAATTCAACACTCTTATTTCCACCCACATTCCAATAAATAAAATTCAAAGGTTTATTTGATGCTGACTGAATATCTAAATGTCCATCTCTTAAACCATCAACACCAAGATTAACCCCTCCCTCATCTCCTGCTGAACTAAAATAGGGAGGATTATTACCATCAAAACTAACACCACTTGTTGTCTTTACCAATCCAAATGTTGGACTTGAACTCGTTAAAAGATTTTGATTTATTTGAGAATTTCCTGTAATCTTTAATGTTCTACTTGTTGTTCCTCCACTAATAGAAAATCCTGTTGATAAAGCAGTTATATTCACATCATTAACATAATCAACATCAATACTTCCTGCCTCAAAAATGTCTGTTGAAATTGAAGTCGCATCAATTCTTCCCATTTCTATCGGTTCATATTCTGTCAAAACAACATTATCAATTATAACTGTCGCAGGGATAAAAAATGCTGTAACAGTAAATTTTAAATTTGCTGTGCTTGATGTAGTTCCATAAATAATATGGTGTCCTGTTTCTCCTGAAGAAATCACCTCCGAAATACCACCAAAACTAACAGTAGTTGTTTTTGAAATACTATTAACATCAAATTCCAAAACATAATATTTCCCACTCTCTATATCTAAAACAGGATCAGGTTGTAAGATACCTCCATTCGTTCCTAAATAAGTCGCAACACCACTTCCAATACTCCAATCTCCACCTTCATCCCATAATGTTCCCGAACTAAAATCCTCGTCTATTATGGTTTCTTGATATGAAGAAAAATTAGTTGCAGGGAGATTTGTTAATTCACTTCCATCTCCAAAGAAATAATCTGCTGTTACATTATAATTAGGCATACTTAAATTCATTTCCAAAACAGGATTATTTAACCATGCTTCAAAAAATGGGTCTACTTCTTCTGCACTTGGTGTTCCAAAACCTTTTGTAACTGCTAACCAATCAATGTAATAATGATTGTTTGTATTTCCATTACTTGCTTTGTATAATCTCATTTGAACTACACCATCTTGGATATGTTCTACATTATCAAATACTCCTTCTCTTATTGTAACAAAACTATCATCATTTTCAGCAACTTGTGGAAAATCATGCCAAATACTTTCTGTATAACTCCATAATTGAATTACAGGAAAATCACCTGAAAGAGAACTTGTTTTATATCTCATTATCCCACCATTAAAACTATCAACATCTGTAAAATTCACATAAAGTTCTAATCCCGGCGAACCTGCTTCTTCTGAAAAGTTAAAAGTAACTCCATCATAATCTCCATCTGGATGTTGAGTATTTATTAAAGTTCCTCCATCTATTGTTCCTGCAACTGCACTTACTTGAGTTGCGTTATAATATGTTGTTGCTAGTTTTGAAGCATTAAAAGTTAAAGTTGAACCATCAAAATTATTCCAATCATCTCCTGATGTCCAATTATATTTTCCATTAAACCAATCTGCTGTTATGTTTCCACTTGATATCATATCTATTATCCACATATTTTTTACTGTCAAATTTGTTACATTCATACTTCCATCAACTTGTAAATCTCCATCAATATTTACATCATAAGCAAAATCTCCATAATCTGAAGAAATGTTTTGAACATATAACCATCTCCATCTATTCGCACCAGAACCTAAATCTTGAGTTAAGGTTACAGCAGGAAGAATATTTCCTGTAGTTGTTTGGTTTCCATCAATGTAAATCTCTCCACTCATAGTTCCATAATCTGAAATAACCAATGTTCCCTCCCCATGTCCTAATGTATCATCATAATCATTAACAAAACACCAAGCACTTACCCCATCTCCATAAAGACAAAAGGGAGTTGAACCTGTTACTAAATCCTGAATGTAAAGTCCTCCCATTATAAATCCATATTCCCCTATCTCTGAATGTGGTTCTAATACAGGAAAAGTATTCCCACCAATCTCTACTGTTGTAAAATTCCAATAATTTGTTCCATCACCAAATGTAGAACCTAAACCTCCAGAAAAAGAATAACCATTAATATCAATATCTTGATTTGCATTACTACCATCAATCGCTAACCATAAAGCATCCCCAAGCCCAGAAAAATATGTCCAAAGAGTATCAACTGAATAACCATCAAAGAATTGAGAATTATTAACTTCAACAGTAGAATAATTTATTGGTGGTTCTGAATGATATATCGGAGAACCCTCATCTTGTGGGAGTGCATGAACAAAGTGAATTGCAACTATACATACAAACAACATCATCCCTTTTTCTAAAATCACACCTTTTTTTTTAAACATATTTTCCTGCAATATACCTCATTGGATTTAATAATCCCCTCGTTTTGATTTGTCCTCCTGCCATCATTCCCCCGTTCATTCCCATCATCTGCCCTTGATTACTATTACTATTCTGACTTATATTAATCATTTCTCTTAAGGATCTTCTCTCTCCACCATCTTTTGCTCTTGAGTATGATGCATAAACAAGATTTACAATATTCATTACTACTGATGCATATTCCTGCCTCTTTTTCTCGCTGTCCATTCCCATTTCTTCATATTGCATAAACAAGAAATCTGTGAGTTTTCTTCCATAATCTTTCATTATATGGTTTATATCTCTCTCATCATAATCTCCCAAAATAATGTGTCTATTAATATATGTTTGAAGTTCTAACATAATTTTTCTTATTCCTTCATCATTAAGAGGATTATCTTCTGGGTGTGGGTTTGCTACCCAAATTTTCATCCCACCCTCCCATTTTACAATATCTCCTTTTAGGATGTGTTCTGTCTGCTCAAGGAGATCATTAAGTTCTAATTGATACCTCGCAATATCCTCTCCACTTCTGGAAGAAAAAGAACTTGTTTGAGATCTGGATCTTGGATCTTGTTTATAATCATCCACACTACCTGCCATGTCCTCTCGTTCTATTTCACTTACTGCCTTTGATATTTCCTCTTCAGAAAAACCTTGCCTCTTTAAATCTGCTAAATCTTGTGGAGATAATCTAACTACCATTAATCACCTCTGTATCCATAGTATCCAACCTAAGAAAGTTGCATTTAAATATGTTTCTTATAATTTTCTTCATCTTAATTTTATTCCCCTTCTTATTTCTAATCCTGTTAAAATCTTTTTAACCCTTGCCATTGCCTGTTTCTCTGAAAGTTTCTCTGCCCCCAAACCTAATGCTCTTGCTGTGAAATCTGGAAGGTATGCCTGTTCATAAATTCCTCTCTTCTTTCCTTTCTTCTTTTTCCTTGTGGATCTCCCACCTAAATAAAAAGGAATTGGAAGAGGAATGTTAAATTGTGGTTCTACTATTCTTGGCGTGTTTATAGAATAAATCTTTGGAATTGTTGTTGTTACAGATACCTGTTCTGTTTTTAATAGAGATCTTAATTGAGATTTAAGAACACCTGCTGATTTGAGTTGTTGAACTTGAACTTGTTTTGATATTAACTTAGTATCTGATGCAGAAATTGACTTTAAATCAAATTCTGCCTTGAGTTCTGTTTTTAATCCACTAACTGATTTCTGGCTTAATCCTAAAGCACCTAAAGATCCAACTTTTATTGCACCAATTTCACCTGCTTGAATAATGTCTTTTATATTTTGTACAGACAATGAAGGTTGAGTGAATGTTTGTGATGGCACAAAAGGTGCTTTAAATGTTGTCTGAAAATCTGCTGTTCTTTCATACTGTCCTGTTCCATAAAACTTAGATGAGGTTTTTTCTATCTTATTAACAATCCTCTGAATATCCACTTTAGGAGGAGTAGTTGGAGGAGGAGTTATCTTAACTACTTTTTTAGTTGGTTCTTCTATAAAGGATTTCCAAAAAGGAGTTTTCTTTCCTCCTGTATACCTTACTCCTTGTGTAAATTCTCTGTCAAAATTAATTGTTTCCTTTATGAGTTTTGTCTTAGATGCACTTAATCCTAATTTCTTACTACTTGGGATTATACTCTCTGAAAAAGAGATACCATAAATATCTTGAAATTCTTTTTCTGATACTGGTAAAGATAAAGTTCCTATATCTGATGCCTTCGCTTTAACAATTGATGCAGAATATCCTGAAGATTTATATGCATCAAGAACATTTCCTTTAAAATAAAAGGAGGTTCTCGTACTCTCCTCAAGAACATAAGTTTTCTTGTTCAATGTAATTAAATTTCTCTCAATATCATAAATATCTTTAATAGTTCTTGCACCCCTTGTTTTAATTCCTAACTTTTCATCAACTACAATTGAAGGTTGTTTTGTTAAATATGTAAATTCTCCAGATGCTTTTCCTTTTCCTACTACTAAATATCCCTCTTGAAGATATTTTTCAATATATCTTGGTGCTGTATATCTCAATGTTGCTCTTGCTGTTGTTTCTGGAACTCCATACTTTTTAAGAAGATCCAATGCTTTTTGGTAACCCGATTTTTGTGCTGTAAAGAGTGAGGTACTTCTTACTCCTTCCACTTGATAAACTCTTCCTAACTGTTCGGTTGGTACTCCTTGATAAATAGGTTGAATATCTGTCTTGAGATACTTGTTCAATAAAGATCTCCACTTTGTAGTAACAATTGTTCTCCTCCCACTTATTCCGACTTGAGATAATTTCTGTTTACCAAAAAGAACTAACTTATCATTAATATCTATTCCAATAACTTCAGAAGATTTAAGGGTTCTTCTTGGTGCTTTTATCTTTACAGTTTTAACAACTGGTTGTCTTAGATACTTATATGCACCATAACCTAAAACACCTGCAGAAATCCCTGCTCTTATAACTCCTCCTGCTCTTTCCTCTGGAGATGCTGTTGGTGATAAAAAACCTGTATAAACTCCTTCAGCAAGAAAACCTCCACTAACAGCGTAACCCACACTCTTTGGAATTAATTGTAATCCCTTATAACCCCCATAAACCAATGCACCTGTTACTGCTGTACTCTTAACTGTTGTGGGTACTAAACTAACACCTCCTTTTAATGCACTCCACCCAAACATCTTAAATCCTCCTTTTGTAATACCCAAATCTGCTAACTCATTCTCAACAGTAATTTCATAATTTTTTTGAATTGTTTTTGCCTCTTCACTCTCTGCAAATTCTTTACTCGCCTCCTCAAATGTTTTTGTTCCATAAATTATATCCTTCATATACTTCTGTTCAAAAACCTGCTGATATTCTTTCTGACTTTCTGCCTCAATATCTTTAACACCAATTTGTTCTAATTGTTTATCTTGTTCTATAACTGCTTTCTTTTCAATATTCTCAACAATAGATGATTTAATAGAACTCAAACTTATTCCTTCTGGTTTTCTTAAACCAACATCAACAGATAATCCTGCAGTTAATGAAGGAAATGGTTTTGGAGTAAAATAAATTTCTCCTTTTGGAATATACTCATACCCTTCCATAACTCTTTCAGAACCATCTTCTAACAATTTAATCTGACTTGCCAATTCTTTTTTAGATTTATCTGTTCTGATAACTGGTCTTGGAAAAGGAAATAAAGATACAGTTAAAGGAGATCTTGAAACTACATCTCCTACAAAATTCCATCCTTTATCAAAGATATTTTGTCCTTCTTTTTTTGCAATTACTTCAACAGGTTGATCTGGTTGAGTTTTCTTCCACTCTTCATAAATAGCATCTTGTTGCTGAAGTGCCAATTGTTCCTGTGTTAATCCTGATCTTTCATAAGCAGTAACTAATTCTCCCGAAGGTGCTTTATAAACCGAAGTGCTTGTTGTAAATTTATAATCTTTTCCTGCAACAGATAAAGTTCTTTCAATGGGTGCAGAAGTACCAACTCTTTCTAAATTAGAAACATCAACACTTCCTTTAGTACTATAATCTGCTATCCTCTGCCAATCACCTGTTGCCTTATTATAATATTGGAGTGATACTTTACTCGGCATCCCTTTATAAGATGTTTGTACAACTTGAGGAGTATAACCCTGTTCTTCTAAACTTTCTATTTTTCTTAATTGTTCCTTTTGTGCAGTTCTATTTTCTATCTTTGCTCTTTCTTTTTGTTCTTCATAACTTGCAACATCCCTTGCATAACTTTCTATATCTGAAATATTAACATCTTTACCTTCTCTTAATTGTGCTAATCCCTCGTCTAATCCTTGTTGGTATCCTTCCAACTTCGCAACTTTGGTTTCATAATCTTCCTCTAAATCATCACTTCTTTTGTCATATTGTTCTCTATAATAACCTGCCTTGTCTGGATATCTTGCTCTTTGTCTGTCATAATATTCTCTTGCCTCTTTTAATTTTGTTTCATATTTACTTCTTGCATCTTGTATCTCCTTTTGTGCATTTGATCTTTTCTCGCTAATTTTAGAAATATTTGTTTCAATTCTCTCGGTTTTCTCTTGTCTTAATTGAGTTGGAGTTGAAAAAAATTGTTGAAGTTGAGGAGATAGTTTGTTATATTTTTGTTCATACTCTTCAATAGATTTGATATTTGAAAATTCTGTTTTTTGTAATTCCTGTGCCTCTGTCTTGAGTTCATTAAACTTTTTCAGTTCTGTTTTATATTCTCTCTCTTCGGCTTGTTGTTGTGCAACTCTTTGAGTTCTTGTTGGTCTTGTCTGTACTTTGGTACTCACTAACTGTTCAGACAATTTTACCATGTATAACTAATGTATAACTCATATATAAACTTTCCTTAACAAAAGATTTAAATAACTCACACACTATTTTTTATGAATGGCAAAAAGTGGTGGATCTTCTGACAGTATTTCACTTGGAACAGAGAACTGGAATGTTGCTGAAGGTTATACAAAATTAAAAATTTTAAGGCAATTAATCCTACTTGACAAATGGGAGATTATTGCACAATTTGGTACTGAAGAAATCGGAGAAGATACAATGATGAGTGATGCAGACATAAAGAAAAGAAGAGTTGAAGGTTTGGAAAGATTTCATTCAATTTTAAAACAACTTATTGGAAACACGAAGTTTGCTTATAAAAAAGATGATCATAAAATAGTTGATAAATATTCTGAAAGAATAAAAAGTGTTGGAGATTTTTTACCGAAGGTTTATAGTGTGAAAGAAGATGCCGTTACCCACGAAGAAATCTTTACCATTAATGAAGTTCTCTTTAAAAAAATCTTAGAAATTTTGCAGGATATTAAAGAAGGGATTAATACCCCCCTTAATAATTCAAGTTTGATATTCCGTTCTTCTGAAGAAATGGATCTTGATAAATTAATGAATGATATTGTGGAGAGTGGTTGATGGTAGTTGTGATTAAATGGAATATGAAAAAGATGGTTGCCATGATTGTTCGTATTCTTAAAAGCAAATTTGATTGTTTTATAATTATTGAAGGAAATAGAGGTTTAGGAAAATCAACTTTGGCTTTGCATTTAACAAGAAGAGTATCTCGTGCATTTAAAAGAGAAGGTTCTGACAAATATAAATTTCATTGGGATCATTCGCTGATTTATACTAAAAAAGAAACTAAAAGGTTCTGGCATAAATGGGAGGAGGTTGGAATTGGTGATGAAATGATTAATGTAACTTTCAATAGAGATTTTTATGATCCCGAACAAAAAGATATTGTGAAGATGATTAATATGAATAGGGATCATAGAAATTTATTTATCGCTTGTGTTCCTCAATTTCAAACTCTTGATAGTCAAATAAAAAACTTATGTAAAATAAGAATTACCGTCGTGAGAAGAGGTCTTGCAATTATCCAAACCCCTAACCAAACTATTTATGCAAAAGATAAATGGGATCAAGTTGTGAATGAAAGAATAGAAAGAGAATGGATGAGAAAAGGAATTACTCACCCTCGCTATTCTCGGCTAACAACATTCAGAGGTATGTTGAGATTTCCAAAATTAAGAGAAACTTCCGAAGAGAAGTATCAAAGAGTTAAAAACAAAAAGAGAAACCTCGTCGCTAAAGAGGAGATGGGTATAAATGAAGATGAAGAAGAGGCAAAGAAACCAATTAATATTATGATTAAAATGTTGCAGAATGGTGAGATAAAAAATTCAACAATGGTGGATGGTTTTGCATTTGCTCAAGGAGTGAAACCTGCAACCTTCAAAAAAAATCTTCGTGAAAAGTTGAAGGAGATGAATGTTGAAAATAAACTTTCAAGTTATTATTGGGAGAACAAAGCAAAGTTGAAACAAACAGGAACTCTTTGATAAATTTTGTGAACTAAGGTCACCTTAGTTCACAGAAGATGTGAAGGAATTTAGTAATTTTTTTTTGAGAAAAACCGAAAGGTTTATAAACCCTTAAAAAAGCAATCTAATAAGCATTAGAGTGCAATTAGATTTTCACCCTTAGACACTTTTTTTTGTGGCTTAAAAAGAGAAAATGGCAGACAAAATCCAAGAGTTTCACAATTATCTTAAGGAAATAAGAGGTCTTTCAGACAGAACAATATACCATTACTTCACATACCACCGACACTTCATTAAGTTACCCCTCACCCAGAAATCTATTAATTCCTTTGTTCAATCCAAGAAGAATAATAGTGTGTGCAGAGCATACATTAAGGCATATTTGGAGTTTCTAAATAAGGATCAAGAACTCTCATTACCTAAGATTAAAACAGGTTCAGTTAAGAGGAGATTAATAAGAGGTGTTTCAAAAGTTGAGATTAATAAGATAAGAGATTATGCCTATGCAGAAAAGACAAGGGATGGCATCATATTTGAACTGCTTTATTATGGTGCATTAAGAAGAGCAGAGTTGTTGTCTATTAGAACAAACTCTTTTGAGTGGGATAGATGGTTTCAAGATCCAGAACAATATTGTGTGTTCAAGGTTATTGGCAAAAGGAACAAGGAAAGGAAAGTAGTGGTGCATCCAAATGCTGTTAAGAAAATATTGGAACTTTATTATGATAGAGGAATATTAACTCCTTCAATGCAACCTGCAGATGTTGTTGAAAAGTTAAACTCAATGACAGATGTTTTGTTTGGAAAATTAACTGAATGGAAAGTGTGGAAATTGGTTAAGAAGTACAGCACAAAAGCATTGCAAAGAGATATAAGAACCCATGAAATAAGACATGCCAGAGCAACGGAACTTGAGGAGAATGGTGCATCTATAAGGGATATTCAAAGATATTTAGGACATGGAAATCTCCTCACTACAGAAATTTACCTACATGCAGATGAAGGAAAATCACTTGAAAGAATTAAGGATTTATCCAAAAGTTTATAAACAAAACATACAAAAGAAATATAGTTATCACCTCTTTTTAAGAAATCTAACAAGAGCAGAGGAGGTCTGTTCCTCGCATTGAGGGAGGAGTACCTCTTCTGCTACAATTCAAATAAAGAACCATTCCCTTCTTTTCACATTATAAAAAAATAATAAAGCAATTATTTAAAGTGTTGGATACAATCAATCACTAACAGACAATACTCTTAATCCTTTCACTTCTTTTCTTGTTCGTGGGTTGTTCACTAATACCTTTTTGAAGGTGAGTTTTTTCCCAATTACCTTCTTAGGAGAACTTATTCCTGCCTCCTTTATAAAGGTAGCATTGGTTACATTCAATCCAAACTTGAATTGTGTACTCTCACTCTCCAGAACAAGAATTGGTCTTAGGTTTTCAGTATCTTCCTCAACATCAACACAGACAAAGATTTGATCTTCATCCCTGACATCTTCAGCACTCAAGAACTTAGAACCTAAAAAACCATCCCAACTATCCAAATTTTCTTGTGTCATTTTCGTTTATACCTCCTTTCATTTCACTTCCTGTCCTGCCTCATGGCTTGACTATTATTTTATGCATCACTACTTTATATAGTTTGCGAAACCTGAAACCTCCCCTCCATAACCATAACTGCCTATTTTATAACAAACACATACTGCCTCTTCATTCTTTTCCTGTAAATAAGTAACAGGATCTCTCACACAATTAGAACTTTCTGTTCTCAACCAAAACACCATCCAGATCATAAAAAGAATGATAGAAATGATAAGAACAACATATAATAATTCAAAAATAAATTTTTTTTTGTTCATTGCATCCGACTAAACATCTTTCTCTCTTGCATCTTTCTTATTTCTGCACTCTTAATCCTCTGCCTTTCCATCTCGTTTTTATGATGAATTAAGTCGCTTTCTCGTTGATATTCCATCTCTTTCATTCGGAGTTTATGCTTTTCAACATCTCTTTTATGTTGAATTTCAATTAGTTCTTTCCTTTCTTGAAATTCACTACTCCTACTTTTTTTAAGAGGTTTAACAGATTTACTTTTTGGATTTACCATCATCTCCATCAAATGTTTTCTTTATATCCAAAAAAACCTGTGCGATTACTTTCATAATCTCTGTATTCTCTCTAAGAGTATACAAGATTTCTCTTCTAAAAATTCCTACATTTTGGAGAAGTGCAACTTCCTGATCTATGGAGGGTTGTTTGTCATCTTCCTTTGAAGGAGTAACAATCTTTTCTTCTTTTTCAGATTTATCCGATTTTTTATCTTCCTTTTCTTCTAATTTTTCTTCTTCGTCATCATCTTCATTATCTTCTTCTTCCTCCTCCTCTTCTTCTTCCTCCTCCTCTTTATCTTCCTCTTCTTCTTCCTTTTTCTTTACAGGAGATTTTAGTTTCTTCATTAATTTATCAAGATCACTCATTTTTTTTACCTCCTTTCATTTTAATTTCTTTTTTATTTAAGTATAACAATTCCTTTACTCTTTTTGGGTGTATATTATTTATCAATAAAAATTTCTCAATGTCTGTTGGTGTCATTCCTGTATCTCTATACTGCCTAAGAAATTCAAGATCTTCTTCCTTTTTCTTCTTTCTAAAAACAGAATACTTAAGCCAGAACCCAAACCCAGAGAAGATTACCTTTAATATCTTGCATAAAACCCACAAAATTCCTATTAAAAGGATTAAACCTAAGATAACTGCACCCAAAACAGCAAAAAAAGTGCCTACTTCCACCATTTAAGCCCTCCTAACAGCATAATAATGGCAGGAACAATTCCCTGTTCCCCTGCAATTCTGCAGTTGTCCTCATAACCAATTACTTTATCCAGTAATGTGCTTGTTCTATCAATTATATCACTCCATTGCCAAAAGATTACTATCAGAGCAATACACACAACCAGATAAAAAATAAGATGAGTAATTAAATGTCCATATTTTTCCCACCATGATTTTTGATCCTTAAATCTTGTTTCTAAGATGTTGTTAATAGCAATCCTTTGGGATCTCATATCTTGCTGAACATATTTTACCCCAATCTTCTTCATACTTGCATCAATATCTGGAAAATCAACATTAATCCACTCGCCATCCTCTCTCTCAAAATGAGAATATTCATTTGGTGCTGTTTGAAGAGTTCCAACAGGGATGTACTTCTTCGCCTTAGGAACATACCACAATTTATCTCCTGCCCTTCCAACCCTGAAATCCATTGCCTTAAATGTGGCAATTCTTATTACTTTATTACCAACTTTTTTGTATAAAGGAATAGTCCACTTTAATCTCTTCCTCCTAACCCACCACCAAACACCTGCCCCTATAAGCCCAACAACAACAAGAGCAATTGCAAATATTAATAATGCCCATCCAAGAGATCCAATACCAACAGAACTCAAGGGATTTAATTGACTTAATTCAACCATCAGTTTCTCCTAACTCTTCTAAAGGTTCTATATGCCCACAACTTCTACAAACAAGAGATTTATCTTTTAATCTGATATAAGTTAGATGTCCACCACAATGTTTACATGCAATTTTTTTTGATTTTTTTCCAGAAGTTGTATTTTCCTCTTCTTTTTGATCCATTGTAAATATCACACACTCTCTATTTATAAATCTTTCTAAGTTTTTACATTGAAAGCAAAGAATATACTAATCCAATTAATTTCCAAAGTCCAAGAGTACCAAGTCCAATTATAATTGCTTTTTCATACCACTTCTCAAAATACCATGCAGATCTTAAATTAAATCCTATTTGTTCTCCGAAAGTTTTTGCATTTAATTTTGCTAATTCGTCCATTATGCCACCATCCCCGTTATCAATAATACAATATAAACTGAAAGCAAACATGGAAGGAACGGAATTAAATCTTCATGAGGAGATCTCCACCTCCACACAGCAACATAAACAAATTGAAAAATAACATAAACTGCAATCATTAACATTAATCCATTAAAATTAGATAACAAAAGCCCCATTATTGTTAAAACTTTTACATCTGCAACTCCAAATTCAGATCCTGCAACATTGTCTGTTAAATCCCTAATGAAAATAGCAAAAACAAAACCTATTGCACCAAAGATAATATTCTCTGGTCTTAGTATTAATAGCATCAAAATAGTTCCTGTTAAAACTACCGAAGGTACTGCTTTATATTTCAAATCAAGGATACTTACAAATATAAGAATAATCAAAACAATCAAAGCAACTGTTGTTATCATCTCATCCTCCTTGCTTGTGCAAATGTTATTCCAAAAAATATTGAAAGAAACACACCTAAATTTAAAGATATTAAATAAGGTATAAGAGAAAAGTTGGATATTGAAAGATAAATAAATGTTCCTGCAGACCATCCAATATAAAATCCTATTGCAATTGATTTTTCAAAAGGAATATTAATCATCTTTGTTCCCCCTCTTTTTATGTGCTACCTTCATGTGAATATGATAACCTTGTGGTGTGAACCATGCCCCACAAATTTTGCATTGTTTAAATTTTGATTTCACTTTTTGAGTTAATGATTTTCTCATCCTAACATCTCCTGTTTCTGATATTCCCATCTCTCTCCATATCTCTGATAAAATTTACTTACTTGATTATTATCTGAAGGAGGTGAGTTACAAGATGGTGATCTTTCCTCCTCCAGACACTCAAAAGAGTGAGGTGTTCTACATGGCTTGGTAAAACTAATTTTCTCTTGAGTATTATCATCTTTGAGAGTTACATACCCCATTATTGTTTTATATCTTCCTCTGAATAGTTTTCTTTTTGTCATTTTAGTTTTTTTTGTTCTAAAAAAGGTTTTAACCTCTTTTCAGCAATTTCTATATATTCTGGATTTAATTCCATTCCAATAAATTTTTTTCCTTGTTTTAATGCTACTAATCCTGTTGTTCCTGCTCCGAAGAAGGGGTCTAAAACTATTCCACCAGTAAATCCTACATTACAATTACAAGTTGGTTTCCAATAATCTTTTAAAATTTCCCTAGGTTCCCAATCATTAGGGGGTCTTTGGAAATTATCAGGTCTAACATTTGCATCACTTCTTTTGTTTTCTCTATTATGAATAACTTCTTTTTTAATAATATGTTTCTTTGGATTTCCACATTTCTCACAAATAAATTCAGGACAACCTGATTTAATTGGAGTTTCACAAAGTTCTTCTGGAAAAACTGCAAAATGTGATTCTTTAAATGGTTGTGGACATATTCTCCAAACTGTTCTTTTATTTCTTCCCTTTGAATTAATCCCACACATCCTATTTTGTATTCCTTTTACTCCTTCTCTTTTTCCATGATATTCAAAACCACCCTTATCTAATCTATTATCTTTTAAACTTCTCTCTGCTAAAGGTTCATATTGCGTTTCAAAATAATACTTCTTCTTTTTACTAAAGAAAAAAATATATTCAAAATCAACTGTGAATCTATCTTTAACAGAACTCGGCATACAATTTGGTTTATGCCATATAATTACATTTCTTAATATCCAACCTCTATTAATCATTTCTATTGCAAACCTCATTGGTATCCCAACAAGGCATTTTTGAGATAATTGATGGATTATTTTTGTTTTTTTTGTTAATGTAACCCCTTTTTCAATAGAATTTTTTACTGCCTTATTGTCGGTCCATCCATTTTTTTTGCCCATATTACCCGCATAACTATCTCCTAAATTAACCCAACAAGTTCCATCATCTCTTAAAACTCTTTTAACTTCATCAAAAATATCACAGAGATGTTTTATATATAAATCAAATGTTGGTTCTAATCCCATTTGTCCTTTCCAAGCACCACATTTTTTACAGAATCCATCTTTGGTTTTCCAATCTGTTTTAAATCCCCCCTCCTTATCAACACTTGCTTGAACTGTTCCATTTATACCAACTTTCCCACTATGTAATTGTCTTTCTTTAATTTTAAAATCATGTTCACAATCCTTATCACCATCCCAAATCGTTTCAACATCAACACCATAATCCCTCAAAGCCCAATAAGGTGGGGATGTCATAACCATATTTATGGATTTCTCTGGAAGTGTCTTTAATTGTGCCAATGCATCTCCTTGTAGTATCTTGTTTGTTTTCATTTTTTCTCCATTCTTTTTTTACGTTCCATTAACTCCCAATATTTTGATATCGCATCTGCTTCCTTTATCAATTCCTCCCCATATCTTTTTTCATTCCCATATCTTCTTTCAAATTCCACTCTTTCTTCTACTTTTCTCAATCTTGTTCGTTTCTTTTTTAAGGTGTTTCCCATTTTTTCTCCTTGATTATGATGAGGGTGCAAAATTCCCTCAAATGCAAATTACATTGTTAGTGCTTTGTCTATTTCGCTTTGGTATGGTGAACTTCCATCAACACTTGCTAAAATAATATCTAAATCTGCTTGTCCAACAAATCCATCATTATTCAAGTCAAATCTGCTGTCGTTCGTTCCAAAGTATCTTGTTAATGCTGTAACATCTGCTTGGTTTACATTCCCTTCTCCAGTAACATCCCCCTTGATTTCCTGTGGAGATTGTTGTTGTTCTTGTTCCTGTGTTTGTGTTTGGCTTGAACCTCCACCACCACAACTACAAGATACGGGTCTCTTGGATAACTCTTGAATTATAGCATCTTGTAAGATTACCTTTTGAAGTAAGTTGTAAACTAAAACTACTTGATTTAGAATAGAACCTGTCCAATCAAAAGTCATTACTTCTGTTACTAATGAGGAAACATCTTCACTCATTTCATAAGCAGATGCAAAAGTCAAAGATAACATCAAAGCCATCATTACTATTGGTATTTTTTTCATTTTGTCCTCCTGTTATTTGATTTAGTTTCCTCTTTGAGTTTAATATTGTCGTTTAAAGAAGTTTCATCGTTAGATGAAATTTCCTTTAAACTGATATTCAACGAGTTCTCCGAAGGAGAACCTTTAGAGTTTAAGGGGGTTGCGATTAGTTGCTCTATACTTTCTATTTGGTTTCCCCAAACATCCCATCCCTCTTTTTTATCTCTTGCAAATAATTCTATCCTTGAAATATCTCCACAAAGTTTTACAATACTTTCTGCAAATTCTTCTGGTTTTTTACTATGTTCCATAATTGGATATTCTCCTATTGAATGAATTGAATGACTTATTGCTTTTGGTTTTCCTTTCACAGCCAATAAACAAAATTCTGGATTGCTCCTTGTCCAAGAACCCATTCCCCAAAAATTTGATGTTTTATTTTTCTTATTCTTTTTAACCCAAGTAAAGGCAATAGTTTTATATTCAAAACCCCAACATTTTAGAAGATAAAGTGCTTCTGGCATTAATGGTGCTGTTGCCCACATAAATAAAGCACAATTATCTTCTGCAATTTTGCTTATATCCAATGAATATAAATCTACCATTCTCATAGGAACATAAGATTGCCCTGCCTTTGCTCTTTGTGGAATAGTATTCCCTGTTGCACAATAATTCCAGGGGGGGTCTGCATAAATTATTTGATATTTCTTTTGTTCTACCATCTTCTGATTAACTGCTTTGGAGCAACCCCCTTCAATTTTGTTCTTTTCTTTAGTTCCCTAATTTTTGCTCTTAATTCTTTGTTAATTCTCATTTGAGTATCCCTTGATTTTGTGAGTTCTTCAATTTTAAGTTGTTGTTTCCAGATAAACTCTCTTACATTCTCCCAAGCATCTATTCCAAATTTCTGTTCAATCTTCCTCCAATCCTTATAAATTGATAATTTTGCTTGTCTCATCTCCTCAACTCCAAATCTATCTCCAATTGAGAAGGTATTTTAATTCTTAAAAAGGTTTTAAGTTGTGATGTTAATTCTCTGTATTGAGAACAATTATACCATCCATCACCTTTACATTTTTTTATGACTACAAACCTATCTTCTGAACCTTCACATAGATTTT
>Ga0272441_10004243_pt1 | contig 26313 bp, 29 predicted proteins | sample SSMProp6N_FD_193582 | JGI IMG/M metagenome (GOLD analysis project Ga0272441, IMG submission 193582) | Marine sediment archaeal communities from Little Sippewissett salt marsh, Falmouth, MA, United States - SSM-Prop-6N | ecosystem: Environmental > Aquatic > Marine > Wetlands > Sediment ... | reverse complement strand
TAGCCATTTGCCTTTGGCCTTGCATAATAATATTATCATTGCCCTATCGCGGCCGGATCTGCTTGGAGGGCACTCCCCAGACAAACAGCTTGATCCAGTCAAATCCCAGTTTCAGCAGGGCCGCATCATCACTGCGGATTTTCTTTACGAGAGCGGCCTTGAGTTTGTAACGATTTAAAAAACTGCTGGCGAATACAAATTCTCGAAACCGGTCGATGTTGTAAGCCGCCATGAAGGCCATCCTGGCCTTCGGTCCTTCAGGTCCTTCGCCGCCCCAGGGATCTTTTTGAAAGAGCTGCTTGATTTCAGCCCAGCGGGTCGTCATTTTGTTGTAAGTGAGGGACTCCTGATCTTGTGACCAGGTGTCGATGGTCCAGAGCGTTTTCGCCTGTTGGCCGAGGCAAAAATCCGGCGGTCTGAAAATATGCACGGGTTCGTTTTTGCCGGAGCGGGTATCGTAACGTAATCCCTGTTCCACTGGAAATGTACGGCAGGTGTCGGGGCGGTCCGGATAGACGGAGCAGCCGGTATCGGTTAAAAATGGACAGGTGCGTTCCGCATTGTCGGCCATGTGGAGCAGAACATCGGGGAAAAAGTTGAAGTCCCGCAAAACCACGTCCACATATTGGTCCAGAAACCGGTCCGAATCGATCCCCAAGGCGCCCTTAAGCCGAATGACATCGTAAGGGTACAGAAAAAGATTAAGGTTACGGCAGCACCGGTTGAAGCAGGCGATGTCCGGATGGCAACGGAAGGCAAAACTGTCGCCGGGCTTCAACTGAATCCCGGGTAGATTGTTCAGATCCTTTTCGTCGATGTATTTCATAAACCGGAGGCAATGGGTTTAGAGATTCGAGTCGCAGTCGCTCGCGAGGACGGCGGGTTACATGTTACGGGTTACGGGTTGCGGGTTATGAGTTTCGAGTTTCAAGTTTCCAGTTTCTAATCGCGGGTTACGGGTTCTGAGTTTCGAGTTTCAAGTTTCCAGTTTCAAGTTTCCAGTTTCACGCTAAAACGCCAGGATCATTTCCGCCACTGTCATTTTGATTTTTCCGGCACCGGGCATATCACGCCTCAGTGCCCTTTCGATACCGGCGAGATCCCGATAAAAAGGTGTCCGGTCGAACGGAACGTAAGCCAACTGTCCGCAGCGATCCATAAATGGAGCACATCCCGGCGCACGCGTCGTTTTGCCGTCCGGCCGGTGAAGTTCACTGGGGATACCGTGCAACCGGCAGATCATCGGTCGAAACGCATAGAGGCTGCAGCGGTTGTCAATGTTGAGCGGACACATCTGCCGCAGCGGTGGGCCGTTTTTTTCGGTCGCCCGCACGGCACTGCAAACCGCTTCAGCCTTCTCTGCAATGGCAACCTGTCGCTGCCGGTCCAGGGCACGGAATCCTTTAGACAAATAGAAAAACTCGAGATGGGTGTGATGATAAAACAACGTCAGGCAGCAGTTGTCTTCACATCCGTTGCACGCAAAGCCGTACTGGTCGGCGATGTTTTTGTAAGAACGGTCCATGGCCGCATACAGCTGTTCCAGCCGGATAAGATGCCGTCCGAAATGCTCCGGTGCCGAGTAGGGTTTATGCGTTGAAGGCCGCACGGTCACTTGGCTCAAACAAGAGGGGTGAAGGAAAAAAAATCCGCTCGTAGAGATCCATGGCATGGCTGTCGGTCAGACTCGCGATAAAATCGCATACCCGGCGTGCGAGCGGTTGATCCAGGTGGTTGCAGTTTCCCATGCCGATTTTGATCATTTCCAGCTCCAGTCGCTCCGGCTGCTCCAGAAAATAGCCGTAGAGTTCGATCAGAATCTTTTTGGCCTTCACGAACTCGTTGTGAACTTTCGGTGAGCGGTAAACATTTTCGTACAGAAATTCGCGCAGGCTGGTCATGGCGGCTGAAACCCGCTCGCTCATCCGCAGGCAGAAACGGCCGTCAACGACTTGGCTGTTGTAGACCAGGTCCCTGATCATGGTCGTGGCTCTTTCGGGATGGTTGCGGCCGATGACTTGCCCGCATTCCTGCGGCACCTGTTCTTCCAGAATGACGCCGCTGCGGATGGCGTCCTCCAGGTCGTGGTTCAAATAGGCCATGATATCGGCGATTCTCACAATGCGACCCTCGACCGTCACCGCCAGCTCGCCCGGGTCATCCGGGATGATCTTGCCGTATCCCTTGGAGTGTTTGAGGATGCCGTCGCGTACTTCAGATGTGAGGTTCAGTCCGTCACCGTTGCGCTCCAGCACGTCAACCACCCGCAGGCTCTGGGCTTTGTGCGTGAAATGGTCGGAATAGACTTCTTTCAGCGCCGTTTCACCGCCGTGCCCGAAGGGCGTGTGACCCAGATCGTGCCCAAGAGCTATGGCTTCGGCCAGATCCTCGTTAAGTCTGAGGGCCCGCGCAATGTTGCGCGCCATCTGCGACACTTCGAGTGTGTGGGTCAACCGGGTCCGATACTGATCGCCTAAAGGGGCAAGGAACACCTGGGTTTTGTGTTTTAACCGCCTGAATGCGTTGGAGAACACGATTCGATCTCGGTCCACCTGGAAGGCGGTACGAATCGGACAGGGCTTCTCAGGCCGCCGACGCCCCCGCGACGCCGCGCTCAGGCAGCCAAAGGGTGACATGAAACTGCGTTCCCTATTTTCAAATTCCTCTCGAATCGATAGCATGCGGCACGTCGAACCCTTGCAATTCACCGAATAATTCGCCTAACACTTCAATAGATCAGCCTACAAGAACCTCCGTCAGCTTTGGTCCTGCCCGGAGAAAAAAAAGTAACGTAGCCCACAATACAGGTTCATGTAAAGCCTAAACCGAGAGCAGAGGTCTATTTCTGCATTGAAACCGGCGGGGTTGACACCCCCGTAATATTGGAGTAGCGAAACGATTAAAATGAACGGTCATCATCTGATACTCGGCGAACTGACCGACACCATCACCGGTGAAATCCTGGCCGACACTCATGACGAACGCCATCGCCAGAAACTGGCCCGTCTGTTGGTTGAAAAAAAGGGATATCGGCGAAGTGACATTCACCCCCGCCAATCCCTGATGGCGAGGGCCGGTTCGCATCAGGCCATGGTCAACATCGATTTTGTGGTGACGCTCCAGGATCGGCTCTCCATGATTGTCAAATACGGCCCCGGCTCGATCGTCACCCGCCACCGCTCTGCCCTGGCGGCCTCCCGCCTCCTGGCGCCCTATCAGATACCCGTCGTCGTGGCAACCAACGGGGAGGATGCCGATGTACTCGACGGATCCACCGGTCGCGTCATCGACCACGGCCTGGAGGCGCTGCCGGATAGAAAACGGCTGCTGGCGCTGATTGCAGCCGCTGAATTTGAACCTATTTCTCCGTACCGGGCCCAGATGGAGTCGCGGCTTTTCTATGCCTACGAGGTTAATGGTGCTTGCCCATGTGATGATACGATCTGCCGCCTTTGAAGCGCCTCGGTGCTTCGATTCGCAAATACGGTGACGTGTGTTGGAGACGATAGATTGGCGTATTTGCTCACTCAGCAAAAAGTCCCGGGTCAATAAATTCGTCATCGAATTGACGAAACGATGGACTCAGCAACACCAATGAACTACGCGCATTTCATGACCGCGGCCCTTGAACAAGCCGAAGCTGCCTACCATGCCGGCGAGTTTCCGGTCGGGTGCATTTTGGTTCACAAAGACCGGATCCTGGCGTCGGGTCGCCGGACTGGAACCACCGTCGAAGGGGTCAATGAAGTCGACCATGCCGAAATGGTCGCCCTGAGGCGCATGGTGCTGGCCGGCAGGGATGTAGCTCCGGCCGAAATTGTGCTCTTCAGCACGCTTGAACCATGTTTGATGTGCTACGGCGCTGTCATTTTGAGCGGTATCAGAACCATTGTCTACGCTTTCGAAGACGTAATGGGTGGCGGAACGGGGTGCGATTTGACGCAGCTCAGCCCGCTTTACCGCAACGCAGACATGTCGATCATACCGCACGTGCGGCGTGCAGACAGCGTCCAACTGCTGAAAGCCTTCTTTGCCAATCCGAAAAACGTCTACTGGAAAGACAGCCTGTTGGCCCGTTACACCCTGAAACAATAATTTGCTGCCGGGTGTCAGCCTCCGGCCCCCTTGACCACCACTTGATAAGGATCGAATCGCAGACCGCTGATGATAATTTTTTAGGCTTGAATTTTTTTCTTGCATTCCCTATTGTTATTGGTTAACTCACTACACTAATAAATGATGACCGGCGTGTTTTGTGGTGCTGCATTAGCCGGGAGCGGCCGCAGACGCCGAAGCGGTATTTACCTATAGATAGTGGAGGTGCAGGGATAGCCTTAAAAGGACGAATATTCAAATCAAAACCGGTTGATCGGACAAACATCAATCAGTTCATCCGAGCCAAAGAGGTTCGGGTCATCGACCCGGAGGGAAAACAGGTCGGTGTCGTATCGATCACCGAAGCGCTTAAAAGCGCAGCAGAATTCGGACTCGATCTTGTAGAAATTTCACCCAACGCGAATCCTCCTGTCTGTAAAATAATGGATTACGGTCGCTACAAGTATGAGCAGACCAAGAAAAAACAGGAGGCTAAAAAGAAACAGACCACCTTCCAGCTCAAGGAAATAAAGGTTCGCCCCAATACGGACGACCACGACTTGCAGGTCAAGATCGGTTACATAAAAAAATTTATCGACAAAAAAGATAAGGTTAAGGTTACCGTCATGTTCAGGGGTCGGGAAATCACGCTTTCCCAGCTCGGCCGCGACATGCTGGCGAAGATTGCAGAAGAAACAGCCGATGTGGCCGTGGTAGAGCAGTACCCGAAATTTGAAGGCCGAACGCTGATGATGGTGCTGTCCCCCCGATAGCCCCGGACAACCCGCACCGGTTGTGAAAACAGATGTTGAAAGCAACCATCGGGTGCGGGGAAAATTTGCCAAGTGTAAACACGATGGTGGCGTGTGGCGATGTTGAATCTTTTCCCGCGCCATCTGTTTTTTTGCGCCGGTGTTGAGCCGGTCTGGAACATACCGATATGTCAAAAGCGATAAATCGCTGCTAATACCAACTGAGGAGTCAGTGATGCCGAAAATAAAGACCAATCGTTCAGCCGCCAAGCGGTTCAAAAAAACCGGTACCGGCAAATTTGTGTATAACAAATCCCACAAGAGCCATATACTAACCAAGAAAACGACCAAACGAAAGCGACAGTTGCGTCAGCCCCAGATGATTAAAAAGTCCGATCTCAAGGAACTGCGGCTGTTGCTGCCCAACGGATAGCGGCGGTTCCGACAACTCGCCGGGGTGACCGGACCCGAAGGGCAGTCTGCATCGCAAGACGATCTCGGGCTGCCGCCAATTGACACCCGACCGGTTTCCATTAATCGCCGCTCAAGGCGCCCGCAGGCTCCGGCTCACCGGGTCGCCTCCGTACGGAGAATACGTTCAGGAGAACCATCATGCGAATCAAACGAGGATTCAAAGCGAGAAGACGTCGTCAAAAAGTACTGAAGCTAGCCAAAGGATTTCGCGGCGGCCGCAGCAAGCTGTTTCGCACCGCAGCCGATTCTGTCGATAAAGCGCTCATGTATGCCTATCGGGACCGGCGGCAGCGCAAGCGGGAGTTTCGTCAGCTCTGGATTGCCAGAATTAACGCGGCGGCGAGGATGAACGACCTTTCTTACAGCAGGTTCATCAACGGCCTGAAACGCGCCGGCATCACACTGGACCGCAAGGTGCTGGCCGACCTGGCCATAACCGATCCGGCCGGTTTCAGTCAGATTGCCAAGTTGGCGATTCAGCAGGTTTAACCATCCCGACAACAGCGCCTGAAACTGCGAAAGACGCACCCGGGTCAATACCACCGTGGAAACTTCGATCGAACAGATTTTAGAGGAGGCACTGAAAGCCCTCGAAGATGCCTCGGATGTCGAAACTGCCAAAGCTCTTTCTGTCCGCTATCTGGGTCGAAAAGGCGCCGTGACCCTGTTTTTACGGGGCATCAGCCAAATGCCGCCGGAAAAACGGGCTGCAATGGGCAAGCGCGCCAATGACATCAAGAATACGATAGACACGGCTCTCAAAGACGCCGTTCAGCGGTTCGAAACCGCCCAAAAGGGTCTTGAGGCGCGCATCGATGTCACCCTTCCCGGCCGACCGGTTCCGTTGGGCAGTCTTCACCCGATCAGCCTGGTCACCCAGGAAATCTGCGATATTTTTGTGCGGCTGGGATTCGACATCGTGGAAGGCCCGGATGTCGAAAGCGACTGGTACAATTTCGAGGCACTCAACATTCCCAAGAATCACCCGGCCAGAGACATGCAGGACACCTTTTATGTGTCTGACAATATCGTCCTGCGAACCCACACCTCGCCGGTTCAGATCCGGACCATGGAAAAACAGCCGCTGCCGGTGGCCGTCATCGCGCCCGGTAAAGTTTATCGCCGGGATTCGGACCTGACGCACACCCCGATGTTCCATCAAGTGGAGGGACTCCTGGTCGACCGGCAGATCTCTTTCGGCGACCTCAAAGGGGTTCTCACGACATTTGTGCATCAGATGTTCGATGAGCGCACCAGCCTGCGTTTCAGACCCAGCTTCTTTCCGTTCACCGAACCGAGCGCGGAAGTTGATATTCTCTGTGTCATGTGCCGCGGGGCCGGATGCAGGGTCTGTTCGCAAACCGGATGGCTCGAAATTCTCGGCTCCGGAATGGTTCATCCGGCTCTTTACGAGAACGTCGGCTATCCTGCCGGTCAGAGTTCCGGATTTGCCTTTGGAATGGGTGTCGAACGAATCGCTATGCTCAAATACGGCATTGACGACATCCGAAAATATTTTGAAAATGATATCCGCTTCTTGAGGCAGTTTTAGTATGCGGGTCAGTCTGAGTTGGTTGAAAGAATATATTGCAATCGAAATGTCCGTCGATCGCTTGGTGGACGCTCTGACCATGGTCGGCCTCGAAGTCGATTCGGTATCGGATCGCTACACCTATCTCGATCGGGTCTTGGTCGGCCGAATCCGCAACGTGCGCCCTCACCCGAACGCCGACATGCTCAAGTGTTGCGAAGTCGACATCGGCTCGGGCGCCATCGATGTGGTCTGCGGCGCACCGAACGCCAGAAAAGATCTGGCGGTAGCGGTCGCCTTGCCGGGTGCCGTGCTTACCGACGGAACGGTCCTGCAGAAGAGCGTCATCCGTGGCACCGCTTCCGAGGGAATGATCTGCAGTGAAAAGGAACTGGGGCTCGGAAGCGACGGATCCGGCGTCCTGGAGCTCGATAACCGCCTGACGACGGGCCGGTCACTGAAGTCTGCCCTCGAACTGGCCGACACGGTGATCGACATCGACCTGACGCCCAATAGACCCGACTGCCTCAGCATTATCGGTATCGCACGGGAAATTGCGGGCATTCAGAAAACGCCCCTTCGGTATCCGGACGCCCGTTTGCCCATCATCGGCAACGCCGTCGATGAATTGACATCGGTCACCATCGAAGCCCCTGATCTCTGCCCGCGCTATGCTGCCAGACTCTTGTCCGGCGTCACCGTCGCGCCTTCCCCATTTTGGCTGCAGGATCGTCTCCTGTCGGTCGATTTGAGACCCATCAACAACATTGTCGATGTCACCAACTTTGTGCTCATGGAACTCGGCCAACCGCTGCATGCCTTCGATTTCGACCGCCTGGCCGGTCATCGGATCGTGGTGCGAACAGCCACTGCGGGAGAGGTCTTCACGACTCTGGATCAAAAAGAACGGCAGTTGTCGCAGGACATGCTCATGATCTGCGACGCCGAGAACCCCGTGGCCATCGGCGGGGTCATGGGAGGGCACAACTCGGAAATAGAGCCGTCCACCACGCGGGTCTTGATCGAAAGCGCGTACTTTAACCCGACCAGTATCCGAAAGACGGCCAAGCAACTCGGACTGAGTACCGAGGCGTCCTTCCGCTTCGAACGCGGCGTCGATCCTCATGGAACGGTAGCGGCTCTTAACCGCGCAGCACAGCTCATGGCCGAAATTTCAGACGCAACTATAGTCGACGGCCTCATTGACGCTCATCCAAAACCGGTTGATGTCCCAGTCATCTCCCTCGGTGTTTCGCAAACCAACCGACTGCTGGGAACCGCTTTCCCGGCTCCAACGATCGCTTCTCTGCTGCAGTCGATCGAATTTGATGTAAGACCGGAAAACGACGATCACTTGACGGTAACCCCGCCCAGCTTCAGGGTTGATGTCTGCCGTCCTGAAGACCTGATGGAAGAGGTCGCCCGACTCTCGGGATACAACAACATCCCGCTGACCTATCCAGCCGTGCCCGTCAGAGGGCGACCTCTACTAAAAACGAGGGCATCGCGCAACCGGATCAAACAGCTGATGGTCGGCTGCGGCTTCAACGAAATCGTCACCTACAGTTTTATCGGCTCCGGTGACGGCGATCGACTCGGGTTGAAAAGCGACGATTCCCGGCGCCAAACGGTGGCAATTTTAAATCCATTGACCGAAGAGCAGGCCGTTATGCGGACCTCACTGGTTCCCGGTCTCTTACAAACTCTGCAACTCAACCTCGCCAGACAGGAAAGAAACCTGAAACTGTTTGAAATCGGCAAAACCTTCTTCGCCACCGAATCCGACGCGCTTCCGGAAGAAATCGAAATGCTGGTCGGGCTTTGGAGCGGTTCACGATTCGCACCTTCTTGGCACACCAGTGATGTGGACACCGATTTCTTCGATTTGAAGGGCGTGGTCGAATCGCTGCTACTGCAGTTGGACGTTCAGCAAGTCGACTTTACCAGTCTACCGGATGATGACTGCACCTACACCCGGCCTGGTGTCAGCGCCCGGATTCTGGCGCAAGAAAGGGAAATCGGACTGGTGGGTGAAATCCACCCCCAGGCCCTGCGCAGATTCGATTTGAAACGAACAGCCTATATTTTCGAGCTGAATATTGACCGGCTGCTGCCGCTGATCCCCGACACGAAATTATTCCGGCCGATTCCCAAATTTCCGGTGGTCACCCGAGATGTCACCCTTATTGTCGACCGCAGCATCGAATCCGGTAAAATTCTCCAATGCGTTGAACAAATGAACGAAGAGTTGATCGAAGCCCTGCAGCTCTTTGATGTTTTCGAAGGCAAACCGATCCCCGCAGGACGCAAGAGCATCTCATTCAGAATCATCTATCGCTCGTCGACGCGAACCCTGGAGGATGAAGAAATCAACCGGCTGCATCAGAAGATAACCGGACAACTGCTGGAAGAGTTCAAGGCTTCTCTTCCGGCTTGATATCGTTGACGGCACACGTTAAGCTCTACCACACATAAACGTAGCGGGGCTTTTGAACCTGTACCCTGTCACCGTCCACTTCAAATGACAATGCCAGAAAAAACGCAATTACCGAACAAACTCTATTTCAAGATCGGAGAAGTGAGCAAGATCGCCCAGCTGCCGACCTATGTGCTCAGATTCTGGGAAAACGAATTTTCCTGCATCCGTCCCAAACGCACCAGTTCAGGCCAGCGTCTTTACCGCCGCACAGATGTTGAAACAATTCTGAAAATTCGCCATCTTCTGCACGAAAGAAAATTCACGATCGAAGGTGCCCGCCAGTTTCTCTCGACTCCAAAAAACGACAAACCGGCCGCCGCGTCGCCTCTGAGTATTAAAGAATTGAAGGACGAACTGGAGAGTATCCGCAAGTTGCTGGAAGACAGCTGAATTGAGTGACCCTAAACCCGCTTGGTAGCGGGCGCCGTGACGGAAAACGGGGACGGATGGGATCGTTCGTCCTCCCGGCCGGCTGTTATTGCCGAACGGGGAGAAAGTTCTCTTTCAACGGTAAACGCCCGAATGGGGTTGAACTTTCCTTTGGCCCGCACCGCCTCGATTTCGACCAGCTCGAAGTGTTCCTCGACGCAGTTGCGCGAGTTTTCGGAGATGATGATCTGCCTTGCTTTGGCGGCGGCGCACAAACGGGAGGCGGTGTTGACGGTATCTCCGATGACCGAATAACTCATGGTTTGAGACGAACCGATGTAGCCGGCCACCAGTGTTCCGGTATTGATACCGATGCCGATTTTAATGGCCGGTTTGTTCTCGGTCTGACGGTAATGATTGAATTTGACAAGTTCGGCCTGAATCGCGAGCGCTGCGCGCACCGCCCGCGCCGGATCGTCGCCGTGGGCAATCGGGGCGCCCCAGATCACCATAATTTCGTCACCCATGAATTTGTCGACCGTTCCTTCGTAACGAAACACAACCGCCACTACGATTTCGAAGTATTCGTTGAGCATCTGGAGCACTTCGTCGGGCGGCGTACTCTCGCTCATTGAGGTAAACCCACGGATGTCGACGAACATGACGGTCGCCACCCTTGAGACGCCTCCCTTTTCGACCTTGAGCTGTCCCGAAACCACCATTTCGGCCAGATCGGGTGAGAGCAGCCGCTGGAACCGCTCACGGGTCAGGCGGTCTCTTTCCAGTTTTTTGGCCACCTCGCGCCGTTCGTTGATGGTGAACTGCGCGTGTGAGCCGAAAATGACAAACAGGCACAAGACGATCAGCCGCGTCCAGATATCCCGCATGTCCGCCCCGAGAATGCGGTGCAGAACAGGGCCTTCCGTCGACAGAAAAATGGCCACGATCGAGTCCAGAAGCCAGTAGACCGCTGCGATGCCGCAACCGATCAAGACCATCTGATCGGTGAAATAGACCCTATTTTTGGGTTTTTCCTCCATTTTTCTGCCTGCCTTCTCGGCGGCGCTTTTACGTATGGATTGGCTGAGGGCCATATCGGTAATCCCAAGAGGCGACTGATCGGTAGACAATCGTTCATATCCTACCAGAGGCTGTCAAAATAGTCCAGGCGCTTCAAAAATAATCGATGAAAATTATTGACAAAGTATCAAATGTATCCTAATTAGATGCTGCCGTAAGCGGGCATAGCTCAGTTGGTAGAGTACAAGCTTCCCAAGCTTGGTGTCGCGAGTTCGAATCTCGTTGCCCGCTCCAATTCTTCTCCGCCTTTCCTTCGCAGAAGGCTGAGTGAGGGTAGAACCAGAATCAAGTGGTTCATCGTCTTAATAAAGGTTAATATAATGAATCGGTAATATTAACACAAAGACACACTCGGACTTGAAGAAACGGGCGGATGCCCGTTTTTTGCGTTTATAGGGGCCAAACAAAAAAGGTGAGAAAAGAACAGAACCGACATAAGTTACGGAGCGATCGGACATCAGTCGCTCCAGCCGTGCAAACCCGTTCGGAGCGGATCGCTCGGCAGGTTTTCGCAATCGCTGAACCACTCTGTGAATCGGAAGGTATCGAGCTGGTCTTTGTTGAGTTTCATTCGGAAACCACCGGCAGGGTTCTGCGGCTCTTTGTCGACAAACCCGGCGGCATCACTCTGGACGACTGTGCTGCCGTCAGCCGCCAGCTTACCGATATCCTGGATGTAAGCTTGGAGGAGGTGGGCCCGTACAGTCTCGAAGTCTCGTCTCCGGGACCCGAGCGGCCGATCGGAAAAGTAGACGATTTCAACCGTTTCAAAGGGAAAAAGATAAAAGTTCAGACGTCGCGGCCGATAGACGGCCGGAAAAATTTCACCGGTATTTTGGCGGGTTTTTTGGACGGACGGGTCAACCTAACGATTGATAAGCAAACAGTCGCCATACCGCACACCGCAATAAAAAAGGCGCGACTGATCAATCACGGAGATTAGCGATGCACATGTCAGACATAAAGCGGGTTGTTGAACAGGTGAGCAAAGACAAGGGGATTTCACGCGAAGTCCTCATCAAGGCCCTTGAGGAAGCCTTGAAATCAGCCGCCCGCAAAAAATTCGGCAACAAAATGGAAATCGAAGTCCAATACAACGAAGAAGTCGGGGAAATCGAGGTATTTCAATTCAAGGAGGTCGCCGAGGTCATCACGGAACCGGCACTGGAGATCAGCCTTGAAGAGGGTCGCAAGCTCGACCCGGATTGCGAAATCGGTGACAGCCTCGGCACCAAAATGGACACCTCGACTTTCGGCCGGATAGCGGCCCAGTCTGCGAAACAGGTTATCATTCAAAAGATAAAGGATGCCGAAAAAGATGCGGTCTTCGCCAGTTTCATCGACCGCAAGGGAGAAATCCTCAACGGAATCGTCCAGCGCATCGACCGGGGAGACATCATCGTCAATCTGGGTCAGACCGAAGGGATTGTGCCGGTTCGCGAACAGGTCCCCAGGGAGGGTTACCGCCGCGGCGATCGGATCCGGGCCTTGATTTTGGAAGTCCTGCACGAGAGTCGCGGTCCGCAGATTATCTTGTCGCGCACCCATGTCGATTTTCTGATCAACCTGTTTAAAATGGAAGTGCCGGAGATCAGCGAAGGTATCGTCAAAATCATGGGGGCGGCCCGCGAACCCGGTGTGCGGGCCAAGATAGCCGTCGCCTCCAGCAATGCCGACATCGATCCGGTGGGTGCCTGCGTCGGGATGAAGGGTAGCCGGGTGCAAAATGTGGTCCAGGAACTGCGGGGAGAAAAGATCGACATCATTTCGTGGCACGTTGACCCTGCCAGATATGTATGCAATGCTCTGGCCCCGGCAGAGATCTCGCGCGTGATCATCGACGAGGCCAACCGCACCATGGAGGTCATCGTTCCGGATGAATTTCTTTCGATCGCCATCGGCAAACGCGGCCAAAATGTCCGTCTGGCCTCCAGGCTTGCCGGATGGCACCTGGACGTCAAGAGCGAAACCAAATACAGCGAGGCCATGCGCAGCGGCTACGATTCTCTGCTCGCATTGACCGGCGTGGGCATCAGCCTGGCCGACGCCCTGTATGAAAAAGGGTTTTTCTCTGCTGAAGAAATCAGCAAGGCGAGCGTGGAAGACCTGATCCAGGTCAAGGGTATCGGGGAAGAAAGTGCAATAAAATTGATCGATGCGTCAGAACAAGCTATACAAACCGAAACCGCCGAGGATGAACCTACAGCGGCAATAGACACCGCCGGCGACCAAATCGTCGAGGCGACAGCCGAAACTGACGAAACTGACGAAACTGACGAACCGGTTGAGCCGGTTGAGCCGGCCGCCGCCGTGGAACCGACCGGAGAAGAATGACATCTGAAACGACTCCAAGCGACCGGCGATCCGACCCATTCGGTCTGGACACCATCGACCGGGCACGCGAAGGCCACTCGCATAACAGTGACTTTTAGGGGGATTGATGGCAAAGATCAGGGTATATGAACTTGCCAGGGATCTGAATATGACCAACAAGAGCCTTATCGAAAAGATAAAGGACATGGATATCGACGTCGAAATTAAGAGCCACATGAGCGCGCTCGACGATGAAGCGGTGGCGCAGATCAAGGCCGGTCTCTTCGGACAAAAATCCGAAACCGTCGTCGAAACACGGGTCAAGCCGACCGTCATCCGGCGCCGCAAAAAAACCGTTACGGTGGAAGTGCCGCCGGAAATCCAAGCGGCAGAGGAAGCAGAAGAAGAGGCGCCGGCCGCAGTCGCAGCCGAAGCAGAAACAACGCCGCCAGAAGAAGCCTCGACACCGCCGGCGAGCGCAGAACCGGGGGCGAGCGAAACGCTATCGGCAACTGCAGAAACAGTGATCGAAGCCAACGTCGAAGCCGAAAAAGAAGCCGAAGAGGCCGCCGAACCGGAAGCGCCCGCAACGGCTGAGACGCCTGCACCGGAAACAGAGGCCGCAGAACCGGCCGTAGAAGTAAAGTCGAAACAAGCACTCAAAAAAGCGAAGAAAAAAGAACAGGCGGCCAAAATCATCCGCATGCCGGTTTCCCCTGTTGCAAAAGAACCGGGCGCCGAACCGGTCAGGGGCAAAGCCCCGGCTCGGCCGGCAGAAAAGGTCGTCGCCCTTCGGCCCGGGCCGCCTTCGCGCGGTGCGCCCGGAGAAGAACCGACCAAAGAAGTCAAGAAAAAGAAGAAAAAACGGCAGGCTGAGGACGCTGATTCCGACAATAAATTCTTCAAGAAGAAAATTTCGTTTCGAAAGAAAGAAGTCATTGAGGGGGCAGCGCTCTACGGTGGCCGTCAGCGTCCACGCAAGGGCAAAAAAGCCGGCAAAGCCAAGGCGGCCGGCCCGGCCCAGAAAACCCAGATCACTACCGCCAAGGCCATCAAAAGGCGCGTTAAGATAGATGAGGCCATCATTCTTTCCGATCTGGCCAAACGCATGGGCATCAAGGCCGGTGAAATGATCAAGACCCTGATGGGAATGGGTGTCATGACAACGGTCAATCAAACCATCGATTTTGATACGGCCGCCCTTGTGGCCGCCGAGTTCGGCTATGAGGTCGAACTGGCCACTTTCGAGGAGGAAACGTTCTTGAAGGTCGAAGCAGACGATCCCACCAGGCAGATTGAACGATCACCGGTGGTCACGATAATGGGACATGTCGATCACGGCAAAACCTCATTGCTCGATGTCATCCGGAAAACAAGGATAACGGACATCGAAGCCGGCGGGATCACGCAGCATATCGGCGCTTATCATGTCACCACCGACAAAGGCAAGATTGCCTTCCTTGACACCCCGGGCCATGAAGCGTTCACCGCCATGCGAGCCAGGGGAGCACAGGTTACCGACATCGTCGTTCTGGTGGTCGCCGCCGATGACGGAGTCATGCCGCAGACCGTCGAGGCCATCAACCACGCCAGGGCCGCCAATGTGCCGATCATCGTAGCCGTTAACAAAATCGACAAGGACAATGCCAACACGGACCGTGTCTATCGTGAACTCGCCGAACAGGGCCTGACTCCCGAGGAGTGGGGCGGCGACACCATTTTTGTCAAGGTCTCCGCCAAACAGACCATCGGCATCGACGACCTGCTGGATTTGATTTTGCTTCAGGCCGAAGTATTAGAATTGAAAGCCGATCCAGAAAAACGGGCCTACGGGCACGTGGTGGAATCGAAAATCGATCCGGGCCGTGGGGCGATCGCCACCGTCCTCGTCCAGGAAGGGACCCTGCACACGGGGGATGCCGTCGTATGCGGGGTTTATTCCGGTAAGGTGCGCGCCATGCTCAACGACAGAGGTCAGATGGTTGATGCAGCCGGTCCGTCCATCCCGGTCGAGGTCATCGGCCTCTCCGGAGTTCCCATGGCCGGTGACGAGTTGGTCGCGGTGGCGGACGAGAAGAATGCCAAGCAGATCAGCGAACACCGCATCCAGAAATACCGCTCCAAGGAGTTGGCCAAGACCGGTCGTTTGAGCCTCGAGAAACTCTTCGAACAAATGCAGCAGGGAGAAGTCAAGGACTTGAACCTGATCCTCAAGGCCGACGTTCACGGCTCGATCGAAGCCTTGGCCGATTCGCTGACCAAACTGAGCAACGAAGAGGTCAACATCAACATCGTCCACTCTGCCACCGGAACCATCACCGAATCGGATGTTTCCCTGGCATCGGTTTCCAATGCCATCATTATCGGTTTCAACGTCCGCCCCGCGACCAAGGTTCAGATGCTGGCCAACGAGGAAGGCGTAGACATGCGGTTCTACAATGTGATCTACGACGTGATCAAAGATATAAAGAACGCCATCGCCGGTATGATGTCATCGACTTTCGAAGAGCGTGTTCTGGGAAGAGCCGAGGTTCGCGATACCTTTCATGTGCCGAAGATAGGAACCATTGCCGGATGTTACGTGACGGAAGGGAGAATCGAACGCGGACGGCTCCTGCGGGTCCTGCGGGACGGGGTTGTCCAATACGAAGGCAAGAACGCTTCTCTGCGGCGTTTTAAGGATGATGTCAAGGAAGTGCAGAACGGATATGAATGCGGGGTCGGCGTCGAGAATTTCAATGATATAAAGGTCGGCGACGTTCTGGAATGCTATTACCTGGAAGAAATCAAACCGGAAGTGTAAAAGTGAGTCACAGATGGTCGTGGGGATTGGAATTGTCACCTTCAGACTGCACGACTGCCGTTCTTTGAAAGCAAAGCGCAGCGTCGTCAAATCGATCATCGGGCAGATGCGCAATAAATTCAACATTTCGGTGGCCGAGACGGGATCAAACGATATGCATCAACGAGCGGAGATCGGATTTGCGCTCGTGGGCAACGACCGCCAGGTCGTCAATTCTAAGGCCGACAAGGTTCTTAACCTGATAGATGATTTGGGCCTGGCGGAGGTCATCGATTCTGAAATGGAGATCATCACCCTATGATGTCCTATTCGCGTGCCGATCGCGTCGGTGGGTTGATACAGCAGACGCTGTCCGACATCCTGCTCAAGGAAGTGAAAGACCCGCGTCTTGAACTGACGACGGTAACCGATGTCAAAATGACGCGTGACCTGCGGATCGCTCGAATTTATTTCTCTGCTCCGGGCGGGGCCGAAAAAATCGAGGCCGTCCAGCAAGGCTTCAAGAGTGCTCTGGGTTTTGTTAAGGTTACGCTGGCCCGCCGGCTTGGTCTGCGCTACATGCCGGATCTCGAATTCTATTACGATAATTCTTTTGACCACGGGGCCCATATCGAAAAACTTCTCCGGTCCCTAAGCACGAAATCATGACGGAACAGATTCTCCGATCTTTATCCGAAAGCCGGCGTGTCGTGGTGGCGTCCCATGAAAACCCGGATGGTGATGCCGTCAGTTCGCTTCTGGCCGTCGGATTGGCACTGGAAAAGCAGCAAAAAAACGTCACATTCTACAACGCCAGTCCGATTCCGGCGGTATACCGCTTCTTGCCGTCGGTGGGACGCATCACAAGCGAATTCAACACGGCGGATGTATTCGACACGGCCGTGATCCTGGACTGTGGCGACCTGGAACGCGTCGGGCCGGCCGCCGCTGTAATGCGGAAGATACCGGTTGTTGTCAATATCGATCATCATATTACCAATACCGGTTTCGGTACGGTTCGTTTGGTCGAGCCGGCAGCCTGTGCCACTGCAGAATTGGTCTACCATCTTTTGGTGAGGATGAAGACCCCAATCGATAAAGATCTGGCCACACTGATATATACCGGAATATTGACCGATACCGGATCGTTTCGCTTCGCAAACACCAACCAGGCCACCTTTGCCATCTGTCTGGAAATGGTGGCAAAAGGCGTCAGACCGCACGAAGTGGCCCGGCACGTATATGGGACTTATTCCCTCGGCCGCATCAAACTGCTGAATCTGGCGCTGGATTCGATTGAAATCGTCGGCAACGGCAAGCTCTCAATCATGACCGTGACACGAGAAATGCTTCGTCAAACCGGCACGCAGCCCGAGGATGCCGACGGTTTGATTCACTATGCCCGCAGAATAGAAGATGTAAGGGTTGCCGCACTGATTCAAGAGCTGCAAAATGGAAGTGACGCGACCCAGAATCGACATCGGTATCATGTCAGTCTGCGCTCCGATGGTTCGGTCGATGTCGCTGCCGTTGCTGTCTTTTACGGCGGCGGCGGCCATCAAAGTGCCGCCGGTTTCAGGATCGAAGCGCCACTTTACGAGGTAAAAACCCAAATTGCCCAACTGGCGGAGAAACTATGAGGGTCACGGTAAGAAATAATTCCACACGATTGCGCCGGATTATGGTTTGTCTACAAGGCACATCCACCTGCGCATATCGGGATACGCGTGGGTGGATGTAATGCAGTAGACGGGCCAGAAGACAAGCAAGAGGTGGAATTATTTTTTGCCGGGGCCCTAAGTCGACACCGGCCGGGTATTATGGATGTCTCAGGAACCAGCGGTATCCTCGTTCTGGACAAACGCGCGGACATGTCTTCGGCCAAGGCGGTTGCAACCGTCAAACGAATCCTGAAGGCCCGAAAGGTCGGTCACGCCGGTACGCTCGACCCTTTCGCCACCGGCGTGCTGGTATGTTGTATCAACCAGGCCACACGATTGGCGCAATTTTTTTTGCACGGCCGCAAAAAATACCGTGCGGTTATGCACCTAGGGGTTGAGACCGACACCCAAGACGTCACCGGCCGGGTGATCTCATCAACCGAGACGGTGGCTCTCTCCGCAGATTGCGTGAGCGCGACCGTCAGGCAGTTCGAAGGTTTTTACTGGCAGCACCCACCGGCGTATTCCGCCTTGAAGCTGCGCGGGGTCCCGCTTTATCGGTATGCCCGCCAGGGACGACCGGTCCAGAAACCACCGCGCCGGGTCGAGATCGAAACCATCCGCCTTCTGGGGATCGAGTTGCCGTTTGTCCGCTTCGAGGTCACCTGCTCGGCCGGGACTTACATTCGCACGCTCTGTTCGGATATCGGTAGCCGACTGGGGTGCGGTGGACACCTCAAAGAGCTCCGGAGAGTTGAAAGCGGACGGTTCGCTCTTGCTGATGCACTGACACTGACCGACCTGGAGTCCCTGGCCCGTGAAAACCGGATCTCCACCCGGATGGTTTCGATGGCTGACGCTCTGCCGGATATTCCGGGCATTGTGGCGAACAAATCTTTGACTCATTACGTAAAACATGGCAGAGTGGTTCAAAAAAACGACTTCGATGAGGGTTCATTTAAAGAGGCTCAAGGCCTGGTAAAGATCCTCGATTCACATCGGAATCTGTTGGCGATTCTGACATATCAAGGGGACAGCGAAAGGTTAAGCTACGTCTGTGTTTTCAACCAGGCAGTCGGCTGAATTCAGAGCAGGCTTACAACCGGATGTTGAAGGGGCTAATGCAACAAACGGATTGGGATGCCGCCAGCATTTAAAAAAAAGGAGGAATAAAGAAAGTGGTCTTCTCAACGGAAGAGAAAAAGAAACTGATCGACAAATTCAAGTTACACGAGGGGGACACCGGATCGCCCGAAGTCCAGGTCGGGCTTTTGACCCACCGAATTTCTTACCTGACTGAGCATCTCAAGCTTCACAAGAAAGATCACCATTCCCGCAGAGGCTTGCTGATGTTGGTCGGTCGACGTCGCCGGCTCCTGAACTACGTTAAAAACAAGGACGTCAACCGATATCGCGCCATTATCGAAACCCTCGGTTTGAAGCGCTGACGCCTGCCAATGTCCTTGGCGGAACTCACAATGAGTGCGGTGTAAGCCGGACGGTGAGTTTAACTCCCTTTACCCGCCGTTCGCGAAGAATTCGCCCGTATAAGCGACTTTCATAGCGATAACAGAAGGGTAAGTCGCTTATTTTTTAGGAGATGAAAATGGAAATATTATTAGAAGCCCAGCTCGGGCCGAAAACACTGACCATTGAGACCGGCAAGGTCGCCAAACAGGCTTCCGGTGCCGTTTTGGTTCGCTACGGCGAGACGACCGTCCTGGTGACGGTGGTTTCGACCCCGGAGGAAAGACAATCGGATTTTCTGCCCCTGACAGTCGAGTATCAGGAAAAAATCTACGCTGCCGGCCGTATTCCCGGCAACTATTTTCGGCGTGAAATCGGCCGCCCCAGCGAAAAGGAAACCCTGACGGCGCGCTTGATCGACCGCCCTATCCGCCCACTGTTTCCGAAAGGCTACCGTTATGAAACCCAGGTTATCGCCATGGTGTTGTCGATGGATCAGGAAAATGAGCCCGACACCCTGGCCATGATCGGTGCGTCCGCGGCCCTCGAGTTATCGGAGATTCCGTTTGCCGGACCAATCGCCTGCGTTCGGGTGGGACGCATCGACGGCCGGCTGATGGTCAATCCGGCCATCGGCGAACTCGAGCGCTCCGACATCAATATCATCGTAGCCGGCTCCAAGACCGGCATCGTCATGGTCGAAGGCGGCGGCAGCAACATCAGCGAAGCAGACCTGCTGGATGCCATCTATTTTGCCCATGGAGAAATGCAGCCGATTATCGCCCTGCAGGAAAAACTGAAGAATGACGCCGGTGTTCCGAAACGACCATTCCTGCCGTTGGAAAAGGACCCGGCGCTGGTCGCCCGCATCGAATCCGAACTGCGGGGACAAATTGAAGCGGCGGTTGTGATTCCCGAAAAAACCAAGCGCAGCAAAGCCTTGCGGGAAGTCAAAGACAATTACTTCGCATTGCTTGGCGAAGCATACGCGGATCGCCGCGGGGAAATTTTCGAGATCATCGGTGACTTGAAGAAAAGCGTCTGTCGTGATCTGGTCTTGAAAGCCAACCGGCGCATCGACGGTAGACAGTTCGATGAAATCCGCCCGATAACCTGCGAGGTCGGCTTTTTACCGCGACCGCACGGCAGTGCCTTGTTCACGCGGGGCGAAACCCAGGTGCTCGGCGTGCTGACCCTCGGTTCGGGACAAGATGAACAGCGGGTGGAAACACTGAGTGGCGAAGAATTCAGACCGTTCATGCTTCACTACAATTTCCCGCCGTTTTCGGTCGGAGAAGCCCGGCGCCTCGGCGGCCCCTCGCGGCGGGACATCGGGCATGGCGGACTGTCAACCCGGGCCCTCGAAAAAGTCCTGCCTGACAAGGAAGATTTCGACTACACGATCCGAGTGGTATCCGAGGTGCTCGAATCAAACGGCTCGTCTTCCATGGGAACCGTCTGTGCCGGCACTATGGCCATGATGGATGGCGGCGTCCCCATCAAAGCCCCGGTGGCGGGCATCGCCATGGGACTCGTAAAGGGTGATGACAAGGTAGCGGTGCTCTCCGATATACTCGGCGACGAAGACCACACCGGTGACATGGACTTCAAGGTGGCCGGAACGAAAGACGGCATCACCGCCGTGCAAATGGACATCAAGATCCGTGAGCTGTCACGGGACATTATGCTGAAAGCCCTCGAGCAGGCTCGGGTCGGTCGCCTGCACATCCTTGAAAAAATGCTGGAAACCATCCGGGAGTCTCGCAAGGAAATTTCTCCCTACGCACCGAAAGTGCTGACGATCAAAATCAACCCGGATAAAATCCGCGAAATCATCGGCCCGGGTGGTAAAACCGTGCGGGCGATTCAGAGTGAAACCAATACACGCGTCGAGATCGATGACTCTGGTATCGTCAAAATTTCGGCTTTTTCATCGGAAGAAGGTGAAAAGGCCAAAAAAATGGTCGAGGCCATCACCATGGATCCCGAGATCGGAGCGATCTATGAGGGCACGGTAGTTAAGATTACCGATTTCGGTGCCTTCGTTCAGTTATCACCCGGTACGGACGGGCTGGTCCATATTTCGCAATTGGCCAACCATCGGGTCACAAACGTCTCCGATGTCGTCAAGGAAGGTCAGAAGCTAAAAGTCAAGGTCCTTGAAATCAATCGGGACGGCAAAATCCGCCTGAGCCATAAGGCGGTGCTGGAATAGCGGATGGAACCGTCTTCAATGAAAAAAACCACCCTTTCAAACGGGGTGCGGATCCTGACCAAAAACATGCCTTTTGTGCGCAGTGTCTCCATGGGCGTCTGGGTCAATGTGGGTGCCCGGGATGAGTCCGCTTCCGAAAACGGTCTCTCCCACCTTATCGAACATATGATCTTCAAAGGTACCCGCAAACGCACGGCATTTCAAATCGCCAAGGAGTTCGATGCCATCGGCGGCCACACCAATGCCTTCACCAGTTTCGAGAACACCTGCTACCATGCTCGTGTCATGGACACGCATTTTAACACGATGGTGGACATTCTGACCGATATCTTTCTGAACTCCGAATTCGCCGAAGAAGAAGTCGTCAAAGAAAGGCCGGTCATCTTTCAGGAGATCAGCATGGTCGAGGACAACCCGGAAGAGTATGTCCACGTTCTTTCGGGTAGAGCTTTTTGGGGCGACAATCCGCTGGGGCGTTCCATTCTCGGTACCCGGGAAAACATTCTCGCCTTCACATCCGAGAAAATAAAGACCTTCTTCAACCGTTTCTACCAGCCCAGCCACATTGTCATCGCGGTGGCCGGCAACGTCAGCCATGAGAGAATCGTAGAACTGGTGGGCCCGGCCTTTTCCGCCGTTAAAACGGGACCTGGTTTTCCGGGACGGAAGACTCCGGCGGGCTATGCGCAGATCAAACTGCATCAGCGGGACCTCGAGCAAGTCCATATCTGCTTGGGAACGCGGGGGATTTCGATCACCGATCCGAAACGATATGCTTTTTCGCTCTTGAACACGATCTTCGGCGGCAACATGAGTTCCCGGCTCTTCCAGAAAATCAGGGAGCACCGCGGTCTCGCCTATGCGGTCTACTCCTTTATTTCATCATACGAAGACACCGGCATGTTCGGAGCCTATGTCGGGGTTCAGCCGGACAAGGTGCGGGAAACCGTCGGCCTGATCATGGAAGAAATGCGCTTGCTCAAGAAACAGCCGGTTGATGAGGCCGAACTGAACGACGCCAAGAACTACACCAAGGGCAACCTCCTGCTGGCTTCGGAAAGCGTCGACAATCAGATGGTCCGCTTGGCGCAAAATGAGATCAACTTCGGCCGCACCGTGCCTCTTCAGGAAATTATCGACCAGGTTGAAGCCATATCGGCCACAGACATCGGTGATCTAGCCGTAGAGCTGTTCCGGGAAGACCGTCTGGCTGTGACCGCACTCGGTCCGCTAAACGGAGACGAGTCCTTTGCGGATTTGCTGCTGACCTGAAAAAATTCTCTACGCATGATGAATGACCGCCTGGAAATCAGATTCCGCCGTCTTCGCCCCCTCGAGGACGCCGACATCCCCCTGCCGCAATTCATGACCCCCGGTGCCGCGGGAATGGACCTTGCCGTCGCCCTTGACACCCCGCTGGTTCTCGCTCCCGGCGACATTACCCTGCTGCCCAGAAAAGAAGGCACTTCTGTTGCTGGTATTGTAGTGATTCAAATAAAACCGGTGTGATCATCGCCCATGGTGCAGCGAACGATATGAACAACAGCCTGATTGTTGCTGTTACCGATAGCCTTGCTGCCGCCGGTTACACTACGCTTCGTTTTAATTTCCCATACAAAGAGAAAGGCAAGAAATCGCCTGATACAGAACCAACTCTGATTCGTACCTGGCAAGGCGCGGTCACTCACTTATTGAACAATGAACGATTCCCTGTGGATCGTGTGGTCGCTGCGGGCAAATCCATGGGGGGACGCATTGCATCCCAGATGGTTGCCGCCGATCAAATGGCTGTGGAGGCACTGATTTTTCTCGGATATCCTTTGCATGCGCCGGGTAGAACAGGTAAATTGCGGGATTCTCATCTATACGGAATTAAAAAACGAATGCTTTTTTTCGCAGGAACGAGAGACTCGCTGTGCAATATGGAGAAACTCCGGGAGGTCCTCCGCCGCCTGCCTGGTCAATATGATCTGGAAATTGTTAAAGGTGGCGATCACTCTTTTAAGCTTCCCAAATCATCGTCCAGATCCGCAGAATCGGTGCATCGGCAGATTGTAGAGAAGTGCCTTCAGTGGCTTGATCCGATTGCCAAATAACAGAGGCAAAATGGAAAAAGAATTCGGACCGGAATATGCGTCTGTCGAGGATGCCAATTTTATAGTCAAATACCGGGCAAACTGTTACTGCAAGGCGGTTCAGATTGAAGTGTGTGCAGACCCAGTAGACGCAAAAATTTGCCATTGCCTGACATGCCAGAGACTGCATGGGGCCCCAATGCAATGGGCAGCCATCTTCCACAAGCATGATGTCAGGATAACCAAAGGTACAGACTACCTAAAATTCTATAACAGTGAACAAACCATCAAGGACAGAATTCTTCCCTGCAAGGTGAGCTGTCGTTTGTGCGGGACTCCCATCGCAGATGAGGGGCGTCGGATGTGGCTTGCTTTCCCATCGCTCTTTGATTTCGGTTTTCCGGCAAAGGTGCCGAAAGCGTTTATGCCAACCTGTCATATTTTCTATGTTTCAAGAGTTATCGACATAAGTGACGATCTACCCAAGTGGTCGGGTCATAAAAATAATTCGGAGAGAATGTCGTAAGAAGCCTCTATATATTACCTTAGAAGAGATGGAGAGTATCATCTGTCTTTCCCACTAAACAGTAGTAAACAAAAAGGGCCAGATTTTCATATTTGATAGCCATATGTCAATATTTCACCAGCGTCCCGTATGTTTAATGACCGTCTCAGCTTCCGATTTAGGCAGGTGGTTTGAATCTTTCAGCACTTGGATGACGTCAAGCTTGTTCATTCGTTAGGAGCTCCTGATATCTGGGTTTTTTACAAACTACCCTCTTAGCAGATTCAGCAAACCGTGATGATCGGTAATATGCAGGCCTATAAGGAGACCCTGGAGGAAAGCAGCTGCAGCCACAATGAACACGATTGGACCCAACCCTAAAAGCCCCAAGAACAGGTCGATCGTCTTTTCAATAAAAAAACTGATCCCAAAAACCGCTAATAACAGGACGGTTATTACCAGGGCGGTTGTCTGGGTGGGTATGTCTCCGGCGAAGCTGAACTGTTTAAAGTAGGAGAATAGCCAGAACAGTCCAGTACCCATTACTGCCACAACAATGAATGCTATCGGTAGACTTTTTAAGGCACGACTCATGAGGCAGATGCCTAAAAGCAATGCCAGAAGAATGGATATCCCCGACACCTCAGAGCCTTTCCCGCTCTGCAACACCAACGCCACCGGGGCCGCCAAAAGAATCGCCGCCACTAAAAAGGAGATCACCTGAAGAAGCTTGCTCTCCTTTTCTTTGCGTTTTAGGGTACGATTGACGCCTAACGCCACCCCAATCGCTCCTGACACCAATAAAAGCCATGGAATATAAGTCGCTATCATAGGTTCTCCCAACCCATTCACCTCAACCATTGCTCCGCATCCCCAACAATCCCCATGCTTTCCAATGCCTTGGCAATAACAGCGACGCTTTTAATATTCAATCCCCGGATTTTCATTAAATCTTCCGGCTTGTAATTGGCCAGTTTTTCAGGGTCTCCGTCGTAAAAATCATTACCCTTAAGGGCATTCAATATCCTCGTGGCATCTCCCAGGCGACTCAGTTCATTCATTTTCAACGCAAACGGATCTTCCATTAATTTAAGATGACGCTGGTATTTTCTGACTATTTGCCGGGCACGCTCGCGACCGATACCCAGTTCCTGGCCTATCTTGATGAAAGAGAGCCCTTTACGGCATAATTTTAGAGCGTGTTTAGTTCGATTATTCAATTCAATCTTTAGGACCCCCTCGATGGCAACAATCTAATTTATGCAAACAACGATAACTGTGCGTTCGGAACTGACGATTAATAGTCCCGATATTCAATCGGTCAAATTCTGGTGATTAGTTTACAGTATCTGTACATTTGAAGATTTAAATATTTTGCATATACGCCGGAGCAATCTGCTATTTGGAATACAGATCTAAATAAGAAATGAGCCGATCAGCTTTAGTGAACGGCTCATATTAATTTACTCTATTTTAATCTTTAACAGTAACTTCATAGCCTTCTTGAACAGGAGGCGCTGAAAAGTAATCTGCGAACTTTCCAACTTGTTCCTTATAGTAGCCACTCTTTTCGTTATCTATGGCATCCGCTTCATTTTCCCATAAGGAAATAGAATAACCTTTTCCTGTTTTTCGATCAGTGAATAGATAGATACCACGGTAACCTTTTTGTGATTTAGCTGCAGGGACAACGCCATCCTTATAAAGCTTTATGGCTCCATCGATCTTATCCATTTTTGTTTGTGTTATGGTAACTCGTGCAAACATAATATTCCCTCCTAATTTTATATAAGTTGATATTCGATCAAGTAAAGGCTGTTATCCTGAACAGGAATTGGTCACTTATAAAAGGAGTTTCTTGCTATAGATTTACTCTCCTAACAGAGGGAACAAAATTCTGTTAGAAGCGAGCTATGCACAATTTGAGTGGTATCTCCATTGATTCTGCACCTGATTCTCAGTTTAAAGCTTAGAAATAACTAATGCATGTTTCAGAAAGAATGGTATATAGAGGATGAGAATCAAGTATTATTATTCAGATAACTGTCTGGTTTAAATACCAGATCAATTTGGACTTGAACATCGAACAGCAAAAGTGTAAGAATTTAAACATTATAAAATAGTGTCTATCTGAGGGAGTGTCAAACCCTATGTTTGGCAATGATTACAAATTAGTGTCACAATGCTGACGATGCCAAGTCAAAAGTCACCGCGTTTATTGTAAGGCAATGTTGTGATTGTTTGAGATTCACCCCACGGATTTATGTTATAATCTTTTCGATGCCTTCCGATGATTTCAAAAACCAGATACGTTGATCAGTATCTGACATTTTAAGAGGCTGAATATTTGTCAGATATACTTTAGACGGTCATAATTTGCGGTTTTGAAAATGACTGAAAATTTAATGATAGAAAAGAATCCAATTCCTTTTTATAGTAGCCATTAGTTTTTGCGATGCATTGCGAAATTGATTTAGTGAACGAATCGAAATCGGAATAGTACTTCGAGTACAGG
>Ga0272441_10004242_pt1 | contig 26324 bp, 27 predicted proteins | sample SSMProp6N_FD_193582 | JGI IMG/M metagenome (GOLD analysis project Ga0272441, IMG submission 193582) | Marine sediment archaeal communities from Little Sippewissett salt marsh, Falmouth, MA, United States - SSM-Prop-6N | ecosystem: Environmental > Aquatic > Marine > Wetlands > Sediment ... | reverse complement strand
CGGATCCCCCGATCTGGAAGCGGTGGTGGGCGACTGGGAGCCTCACGGGGCGCTCTTCTCCGGTCCGGACGGGCTCGACGATCTGCGCCGGATCGTTGCAGCGGCACCCGGGCGCCTGCGCGACGGGGGATGGCTGGTGCTCGAGATCGGCGCCGACCAGGCGGTGGCGGTCGCTGGGCTCCTGCGCGATGCCGGGTTCGTCGATGTCGAGGTTCGTCCCGATCTCGCCGGGCTCGACCGGATCGCGCTCGGCCGGATCCGCTGAGTCAGTCGAAGCGGACGGCGACCTCGGCGAGGATCGTGCCCTCCTCGGGCGTCAGGTCGTGGTCGACCCCCGCGATGTCGCGGGCGGCGGAGAAGAGTGCCGAGCGCAGGATCCGGCTGCTGATCCGTTCGTCGATCGAATCGAGGAAGTCCTCCACTCGGTCCCGCTCGATCGCGTGACGGGCTTCTTCGATGGCGGGTCGGATGTACTCCTCGAAGGTCGCTCCCTCCTCGCGCCAGTCGGTGCTGATCTCGCGCAGCAGGTCGACCTCGTCGTCGCTGATGCTGTGGTCGGCGAGCATCACGAGCGCGAGCAGCTCGAGTGCGGCGCGGTGTTCGAGGTCGGCGGTGGCGTGCACGGCGACACCCTGGTACAGATCCTGGAGACGGCGGTTCATCATCACTCCTCGTCTGGCACGTTAGATGACGGTGACGTCGCCGTCCCCACGGCTTGCAGCCCGAGTGATCGACGCAGGAACTCGAGTTGGTGCAGCAGCAGGTTCTCGGCGATCGTCTCCTGTGGCGTCATGTGGGTGACACCGACGAGCGGGAGCACCTCGTGCGGCCGTCCGGCTGCCAGCAGCGCCGCCGACAGTTGCAGCGTGTGGGCTGCGACGACGTTGTCGTCGGCGAGGCCATGGATGAGCAGCAGCGGGCGCGTGAGCCGATCGGCCAGTGGCAGGAGCGACGACAGCTCATAGGGCTCGGCGCTGTCGTTCGGATCGCCGAGGTACCGCTCGGTGTAGTGGGTGTCGTAGAGCCGCCATTCGGTCACGGGAGCGCCGGCGATCGCCGCATGGAACACGTCCGGGCGTCGCATGACGGCGAGCGCGGCGAGATAGCCCCCGAAGCTCCACCCGCGGATCGCCACCCGGTCGAGATCCATGCCACCGAACTGCTCGGCGACGGCATGGAGCGCGTCGATCTGGTCGTCGAGGGGCGCCGTGGCGAGGTCGCCGTGGACCGCACGCTCCCAGTCGCTGCCCCGTCCCGGTGTTCCCCGACCGTCGCAGACGACGACGGCGAACCCCTGGTCGGCGAACCACTGCGATGTCGTGAACGCGGTCGACGACTGGATCACCCGGAGTGCATGCGGCCCGCCGTAGGGGTCGAGGAGCACCGGCAGCGGTGAGCCGTCGTGATCGTGTGGGAACAGCACGGCGGTGGCCAGACGTCGCTCGCCGACGTGCACGACCTCGATGTTGGGCGACACCAGCGGGTGCTCGACGAACGATCCGATCGTGATGCCGCTGTCGTCGTGCTGGTCGTGACCGTGACCGTCGTCGTCGTCCGATGCGCTCGGGCTCTCGACGTGCACGATGGTGGTCGCTCCGGCCTCGTGGAGGTTTGCCGACCGCAGCACCGTCGTCGGTCCACCGACGGCGGCGGTGTGGACGCCGGACGTGTCGGCGATCGCGCGGAGCCCGTCGCCGTCCCAGCGCCAGACGTGGAGCTGGGACGCGTCGTCGATCGGGTTGGCCTGGAACACGACCGAGTCGCCGCCGACGTCGAGCACCGATCGCACCTGCAGATCGGTCGGGGTGACCGGTTCGTCGGCGACGGTGAGCCGGCGGGCGCCGTCACGGTCGGCGACGTGGACGAGTCGTCCGTCGTCGAGCAGGCGAGGCGTGCCCGACACCAACTCGACCCACGCGTCGTCGTCGTCGTGCAACAGCACCGTGGTCTCGCCACGCGTCGTTCCGACCTCGGTGTCGACACGCAGCACCATCGAGCCCCGCTGGTCGCGCGACTGCACGAGGAGCAGCAGCCCTCCGTCGCCCCAGTCCACCGCGGCGAGGTACGGAAAGACGCTGCGGTCCCAGTCGACGGCGGTGCGCGTGCCGTCGAGGCCCAGCAGGTGCAGCGTCACGTTCGCGTTTGCCGTGCCCGCTGCCGGATAGCGGATCGTCGCCGGGGACTGATCCGGCCGGGCCGGATCGGCGATGTGCCACTCGTCGACGGGCGCGGTGTCGACTCTGCAGGCCGCGATCGTGGCGCCGTCCGGACTCCACCAGTAGCCGCGGAAGCGGCCCATCTCCTCGGCGGCGATGAAGTCGGCGCTGCCCCAGGAGACCGTGGCGGTCTCGTCGTTGCCGGCGAGTACCCGCGACGTCCCGTCGAGTTCGCCGATCCGCAGCGTGGTGCCGCTGACGTAGGCGAGGCGTCGCGCCTGCGGGTCGGGGCGGGGATCGAAGACCGGTCCGGTGACGGGCAGCGGGCGAGCCCGGCCCGACACGAGACCGCCGGCGAACAACTGCCCGGCGAGCGCGAACGTCACGACCGTGCACGCAGCGTCGGTGGCGTACGACGTGATGCCGCCTGCTCCCTCACGCGCCCGCTCCCTGCGTGCTCGCTCCTCTGGTGGAAGATCGTCGCCGGCATCGTCGCCGAGCAGCTTGCGAGGGTCGGCGACGAGGCGCTCCTCACCGGTCGTCGTGTCGAGCACCCACAACGAGTTCATGGGGTCGCTGCCGTGCGTGCTGCGGAGGAACACCACCCGTCGGCCGTCGGGTGACACGGTGACGCTCCGCGGGTCGCCGAGTGTGAACCGTTGTGTCCGGGCGTACTGGCGGGGGAAGGTGTCGGTCACGTCGCCCACTGTAGGAAGTCGGTGGCGCCAGGTCGCGTGTCCTCGATCGTCAGGAGAAGTGGGCGAGCGCGTCGATCAACAGGTCGAACCCGGCGTCGGCGTCGACCGAGGTGAGCACCTCGCAGTTCGACGGCGATCGATCGGTGATCGTGCGTCGATCGATGACCGTCATGCCTCTCGTGTGCTCACCGCGGGTCTCGACCACGACGTGGCGTTCGCTGCGTTCGAAGAGCGACGGGTGGGTGACGGCGAGCACGGCGAGCGGGTCGTGGACGGCGGCGCCGACGATCGTGTCGGGATCGTGGCGCGACAGATAGTTGCCACTGAAGAAGTCGAACAGGTCGGCGAACGTCGAGGCGAGCACGCCGGGCAGAGCCCGGACCCGGGCGATGCGGTCCGGTGTGGTCTGGAACTGGTACGTGACGTCGAGGCCGGCCATGATCACCCGGCCGCCGTAGCCGAACACGATCGCCGCTGCCTCCGGGTCGGCCCAGATGTTGAACTCGCCCACCGGCGACCAGTTGCCGAACGTGCCGCCGCCCATCAGCGAGATGCCGGCGATCCGATCGGCGATGTCCGGGGCGCTGCGCAACGCGAGCGCGATGTTGGTGAGCGGCCCGACCGGCACGAGCCACACGTCGTCGACGGTTCGGCAGGTGTCGACGATGAACGACACGGCGTCGGTGCCGTCGAGCGCGGTGGTCGGCTCGGGGAGGTCGGCGCCGTCGAGGCCGCTCTCGCCGTGGACGAAGGCGCCGAAGCGCGGCGTCGCCAGCAGCGGGCGCGGGCTGCCGCTGTGGATCGGGACGTCGAGGCCGAGCAGGTCGCGCATCACGCGGGCGTTGTGCGTGGTCCGCTCCAACGGGGCGTTGCCGGCGACCGTCGTGATGCCGACGAGGTCGGCGTAGCGGCCTGCGGCCACGATCGCCATCGCGTCGTCGTGGCCCGGGTCGCAGTCGAGCAGGAGTCGGGGGCGGGTCGATGCCGTGTCGGACATGGTGCTGAGCATGTCACCGGTGCGACGATCCCAGCCACCGGGACCACGACCGCATCGTCGCTGACTGCCGCTGGCTGTCGGTGGCTTCAGCCGGCTCGGAGGGTGCCGTCGTCACCGAGGGTGACCGACGTACCCACCCACTCGCCGTCGCACATCGCGGCGGCGAGCGCGGGATCGCTCGACATTCCCCAAGCTCGGCGGCCGTCGCCGAGCAGACACGAGGCGATCGCCTGCTCGGGCGCCGACTCGCGCGAGAACATGACGGTGTATGCCTCGATGGTGGCGGCCCCTGCAGCGTCGGCCGGGAGCGCGAGCTCGCGACGGGTGAGCGCGTCGATGCGCGACTGCGGCTTGTCGTGACGGAAGTTCGGCGTCGGCATCGTCGAGTAGACCCCGAACGCATGCTTGGTCGCGTACCCGCCGTTGGCCCAGACGAGCCCGAACTCACCGGGCCGCTCGCGCAGATCGGTGACGACCGACGCGATCGCATGCATCACGTAGTTGTTCCACGGGCCGCCGGCGAAGGTGAGTCCGCCGGTTCGTGACCACTGGCGGCGCAGGTCGATGCCGAGCGACTGGGCGCCGAGCTGCACCGCTGCCGGGAAGCACGAGTACAGGTCGATGATCGCGACGTCGTCGATGTCGATGCCGGCGAGTTCGAGCGCGAGGCGACCGCCGATCTCGACGGCCGGTGTGCGGGTGAACGTGTCGCGGTGCGACACGTAGTTGTGTTCGTGACAATCGGTGCCGGCGTGCGGGAACACCCACCGGTCCTCCGGCACGCCCATCCGACGTGCTGACTCGACCGAGCACATGATCACGGCGGCCGCCATGTCGACGTCGTTGTTCGAGTTCATGAGTTTCGGGTACGGCAGTCCGATCATGCGGTTGTTCTCGCCGACCGTCGTGATCTCGGCCGCCGTCTTGGCCTCCTGGATCCATGCGTACGGGTTCCGGGCGGCGACCTCGCTGAGGCCGGACCACAGTTGCCCGAGGTGGTCGCGGTGTTCATCGACGGTCCGGCCCGCCGCGGCGCGGATCGCAGTCTCGAACATCGGGTAGATCTGGACCGGCAGGTAGATGCCGCGGGAGGTCTCCGCCTCCAGGTTCATCTCGAGCTCCTCGCCGACGATCGTCGGCTCGTCACCCGGCTCCGACTTCGGCCAGTCGAGTTCGACACCGGCCTTGCGGGCGCGCGACCGGGTGCGGGTGGCTTCACCGCCGGCAAGGATGGCGATGTCGATCTCGCCGGCCTGGATGTCGATCGCGGTGGCGTTCACGAGCGACTGGGGGCTGTTGCCGCCCATCGTCGAGTAGTCGAGACGGTGCGGGTCGATGCCGAGGCGACCGGCCAGGAAGCGCGGTGTGTTGCCGTAGCGCCACGACAGCTGGCTGACGACGCGCAGCGCATCTGCCGCCGGCGGCCCGTCGAGCCCGGCGTCGGTCGAGGCTGCCAGCACGGCCCGCTCCATCAGCGCCACCGGCTCGAGCGCATCGCCGAGCGACTCGGCTCGGTGGACGTACTGACCGACCCCGATGATCACCGGGGTGCGTGAGTCGGGCGGGCGGGGAACGGGTCGAGCAGCCACGGGCCCGCACGATAGACAGCGGCCCTCCGATCGTTTGTGTCGCAGTTCTGGGGCGCCCCCTCACCGCGTGTGCAACGCAAACGGGAACACCGTCGGGATCCGCAGAGCCCGCCGGGGCGGCGAGCACCTACACTCGGCTCACATGAACGACGCCGCAGGCGCCTTCCCCCGCCGCATCGCGATCGGCTCGGACCACGCCGGCTACGACCTCAAGCAGCACCTCGTGACCATGCTGCTCGGACAGGGGCACGACGTCGACGATCAGGGCACGCACTCGACCGAATCGGTCGACTATCCCGAGATCTGCGCGGGGGTCGGGCGCACCGTGCGCGACGGTCGTGCCGACGTCGGCATCGTGCTCGGCGGCAGCGGGCAGGGAGAGCAGCTCGCCGCCAACAAGGTGCGCGGCGTGCGTGCCGCGCTCTGCAACTGCCTCTACACCGCTCGGATGGCGCGGGCCCACAACGACGCCAACGTGCTGTCGATCGGTGCTCGCGTCGTCGGCGAAGGCCTCGCCGACGAGATCGTCGGCACGTTCCTGGCCACCGAGTTCGAGGGTGGCCGCCATGCCCGCCGCGTCGACCAGCTGACCGCCCTCGAAGCCGACTTCTGACCACCCCGATCACCCCGCCCATCATCCTGTAGTACGAAGGACCCACGATGCCGTTCCCATCCGACACCGACCCCGACACCGAGGTCATCGGCCTCATCGAGCGTGAGGTCGAACGCCAGACCACCGGGATCCAGCTGATCGCCAGCGAGAACTTCACCTCGCCTGCGGTGATGGCCGCGGTCGGCTCCGTGCTGACCAACAAGTACTCCGAGGGGTATCCCGGCAAGCGGTACTACGGCGGCAATGTGATCGTCGACGACATCGAACAGCTCGCCATCGATCGGGTCAGGGAGCTGTTCGGCGCCGACCACGCCAATGTGCAACCCCATTCGGGCGCCAACGCCAACATGTGCGTGTACCAGGCGCTGCTGAACCCGGGCGACACCGTGCTCGGCCTGAGCCTCGACCACGGCGGTCACCTCACCCACGGTTCGCCCGTCAACGCCAGCGGCCTGCTCTACAACTTCGTGTCCTACGGCACCGGTGCCGAAGACCGCATCGACATGGACGACGTGCGGGCCCTGGCGCTCGAGCACCGCCCGAAGATGATCGTCGCCGGAACGACCGCCTACCCGCGCCGTCTCGACCCCGAGCCGTTCAGGAAGATCGCCGACGAGGTCGGCGCGCTGCTGCTGTTCGACATCGCCCACCTCGCCGGTCTCGTGGCCGGTGGCGCTCACCCCAACCCGGTCCCGTACGCCGACGTGGTCACCTTCACGACCCACAAGACCCTGCGCGGACCGCGTGGCGGATGCATCCTGTGCAAGGAGGAGCACGCCAAGGCGATCGACAAGGCCGTGTTCCCCGGTTGGCAGGGTGGCCCGCTCGAGCACGTGATCGCCGGCAAGGCCATTGCCTTCCGCGAAGCGCTGGACCCGTCGTTCACCGACTACGCCCATCAGGTCGTGACGAACGCGTCGGCACTCGCGGAGGCGCTCGTCCAGGAGGGGTTCCGGCTCGTCTCGGGCGGTACCGACAACCACCTGATGGTCGTCGACCTGACGCCGTTCGATGCCGATCTCACCGGCAAGGAGGCGCAGGCCAAGCTCGACGAGGCCGGTATCACCCTCAACAAGAACACGATCCCCGACGACCCCCGGAGCCCGTTCGTCACCAGCGGTGTGCGCATCGGTACCCCGTCGGTCACGACGCAGGGGATGACCGAGGCCGAGATGCCGTTGATCGCCGGGTTGATCGCTCGCGCGCTGCGTCACCGCGACGATCCGGCCGAGTTGCAGGTCGTCCGCAAGGACGTCGCCGAGCTCTGCGCGCGGTTCCCGGCGTACCCCGCGTCGTAGGCTGACGGACCGTGCCCGACTTCGGTTCCTTTCTCCTGATCGGAGCCGTTGCCGCCGGCGTCACCTTCGCTGTCACGCCGCTGGTCGGGATGCTTGCGCGACGGCAGGGTTGGGTGTACCTGCCGAACGATCGCACGGTGCACCAGACGCCGCTGCCCGACGTGGGTGGCCTCGCGATGTTCGTCGGCTTCCTGGCGGCGATGCTCACCGCCTGGTTCGTCGACGCGTTCGACACGTTGTTCGACTCGAACTCCGAACCGTTGGGAGTGCTGCTCGCGGCCACGATCGTCTTCGCGGTCGGCTTCATCGACGACATCCGTGAGGTCTCCGCGCCGGCGAAGGTGGCCGGGACCGTGCTCGCCGGCATCGTGCTCGTGCAGTTCGGCGTGGTGATGTACTCGTTCCGCCTGCCGTTCTACGACGGGCCGATCGTGCTGTCGGGCGACCTGCAACCGTTGGTGACCGTGCTGTGGCTGCTCGTGATGACCCAGGCGATCAATCTGATCGACGGCCTCGACGGCCTCGCCGCCGGCATCGTGGCCATCGCTGCATTCGCGTTCTTCCTCTACAGCCAGGAACTCACCACCTCGGACCTGCTCGACGTCACCAACGTCGGGCCGTTGCTGGCGATCATCGCGGTCGGCGTGTGCGTGGGGTTCCTCCCGCACAACTTCAACCCGGCGCGGATCATGATGGGCGACGGCGGTGCGCTCTTCCTCGGACTGCTGCTCGCGGTCGCGACCAGCGTCGTCGGTGGGCGTGCCGACACGTTCAACCAGGAATTCATCGGGCAGACGTACTTCTTCCTGGCGCCACTCGCCATCCCCGTGCTCATCCTCGGCGTCCCGATCTTCGACATGGGGTTCGCGATCGTTCGGCGGGTGTCGAGCCGCAAGTCGTTCGCGGCCGCCGACAAGGGCCACCTGCACCATCGGCTGATGGACCTCGGTCACGGTCACCGACGCAGCGTCGTGATCCTGTGGGGCTGGACCGCGCTGTTGTCGGCGTTCGTGCTCTACCCGACGCTGACCGGGCGCAACCCGGCGTACCTCCCGTTCGGCATCGTCGCTGCGGCGATCGTGCTGTACACGGTCCTGCATCCGAGCGTGCGCGCCCGCCGGCGCGAGAACTCCGAGGAGAGCACGGAGGTCGGCCCGCTGGACGGTGACGACGCGGAGCCGGGTGGGACGGACCCCGGGGAATCCGACTCGTCGGAGTTGCCGTCGACGGTGGGGGACCACTAGGTTGTGCCCGCGTTCACAAGCGTTGTACCGCACAGCATGTGAATCCACCCTGGATCAATGAAGCTCCTCCTCAAGCAGACTCGCGTCAACAACGAAGACGCCCTCGGTGTGGCCATCGAGTTCGCGATGATCCTCGGCGTCTTCTTCGCCGCCGGATGGGCACTCGACGCCGCGCTGGGTACGGTCCCGCTCTTCATGATCGTCTTCACCGTGATCGCGGCGATCGGGCTCTTCGCCAAGTCGAAGTACCGCTACGACGCCAAGATGGAGGCCCTCGAAGCCGAGCGACTCGAGCGTCGAGCCGCCGCGTCGCCCGCCGAGTCGCCGGAGATCCGATGACGGCGACCTCCGGCAACACCCCCGCACGACGCGACACCGGGCCCGCCACCGAGGTGGCGGTGTCGACCGACATGATCAAGCGTGGCCTGATCGCCGCCCCGGCGATGATGGCGGCGTGTGCCGTCGTGTGGAGTCTCGACGGTGCGCTGTCGTCGGCCTACGGGATGTTGATCGTCCTCGCGAACTTCGCGCTCGCCGCCCGGCTGATCGCATACACGGCGCCGATCTCGCTCGGGCTGATGATGGGAGCGATCCTCTTCGGCTATCTCCTGCGCCTCGGGCTGATCTTCGGTGCGGTGTGGATCGTCCGCGATGCGTCGTGGATTTCTTTTCCTGCACTCGGAACGACCATCATCGTCACGCACCTCGGATTGCTGGTGTGGGAGTTGAAGTACGTGGCCATCTCGCTCGCGTACCCAGGCCTCAAGCCGACCGACTCCTCCACCGCAGCCGACGCACCGATCTCGAAGCCAGCCCTGTCACTGAAGCCCAACCCGTCCGTCAACCCTTCTTCCGCCACTACTTCGCCCGCCTCGGCCACGACGCCCACGACCGACTGAAACGGATCCTTACGTGTTCGCACTCGAGTTCCCGCCGATCAACGCCATCCTGCGCTGGCAGGACATCTTTCCGACCTTCAACAAGATCGCGCTCATCGCGGTCGTGTCGGCCCTGATCGTCATCGTCTTCTATGCGCTCGCCAATCGCGCCAACCCGATGTTGGCGCCCACCGGTGTCCGCAACATCGCCGAGTCCTCCGTCGAGTTCATCGAGGACGGGATCATCATGCAGACGATGGGCGCCAGCGGGCTGAAGTGGACCCCGTACCTGCTGAGCCTCTTCGTCTTCATCTTCCTCGTCAACATCCCGGGCGTGATCCCCGTCATCCAGATGCCGGCCACGGCCCGCATCGCCATCCCGCTGGCGCTCTCGCTGTTCGTCTGGGTCACCTACATCGGCGTCGGCATCAAGCACCAGGGTGCGGGCTACTTCGGCCACCTGCTGTGGCCCCCGGGAGTGCCCACGCTGCTCAAGCCGCTCGTCGGCCTGATCGAGTTCGTGTCGACCATCCTCGTCACGCCGTTCTCGCTCACCGTGCGTCTGTTCGCCAACATGCTCGCCGGTCACATCCTGCTCGTCACGTTCGGCCTCCTCACCGAGGCGCTGCTGTTCGCCAAGACCAATCAGCCGTTCCTCGGACTCATGAGCGTCCTGCCGTTCATCATGTTGGTGTTCCTGACGGCGTTCGAGGTGCTCGTCGCCGTGTTGCAGGCCTACATCTTCACGATTCTCGCTGCCGTGTACATCAACAACTCGATGGCGTCCCACGACGAGCACTGAGCCTCGTCGAGCACCCGTTCAACCCGATCTTCCTCAGACATCACCACAGGAGAAGCACAACCCATGGAAGCATTCAGCATTCTCGTCGAGCAGGCGAACAACTTCACTGCTGACGAGCAGAAGAGCATCGAGGCGGCGTCGACCGCCGGTTTCGCCTACGGCCTCGCCGCCATCGGACCGGCCATCGGCATCGGTTACCTCGTCGGCAAGTCGGTCGAGGCCATGGCCCGTCAGCCCGAGGCTGCCGGCATGGTGCGTACCACGATGTTCCTCGGCATCGCCTTCACCGAGGCGCTCGCCCTGATCGGCTTCGTGGTCTTCATTCTGCTCAAGTTCGCCTGAGCCCGAGACCCGTACCGATCCCATCCACCAATCGTAAGGAGCTGACGTGCTGACAGCCGTCGTCACCGGTTCCGGGGCCACGCTCGAGGTGTCATTCCTCGGCGACAGCCTCGTCGGTCAGGCGCTCGTGACCGCCGAAGAGGAAAAGGAAGTCCCCGAGAACGACCTCAACCCGATCGCGCCCGAGCTCAAGGAGTTCGCGTGGGGATTCGGCTCGTTCATCGTCATGTTCCTCGTGCTGCGGTACGCGCTGTACCCGAAGCTGAAGAAGGGGATGGACGCCCGCGCCGCCAAGATCAAGCAGGAGCGCGACGCTGCCGAAGCGCTCACGGCGTCGGCACGCGCCGACGTCGCCCAGTACGACGCGGAGGTGGCCACGCTTCGCCAGGAGGCGCATCAGCGCGTCGAGGCGGCACGGGCCACGCTCGAAGCCGAGCGCACGGAGCGGTTGGCGGCCGCCAATGCGGAGATCGCACAGCGACGTGCAGCTGCACTCGCCGACGTCGACGCAGCGCGTGCTGCGGCGCAGGGTGATGTCGAGACCGCGGTCGTCGACGTCGTCGGACGTGCAGCGCAGCTCGCAACGGGCCGCTCCGTCGACCCGTCGGTGGTGTCGTCCACCGTTCGCGGCGTGATGGGCGCCGACCAGGGGGTGGCGCGATGAACCGGCTGAACCTGCTCGTCGGCCAGCTCGTCCAGGTCGAGTGGGACACCGACGACCAGGGTGTCGTGTCCGCCAACCCGATCCTGCCGCCGATCAAGGAGATCGCGATCGGCGGTGTCGCATCGATCATCGTGTTCGTAGCGCTCTGGAAGTACGCATTGCCGCCGATCCGCAGCTCGCTGCAAGCCCGCACGGCGCGGATCCAGGCCGACCTCGACGGGGCCGACGAGGCCTCGGTCGACGCCGACCAGTCCGCTTCTCAGATCCGCACCGCACTCGGCGACATCGACAGCGAGCGCCAACGGCTGTTCTCCGAGGCGGAGGCGCAAGCCGAGTCGATTCTCGACGACGGCCGACGCCGCCTCGACGAGGAGATCGCCGAGCTCCACACCCGCGCCGATGCCGACATCGCCTCGGCGGCCGGCCGAAGCGGTGACGAGCTGCGCAACGAGATCGGCCGCACCGCGTCGGCCAGCATCGACCTGGTGGTGGCCGATGTCCTCGACGACGCTGCACAGCAGGACCTGATCGAGAGCTTCATCCAGCGTGTCGGAGCATCGACGACGGGAGCGACATCATGAGCGACGCACAGATCGAAGGCTACGCACGGGCGTTGTTCGAGATCGCACGAGCCGACGGCACCCTCGACGAGGTCGAGGACGAGTTGTTCCGCTTCGCCCGGTCGTACGAATCGAGCGACGCACTGCGCAATGCGATCACCGACGAACACGTACCCGTGGAGAAGCGCCAGGCGATCGTCGAGGACCTCCTCGACGGCAAGGCGACGTCCACGACCGTCCAGCTCGTCTCGATGGTGGTCGGCTCCGGCCGTGGTCGTGACCTTCCCGCGATCGTCGACTCGCTCGTTCAGCGGGCGTCGTCGGCCAAGCAGCTCGACATCGCCGAAGTCCGCACTGCCGTCGCGCTCAGCGACGACCAGCAGGCACGCCTCAAGGCGGCGTTGGAGAACGCAACCGGCAAGCGCCTCAACCTCAAGACCGTCGTCGACCCCTCCGTCGTCGGCGGCGTCGTCGCCGTCGTCGGTGACACCGTGATCGACGACACCGTCCGCACCCGCATCGAGCAGCTGAAGAGCCGGCTCTGAGCCGCCTCAGGATCGAAAGAGAGACCCCACATGGCTGAGCTGACCATTTCTGCCGCCGACATCGCCTCGGCGCTGAAGACCAACCTCGAAGGCTTCGAGCCCTCCGTCGAGGCCCGCACCGTCGGCCGGGTCGCCGAAGTCGGCGACGGCATCGCCCGGGTGAGCGGACTGCCCGACGCCGCGGTGAACGAGCTGCTCGAGTTCGAGGACGGCTCCGTCGGCCTCGCCCTCAACCTCGACGAGACCTCGATCGGCGCGGTCGTCCTCGGCAACGTCGACAAGATCGAAGAGGGCCAGACCGTCAAGGCCACCGGCAGGATCCTGTCGATGCCCGTCGGCGACGGCGTGCTCGGCCGGGTCGTCAACGCACTCGGTCAGCCGATCGACGGCGGTGGCGACCTCGTCGGCGTCGAGCAGCGGCGCATGGAGATCCAGGCGCCCGGCATCATGGGCCGCAAGCCGGTGCACGAGCCGCTCCAGACGGGCATCAAGGCGATCGACGCCATGACGCCCATCGGTCGGGGCCAGCGCGAGCTGATCATCGGCGACCGCAAGACCGGCAAGACCACGGTGGCGATCGACACGATCCTCAACCAGCAGGGTCTCGGCGTGAAGTGCATCTACGTGGCGATCGGCCAGAAGAGCTCCACGGTCGCGCAGACCGTCGACACGCTGCGCCAGGCCGGCGCGATGGACTACACCGTCGTGGTGGTGGCCTCGGCGTCCGACCCGGCACCGTTCAAGTACCTCGCCCCGTACGGCGGCTGCGCGATGGGGCAGCACTGGATGGACAACGGCGAGCACGCCCTCGTGGTGTACGACGACCTCTCCAAGCAGGCCGACGCGTACCGCCAGCTGTCGTTGCTGCTGCGCCGTCCCCCGGGCCGCGAGGCGTACCCCGGTGACGTCTTCTACCTCCACAGCCGCCTCCTCGAGCGGGCCGCCAAGCTGTCCGACGAGATGGGCGCCGGGTCGCTGACCGCACTGCCGATCATCGAGACCAAGGCCGGCGACGTCTCGGCGTTCATCCCGACCAACGTGATCTCGATCACCGACGGCCAGGTGTTCCTCCAGGACAACCTGTTCAAGTCCGGTGTCCGCCCAGCGATCGACGTCGGCATCTCGGTGTCACGGGTCGGCAGTGCTGCACAGATCAAGTCGATGAAGTCGGTGGCCGGCACGCTGAAGCTCGACCTCGCGCAGTTCCGCGAGCTCGAGGCGTTCGCCACGTTCGGCTCGGAACTCGACGCGATCTCCAAGGCGCAGCTCGAACGTGGCTACCGGCTCGTCGAACTGCTCAAGCAGCCGCTCAACAGCCCGATGCCGGTCGAGGAACAGGTGCTCGTGATCTACGCCGGCACGAAGGGCTTCATCGACGACGTCCCGGTCGCCGATGTCAAGCGCTTCGAGTCCGAACTGATCGAGTACGTGCGCGGCACCCATGGCGGTCTGCTCTCGGAAATGAAGATCGGCGGCGTGCCCGAGGGTCTCGACGATGCGATCGCGTCGTTCAAGGAGACCTTCACGATCAGCACCGACGACTACGCCGTCGACCCGACCAAGCTCGACGTCGACGAAGTCGGGGCCGCCAAGTCCAACAAGACCCTCGCAACGGAGTGATCTAGATGGCAGGAGGGCAGGAGCGCATACTCAAGGAGCGGATTCGCGCGACCAACGCGACGAAGAAGATCACGCGCGCCATGGAGCTGATCGCGGGTTCGCGCATCGTGAAGGCTCAGGCCCGCGTGGCGGCCGCCGTGCCCTACTCGGAACTGATCACCGAGGTGGTCAAGGACCTCGCGGCAGGCGGCGCATCGGCCGACTCACCTCTGCTGGCGGGCCGCGACGAGGTCAAGCACACCTGCTACGTCGTGATCACCGCTGATCGCGGCCTGTGTGGCGGCTACAACTCCGGCGTGCAGCGCGCTGCCGAGGGTGAGGTCAAAGCCGACATCCTCGAGGGCGAGGACTACACGATCATCCCGGTCGGCCGGAAGGCCGAGGGGTACTTCCGCTTCCGGGGTTACACGCTGGGCAAGGCGTTCAACGGGTTCTCCGACCAGCCGAGCTACGAGGACGCCCGAGCGATCGGCGAACACGTCGTCGAGCTGTTCGTGAGTGGTCAGGTCGACCGCGTCGAACTCGTCTACACCCGGTTCATCTCCGCCGGCAGCCAGGAAGTGGTGCTCCGGCCGCTCGTGCCCCTGACGACCGAGACGGTCGAGGGTGGCGACGGCAAGTCCAACGCCGGCAGCGACTACGACTTCGAGCCCGACCCGGAGACGATCCTCGACACGCTGCTCCCGCGGTACGTCGAAGCCCGTGTGTACGCAGCCCTGCTCAACGCCGCAGCGTCCGAGCACGCATTCCGTCAGCGGGCGATGAAGTCCGCCACCGACAATGCCGAGGAGCTGATCAAGTCGTTGAGCCGGGTGATGAACCGGGCCCGTCAGGACTCGATCACGACCGAGATCATGGAGATCGTCGGCGGCGCCGAAGCCCTCGACTCCGACAGCAAAGCGACGTCGTACGACGTCGAGAGTTTCGACCGCGCCTTCGGCGCCACCATCTGAGTACCGGCCACAGGAGACCACCTTCATGACCATGACCGAAGCCACCCCGACCGCCACCAAGGACGGACGAGTCGTCGCGATCGCCGGCCCGGTGATCGACGTCGAGTTTCCCCGCGGTGCCCTGCCCGAGCTGAACAGCGCGGTCGAGTTCGATGTCGAACTCGAGGGCGAGACGATCACGGTCCTCGCCGAGGTCGCCCAGCAGCTCGGCCACAGCCGCGTCCGCGCCGTCTGCATGAAGCCGACCGACGGCCTCGTCCGCGGTACCCCGGTGCGTTCGCTCGGCCACGGCATCCAGGTGCCGGTGGGCGACAAGGTGCTCGGCCACGTGTGGAACGTGTGGGGCGAAGCGCTCGACGAGGCCCCCGAGGGGTTCGACGAGATGGAGCGGTGGGACATCCACCGTGACGCCCCCGACTTCGACGCCCTCGAGCCGTCGGCGCGCATGTTCGAAACCGGCATCAAGGTCATCGACCTGCTCACCCCGTATGTCGCCGGCGGCAAGATCGGCCTGTTCGGCGGTGCCGGCGTCGGCAAGACCGTGCTGATCACCGAGATGATCAACCGTGTTGCGTCGCAGCACGGTGGTGTGTCGGTGTTCGCCGGTGTCGGCGAGCGCACCCGTGAGGGCACCGACCTCCGCCTGGAGATGATGGAGTCGGGCGTGTTCGAGAAGGCCGCCCTCGTGTTCGGCCAGATGGACGAGCCGCCGGGCGTGCGCCTTCGCGTCGCCCTGTCGGCGTTGACGATGGCCGAGTACTTCCGTGACGTCCAGAACCAGGACGTGCTGCTGTTCATCGACAACATCTTCCGTTTCGTGCAGGCCGGCTCAGAGGTGTCGACGCTGCTCGGCCGCATGCCCGCCGCAGTGGGTTACCAGCCGACGCTGGCCGACGAGATGGGCCAGCTCCAGGAGCGGATCACCTCCACCCGGGGTCGTTCGATCACGTCCCTGCAGGCCGTGTACGTGCCCGCCGACGACTACACCGACCCGGCACCGTTCACCACCTTCACGCACCTCGACGCCACCACCGAGCTGTCCCGTCAGGTCGCGGCGCTCGGCATCTACCCGGCCGTCGACCCGCTGGCGTCGACCTCGACGATCCTGTCGCCCGAGGTCGTCGGCGATCACCACTACAACGTGGCGCGCCGCGTGCAGGAGACCCTGCAGCGTTACAAGGAGCTCCAGGACATCATCGCCATCCTCGGCCTCGACGAGCTGTCCGAGGAGGACCGCCTGATCGTCAACCGGGCACGCAAGGTCGAGCGCTTCCTGTCGCAGCCGTTCTTCGTCGCCAAGGTGTTCACCGGCCTCGACGGCGAGTTCGTCCCGGTCGCGGAGACGGTCGAGTCGTTCGAGTCGATCATCGACGGCGAACTCGACGAGGTGCCGGAGCAGGCGTTCCTCAACGTCGGCAGCGTCGAGCAGGTTCTCGCCAAGGCCAAGAAGCTCCAGGAGTCCTGACGATGGCTGAAGCGTTGCGTGTCGAGGTCGTCTCGCCCGAGCGGGTGCTGTACTCCGGGGACGCCACGATGGTCATCACGCGCACGCTCGAAGGTGGCGAGGTCGCCTTCCAGTCGGGACACCAGGCGTTCCTGGGTGCGCTGATCGAGAACCACACCCGGGTGTTCCAGACCGACGGCACCATCCAGGACATCGCCGTCCACCGCGGCTTCGTCGAAGTCCACGGCAACCCCACCATCGTCTCGATCCTGTCGGACACGGCGGAACTGGCAGCCGACATCGACGTCGATCGGGCCAAGGAAGCGCTCGAACGTCATCAGCTGATCCTGAAGCAGGAGAACGACGAAGACGTGCTGTCTGCGGCGATCTCGGGCAAGGCGCGGGCACAGGCCCGGCTCGCAGCCGCGAACGTCTCGTTCACCTCCTGATCCGACATCCTCCGACCGCACTCGGCGGTAGCGTCGGCGCCATGTCGAAGTACCCGTTCACGTCGGCCCTGGTCACCGGAGCATCCTCGGGCATCGGCGCCGAGATGGCCCGGCTGCTCGGTGACGCAGGTGTCCCGACCGTGCTCGTCGCTCGTCGTGGCGAACGCCTCCGGGAGATCGCTGCCCGATACGAGGGCTTCGAGGTGCTCGAGGCCGATCTCGCCACCACCGAGGGTCAGTCGGCGACCGCCGAGCGGATCTCGTCGACGGACCATCCGGTCGACCTGGTGGTCAACAACGCCGGCTTCGGAACGAGCGGCGTCTTCCACGAGCTCGATGTCGATCGGCTGTGCGGCGAGATCGACGTCAACATCCAGGCGCTGACCGTGCTCAGCCACGCTGCGTTGGTCGCCATGGTGCCGCGCGGCCGGGGCTTCCTGCTCAACGTGTCGAGCGTGGCCAGCTTCCAGGCCTCACCCGGACTCGGCGTGTACGCCGCCACCAAGGCCTACGTGACGAGTCTCAGCGAAGCGCTCCACGCAGAGGTGAACGGATCCGGGGTGCACGTGACTGCGCTCTGCCCTGGGCTGACGAAGACCGAGTTCCAGGATCACAGCAACACGACCGGCCTCGCCGCGAGGATTCCCGACCTCGCATGGACATCGGTCGAGCAGGTCGCATCGACCGGCTTGAACGACGTGGCATCCAACAAGACGATCTCGGTGCCGGGGCTGCTCTACAAGTCCGCCGTCACCGTCAGCGACGTCATGCCGCGCTCGGTGACCCGCATGGTCAGCGGCCTGATCACCCGCTGACCGTCACATCCGGGTCTGACCCCAGGTGTCACGGGGTCAGTAGTCGATCGCCGCGAACTCGCGGAGCTTCGCCACCCGGTGCTGCGCATCGATCATTCGCACGGTGCCGCTCCGCGAGCGCATCACGAGGCTCTGGGTGCGGGCGCCCTGCTTGTCGAATCGGACGCCGCGAAGCAGTGCGCCGTCGGTGAGCCCGGTGGCGGCGAAGAAGCAGTTGTCGCTGGTGATCAGGTCGTCCTGGGTGTGGACCCGGTCGAGGTCGAAGCCGGCCTCGATCATCGCGGTGCGCTCCTCGTCGCTCTGCGGGCAGAAGCGGGCCTGGATCTCACCTCCCATCGCCTTCATCGCGGCCGCCGACACCACACCCTCGGGTGTGCCGCCGATCCCGAACAGGGCATCGGCGCCGGCATCGGGCCAGCACGTGGCGACCGAGCCGTACACGTCGCCGTCGGTGATCAGGCGGATACGGCACCCGCTGGCACGGATCTCCCCGATCAGGTCGGCGTGGCGTGGCCGATCGAGGATCACGACCGTGAGGTCACGCACTTCTTCGCCCTTGGCCTTTGCGATCCAACGGAGATTCTGGGTGGCGGTGGCGGTGATGTCGATCGAGCCGACCGCGTCGGGACCGACGGCGATCTTCTGCATGTAGAACGACGGGCCGGGATCGAGCATCGAGCCACGGTCGGAGACAGCGATCACCGAGAGCGCATTGGTCTTGCCCTGTGCGGTGAGCGTGGTGCCGTCGATCGGGTCGACCGCGACGTCGACCTCCGGTGCGCTGCCGTCGCCGACGCGCTCGCCGTTGTAGAGCATCGGGGCGTCGTCCTTCTCGCCTTCACCGATGACGACGATGCCGTCCATCGCAACGGTCGACAGCGACAGGCGCATCGCTTCGACCGCGGCGTGGTCGGCGCGGTTCTTGTCGCCTCGTCCCACCCATCGGGCTGCCGCGAGGCACGCAGATTCGGTGGCTCGGACGAGGTCCATCGCCAGGTTGCGATCGGGCTGCTGACGTGTCGTCGGAGGCATGCTCCCAACGTAGCCGGGAGCCGGTGGATCCCGGAAAGGACCGGGACCCACCGGCGGCTCACGGCTGTCGTTGGCGCGACCGGAACCGGTGCCGGCCGCGTGCTGCGCGGAAGTGATGCGCATGCTCGGCGTAGCGCCGCAACCGTGCGTGACGGTCACGGATCTCGGCGAGCTGATGGTCGGGATGCAGTGCGGGGTGCATGGTGGTGCCTTTCTGTCTTGGGGTTGGGGACCGGTGTGGGGAACGCGGACGCGCGCGGGTCGCACGTCGGGAGCGGAGCGGTCGCGGTGCTCGGCGTCAGCGGCGCGCGCAGCGATCGACGAGCCCGGCGGCGACGACCATGCGGTCCGTACGCGTCCGAGAGGTGCCGGACGCGGCGCTCGGCGTCGGCTTCGCTGGATTGATCATCGCTCACCTCCTGGTGGGTCTCGTCGTTCGTGGGTCGGGAAGTGTGTCGCATCGAGTCGCGCCCGGGCAAGGAGGTTTCGCGACGGGTGCAGATCGATGTCGGTCTTCCGCGTCGTACAGTCGAGGTCGTGTGCGCCGCCGGACCGCTCCCGCTCGAGCTGGTGGTCTCCGGACGGGAGATCACCGAGCCGAGGCTCTCGCCCGACGGCTCCAGCGTGGCGTTCGTCCACCGGCGGGCGAGTGTGGCCGCGATCTCGGTGGTCGGCATCGATCCGCCGTCGCCCGAGCGGCTGCTCACGTTCGGCCCTGACCCATCGCCCGGTCGGGGCATGGGTGGGGGATGCTTCTGCTGGCTGCCGATGTCCGACGGTGTCATCCACGCTGCACGCGACGGTGAGCTGTGGATGGTCCACGGTGCGCGACTCGAGCGCCTGACGGCTCAGGAGCGGACGTGTCGAGCGCCGGCCATCGTCGGGTCGCTCGTCGCCTACGTCGTCGAGGAGGCCGAGGTGTGGGTGACCGATCTCCGCACCGGCGTCGCACGACGTGTCGACGACGGCCGTCACGAGTTCTGCTTCGACCCGTCGATCTCGCCCGATGGCACGGTGATGTCGTGGCTCGGGTGGTCGCGGCCCGACATGCCGTGGGACGCCGCTGAACGTGTCGACGCCCGACTCGACCCGCTGCCCACGGTGATCTCCACCTGGAGGCCCGTCGCCGGCGCCGTGCAGCAGCCTCGGTTCACCCCCGACGGCACGCCGACGTGTGTCCACGACGGGTCGGGTTGGAGCAACCTCCACATCGGGGAACATGCCGTGCTCGCCGAGCAGGCCGAACACGGCGGTCCGACGTGGGGGATGGGCCAGCGATCCGTCGCCGTCGGAGACGACGGCACGGCGATCATCGCCCGCAACCTGCACGGACTGGGATCCCTGGCTGCCGTCGATCCGAACGGCAACCAGCACGCCGTCACCGGATTCGACGGTGTGCACGGTCAGCTGACGATGGTGGGCCCGAGGGTGAGCGCGCTGCGGGCGGGACCGGCGACGCCGCCCGAGGTGGTGGTGATCGATCAGCCGGGTACCGGGCTCGGCTCGGTGCGAGTCGTCGCCACGAGTGGGGTCGCCGCGTGGAGCCACGTGCGGCTCCCTGCGCCCGAGCGGGTCGCCGTGCACCACGACGGAACCGTCCTGCACGCCCGTCGCCACCCGGCCACCCGCGGATCCGGCCGCCTCCTGTGCTGGGTGCACGGCGGACCGACCGACCAGTGGCAGAACGACTTCCGGCCCCGGATCGCGTACTGGACGACCCGGGGTTGGGACGTGCTCGTGGTCGACCCCCGCGGCACGACGGGTCATGGCCGTTCCTACCAGCGGGCCCTCAACGGAGCCTGGGGCCGCCTCGACGTCGACGACACGGCGGTGCTGATCGCCCACGCACACGACCGGGGATGGTCGACGCCGGCGACAACGGTGATGATCGGTGGTTCGTCGGGCGGGCTGACCGTGCTCGGCGTGCTCGCCGACCATCGCGATCTCGTCGGGGGAGGGATCGCGTCGTACCCCGTGAGCGACCTCGTCGCGCTCGCCGATGCAACGCACCGGTTCGAGGCCCACTACACCGAGACGCTCGTCGGTCCGAGCGCGTCGCCCGGTACCGGCGAGCTGATGCGGGCGCTCTCGCCGATCCACCGTGCCGAACGGATCACCGGTCCGCTGCTGGTGTTCCACGGCACCGATGACCCGGTCGTGCCGATCGCGCAGAGTGAGCAACTCGTGCGGCGGATCTCCGACGCCGGCGGACACGTCGAACTCGTGGCCTACGACGGTGAGGGGCACGGGTTCCGTGATCCGGAGAACCAACGCGACGAATACCAGCGCATCGAGGCGTTCCTGGCCCGAATTCCCGCACGCTTCTGACGAGCACACCTTCGACGTGCGCAGCGTTGCCGGTAGCGTTTGACCGTGGCTTTCGTGAACAAGCAGTCCGGTGACCAGGCCGAGAGCGGTCGGGCGGCCTCCGGCCAGCCGATCGACTTCGACCCCAACGACCCCGACGTCGTCAAGGTCCACTACGACGTGACCGTGTGGACGTTCGATCAACGCGCCGAGCTGTCAGAGGCGCTCGCGGACGCCGAGTTCCCCCACTACTGGGACGGTGACGAGTTGGTGGTTCCCGAAGCCGTCGAGGGTGACGTCGATGCGCTGTTCGAGCGGCTCGAGCAGCTCTTCGGACCGTTCCCGATCGTGCTCCAGGACCAGGACGAATCCACCGAGTTCGGCCTCGACGAATGGTCCGACGCCGATCGCACCGTGCTCTCCGAAGCTCTGGTCGACGCGGAGATCCCGCACCGGTGGGACGGCACCACGGTGATCGTGGCCGCCGACGCCGAGCATGCGGTCGATGATCTGCTCGACGCGATCGAAGCGGGCGAGCTGCTCGGCACGGGCGGGGACGACACGACCGCACCGCCCGACGGCGCGCTGAGCACGATGTTCCTCGCGGCCGACACCCTCGCCAAGGACCCGCTCGACGTCGGGGCCCGCACACGTCTGATCGACCTGTTGCCCCAGCTCGACCGGAAGTCGCCCCCCTACGGGCTCGCCCACCGCACCTGGGCGTCGGGCGTGGATGGCGTTGCCGCGCTCGTCGCCCTCGTCAACGACCAGGCGCATCAGGCCACCGGCGACACCGACCACGAGTCCGAGGTCATCGGCGCGGCCCAGGACCTGCGTTCGCTGCTCCGACCCTACGTCTGACCCGCTGCGCCGTGTTGCTCGCCGAGCTCGAGATCTGGCACACCCGTCCCGCGGTGCCGACCAGACGGGTTGCGCTCGGACACATGGTGCTGCCCGTCGACCCCGCGCCGGGATTCGGTGGGCTGTTGCTGGGAGCGATCGTGGCCGAGCATCTCTACGGCGTCGACGACGAACTCGTGCCCGACATCCATCGGCTGATCACCGAGGTCGAGACCGGCGCACGCATCGTGCAGCCGCGGTTGCGTCACCGGTTCCAGGTCGATCGCCACGGACTCGCCAAGAGCCACCACCGCATGCTCGGCAACGGTGACGACATCTCGTTCGACTTCCGCTCGCAGGGAACCGACCTGGCGCAGGTACTCGGCGCGATCTACGCCGTCGAACGGCTCGCGCCGGAGCATCGTCGGCAGCTGGCGCCGGTCCTCCAGAAGGCGGCCCGGTGGCGGGGACCGATCGGTCCGTCGATGATCGCCTACCTCGCCGGCTCGCAGACCCTCGCCCTCGAGGCCCTCGCCGATCCGCGGGCCTGGGCGATGGACATCCTCGGCTTCGAGGTGGGATCGAAGGCCCCGTCGAAGCGTGACGTGATGTCGAAGTTCCGCGAGCGGATGCGCGACGTCCACCCCGACCACGGCGGCGACAGCATCGACGCGGCGAAGGCGATGAGCGACCTCGCGGAGGCGCGTCGCGTGCTCAGCGTTCCGGAGGACTGATCCCGTGGCGAAGCCGACGGTGGTGCTGTACCCGGGCGCCGGGTCGAGCCGCGTCCACAGCAGCCTCGTGGCGATCGAAACGAAGCTGGGTCGCACGGCCTCGGTGGAGCGGATCGACTTCCCCTACCGGCGTGAGGGGCGACGGGCACCCGACCGCGCCCCGAAGCTGATGGCCTCGATCCGCGACGATCTCGCTGCACTCTCGCGCCGGCGCGGCCCGGTCGTGATGGGTGGCCGATCGATGGGTGGGCGGATCGCGTCGATGGTCGCAGCGGACGTCGACGCCGCGGGGCCGGTGGCCCGGCTGGCCGGCCTGGTGCTGATCTGTTACCCGCTGCACCCGCCGGGGAAGCCGGAGAACCTGCGCGTCGAGCACCTCGGCGCGATCGACGTGCCGTGCCTGTTCGTGTCGGGCACGAAGGATCCGTTCGGGACCCCCGAGGAACTGCTCGCGTGGACGTCGACGATCCCGGCGCCGGTGGAACACGTGTGGATCGACGGCGGCCGCCACGACCTGAAGGGCGCCGACGACCTGATCGCTGACGCGGTCGCCCGCTTCGTCCGATCCTTCTCGTGAACCAGTTGCGGGACTATTGCGCAACTGGTTCACGAGAACGGGTGGTCACTGGGGGTGGTGGATGTCGATCGGCGTGTCCTCGGGGTTGAGTGCCTCGAGTTCCTGGTGTGCGGTCTCGGGATAGGCGATCCACACCAGCACGGTGACCACGAGCTGGCCGATCGCCATCGTGGCCAGGACCTGCCCGTACGACCAGTCGGCGTCGAGGAGGGCGCCCATGCTGAGCAGCCCGAGGATGCCGCCGATCAGCGCAGCGGCGGTGACCAGCCCGGTCGCGCGGCTGCGATTGCCGGTGGGGAACAGCTCGGTTCGATACACGGCGAGCGCCGGGTAGGCCGCGCTGAGCAGCAGGCCGCCGGCGAGCGAGAACAGCCAGAGTGCGACACCGCCGACCGAGAACGCTGCCACGATCGCGGCGGTGCCGATCGGCACGGTGATGGCGATCAGCCGCCGCCGGCCCCGGGTGTCGGCGACCCGGCCACCGACGATCAGGCCGAGACCGGCCGGGGTGCCGACGGCGATCGAGAACACGGCGATCATGCCGCCGGAGAAGCCGCGCACGTCGGTGAGGTAGTTGTTCTGGAACAGGCTCGACGGGGCGACGAACACGTTCCCGGCGAACGCCACAGCGCTGAGGAGCAGCAGCCGTCGCCGGTTCATCCGCGGCGCAGGTACCCGCGAGGTGATGTGCGCAGCGCGGAATCGGCGGGTCTCCGGCAGGCGGCGGGTCAGGTCGAGCGCGACGAGACACCACACTGCTGCCAGCACGTAGATCCAGCGCCATCCGTTGGGTCCGAGATCGGCGAGGCTGAGCGCAATCACCGCGATCCCTGCGCCGAGCCCGGCGGCCATGGCGAGGATGCTGATCGCATAGGTGCGGCTGTTGCGAGACATCTCCTCGGACGCGACGACACCGACCAGGAACGCCAGGGCGATCCCCATCGGTCGGGCGATGGTCTGTGTCGCGACCAGGACGACGAAGCTCGGAGCGAGCGCGCCGAGCATCGACAGCAACGGTCCGAGCCAGGCAACGGCGACGATCACGCGTCGGCGACCGAGACGATCGGCGATCACGGCGGCGGGGAGCGCGATCACGATCCCGGCGCGGACGGTGGCTCCCGCGATACCGATCGCCGTGTCGCTCGCACCGAAGTCGTCGGCGGCGAAGTTGACCGTCTGGGTGAACAACGTGTTGACGAAGGCGGCGCTCATCGATGCGGCGGCGAGGAGGCCCAGCACGATGAGCTGTGTGGGGTCGAGGCGGTCGGGCGGTGCCCACCAACTGTTCGACGACCCCTTGCGGGCGAGCACGCGGCGCACCGGCCAGGCGAACAGCCACCGGAACCACGGAATCGTCATGCGGTAGTGGGTGGTCTCGACGAGCGTTCCGTCGGTTGCCTCGACCGTCCGCGAGTAGCGCGTGAAGGGGCCCTCCTGCTGCTCGAAGCTGCGTTCGAACGGGATCGTGTCGGCCGAGGCGGCCGGCGGATCAGGGTCGGCGACCGCTGCCTCGAGCAGGAGATCGTCGCGCGGTTGCTCCAGGCGAGCCCGCTCGTCGGCGGTGTCCGGCCAGCGACGGATGAGTACGCGCCCGCCTGGCTCCACGGCCGGAGCATACTGGTGGGTCATGATCACGAACTCGGCACCCGAGCCCGACGCGCCCGCGATCGCCGTGCGCGGCAACGGGCCACTGTCCGGCACGATCGCCGTGCCCGGCGCCAAGAACTCGGTGCTGAAACTGATGGCGGCGACCTTGCTCACCGACGGCACCTTCGAGCTGACCAACGTCCCCGACATCGCCGACGTGGCGATCATGGGCGACCTGCTGGCTGCGATCGGCGTCGACATCGAGCGGCCGAGCCCCGATCGCCTGCTGCTCACCGACACCGGCGATCTCACACCTGTGGCCCCGTACGAACTCGTCGAGCGGATCCGTGCGTCGATCAACGTGCTCGGCCCGCTGCTCACACGATGTGGACACATCCGCCTCTCGATGCCCGGGGGCGACGACTTCGGCGCCCGTCCGATCGACATGCACGTCGCCGGTCTCGAGGCGATGGGGGCCACGTTCAAGTTCAGCCACGGCTACCTCGAAGCGTTCGCCGAGCGACTCCACGGCGCCGACATCACGTTCGACTTCCCGAGCGTGGGAGCGACCGAGAACCTGCTGACCGCCGCGGTGCTCGCCGACGGTCGCACGACGATCGACAACGCCGCACGCGAGCCGGAGATCACCGACCTGTGCGAGTTCCTGGTCGCGATGGGCGCGGAGATCTCCGGTGTCGGAACCTCCACGTTGGTGATCGACGGCGTCGAGCGCGACTCGCTGCGACCCGTCAAGCATCACACCGTGCCCGATCGCATCCAGGCGGCCACCTATCTCGCCGCCGTTGCGGTCACCGGCGGCGAGATCGAGGTGGTGGGCGCCCGCCCCGAACACATGACGATGCTCCTCGAACGGTTCAGCGACATGGGTCTCGAGATCACCGCCGCGACGGACCGCAGCGGCGACCGGCTGCGGGTCGTCGCGCCCGATCGCCTGCGATCGATCGATGTGGCGACGTTGCCGTACCCGGGGATCGCCACCGACTACAAGCCACTGATCATCACGATGCTGGCGGTCGCCGACGGTGTGGGGATCGTCACGGAGAATCTCTACCCGGGTCGCTTCCGCTACGTCGAGGAACTCCAGCGGCTCGGTGCCGACGTGCGCACCAGCGGCCACCACGCCGTCGTGCGCGGGGTCAGCCGGCTGTCCGGCGCTCCCGTGCGGGCCCACGACATCCGTGCCGGTGCGGCGATGGTGGTGGCCGGTCTGGCCGCCGAAGGGGAGACCGAGATCACCGGTGTCCACCACATCGATCGCGGCTACGACGACCTCGTCGGTCGTCTCGCCGGCGTCGGCGCCCACATCGAACGTCGCTGAACGTCAGGAACCACCGAGCTCCGCAGCAAGGTGAGATGAACGATGCCCACGCCAACCGTTCTGCCGAGCGAGCGAAGGGCTGACATCGAGTTGTCGACCTCGATCCAGGGCGCTGGCGATGCCCGGTTCGGATCCCGAAGCTGTGGTGAGGACTGATCGCTCTTCCCGGGCGGGAGGGAGGTTCACCGGGCCGTGGTGGGTGAGCCGGGCCACGAGCTCGCCGGCCACGACGGTGGGACCG
>Ga0272441_10004241_pt1 | contig 26326 bp, 18 predicted proteins | sample SSMProp6N_FD_193582 | JGI IMG/M metagenome (GOLD analysis project Ga0272441, IMG submission 193582) | Marine sediment archaeal communities from Little Sippewissett salt marsh, Falmouth, MA, United States - SSM-Prop-6N | ecosystem: Environmental > Aquatic > Marine > Wetlands > Sediment ... | reverse complement strand
TGGATAATTTCTTAAATATCTGTGATTTGCTATTCCCGGACCATGATAACAGGTAATGGGTTGCCATTGGTATCAGCAACAAGGCAACAACGAGTGACACCAGTAGGGTTGAAATAATAGATACACCAATATTCTTACCGATTATTTTAACCAGGAAGTTATCAGAGAAAACAAACGGCAGGAAAACAGTGATAGTAGTAAGAGTGGCTGCAATAACAGACCGGTACACTTCCCTGGTTCCTTTTTTTACGGATTCATCCGGTGAGATGCCGCTGCCCGCCAGCCGGTATATGTTTTCCAGTACTACAACAGAGTTATCAATCAGCATACCTATTGCCAGGGCCATACCAACCAGTGTGAGGCTGTTAATAGTTATTCCCGCAGCATAAAAAAAGTTGAATGCCGTAAATACTGATACGGGTATCGAAAATGCAATAATGAATACAAGCCTTAGATTGCGAAGGAAGAACCATAGTATTATTACGGCCAGCAATCCACCCAATAAAGCAAGGTTAATTATCTGGTCGATATTCTTCTCCATCACCTCGGCGTTATTGTTCTGTACAACTATCTCCACACCTGAGGATGCAAGCCTTTCATTTAATTTATCTACTACATCCAATGCATTATGCGAGAGGTCAATAATATTGGCCTGGTTATCATAGACCAGGTTAATGGTAACGGCATCAAGTCCGTTAACCCGGCTATACGATTCTTCCTCTTTAACCCCGAAAAATATTTCAGCAACATCCCGGAGCAGAACCGGCCCTTCGGGCTTAACTATTATGTCGCCTATATCTTTTACATCGGAGTATTCGGCTGAAACATTAACAAAATATCTCTTATCGGCTTCAAAAACCCTACCCGTAAAAACCTTGTCATTATTGTTTGATGCAAGAAGTGCCCTTACCCGGTTCATAGTTATTCCATTGGCCTTACAGGCTTCCTCATCAAGCCTTATCTCAATTGAACTTTCTCTTCCTCCGAACACTTCAACCCCGGCAATACCATCAATATTCTCCAGTTCCGGTTTTATATCCTTATCAGCGATATTCCTTATGCGGTCAACACCCCCGGTTCCTCTGACCTGTAGATCCATGAACTGGCTGTTGAGCTGTTCCATGTCAATCCTGATAATATTCAGGATAAACTCATCGGGCAGTGTGGCTGACAGGACATTCACTTTTTCCTGCAGTTTAAGGTATGAGTATTTAAGGTCAGCACTCTGGCTATAATAAATCATCACCATCCCATATCTTGAGGTGACGGTTGATTCGATTTTCTCAACATCTTCCAGTGTGCCTATAGCTCCTTCCACAGGTATAACTGCCTGATTTTCGATATAGTCCGGGTCAACATCCAGCATCGAGTTTATCTGTACTATCAGGGTTGGCAGCTGTGCATTCGGATACAATTCAACCTGCAGCTGTTGGTATGATACGTAGCCAAGAAGAGTAAGCCCGATGAAGAGCATGCTAATAAGGGTCTTTCTTTTTATGATAAATTCCATATCAGTCTACTCGGCTTGTGGTACTATTTTTCTACTTTTCCCGATTACAGTTTCCTTTAAGGCATCAAGCACCCAGTATACACATGGTATTACTACAAGGGTAAGTATAGTTGAAGTAACAAGGCCTCCTATAACTGCAAGGGCCATGGGTGATCTGAGTGAAGCGCTTTCTCCGAAACCAAAAGTAAGTGGCAGCAATGCCAGTATAGTGGTGAGCGAGGTCATGACTATGGGTCGTATCCTCTGTCCACCCGCCTCGATTATAGCCTTAAACCTGTCAAAACCCTCAGATCGTATCTGGTTGATTCTGTCGATCAATATTATTGAATCGTTTACGGCTATTCCCGCAAGCATTATGATTCCTATATAGGCCATTATGTTCATGCTGCGGTCCAGCAGGAAGAATATCCATACTGAGCCCACGGCGGCCAGCGGTATGGTTAATAGAATAACAAAAGGATGGATAAGGGATTCAAACTGTGAAGCAAGAACCATGTATACAAGCACAATTGACAGGATAAGTGCGAATGTAAGGTTCTCCATTGATTCTTTACGTTTCAGTTCTTCACCTGTAATTACTGTCCTGTAGTCAACAGGCAAAACTATTTCTTCCAGCTTTTCTGATGTTTCCCTCACTATGCGGTCAAAAGGTATATTTTCGTCTACCATGGCATACACATAGCTGGTTCTCACCTGGTTATTTCTGTTTATTTCACGAGGCGATCTTACCTTGTTTATTTCAGCCAGTTCACTGAGAGGCACTTCAACTGAACCGGCACTAATAATCATATGCTCCAGTTTATTCAATGGTATCTCGTCCAGCCTGACCGTAATATCCTTTAGTTCTCCTCCCTGCTCAAAGTCGCCGGCGTTTGTTCCACTGAGGTAGGCTTCAATCTGGGATATTATGCTTTCAACGCTCACATTATAGTAGCTTGCCCTGTACCTGTCAATCACCACATCAAGCTCAGGCGTGCCTTCGTCAAGCGAGCTGCTGATATTATATATATTATCATTTTCAGCAAGCTTATTCTTAACCAAGCCGGTAATTTCCTCTATTACCTCAAGTTCCTCTCCCCTGATCTCAACAACCAGAGGGGCTTCATCGGTCCCGAGAGTTGTTTGCAGCGAGGTTTCTTCTTTTCTGAAGCTGGTTTCAATATCGGAAAGTGAAGCCATTTTGGACTCCACCAGCTCTATGGCCTCATCAGTATATTCGGCGTATTCATCTTTGATAAATACCCTTATCATCGAGGTGTTGTCATCTCTGAAAAGGTCGGTCTGGGTCGATCCTGTTGTAGTTGCAAGCCCGGAATGGCTGTACAGCATTTCAATCTTATCGCCCAGCAGATCTTTAATGATACCTTCAATTTTAGATGTTGTCTCTGCTGTCCTCTCCAGTTTTGTGCCTTCTTCCATCTTAAGTTCAAGCGTGAACTCCGAGGATTGAGCGCCTGGCATAAATTCACTGCCCACGCGTGGAAGGACATACGCGGTGCCGGCCAGGAGAATCACTGCAATAATGATTACCAGTCCTTTCCTTCTTAGTATTTTTTCAAGCCATGAGGTGTACCAGCTAAAACTGACAGCTTTAACTTTTGATTTTGCTTTTTTATCCTTGAAAAATGTTGTTACCAGCAGGGGTATCACAAGAATAGCTACAAAAAGGGATGATAATAATGAAAAAGCAACTGTCCAGGCCTGGTCTTTAAAAAGCTCTCCTGAGGCTCCCTGCAGGTATACGATAGGCAGGAATACTATTATAGTTGTTATGGTTGACGCGGTTATTGCTCCACCAACCTGGGCTGTGCCCTCTATGGCAGCCTCCTTAAGTGACATACCTGACTCATAATTCCTGAATATATTTTCAAGTACTACAATAGCATTGTCGACCAGCATACCAGCACCGAGGGCCAGGCCTCCAAGAGTCATAATATTGATCGTCAAATCATTGAAGTACATAAGGTTGAAAGTTGCAATTATGGATATCGGAATAGCAAGGCTCACAACCAGTGTTGTACCTATTCGTCTGAGAAAGATGAAAAGAACAAAAACAGCCAGTATAATTCCGAACAGTGCTGTTTCCTCAACTTCATTGATTGCATTATCGATGAAACGGCCCTGGTCCTGGACAATTATAAACTCGTATCCCGGAAGTGCTTTTTTAAGCTCTTCAATTTCTTCGGTAAGCTGTTCAACAGCATTAACTGTATTATACCTGGGTTCTTTATAAATTGATAGACCCACACATCGCTCACCATCGACAGTCACAATGTTTTCCGGATCTTTGTTTTCCATGTATACATCTGCAACATCGTTGAGGTATACGGGAACCCTCTCAGCTGCATCAAGGGTGTTAGCCGTGGACCCGGCCTCAGAACCTTCGGCCATCTCCCTGAATCCAAGTATTATATTCTTAAGATCATCGACCTCCTCAATAACACTTACTCCCTTAACAACATATCTTGTTCCCAGGTCGGTTATTGAGCCTCCCGATACATTTCTGTTATAGCTGCTTATCTGTTGCGCAATATCAGAGGTGCTCATATCGAATGCATCAAGAAGGTATTCATTCGTCTGTATCACAACTTCGCTTTCCTCGTGCCCCGACAGCTGAACATCGGCTATACCTTCAAGTCGAATAATTTCGTTTCTGATATAGTTCTCAGCTGTCTGCCTTAGCTCATCCATATTGCTTATCCTGTCATGTTTGAGAGCTATGATCATTACCGGGCTGGCATTGGGGTCATACTGGGTGATATTGAACTCGTCGAGATCGGCATTCTGGCTGAATGAACTTATATCCTTCTGGAGGTCAAGAAAAGCTTCATCCATATCTTTGTTCCAGGCGTATTCGACGACAATCTGAGCTGTGCCCACCATTGAAACTGAGGATACATTAATAGCGTCCTTCTGCCTCATTGCTATTGACTCCACCTGGTCAACGAATTGTTGTTCCATCTCTTCAGGAGGACGTTCACCGGCCTGTAGCTCAATGTATATTTTAGGATTGTTCAGATCGGGGAAAAGGTCGGTCCCCAGTTTGCCAAACGATATTACACCAAGCAGGATGATACCCAGTACCAGCATAAGTACTGTTACCGGGTTTTCAACTGCGAATCGGGCTATTCTTTTCATATTCTGAATGCTTATTTCAGTATTTTAACCTTTGCATTATGACTCAGGGTCTCGAAGCCGTCGGTTACAACTCTTTCATTGGTGTTAAGCCCCCTGATAACTTCAACTTCATCATTATTCTCCAGCCCTGTTGCAATAACCCTTTCATTGGCCACACCCCTGTCAACCACGAAAACTGTCAGACCCCTCTGCCTCGAAAGGATAATATCTTTTGGAATTACAATAACCGAATCAGCCCGGTTGGTTATTATGTCTGCCTTTACGAACATTCCCGGTCTTAAGATCAGGTTGGGATTATCAATCCTTATGCTTCCCTGGAATGTTCTTGTTTGTGGGTTAATTGCCGGTGATAACTGGTTAATTCTACCCTTCAGGGTATCGTCGGGCAGGGTATAATTTGTTATTCTCACTTGCTGACCCGTACTAATATTATTGATATATTTCTCGGGAAGATTGACATCAAGTAGCATCGATTTATAATCCATGATACCTACTATCAGACTACCCGCGTCGATTTCTGAGCCCTGTGTATAAAAAGGTAATTCAGTTATTACACCATCAAAAGGGGAGGTAATCTTCATTTTTTCAAGCTGGAGCCGGGCATCCTTAACCGTTATTTCCGCATTTGCATAATCATAACCTGATTGCTTGAGTTCGTTAAGGGTAACTCCACCTTTTTCATAAAGCGATTCCTGCTTCTCCAGCTCACTTTTTGACAGCTCAAGGTTAAGCTCATAAAGTTCAAGTTTTACGTTATTCTCAAACTCTTCATCTTCGAGCCGCGCGATCAATGCTCCCTTTCTTATCCTGTCTCCCAGTTGCCATTCTTTTCCTGTCGCGGGGTTTATTTCAAGATAATAACGACCGGTTATTTCCGAATTCAATTCAACATTAATAATTGGATAAACAGTCCCTGTGGTACTGACAAACTCCTCAATAGATTTTAGCTTGATATCGTCAACCGATACAGGTATCTCAACATCAGCATCGAGACCGGCATCCTGGTTATTGCATCCCGCAATCACGGCCAGGGCAAAGAGTACAGGGTAGATTAATTTGCTTTTCATGACAAGTTATTATTTTATAATTTATTCTTCGCTAACATTTTGTAAGGGCGTCACCGATTCATTTTTCTCGAAATCATATAAGGTCTGTATCTTCAGATTCAGAAGCTCCAGTTTATATGATATGATAGCGTTAGTTAGTGACAGTTGCTTTTCTGACAGCTGGTTCTGGTAAATATTAAGGTCCATACCGGTCAGGTCACCATTCTCATACTTCTCCAGGTTCAGCTCATAGGTAAGCTGTGCATTTTTGACATTTTGTCGTGCTATCTCTATCTGGTTCTCCAGGTTTGTAAGATTCCTGTATACTTTCCTGATATTTATGATTATGTCGTTCTCTTCTTCCTGGTAATTTATCTTCTGTGATTCGATTGAAGCTTCGGCCGCCTTGATACGTGATTTTCGTTCACCCCAGTCCCACAGGGGTATAGAAAATGACAGGCTTACCTGCTGGTTATCAGTAGGGTTAGCATATATGTCACCGATATTTTCGTTATCTCCAAAAAGGCCTATCGACAGGTTAAGATCGCCATTAAATTCGTTCAGGGCTTTTGTCTGGATAAGAGAAAACTCCGAATTTTCGATATCTATCTCTCTCTGCCTCAATTCCATCCTGTTTTGAAGGCCATGCTCTATTGCGAAGGTAATATCAACATCAATGGTATCAACCGAGATATCCGGAATAACAATAATATCATCATAAAGGCTCATACCTATCAACAGTTTAAAGTCGTCTTTGGCATCCTGGAGGCTAACCCTCTGGTTGTCGACATCTGAACTTGAAGTAGCCAGGTTAAGCTCGGCCTGGAAAAGTTCCTCCCGTGCCGACAGACCTGCATCAACCTTATTTCTTATTATCTCGTAGCTTTTCTGCATGTTTTCATAAGCTTCTTCAGCGATTACCAGGCTCTGCTGCTGCTGGTAAACAAGAAAGAAATACTGGGCTACCTGTCTTTCAAGTGCAAGCTGTTGAATAGCGTAATTTAGCTGTGAATTCTCAACTGCCAGCTCCAGTTCTTTAATCTGTAGTTTGGTCCTGTTATAAGTAAACAGCGGCTGGTTTATGTTTAAGGTAAGGTTATTACTGAACCCCCTGGTGCGGGTGTCGTTATATTCACTGTATGAATTCTGCCATGAAAACCTGTCGACCAGTGATATAGTTGCATCTGTTGCAACTATGGGCTGGGTTATTCTGAATGTGCCATAACTGCTTGTTGTTTCCCTGGTGTTCCATTGAGAAACGAGGTCGTTAAACTCCCTGTTATGGGTATACTCAAACGGATTCACAGAGAGAGAGAAATTGGATTTCAGCGCTGCTCTCTGTGCATTGAGATTCTCCCTGCTTCTTTCCAGGTTCAGCCTGGTTCTTTTTATTGAAGGGCTGTTCTCCTCGGCAATACTCATTGCGGCTTCAAGTGTTAATCCCTGTTGTGACCAGGCATTAAGACCTAAATAAAAGAATAGAGATAAAAGAATTAGTTTCTTCATGTTTTATTATTTATACATGTTTTGTTTTTCCCATTTTATTGCATCACCATTAACTGTTCTGCCCTCCGACTTATTGGTTAGTATTACCCTGGCAGTGTCAGGTGACAGGTAATAAGAGCCCAGCCTGTTCCATCCATTCTCGGCATTTTCCCAGTCAAGGGTTACTTCCTCGGTGCCGTCGTCGTGTTCAATTATGAAATGCATATCAGCCATGGAGCTTCTGCTCCTTCCCTGGCCCCGGCCCATGCCAAACCCTCCACCTCCGCGCTTACCTATATAGGTATATACATCATAGTAGCCCGGACTATCTATTTCTGCTGTCCAGCTTACCTGCCGTTCGCCTTCGCCTGACCTGGTATATACAGCTGACTTAACATACTTACCGTAATATATGCTTTGAACAGTCTTCTGCCAGTATTCAGGTGCCCACCAGATAAACATTTCCCGGTAATCATTCCCATCATTACCTCTTATATTGAGCCATTCTTTCAGTCTTCCTTAGGACATTTCCTGGTAAACCCTGAACCCGGGATCTTCATTATCCACTATTATTTCGTTTTCTTCATTCCATAAAGGTAGTTTATCGAGTACCTGTTCGCCTTCATCTATATCATCTGTTTTTCCTTTGTCAAGGTCGATCAGTGGGAACTGCAATTCGCCAGGGTTATTAACCGAGAATAGAGTGTTGACGAACATCCCTCTTGGCTGAGCGTCAAGTATTACACTTATTCTTTTAGCCTGGCCTGCATCCAGCTTAACTATTCTTTCAATATCATCTGTCTGCATTCCCCTGCCGGCCCCACCCGATATGGAAACATTACCTCTTCCTCCCGGACCTATCGAAATAGACACATTTCCACCCATTCCTCTTCCGCCCCCTGGCCCCCTGTCGCCTGTCCTGAAGCTTACATTGAAAATCCCGGGTGTGGCCTCAGGATTTGATGCAGTGAAACTCACTTTATATCTTGTCCTGTTACCCACCACGATCTCGTTTACTTCAATATCTGTAAACAGGAAACCGGGTTGTCCGGTGCCATTATACCAGTCATCAAGATGATCTTCCAGTTCGAACCCAAATCTATCGTATACAGAACTGGTGAATTCCTCTAAGCTTATATTCCTGAACCTGTTATTATCAAGGTAAGAAGAAAACCAGTCATTGAATTCCGTGATTCCTGCTTCTGCCCGCATCAGGTTGAAGAGGTAATCACCTTTCAGTGTAATAATTGTGCGCAATGTATCATTGGAGGGATCCATACCAAGAATCTCCTTCATGCTATTATCCTTAAGAATGGTATTGGCCTTGTCATTTTCACTTAAGCCGCCCAGGAAAAATCGCTGAAAGCCTGTTTGGGGGGCTTCAACTTTCTGAAGATGAGTCTCAAACACGGCATTCATTACAGGATATTGCTCGGAATAGATATTGTTCTTATAAAAGTAAAAACTCGGACCCAGCAAATATCTTCCCGGCAGTGGTGAGGCATTACCCCTGTTGAAGCGAAAATCTGAACTGGTAATAAATGTATTCCTGACAAAACTATTGAAAGCCCTTACCTGAATCTCTTTATCAGTTATTACCTGGTTATTTCTTTCCATCCTCCTCTTCTGCCTTTTTATTGTACGATGGAACCCGGCCTGATCAATTGTTGCCAATTTCTCAGGCAGAAAGATCATTGAAGGTTGAACCTCAGCCCTGGTCTGTGTATTTTTCTTTTCTATTGAATGGAAATATACCGGCACCTCGATCAGGCTGAGCCTTTTAAAGGGGTACCCGGTGTTGAAATTAGTCTCAAGGTCGGTAATCAGACCTGAGATGAGATTACCAATTGTATCTCCCAGCTCGTTCAGATCCTCCCTGAAATAGTCATGACCTTCATAATAGTGAGCAATGAAATCTATCGAGTCTACTCTTATGGTGTCACTTGTATAATAGCCTTCAGCAAGACTTATACCGGTCAGTGGACTCTCATTTTCAAAGTACCAGTATTCACCATCAGATGTCCTTTTACCCTGTGAAACAGCAACAAGGTTATTTTTACGGCTTACCTTTAAACTATAATCACTGAAGTCAATGATAATACGTGCGGGGTTAGATGGATAGTAATTAAGTCCTGCTACAGGATACCAGTGTGTTTCAGGCGTAAGCAGCAGGAAATCGTCTTTCTGTATCACCTGCTTTCTGTCAACCCTCATAGGCCCGACGGTAGATACATGCTCCTTAATATCCTCAATATGCCAGGGATAACAGTATGCCTCATTTATTGTCCCTTCATATTTAAAATACAGGTCAAGTGTTGAACCAATCTCAAGTGCTTTCTCAGGTTTGATGAGTATGATATGATTATCGATGAGATATTCAGCCTTTGAACCGTCTATTGTTATCTCTTTAATAGCCAGACCAGGATTAAGGGAGAAAGGTATCTGTGTAACAGTTTTATCAAGGTTATTCTCACATTTCAATGATGCAGTAGCTTTTATTATCCCTTTTTCATATTCAATCTCAATATCTGCACTGTTCACTTTCAGAAAATCCCCGTTCTCGTACTTCCTGTTGGTCTCAATAATCTCGTTCTTTAAATGTCGTTCACTAAAAACCCCGTCCAGAAAATAATACCCGGAGAATGCAGTAACAGCCGTGAAAACGATCACTGAAACAATACTTATCACCCTGTGAGTGAGTGATTGAGGCAATCTTTTAAAAATGAGTATGGTAAGAAAAATAAAAACCAGCCCGAGTGATGTATACATTATTCTATGGGCCAGTATCATATCAGTATTGCTGAACCCCGTAATTCCTGATTTAAAGACAGGAAATCCGAATAACATATAGTCGAAAAATGAATCAAGCCTGTTGTAAAGGTAGAACATATTAAGTGCTGCTAAACCCAGAAGCAAAAGGAAAGTAATGGCCTGGTTCCTGATGACTGACATCAGTATATAGGCAAAACCCAGGCTAAAAATCAGGGTGGGGATGGTTATGATTAGAAGGTATTCCAGATAGGATGCTATATCGATTCCGGCCTTTGATATAATATTTACTATCAGGCATATAATCAGTATCAATATATTGACCCCGAGGAAAAGTCTCATTATTCCCAGCGATTTTCCGGTTATATACTCGAAATTCGACATTGGCCGGGTGTAAAGTACTTCATTGGTATCCAGCTTTTTATCTCTCTTAAGAAAATCAGATGCCAGGAAGATCACAATTAATGACTGGGCAATATTAAGCAGGTAGAGGTTAAAATTAGGCATTGACGAGGGGATGGCTATCATAGCCCAATCCTCTTCACCTATCGGGCTAAAGAAGCCGATATTCATTATTGTCAGAATTACGAGCGCCCCGATTGAAAAAAGTCTGAATAGCCATGACCGACGTAATGTTTTTGCCTCGTAACGTGCAACGGTTCTGATGTTATGAAAAGAAATCATTACTTAATTATTATTTAAATAGATTTTCCCCGTTAATCCTGTGCTCCATATAATATACATAAGCATGCTCAAGGTTGGGTTCTATTGGCCGGCTATCATACCCTGACACATCTTCAGCTACAATTTGTGCATCCCATCCAATTTCACTCGGTATTGAAGAAATAATGTGAAACTTGTCTTTTATAGCATCATATTCATCCTGGGTAAGACTGAGATTGTAGACATGACCTTCGGCCTGTTTCACAAGTTCGTCAGGGGAACCTGAGAAGACCATCTCACCATTATTGAGCAGTGCCATCTTCTGACAGGTTGAAGATATATCACCAACAATATGTGTCGATAGTATTATTGCTACATCATTCTGGCTTAGGTCCGAAAGTATATTCCTGAAACGAATCCTTTCATCAGGATCAAGTCCGGTTGTTGGTTCATCCACGACAATTATCCTGGGATCGCCAATGAGAGCCTGGGCAATACCCAGTCGTCGCTTCATTCCCCCTGATAATTTATTAGCCTTTCTATCCCTGGCTTCAAGAAGCCCAACCCTGTCAAGTAATTCATCCACAGTGGCCAGCCTTTGTTTTCTATTCTTAATACCCGCTAATGAACCTGCGTAGTCAAGGAACTCCCATGTTCTGAGCCTGGTAAAAAATCGGAAATCCTGTGGCAAGTATCCAAGATATCCTCTTAACTTTTTCCTGTTTTTATGGATGCTCTCGCCATTTATAAGGACATCCCCTGTGCTGGGTTTCATCAGTGCAACCAGTACTTTCATCAGGCTTGATTTGCCTGCACCATTAGGGCCAAGCAGTCCGAACATCCCTTCTTCAATAGTTAGTGTTATATCCTTGACAGCATGATTACCATTACTGTAAATTACATTCAAATCTTCTATTTCAATCTTCATGGGAAAAAAATATTTCTATTTCTCGGAAACAAACACAATGTATTGGACTAATTAAAGACACGAAATATTTCAAATTGATGGTAATATTTTGATTGATTTCCTGTTTTTATATAAATTTAATATTAGAGCAATGATTTTTAATATCTTGCAGGCTTGTAAAAGTAATTTCTAATTTTGTAATACAAAAAAACGAACTTGGTTCCCGGAATAAATAAATTAAAGATACTGAATGATCCTGTTCACGGATTCATAAAGATACCTTTTGAATTTATATATGATCTTATAGAAGATCCCTGGTTTCAGCGTTTAAGATTCATTAAGCAGCTGGGCCTGACCGATATGGTTTACCCGGGAGCTACCCATAGCAGGTTTGTACACAGCCTTGGAGCTCTTCACCTTATGGGTCAGGCTATCTCAACACTAAAGGAGAAAGGAGTTGATATAAGTGCGGATGAATATGAAGCTGCACTTATAGCTATTCTATGCCATGACCTTGGACACGGGCCATTCTCTCATTCCCTTGAATTCAATATTTCAGGAGAGATAAGTCATGAAGATATTTCCCTGTTGATCATGAAAGACCTTGACAGGAAGTATGACGGTCGTTTAAGCCTGTCAATTTCTATGTTCAATGCTGAGTATCCAAGGAAGTTTTTCAGTGAACTGATATCGAGCCAGGTAGATATGGACAGGCTTGATTACCTCCTGAGAGATAGTTACTATACCGGGGTTATCGAGGGATCAGTGGGCTCTGACAGGATCATAAGTATGCTAAATATTTCAAATGATAGTCTGGTTATCGATGAAAAAGGAGTTTACTCTATTGAGAAATTCCTAATTGCACGACGTTTTATGTACTGGCAGGTGTATATGCATAAAACAGTACTTTCGGCTGACCAGATGTTGAAGAGAATAATCAGAAGGGCAAGATACTTAGTTCAAGAGGGGGAGGAGTTGAAATCAACACGGGCTGTTGATTATTTCCTTCGTACAAGAATTGATGTTGGAGAACTGTCAGATGGAAAAAATAATGAATTTGCGGGAATGTTCTATCATCTGGATGATAACGAGATGGTTGCTTCAGTACGACATTGGACATCCAGTAAGGATCCAATTCTTTCTGACCTTTCAAATTCTTTTCTGCAACGACGACTGCCGGCGATTGAGCTGTCCGATAATCCCTTCGAGAGCTCCATGATACAAAAGATAACAGACCTTCTGAGAGATAAGAAAGATCACAGATTTGGGGATATCGACAGCTATATTTATACAGGCTGCGTTTCAAACCTGACTTATGCACCACAGGCACCAAGTATTAAAATACTGGGTAAGGACCGATCATTGACCGAGCTGACAGAAGTATCAGGTATACTCCGTCATGAGACTCTTTCGAAAAGCACAAGGAAGTATTTCCTGTCCTATCCAAAGGATCTGAGGGAAAGTATAAACTAATAGGAATCTAACTAAGAAATAAGAAAAATAATGAAATTTACAGCCAGAGAAATAGCAAAATATTTAAATGGAGAAGTAGATGGTAACCCTTCTGCTATAGTTAATACAGTTGCAAAAATTGAAGAGGGTCATGAGGGAGCCCTTTCCTTCCTTTCCAATATGAATTACGAAAAATTTATTTACTCTACAGCTTCATCAGTTGTTATTGTAAATAAGGATTTCATAGCTTCCGAGCCGGTTAAAGCCACTATGATCAGGGTAGAAAATGCGTATGAGGCTTTTGCAACTCTACTTACCATCTATGAGCAATCAAAGCCGAGGAAAATGGGGATACATCCAAAAGCTGTAATTGAAGAATCAGCAAAGATTGGAGATGAGGTTTATATTGGCCCCATGGCCTATATAGGCGAGAATGTAAAAATAGGCGACCGGTGTTCAATTCATAATGGTGCCAGTGTAGGAGATAATACCAGCCTGGGAGATGATTGTATTATTTATCCCGGGGCTACAGTTTATCATGAGTGCTTAATTGGAAATAACTGTACTATTCACTCGGGCTCCATTGTTGGCAGCGATGGTTTCGGCTTTGCACCTCAAACGGATACCAACTATAAAAAGATACCACAGATAGGGAATGTAATACTGGAAGATAATGTTGAGATAGGAGCCAATGTGGTTATTGACAGGGCTACCATGGGTTCAACAATTATAAGAAAAGGTGTTAAGCTCGATAACCTGATACAGATCGGTCATAATGTTGAGGTGGGAGAGAACACAGTTATGGCCGGACAAACAGGGATAGCCGGATCAACCAAAATTGGTAAGAATTGTATGTTTGGTGGACAGGTTGGTATCACCGGCCATGTGAAAATCGCTGACGGGACAAAGGCAGCTGCTAAATCGGGCGTTAATTCAAGTGTGATGAAAGAAAATACCACAGTTTATGGATCTCCTGCCCTGGAATACCGTAAAGCTCAGTTGTCCTGGATAATATTCCGACGACTGCCGGAACTGAAAGAGAAAGTGGAAAAACTTGAAAAAGAGCTCAAAGAGGTAAAAAACAGATAATCAGTGACGTTCTAAACCAATTAGTTTGATATCAACCATGTTAGAACAGGTTTTTGTAGCTCGTTCGAAAAAATTTTTATTTCTTTGCAGGCATATTATTAAGATAAAGACCTGTAATCGATGAGTATAAAGAACCAGAGAACTCTTGCCAGGGAGGTAAGATTGAGAGGAAAAGGTTTACACACGGGAATTGATGTGAACATAACTTTCAAGCCTGCTCCCGTCGACCATGGATATAAATTTTGCAGGGTTGACCTGCCTGGTAAGCCCATAATAAATGCGGTGGCAGAGAATGTTACCGATACAGTAAGGGGGACAACACTTGAAGAGGGTGGCGCCTCCGTAGCTACCATAGAGCATGTCCTGGCTTCTTTTTATGGAATGAACCTCGACAATGTGCTTGTTGAGATTGACGGACCCGAAGCACCCATAATGGGCGGAAGCGCCATGAAGTTTACCGATGCTATTCTTGAGGCAGGAATAGTTGAGCAAAAATCACTCAGGAAATATTTCGAGGTTAAGGAAAAAATTGTTTATTCCGATGAGGATCATGGTGTTGACCTGATTATCTATCCTGATGATCACCTCAGTATTAATGTGCTGATCGATTATAATTCAAAGATACTGGGCAATCAGTATGCCGTGCTTGATGGAAAAGATGATTTTGCAGAGGAGATAGCTAAAAGCAGAACTTTTGTATTCTTCCACGAGCTCGAACCATTGTTCAAGGCCGGAAGAATAAAGGGTGGTGACCTGGATAATGCAATAGTGATACTGGAGAAAGAAGTTCCGCAGTCGGAGATCGACCGTATTGCAAAGATGTTTGATAAGCCTAATATAAATGCGCATAAGGAAGGTATTTTAAATAATACTGAATTGCGATATCCCAATGAGCCTGCAAGACATAAATTGCTTGATTTACTGGGAGATATGGCCCTGGTTGGCCAGCATGTCAAGGGAAAAATAGTAGCCACAAGACCTGGACACCAGGCCAATACCAATCTTGCCAGGCTGGTCAGACAGGAAATAAAAAAGGCGGATTCCAAGAAAGACATACCCAGGTACGACCCCACAAGGGAGCCTGTTTTCGGAATTGAAGAAATAAAGAAACGCTTGCCACACAGATACCCTTTCCTGCTTGTTGATAAAGTCATATCCATGGAGAAAGATTCCGTGGTAGGAATAAAAAATATAACATTTAATGAACATTTCTTCCAGGGACATTTTCCCGGTGAGCCTGTTATGCCCGGTGTATTGCTTGTGGAAGCAATGGCCCAGGTAGGAGGAATGCTGGTATTGAATGATGTGGATGAATCAGAAAACTGGTCAACATACTTTCTCAAAATGGACAAGGTAAAGATCAGACATAAAGTTGTACCGGGCGATACCCTCATAATAAAATGCAATATGCCTGAACCACCACGAAGAGGTATTGTACAGATGTACTGTCACGTTTATGTAGGGAATAAGGTTGTGGCTGAAGGTGACTTCACTGCCCTCATTGAAAAAACTGATTAGATATGATCTCTGAACTGGCTTATATTCATCCGGATGCAAAGATAGGCGAAAGCGTCACAATAGAACCTTTTGCATATATATCAGGTGATGTCATAATAGGTGATAATAGCTGGATAGGCCCTAATGCTAGTGTTCTGGACGGAGCACGAATGGGTAAAAATTGCATGGTCTTTCCGGGTGCAGTAATCTCGGCCATACCCCAGGACAAGAAGTTTGCAGGCGAAGAGACTACCACCGTGATCGGTGATGATTGCGTTTTCAGGGAAGGGGCAACCATTAACAGGGGTACACTTGCTCTCGGGAAAACCATTATGGGTAATAACTGCCTTATGATGGCAAATTCACACGTGGCACATGACTGCATACTTGGTAATAACTGTATACTTGTAAATAATGTACTGCTGGGCGGTGAAGTTCATGTGGATGATTACGCCATACTGGGTGGAGGATCGGCTGCCCACCAGTTCTGCAGGGTGGGTGCACACGTTATGATAAGCGGTGGTGCTATGTTCAAAAAAGATATACCACCTTATGTGCTTATCAATCATGACCCTGTGGGTTTTGCCGGAATAAATAAAATAGGACTGAAGAGAAGAGGATTTGAACAGGATACTATAGACGAGATCGAGGCTATATATAAAATAATCTACCTCAGTGGAAGGAATATTTCACAGGCCCTCGAATATATAAAAGACAATTTCAAGCCAACAAAAGAAAGAGACTATATTATCGATTTCATTTCAGGTTCAAATCGCGGTATCCTAAAATCCGCCATTAAGTAATCACGAATTAGCGCGGATTATTATCGAATTATCGCGAATTATTATCGAATTATCACGAATTATTATCGAATTATCGCGAATTGGTAGTGCTGGTAGCTGATTGGTACTTTTTCCCCCGGATCTCCGTTTCGCTCCGACTTTTGTCTTTTGCCTTTTGTCTTTTGTCTTTAGTCGTTCATCGCATTTATTATCCTACCTTTGACCCAAAATTCATTATATGTCGGAGAAAGAACAATCATCTGAACAGGGTTTCGGTAAGTATACCCTGATAAATGAACTGAGAAACAAATACAAGCCTGTTTTTGATATTGATGTCCCGGGCCATCCTGTATCGGGGATACTATACCTTGAAGGAATCCATTTCAACCTTATGTATTTCCCATTAAAGCACCTTGGATATAAGGCTGTAATTAATTCCATAGCTGATCTGTATAGCAAGGGTTTGGCACCTCGGTCCCTTACGGTTAATTTGGGTGTAAGTGTACGCTTCAAGAAAGAGGACATTGAGACTTTAGTACAAGGTGTCAGCCTGGCATGCGAGCGCTATTCAGTTAAAATATCATCACTTGATATCAGCAGTTCTCTTACTGGTCTGGCTATTGGTATTTCAGCTTTTGGGAGTACAGGAGCTGATTCGAAGAGAATGGTACCTGAGTCTACCGACCTGGTATGTGTCACCGGCGACCTCGGGGCTGCTTATATGGGGCTTAATCTACTGGAGCGTGAACGCAGGGTATTTGAAGATACCGGGGGTACACAACCCAAACTGGAAGGATTTGAGTATGTTATAGGGCGGCAGCTAAAACCCGAATTGAAAATATCACTCCTGGATAAACTAAGGGATAATGAAGTTACTCTCGGTATTATTCGGGCAGTAAGAGACGGACTGGCATCCGAACTGCTCCATATCTCAGATATTGCAGGATTGGGATGCAGGATATACCATGATAAGCTGCCCATCGACCGCGATACTGTGGCTGCCGGCAGGGAGCTGGGATTCGAGCCGCTAATTGCAGCACTCAATGGTGGTGATGATTTTGAGTTCATTTTCACAAGCCCTGTAAAGGAGCATGAGAAGATAGAAAATATAGAAGGAATTAACATTATCGGGCATCTGGCAGCGCAGGAGGAGGGAAACAGCCTGGTACTACAGGATGGAAGCCTGGCAGAACTAAAGGCCCAGGGATGGGAAGGGGGGGAATGAATGATGAATTATGAATTATGAATGATGAATTATGAATTATGAGTTATGAATTATGAGTTATGAATTATGAGTTCCACTATCGCTGGCGCGGATCTGCGATCCGTGCCCTGCTACAAAGGAAACAATGATAAATTCTTAAATCTAAAATCGTTTACCTTAAATCGTCAATCAAGTACAACCTTCCGGTTCTTGGGATATTTTACGGTATAGGTCAAGACATACTCCTTCGTTTGCTGTGAAGGAATAGTGTTAATCCACTTAAGCTCACCTGAAAAATCATTTAAGACACCATTTGATATTTCTTCTACCTCCACTTCAATATCCTTATTCTGAGAAACAGGTACCTGGTCATAAACCACGATGTCAATATCCTGGCTTTTATTGTTTCTAACACTGATTGTGTAGGAGCGCGTCTCAGTTCTTTTTGATCCTATGGTTCGTATTATTGTATTTTCTTTACGTACTTTTCTTTCGACAATAATATTTTTATCTATACCGAGCGAAATACTCAAAGTGTCAGATATCTGTCCCGTGTTAATCATGGATGTTCCGGTAAATGTATTTCCGAAATAAATATTTGCTTCACCATTCATGAGGTTAAGCAACTCCCAGTCGGGTATATCCGCAGTGAGGAATGCCTCTTCCCTTAATTTGGGTACAGAAACATATTTATACATCGTTTTCGAAGTAAGCCGCTGCAGTTCAATCGTATTTGTCTTACCATCAGGTTTAATATTTTGAGGCATATTCACTTCAAAAGATACAGCAGTGCCCCTTTCAATAATATTTACAGGAGGACTGGCTGCGTCGTATCCACTATCCTCTTCATCAAGGACAATCATTACTTCTTCCATAGCCTGTGGTTGTGCCATGCTCCTTGCTTTGCTTCTGGTAGTGCTTATGGGGGTATAGAAATTCAGATAATAAGGCAGTAAGTCAGGGACATTTCCTGACGTAGTCGGGCTAGCGGAGGAAAAACTCAGGATTGCGTTTTTCCATTCAATACCTGTCCTTTGCCAAACATTGGCCTTATAGAAAATATTTACATCCTGGTTTATATCATCCACCCTGATATCATAAGATGGGTACCAACCGGCATTTGAGACCAGGTAACTGAGTGAAATGCGTGCCGAACCAGTCTTTCCGGCCGATACCGCTATTAATACTTCGGAACTGGGCGTGTTTGATTTTTTAACAGCTCCGTTTAATTGATTTTCAAGCTTTTGTTTTTCTTTCTCGTACTTTTCTATCAGCCTGTTCTTTTCAAGTATTCCTTTCCTTACAGATTCGATTGTAGATGTATAGAAATCGCTTATACTCTTAAGCTCCTGTGCACTTATACTCTCATTCTTGCCGGTGACCACCCTGTTGGCCGTCAGAAATGCCTCTTTTTCCCTGAGTATCTCAATCCCGGTTCTCTCATCCTCGATTTTTGTCTTCAGACTCTCGATCCTGGAACGTAGGGTTTTTACTTCGTCCGATTCAACTGTTTCCTCCAGGTAATTCATCCTGCTATTGACGGATACAATCATAAAATCACCTTCGCCGCTTACCTGTATGCTGGATGCATCAATATATGGTGATAATCCTGTTATTCGCAGTAATGATTCTCCCGCCGTTAATTCAACGGAGGCAAGCCTGCTTACCTGGGCCCTGTCGGGGAAAAGACTGACCTCAGATATTTTAGAATCCAGGTTCTTATACTGCTGGCCGCATACAGAAAAGCTTAGTATAAGCAATGCGAGAAGAGAGGTAAAAGTTTTCATATCTCAATTATTATTAACGTTTCTGGTCTGTAAGTTAATACAAAATTAGGATTTTGGATGATATTTAGTTCATGCTGTATACCTGTAATGATAAACGATCAATATTTGTTCTCAGAGGATAAGATTTCTTACATTTATAGACCGATGTAGTAATAATAAAACAATTAATATGAAAACCACTTTCGGACCCCAAAAGTTAATGTTCCCCTGTCCTACAGCCCTGATAGTTACAGGCACCCTGGAAAGGGCAAATATTGTCACAATAGCCTGGGTGAGCCTGCTTACCAGCCAGCCTCCCATGCTCGGTATATCAGTAGGACAAAAAGGATATTCCGGAAATGAGATCAGGAAAAACAGGCATTTTACCGTTAACATAGCTCCGGCAACCAAAATGACGGAGGCGGATTTTTGTGGGATTACTTCAGGGAAGGATACGGATAAATTCCTTAAAACGGGACTTACCCGAATGCCTTCGAAAATTATTAAATCACCCATTATAAAGGAGTGTCCGCTAAACCTTGAATGTGAGCTTGTAAAAGCGGATATCGTTGGCGCCACAAATCATTTTATCGGGAGGATAGTCGAAACGCATATTGACACCGACAAGCTGCAGGATCCCGAAAATTATACCTCGTTTGACATTCAAGCTATTGACCCCCTGGTTTATATAGGTGGAGCAAGAGAATACCGACGACTGGGGGAGAAGATAGGTGATGCATACAGTGTTGGTAAAAAGCTGAAATATTAATGAATAAGCTGCACCAACTTAACACTGCAGCGCAGTCGAATAATGAATGCAGAATTATGAATGAATGGATGAATGGATGAGTGAAGATTGTAAATTGTAAATTGACAATATTAAATATTAAATATATTTCTAGGTTAAAATATGACGCCGTAGTAGAATGTGATTAATCCCCTCAACCCTTTACAATATCCCTCCCGAAAGGCGAGAGGGCTATGGCTGCCAGCTTAAAATGCTGCATACCGAAGGGGATTCCGATAATTGTGATGGATAGCAGAAGGCCGAAAACAGCATGTGATAAGGCAATAACCAGTCCTCCCAGAAGAAGCCAGAGAATATTCATTAATATGTACAGACAACCTGATGCCCTTACATCAACCCTGGTTTCAGACCCGAAAGGCCATAAGGCAAAAACACCGAGTTTCAGGGTTTGAACAGCGAAGGGTATACCAATTATGGTTATCATTAGCGCCAGGCTGGCGATAAAATATTCTATGGCAATGATAATACCTCCGAAAACTAGCCAGATGATGTTTCCAATAATCTTCATGTGAAAATAATGTTTGGTTAAAAATAGTAAATATTGGGATACTCGAATGATGGAACCGAGCAGGGCGAGGTTGCTGAAAGCAAGCAGGGGCTGTCTCAAAAGTGCACCACCTCCCCCCTGACGATCGCTCCGCTCTGTCAGGGGTACTCCTCCTCTAAAGAGGAGGAGAAACTATAGTGCTGGATATCAGCGCTTTCCCCTCCTTTTTAAAGGAGGGGGCCACTTTGCCGAGAACGCCGTTAAGGCGTTTGAAGGTAAAGTGGGGGGTGGTTTTATCACTTTTGAGACAGCCCCTGCACAAAATTTTGTAATTTTGCTTGTTATTTATCCGGATAAGGCAAAAAGCATGAAACAATAGCCTTACCCTACCTGTTAGGTTATAGGATAAGTATCTTATAAAGATTTGTGGAGATGGAAAAAGAACAGGACAAAATAATAAACCAGGTAACATCCGGTGAGTATAAATACGGTTTTTATACTGATATAGATATAGATGCCATACCAAAGGGGCTTAACGAGGATGTCGTCAGGATAATATCTGCCAAGAAAAAGGAACCTGACTGGATGCTCGAATTCCGCCTTAAAGCATTTGAAGCATGGAAGAAAAAGAAAATGCCGGAATGGGCTCATCTGAAAATACCTGAAATAAACTATCAGGACATAGTATATTACGCTGCACCAAAACAAAAAGCCAGTTTAAACAGCCTTGATGATGTTGATCCGGAGCTTCTGGATACTTTCAATAAGCTTGGAATACCCCTGGAAGAACAAAAACGCTTAACAGGAGTGGCTGTCGATGCAGTGATGGACAGTGTGTCGGTAAAAACAACTTTCAAGGAAACACTTGCCGAACACGGTATAATTTTCTGCTCATTCAGTGAGGCAGTCCAGGAGCATCCTGACCTGGTTAAGAAGTATATGGGTAGTGTTGTGCCATATACAGATAACTATTTCGCAGCTCTGAACAGCGCGGTCTTCAGTGATGGCTCGTTCTGCTATATCCCAAAAGGAGTCAGGTGCCCGATGGAGTTGTCGACATATTTCAGGATCAATGCTGCAAATACAGGACAATTTGAACGTACCCTCATAATAGCAGAGGATGATAGTTATGTAAGTTACCTTGAGGGATGCACGGCGCCAATGAGGGATGAAAACCAGTTGCATGCTGCCATCGTGGAGATCATCGCTGAAAAAAATGCTGAAGTGAAATATTCCACTGTACAAAACTGGTATCCCGGAGATAAGGATGGTAAAGGTGGCGTTTATAACTTCGTTACAAAGAGGGGTATTTGCAGGGGTGAAAATTCAAAAATATCGTGGGCACAGGTTGAGACAGGCTCAGCAATCACATGGAAATACCCATCATGTATTCTAAAGGGTGATAATTCCAGTGGTGAGTTTTATTCAGTTGCTGTAACGAATAACCATCAGCAGGCTGATACCGGGACCAAGATGATGCATATTGGTAAGAACACCAGGAGTATAATTGTATCCAAAGGAATATCGGCGGGTGTTAGCCAGAACAGCTACAGGGGACTGGTGAAAGTACTTAAAAATGCTACCAACGCACGTAATTTCTCTCAGTGCGATTCATTGCTTCTGGGTGACAAATGCGGTGCGCATACCTTTCCATATGTTGAAGTGGATAACCGTTCGGCAATAGTGGAGCATGAGGCTACCACATCCAAGATCGGGGAGGACCAGATCTTTTACTGCAACCAGAGAGGTATAAGCACCGAAGATGCTATTGGCCTTATAGTCAATGGTTACGCCAAGGAAGTATTGAATAAATTGCCTATGGAATTCGCAGTTGAAGCACAGAAATTATTGCAGATAAGCCTGGAAGGATCGGTAGGGTAGATGAGTTATGAGAGATGAGTTATGAGAGATGAGCGATCCTCCTTCGCTGGCGCGGTTCTCCCTCTGTCCACCGGAGCTTGGCACGGGTCTGGAGACCCGCGCCAGCGAAGGTGGAAGAACCGTGTCCTGCTTCGGAGGACAAAGTGAGTTATTAGATTATGAATAATACCCAATTCAACACTTAAGCAATTCAACGATTCAACAATATTCGTATATGTTAAAAATAGACAACTTAAAAGTAGAGATAGAAGGAAAAGAAATACTCAAGGGAATAAGCCTTCATGTAAAGAAAGGTGAGATACATGCTATCATGGGGCCTAATGGTTCCGGAAAAAGCACACTTGCCACCGTGCTGGCAGGTAAGGATTTTGGTGATATTACGGAAGGTAAGATCACCTATATGGGCAAAAACCTCCTTGATATGGAGGCTGAAGACAGGGCTAAAGAAGGTATATTCCTTGGATTTCAATACCCAATAGAGATACCAGGTGTGAGCATGGTGAATTTCATGCGGACAGCAATTAATGAACATCGCAAATACCGGGGTGAAGAACCTCTCTCATCATCAGATTTCCTCAAACTGATGAGGGAGAAAAAGGAACTGGTAAAAATTGAGTCTGGACTTACCAGTCGTTCAGTCAATGAAGGCTTTTCGGGAGGTGAGAAGAAACGAAATGAGATATTCCAGATGGCCATGCTTGAGCCCAGACTGGCCATACTGGATGAGACAGATTCAGGACTCGATATTGATGCATTGAGAATAGTGGCTAACGGGGTAAATGAACTTAAGACACCGGATAATGCCACTATAGTGATCACTCATTACCAGAGGCTGCTGGATTATATCATACCGGATGTGGTGCATGTGCTGTATGACGGTAAGATAGTTAAAACCGGAGGTAAGGAACTGGCAGTTGAACTTGAAAAGAAAGGATACGACTGGATTAAAAAGGATGTTGATATTGAAGATTATGAGTAAAAAAGAAGATGCAATACATAAATTCTCAGAGCTTTTCAGGGAGAACAGTGACAGGATAGAAAAGAATTCTGCAGATCATATAAACAGCTTCCGAGGGGATGCTATGAAGCAATTTATTGAGCTGGGGATACCTGACAGGAAGAATGAATCATATAAATATACCAACCTGGAGCCATGGTTCAATGCTAATTATAAATCCTATTTTGTTCCTGAAACGGCAGATTTCAAAGCAGCTGAGGATTTCAGCTGCGAAGTGACCGATCTGGATAGCCACGACCTGGTTCTACTTAATGGTTTTGCACCGAAATATAACGGTAGCCTGTCGGATCTGCCAAATGGCGTATGGGTTGGAAGCCTGGCTGAAGCAGCAGAGAAATACCCGGAAATAGTCAGAAGACACTACGGAAGATATGCACGTAACGGTAAAGACGGACTTATTCCACTGAATACTGCACTGGCCTCTGACGGGATATTCGTGTATATTGAAAAAGGAGTGTCACTAAGCAAACCGATACAGATAATAAACCTGGTTCATTCCGATGGTGATATGTTGGTCCAGCATCGTAATCTCATTGTTGTCGAAGATAATGCCGAACTGCCAATGATAGTCTGTGACCATGCCCTGTCGCCCCAGAAATTCCTTACTAACGCAGTAACTGAAGTATATGTGGGTGAAAATTCACATTTTAATATCCTCAGGGTTCAGAACGAACATAATAACGCTGCCAAACTTACACATACCTTCATACATCAGGAGAGCAACAGTTCAGCTGTTTCAAATAATATTACATTGCACGGAGGCCTGGTGCGAAACAGTACCTATCATACTCTTAATGGCGAAGGAGCTGATTGTAATGCCCTCGGACTCTATCTTACTGACAGATGGCAGCATATAGATAATTTCGTTAGTATTGATCATGTAGCACCCAATTGCACCAGCAACCAGTTATTCAAGGGAGTACTTGATGATTATGCCACCGGCGCTTTTAATGGTCGTATTCGGGTAAGTGATGGAGCACAGAAAACACTTGCATACCAGAAAAATAACAGTATCCTTTTAACTGATGACGCCAGGATGGATACAAAACCCCAGCTCGAAATATATGCGGATGATGTTAAATGCAGCCATGGAGCTACGGTAGGCCAGCTTGATGAAGATGCAATGTTTTACCTTCGATCAAGAGGAATAGGTGTTGATGAAGCCAGGCTAATGCTTATGTTTGGATTCGCACACGAGGTAATAGAGCATATTAAGGTTACAGCTCTCCGAGAGAGAATTGATGAGCTGGTGCTGCAGAGACTAAGGGGAGAACTGAGCAGGTGTGCTACATGTACGATGAATTGTGATAAATAAAAATAATCGTGATTGATATTAAAAGCGTAAGATCCAACTTCCCGGTGCTGGCACAAAAAGTGTACGGCAAGCAATTGGTATATTTCGATAATGGAGCCACCACGCAAAAACCTCAGCATGTCATTAATGCTGTAAATGAGGCATACAGTACTTACTACAGTAATATTCACAGGGGAGTGCATTCGCTAAGTGATATAACATCTGAAAAATATGAGAATTCAAGGGAAAGGGTGAAATCATTTATTAATGCATCATCAAAAGAAGAAATTGTATTTACATCAGGTACCACCGCTTCAATAAACCTTGTTGCTTTTTCATTTGGGGAAAGATATATTAAACAGGATGATGAGGTAATAATTTCAGGACTCGAACATCATGCCAATATTGTTCCCTGGCAGATGATGTGTGAAAGAAAAAATGCCAGACTCAGGGTTATACCTGTTAATGATGATGGTTCATTACGCCTTGAAAAACTGGATAATCTGATAAATGAAAAAACGAGGATTATTGCCGTAACGCAGGTCTCCAATGCCCTCGGTGTAATAGTCCCGGTAAAGAAAATAATTAATAAAGCACATGAAAATAATGTCCCTGTGCTGGTTGATGGTGCTCAGGGAATTCAACATGGTCATGTTGATGTACAGGATCTTGATTGTGATTTCTACGCTTTCTCCGGGCATAAGATATACGGACCAACAGGCATAGGTGTCCTGTATGGAAAAAGAAAATGGCTGGAAAAACTGCCTCCTTACCAGGGAGGGGGAGATATGGTCGACAGGGTCAGCTTTGAGAAAACCACTTATAATGAACTGCCATTCAAATTTGAGGCAGGCACAACAAATTTTGTTGGAGCAATAGGTCTTGCGGCAGCACTGGACTATATCGAATCTATAGGGATTCCGGATATAATTAATTACGAACATGAGCTAACAGAGTATTCAAATAAGAAGTTAAATGAAACTGGGGGGATTAAGATATATGGCGATGTGAATGAAAAGATATCCATTATGTCCTTTATTATTGAAAAAGTCCACCAGTATGATGCAGGAATGATACTCGACAAGATGGGTATTGCTGTCAGGACAGGATCACATTGTGCACAGCCTGTTATGACCAGGTATGGTATTGATGGCACCATCAGGGCTTCGATGTGTTTCTATAATACGAAGGAAGAAATTGATATGTTGATCAAGGGCATAGAAAAAGTCAGGGAGATGATGTTATGAGCAAAGGAGAAAAAACAATTGATGAGGTTCAGAATGAAATAATCGATGATTTTTCACTTTTTGATGATTGGATGGACAGGTACGACCATCTGATTGAGCATGGAAAGGATCTGCCGGTCATCGAGGATAAATATAAAAATAATGATTACCTGATTGAAGGTTGCCAGTCAAGGGTCTGGTTATATCCTGAGTTTATTGATGGTAAGATATATTTTAAGGCCGACAGTGATGCCATAATAACAAAAGGTATAGTTTCTCTGTTGATCAAAGTCTTGTCAGGCAG
>Ga0272441_10004240_pt1 | contig 26329 bp, 23 predicted proteins | sample SSMProp6N_FD_193582 | JGI IMG/M metagenome (GOLD analysis project Ga0272441, IMG submission 193582) | Marine sediment archaeal communities from Little Sippewissett salt marsh, Falmouth, MA, United States - SSM-Prop-6N | ecosystem: Environmental > Aquatic > Marine > Wetlands > Sediment ... | reverse complement strand
GTTATGATTTGTTAAAAAACGCCTTTGTTCGCAATATCAAGGAGTACAACAAAAAATTCATAGCTCGCAAGCTGAATCCGGAGAACGGCCACAGATACCTCCCTTACATTGTTCTCGTGATCGATGAGTTTGCGGATCTGATCATGACGGCAGGGAAAGAGATCGAGACTCCGATCGCCCGTTTGGCCCAGCTGGCCAGAGCGATTGGAATTCACCTGATCGTTGCGACCCAGCGGCCATCTGTCAATGTAATAACGGGTATTATCAAGGCCAACTTCCCGGTTCGCGTGGCCTTCAGGGTGACTTCCAAAATCGATTCGCGCACCATCCTGGATTTTCAGGGGGCCGATCAGCTGATTGGAAAGGGGGATATGCTCATATCGACAGGCAATGAATTGACACGTCTGCAGTGTGCTTTCATCGATACGCCTGAGGTGGAGCGACTGACCGATTTCATTGGATCTCAGCGCGCGTATGCCCAGGCGCATCAATTGCCGGAATACGTAGGAGAGGAAAGTGGCACGGGAATTGACGTTGACATTGAAGGAAGGGACAAGCTTTTTGAAGAGGCAGCTGCGCTTGTGGTGACAGCACAACAGGGCTCGGCTTCTCTTCTGCAGAGAAAATTAAAATTGGGATATAACCGGGCGGGCCGGATTATCGATCAGCTGGAAGCTGCGAATATCGTTGGCCCTTTTGAAGGAAGCAAAGCGCGTCAGGTGCTTGTGACGGATCTGGCGGCCCTTCAACAATTATTAGAAGATGAAAAGAATTGATTCAAAAGAGAATAGAATGAAGTTGAGAAGAGCGAGTATTTTTATTGTTATTGCATTCCTGACCATTGGACTGCGAGCTCAAAATGATCCTGAGGCAGGCAAGTGGCTTGACCAAGCGTCCTCCACCATGAGCGGATATGAGACGATTTCCATGGACTTCGACTATGTTCTTGACAACCAGGCCGAGGATGTGAGCCAGGAGCTCACCGGTTCCCTGTTGTTGAAAGGCGAAAAATATGTGGTTAATCTTTTTGGATCCACCCAGATTTTTGACGGTTCGAAAACCTATACGATCATTCCCGAGAATGAAGAGGTGAATATCTCGGATGCGGATGTGGATCCAGAGAATACCTTTACACCATCGAAGTTCTACACATTCTATAAATCGGGCTATGCTTACGACATGGATGAGCTGAAAAACGAGAATGGGAAAAAGATTCAATTCATACGCCTTACCCCAATTGATTCGGATTCAGAGGTGGCTTCAATCCTGGTAGGGATCGAAGTGAGTACAAAACACATCTACCAGGTCATTGAGATTGGGAACAATGAGACGCGCACCACCCTCACGGCCAGGAACATGCGAACCGATGAGAATATTGGAGATGGTGCCTTCACCTTTGATGAGAAAAAATACACAGACATGAATTACCTGATAAACAGGTAGTTGTGAATCTGAATTCATGAAGATTCTAAATCGGTACATACTTAAGAGTTTCCTGAGCCCGTTTCTTGCGACGTTTTTTGTGATCCTCTTTGTAATGATCATGCAGGCGCTTTGGCTTCAATTTGACAAGATCGCCGGTAAGGGAATTGGACTGGTGATTATTCTGAAGTTCCTGGGATACATGGCGCTTATGATGGTTCCGACCGCACTGCCCGTGGCCATTCTGTTGTCCTCCATCATGGCCCTTGGCGCCCTGGCTGAGAATTATGAGTTCGCGGCAATAAAGTCTGCGGGAATATCCTTGCAGCGTTTCATACGCCCTCTGGTCATACTCATGTTTGTCATGAGCATCGGGAATTTCCTTTTTCTCAATTATGTGTTTCCTTACGCCTCGCTAAAATCCAAGAACCTGATCTACAACATGCGAATGAAAGAGCCCGGTTTGGCGTTGGTTCCGGGGACATTCAACACAGAAATTCCAAATTACAGCATCAAGTTTGACGAGAAGTTTGGCAAAGACGAAAACTTTCTTCGCAATGTGCTGATTTACGAGCTCAGATCGAATGCGGTGAACAACAAGGTCATAACGGCGAAGCAAGGTGAGATCATCTCCGAAGAGGGCAGCCGGTACCTGACCCTTATTCTGGAGGACGGGTATTATTATGAAGATATCATTGGGAACAAGTCGACCCAGCTGGTTCGTAAAAAAATGGCCTTTACCAAGGCTCATTTTGACAAGTATGAGGTGAATATCGATGTTTCAAATATTGGGGATTTCGATCCGGACGATGTCAAATACAAGACAGGCAAAGAGATGTTGAGTCTGAAACAGCTCGAGTTCTATATTGACTCCTTGCAAACACCCTACAAAGAGTTTGTGGGAAACAGGGCCCAGCGCTTGTATTTGTCGCTCAAAGGGGGTAGTTTGACCAGGGATACGGTCATGGATAGCCCACTCGAGCCTGAGATCATGGATAATTTCGATGATAAAAGCCTGAAGGTGCTGGTTGACAACGCTTATATCACGGCACAGGGAAATGTTGACAATATCAGCAATTTCAAAGATACGCTCAAAGACAGGCAAAAGGTCATCAACGGGTACAACACGGAATTTCACAAGAGAATTGCATTTTCAGTAGCCTGCCTGGTTCTCTTCTTCGTGGGCACCCCATTGGGCTCCATCATTCGAAAAGGCGGTTTTGGACTGCCCATGATATTCGCTATCGTAATTTTTGTCGTATATTTCTTCATTTCCACTTTGGGAAAGAACATGGCGGAGTCCAACACAGTCTCACCATTTATCGGCGGTTGGCTGGCTACTTTTGTTTTGCTTCCATTTGGTATTCTCTTGATGATCCGAGCCACAAACGACAAAGGAATTTTCAATATTGATGCATTTTTGCAACCGATTACAAATTTTATGAACAGAGTATTCAAACTCGACAAGAAACAAACCTGACGGATGGATAAGACCACGCGAACTGAAATAAGGCTCGATACGATTGAAGCAGCCATTGAGGACATAAAGAAGGGGAAGCTCATCATCGTTGTTGATGATGAGAGCCGGGAGAACGAAGGAGACTTTATTGCGGCAGCTGAGAAGGTATCCCCGAAAATGATCAATTTTATGGCGACGCACGGAAGAGGACTGATTTGCGCCCCTTTGACCGAATCCAGGTGTGAAGATCTGGACCTGGACCTGATGGTGGGCAAGAATACGGTTCTCCACAATACGCAGTTCACGGTATCCGTCGATTTGATTGGCCAGGGATGCACCACGGGAATTTCGGCTCATGACAGGGCCAAAACAGTGAAAGCCCTGACAGAAGAAGCCACAAAACCTGAGGACCTGGGAAGGCCCGGTCATATTTTTCCGCTACGGGCCAAAGAGGGAGGCGTTTTGCGCAGAACGGGTCATACTGAGGCTGCGATCGATCTGGCGCGTTTAGCGGGTTTGAAACCAGCCGGGTTGCTGGTGGAAATACTGAATGAAGATGGCAGCATGGCTAGATTGCCCCAATTGGTCCAGGTTGCAGAAAAGTACGACTTGAAGATCATCTCGATTGAGGACCTGGTGGCCTACCGAATGAACCATGATTCCCTGATCGAGAAAGTTGAGGATTTCAGTCTTGAAACCCGATTCGGAAGGTATTGTTTGAGAGCCTACAGGCAAACCACGAACAATCAGGTTCACCTTGTCCTGACCAAAGGAGAATGGAAGCTGGGTGACGAGGTTCTGGTTCGGATCAATTCCACCCTGATCAACAATGACATTCTGGGAACCTTGATGAGCAATCCCGATGATAAATTGGGAAAAATGTTCGATCTGATTGAGAAAGAGGGCAAGGGTGCCATTGTGTTCATCAACCAGGAGCACCAATCATTTGACCTGCTCAGGCGTTTGAGCAACCTGAAAAATGTTCAGAGTGGCTCCGAGATCGAGCCCCTCATCAAAATGGATGAGAAAGATTTTGGAATCGGTGCGCAAATCCTGCACGATCTGAACATTTCCAGAATCCGTTTGATCTCCAATAACAAGTATTCCGGAAAACGCGTAGGGATGATTGGTTACGGTTTGGAAATAGTCGATTACGTCCCTTTCTCCTAGTTGACGTGGAGTGAGTGTCCTACGAAAAATATTATTTCCCTTTTCGCTTCTTTACGCAGCGATTGCCAGATTGAGAAATTATTTCTACGACAGAGGATGGTTCAAATCCGTCTCTTTTGGCATACCTGTGATAGCGGTAGGCAATCTCAGTGTGGGTGGAACGGGAAAAACCCCGATGATCGAGTATTTGGTCCGCCTGTTGAAAGATGATTTTGATCTTGCCATTCTGAGCAGGGGCTACGGTAGAAAAACCAGTGGGTTTCTTTTGGCAGAAAATGGCACAAATGCTGAAATGATTGGCGATGAACCCTACCAGTTTTTTAAAAAGTTCAAAGGCGTGAAGGTGGCTGTGGATGAGAATAGGGTGCGAGGCGTGACAGCTTTGCTGGAAGCGACAGACCCTCCCGAGCTGGTGCTTTTGGATGATGCATTTCAGCACAGGAGAATACAAGCGGGCTTTTATATCTTGATCACGAGTTATGGAAAATTGTATTCTGAGGATCGGGTGCTTCCTTCAGGAAACTTGAGAGAGCCAAAAACCGGAGCCCGAAGGGCAAATGTCATTCTGGTTAGTAAATGTCCGAATGATTTGAAGGAAAATGAAAGAAAGTCCATACTTGACAGTTTGAAGGTCGATGATAACCAGGAAGTATTCTTTACCGGAATCAGGTATGCAGATAAAGCCATTGGCAAAGCGGGTGCCTTGACTTTGGAAGAGCTTCGTTCTTGTCAGATCGTACTTGTCACCGGCATTGCAAACCCAGAGCCTCTACTCGAGTATTTGAGGGAGAAGGATATTGGTTTTGAGCATTTGAAATTTCGCGACCATCACCAATTGACCCAAAGCGAGCACACCCGGATTGAATCAGCATTTAACCAGTTACAGGGTGTCATGCGAATTGTGCTCACGACCGAAAAGGATTTTGTCAGGAACTTTGAGTTCTCGGAGCTGCCTGTTTTTTACCTTCCGATTCAAAGCCGGTTTCTCGACGGCGAGGAGCGCTTTAACCAATTAATACACGATTATGTACGAAAGAATAAAGGAAACGGCTAAATTCTTAAAGGAGTTGGGGATCATAAATCCTGAGATTGGCATTATCCTGGGCACGGGCTTGGGGGGTGTGGCAAAGACGATCCGGGTCGAAAAGAAGATTCCGTACCACGACATTCCCAATTTCCCGGTCTCGACGGTCAGTGGTCACACCGGTGCACTGATCTATGGAGAACTCTCAGGGAGAAAAGTCGTCGCCATGCAAGGCCGCTTCCATTATTACGAGGGATGGGAAATGGAGGAAGTGACTTTTCCGGTGCGGGTCATGAAGCTTCTCGGAGTTGAGAAATTGATGGTTTCGAATGCCAGTGGGGGGGTAAACCCTGATTTTGAAGTCGGTGACATCATGATTATAACGGACCACATCAATTTTATGCCCGAACATCCGCTAAGGGGTGAAAACGATTCCCGTTTTGGCCCCAGATTTGTCGATATGCATGAGCCTTACGATCTCGAAATGATTCGGATTATGAACGAGGTTGCGGGAGAAAAGAACATACCCGTCAAACAAGGGGTATACCTGGCCCTTCAGGGGCCTACCTTCGAGACACCGGCAGAGTATCGAATGGTCAGACTGGTGGGTGCTGATACGGTCGGGATGAGCACGGTTCCCGAGGTGATTGTTGCCAGGCACATGGATGTGAAGTGTTTTGGACTTTCGGTGATCACCGACCTTGGTATCGAGGGCAAAATTGAGCCGGTTTCTCACGAAGCAGTGCAGGAGGCGGCAAGAGGCTCGGAGGAAAAACTCAATGACCTGGTTCTTGAATTCATTCGGCGTTGTTGACTCAAAACGATTTCAAGTGCCAAAACGAACGTTTGGAAACGAAAAAAAGCACTTCGAAAGAAGTGCTTTTTAGCTTACTAACTCAAAATTAATCAAATGAAGAACAAAATTTTGTGAGGAACTTTGTTTACGGTTACAAGGTAAGAATATTTTAATAATTCAGCAAAATTATAGTGAAAAATATTTGGTTTAACCATTTTTTTGACCACGTATTGCAATTATTTGCAAGAATTGAATGCTGTTGTTAATAAATGCGACTTTTACCAGCTGAAAACTTAAAAATCATTTTCTTCAAACAAAAAAGCACTTCGGGATGAAGTGCTTTTTAGCTTACTAACTCAAAATTAATCATAATGAAAACAAAATCTGTGGGGAACTTTGCTTCGATTGAATATTTGCAAATCTCGTGCCAAACATGTTGTCAAGTGTTACAGATTTGTTAATGTTTGTTATGAATTCACTAATTTATTTACCCGAATCACATTTTTCGTTGATTTCTTTTTCAGAAACCAGGTGCGCGGAGAGATTCTTTCTTTCCGCAATGCATGAATTGATAGGGAGTAAATTGTTTGACCAAATAAAAGGCCCTCCAAAAAATGAAGAGCCTTTTAGCTTACTAACTCAAAATTAATCATAACGAAGTCAAAACTAATGGGGAATTTTGCTTCAGTATAAAGGTAGCAAATTCCATTCCATTTTTTAAAACGCACTGTTAATCCTATGTTAAATCATACCAGGTGTTTTTCTGCCCGGTACGAAGAACGGACAAGAGCACCGCTTTCAACGTACCTGAAACCGAGTTCCAAACCAATGCGTTTGTACTTCTCGAATTGTTCCGGTGGAATGAACTCATGAACCGGCAGGTGTTTTTTGCTCGGTTGAAGATACTGTCCAATAGTGACGATATCCACTTTGGCATTTTTCAAATCGTGCAGGGTTTCGATCACCTCTTCTTCACGTTCACCCAAACCCAACATGATTCCTGATTTTGTTCTGGGCTGCCCTGAATCCTTGATGTATTCCAGGACCTCCAGGCTTCGATCGTATTTGGCCTGAATCCTTACCTCCCGGGTAAGTCGCCTTACCGTTTCCAGGTTATGGGAGATCACTTCGGGTGCAACGTCAACAATTCGATCGATATTTCTTCGGATGCCCCTGAAGTCAGGGATCAGGGTTTCGAGTGTAGTTTCCGGGTTGCTTCTCCGGATCGCCTCGACGGTCTCCGCCCAAATGATCGACCCTCCATCTCTAAGATCATCCCTATCGACAGACGTGATGACAGCATGCTTGATTTTCATCAGATGAATGGAACGCGCGACTTTTTCCGGTTCATCCCATTCCACGCTTTCCGGTTTCCCGGTCTTGACCCCGCAGAAGCCGCAGGATCGGGTGCAGATATTGCCCAGGATCATGAACGTAGCCGTTCCTTCTCCCCAGCATTCCCCCATGTTGGGGCAGCTTCCACTGGTGCAGATTGTATTGAGCTTGTATTTGTCTACAAGCCCCCTCAGGTCCTTATATTTCTTTCCCACAGGGAGTTTTACCCGGAGCCACTCCGGTTTCTTCTGCCTGGGTACAGTTAGATTCTCTGACATAGATAGGATTCTTTAGTTTGCAAATTTACGAAGAATTCCCTGATTCCTGGTTCCCCCCAAGACTCAGAAACTTGACGATATAGCCGATCTGTCCCAGGTGGTAGATGTCGTGATGCAACATCCCCTGCAAGAGCCAGGCATAGGTATATTCACCATTGAAGTCGCCGTCAAAATAGGTTTTCTGTAAAAATTCGTCGCTTTCCCCTTCCAGAAAAGATAAGATTTCCGAGAGACTTTTGTCGTAGTCATCCAGTATTTTTGATTGACCGATGGATTTTAACGCAGCCGGGTCCTTCCAGTTTGATGGATCATCGTCCCTGAGGCTCCCTGCACCCTTTTCCAGTTTTATCAAAGCTTCTTCTCTCCAGGTCGTTAGATGCGAGATGATCTCTGCAACGCTGTGCATGTCCTGCATTGGCCGTCTGAAGAAATCTTTTTCGGAGAGAAGTTTCATTTTCTTGCTGAAGTTGCTCCCGATCCACGGCTTCCCATTTTGTATTTCGGTCATCTGTTCGACCCAATCGCTGATCCTTTCGTTCATAAAATTATTCTTCAGGCAGAAATTGACCTCTTATCATAACCCGTTCGATGTGATTGCTTCCGAAGGCATAGGGCAGGTACCCATAGGAGGGAATCTCTCTGGTCAAAATCAAATTAGCCAGTTTGCCCCTCGTAACGCTTCCCAGGCTTCCGCTGAGGTTCATCGCGTAGGCACCATTGATCGTTGCAGCATTGATTGCTTCCTCCGGGGTTAGTCGCATTTTGATGCATGCCGTTGAAAGCACGAAGTTCATGTTTCCGCTGGGTGTCGAACCCGGGTTGAAATCTGTTGCTATGGCAAGAGGCATCCCACGATCGATCATTTGCCGGGCGGGCGTATAGGGAATGCTTAAAAAGTAGGAGCAGGAAGGAAGCGCAACGGGCATTACCCCAGACCTCTCCAAGTCTGTGAAATCCTGTTCCGTCATCACTTCAAGATGGTCAACCGTAAGAGCCTTTGACTCAATGGCTGCCTGAATCCCGCCAATGCTGTTGAATTGATTCACGTGAATCTTGGGAACAAGACCGAACTCCTTGCCTCTTTCCATTATCCTTTGGGTCTGATCCACTGAAAAATAGCCTTTTTCGCAGAAAGCATCGATGAATTCTGCTAGATCGGCTTGCGCCACTTTGGGAATCATCTCGTCACAAATGAGATCTACATATTGATCCGGGGAATCACGGAAAGGCTCCGGGAAAGCGTGGGCTCCCAGGAAAGTAGCCTTGATGTCAATGGGATACGCATCAGCCAGCCGTTTGATCACCCTAAGCATTTTAAGTTCGGAATCGGTCGTCAGGCCATACCCGGATTTGATCTCGACCGCGCCCGTTCCCAGTTGCATGATCTCCTTCAATCGCTTTGAGGATTGCTCGTAAATTTCATTTTCGGAGCTCAACCCAAGCCGGCGAGCTGAGTTCAGGATTCCGCCGCCTCTTGAAGCAATCTCTTCATAAGTCAAGCCGCGGATCCGGTCCACAAATTCCTTTTCCCGATTTCCTGCATACACGAGATGAGTGTGCGAGTCACACCAGGTAGGCAGCAGCATTTTGCCTGTAGCATCCACTTCGCGGTCCGCTTTGATGTCCGGGATATGATCCATCGGGCCAAAATCTGCAATGCGATCATTTTCGGTTATCAAAAAGGCATTTTCGAGAACGGGTAATTCACCCATGTCTTTGCCCGCCAAAATCTTCACATCGGGGTCCCTGATCTGCAGGAGTTGCTTAATGTTTTTGAATAGAACTCTCATCCCCTACAAATCTAGCCCAAATATTTCATAAAGTTCTGTCAACAACTGATTTTAGGGTCACATATGTTACCTGTATAAAGTGCGATTAAAGCATGATATGAGTATCTTTGCATAAATTTTTCTGCCATGAACAAAGCGATCTACATCGCCACCGGTGAACCGGAAAGTGGAAAGTCCCTGATTACACTGGGTCTTCTGCGCATTATACTGGGACGGACAAAGAGGGTGGGTTATTTTCGACCCATCATTGAGAATGTCATCAAAGGTCAAAAGGACAATCACATTGAAACCGTGCTATCTCATTTCAATCTCGACATGGCGTATGAGGATTGTTATGCCCTTACCGTACCTGAGGTAATCCAAAAGAAGATTGACGATAAGGAAGAGGAAATCGTCGATATCATTTTCAAAAAGTACAAAGAGCTTGAGGAGCGCTTTGATTTCATCCTGTTGGAGGGTACAGATTTTTCCGGGGAAGCTGCCTTTGTCGAACTCGATCTGAATGCAATAATCGCAAAGAATCTTGGCACACCCGTAATTCTGGTAGGCACGGGGAAAGGGAAAACGGATGAGGAGCTGGTTTCAAACCTGCACCTGGCCTATGACTCTTTTGTTGAGAAGGAGGTCCAGGTACTCAGCGTGATTGCGAACAAGGTGGAGTCAAAAGATCTTTTGAAGGTGGAAGAGGCAATCTCCAAGAAATTGAGCGATGAGATTTATGTCGCAGTGATACCTTTGATAAACAGCCTGTTCAATCCCACCATCAAAGAAATAGTCAACGATATTGGTGCAGAGCTTGTGCTGGGCGAAGACCAGGTTAACAACCAGGTAGAGAGCTTTGCGGTAGGGGCGATGCAGCTCAGGAACTTTTTGACTCACCTCACAGAGAATTGTCTCGTTATCACGCCCGGTGATCGTGCAGATATTATTTTGGCCACCCTTCAAGCCAGCATTTCAGACAACTATCCGAAAATTGCGGGAATCGTCCTGACCGGAGGACTTGTTCCGGAGAAATCCATAATCCAGTTGATAAAAGGTCTTCGGGAGATTGTTCCCATCCTCACGGTTGAAAGTGGAACCTTTGAGGTAGCCAATGATATCGGAGCAATCCGATCCCACATCTATCCGAACAATGAGCAACGGATCTATACTTCACTGATCACCTTTGACAAGTATGTCAATATGGGATCACTAACCAAGAAGTATCTCAAATTCAAGAAACGAGGCCTTACTCCGAGAATGTTTCAGTACAACCTGCTGAAAAAAGCGAAGAAGGTGAAAAAGCATATTGTCTTGCCTGAAGGTGCGGATGAAAGAATTCTTCTCGCCGTTTCCAGGCTTCAGGCACTGGACGTTGTTGACATCACCTTGTTGGGGTCACCGGATCAGATTCGAAGCAAAATCGCCCAACTCGGCATTCCTATGAACATGGATGCCATTACGATCATCGATCCGGTGAATTCGGATCATTTTGAGGATTATGCCGAGACCCTTTATCAACTTAGAAAACACAGGAGCGTCAACCGGCCTATGGCTCATGACCTGATGGCTGATGTTTCCTTTTTTGGGACCATGATGGTGTATAAAGGACATGCTGACGGGATGGTCTCCGGAGCTGTCCATACCACACAACACACCATTCGACCGGCTTTGCAATTCATCAAGACCAAACCCGATGTTTCAGTTGTTTCCTCGGTCTTTTTCATGTGCCTTGAAGACCGGGTCTCGGTTTTTGGAGATTGTGCCATAAACCCGAACCCTACCGCAGAACAGCTGGCCGAGATTGCCATCTCCTCAGCTGAATCGAGCGCGGCCTTTGGAATTGAGCCCAAAGTGGCCATGTTGTCCTATTCCTCTGGGGCCTCTGGCTCCGGAGCGGATGTTGACAAGGTTCGTGAAGCGACGGAAATAGTCAAGAAAAAGCGACCCGAACTCAAGATTGAGGGGCCGATCCAGTATGACGCGGCCGTTGACATGAGCGTTGGAAAAAAGAAAATGCCGGATTCCCAGGTTGCCGGGCAGGCCAGTGTCCTGATCTTCCCCGATCTGAACACAGGCAATAATACCTATAAGGCAGTCCAAAGAGAAACAGGGGCCATTGCCATTGGGCCGATGCTTCAGGGCCTGAACAAGCCCGTCAACGATCTCAGTCGCGGGTGCACGGTTGACGACATTTTCAACACTGTTGTGATAACTGCCATTCAGGCTCAAATGGAACTTGCTGAAGTTTAGTACGATGAAAACAATGAAAATTCTGGTAATCAATTCAGGCAGTTCATCCATCAAGTTTCAATTGATCGGCATGCCCTCAGAAGTGGTAATAGCCTCCGGAGTGGCAGAACGGATTGGCCTGGAAGGGTCAAAGATTAAGTACCGTTCAGAAAGAGGAACCTTTGAGCAGGAAACAGAAATAATAAACCACGAAGCGGGTCTTCAAATGATTGCCGGTCTTCTTCTCGACCCGGAACAGGGAGTGATTGAGGATGCCTCTGGAATTGATGCGGTAGGACACCGCGTCGTTCATGGCGGAAGCAGTTTCTCTGAAACTGTGCGCATTGATGAGGAGGTCAAAGCGAAGATCCAGGAGCTTTTCAACCTGGCACCGTTGCATAATCCGCATAATTTCAAAGGGATAGAAGTCGCCGAAAGAATTTTTCCTGAAGCCGTCCAGGTGGCGGTCTTTGATACGGCATTTCACCAGACAATTCCGGAAGTAGCCTATCGATACGCGATTCCGGAAGAGATCTATCGCAAGCATCAGATTCGAACCTATGGTTTCCATGGAACGAGCCATAAATATGTTTCAGAGAAGGCTGCAGCTTATCTGGATGGCAAAGCGGGCAAAATCATTACAGTGCACCTTGGCAATGGATGCAGTATTACAGCGGTCAAGGACGGAAAAAGTGTGGAGCACTCGCTGGGTTTTGGCCCCATGAACGGCTTGATCATGGGAACGCGAAGCGGTGACATCGATCAATCCGTGATTTTTCATATGATTGATGAACTGGGTTACTCTGTTGATGAGGTCAAGGGTCTCTTGCAGGAGAAAAGCGGCATGCTGGGTCTTACCGGATTCAGCGATCTGAGAGAGATAGAAACTGCAGCTTCACAGGGAGACGAGGCTTGCAACCTTGCCCTGAAGATGAACGCCTATCGGGTGAAGAAATACATCGGGGCATATGCAGCTGCGATGAATGGTCTGGATGCCCTGGTGTTCACGGCAGGAATTGGTGAGAATTCCGATATTTTACGCAGCTTGATCTGTGCAGACATGGAGTTCTTTGGGATCCATCTTGACGAAGACAAGAACCGGGTCAGGGAGCATTCCATCCGGGAGATTCAAACAGATGGTGCCGAGGTAAGCCTGCTTGTTGTTCCGACAAATGAGGAATTAGAGATCGCCAAGCAGTCCTTTGGACTTCTTTCTTCCTGACTTTCATCTCAATGAAATTCGTTAAATTAGCGGGTTTTTAATTCAAAAAATTTACGCGGATGCCAAGACCCGGCAAAGAGGAATACGCTGTATTCTATCAACCTTATCTGGATGTTATTCCTGTTGGAGATTCGGATTTGAACGAACTTCTTAAAACAAGTCTTGAAGCCTGTAATTCCTTGTTCAAAGGGCTTGACCCTGAAAAGGAGGACTATCGATACGCTGAAGGGAAGTGGAGCATCAAGGAGCTGCTCCAGCACATCATGGATACAGAACGCATATTTGCCTACAGAGCACTCCGATTTGCGCGCAAGGATTCTACCGAGCTGCCGGGCTTCGATGAGAACCTGTATGCCGAGACCTGCGATTTAACCGACAGGAGCCTGGCCTCATTGCTGGAAGAATTCAACTGGATCCGAAAATCCAATATCCTGATGTTTGCGTCGATGAATGAGAAAGTTCTGAAAAGAATGGGACGGATCGATGGAAAACAGATTAGCGTTCGTGCCCTGGGCTTTCTCATCTGTGGTCATTTGCTGCATCACCTGAAGGTGGTTGAAGAAAGATACCTCTAAGAAACTATGCAAGAAGGAAAAGAAAAAGAACAACCGGTTGAGTACGACGCCATAGTCATTGGTACAGGTATTTCAGGCGGATGGGCGGCCAAGGAGCTGTGCGAGAAAGGGCTCAAGACCCTAGTGCTGGAACGGGGCCGCATGGTGCGCCATGTGGTCGATTATCCAACCATGCATATGGAAGCCTGGGATTTTGAGCACCGTGGTGAAACTACCGCTGAAGACAGAAAAAGACAGGAAAAGCAGGCCAGAACAGGCTATACGACAGATGAGCAATGGAGACACTGGTTCGTAGATGACATTGATCATCCATACACCGAAACGAAAAGATTTGACTGGATGCGGGGGTATCATGTGGGGGGAAGGTCCCTCACGTGGGGCAGGCACTCCTACCGTTTGGGACCTCAGGACTTTGAGGCCAACAAGAAAGACGGTCACGGTGTTGATTGGCCCATTCGCTATAAGGATCTCGCACCCTGGTACGACAAGGTGGAAGATTACATTGGCGTATGCGGCAAAAATATTGGCAGCGACCAGATCCCCGACGGGAAGCTCACTGAGCCGATGCCGTTCAATTGCGTTGAGGAAGATTTTGCCAGCAGGGTTCACGAGAACATGGAAGGTCGAGTTGTCACCCACGCCAGGGTAGCGCATATCACAGGAGATAAAACCTACGAGGGAAGAGGGAAGTGTCAATACCGTGACCGTTGCATGAGAGGATGCCCTTTTGGGGGTTACTTCAGCAGCAATGCCTCAACCCTTCCTGCGGCGGAGAGGACCGGTAACATGACCCTGCGACCCAATTCAATAGCCTATGAAATAGTCTATGACGACCATTTGAAAAAAGCGACAGGGGTCAGAATTATCGATACCCTAACCAAGGAAAAACACTTTTACAAAGCTTCAATTATTTTCTGTTGCGCTTCGGCAATTGCCTCAGCTGCCATTCTCATGCAATCCAGGTCCGATCGGTTTCCCAATGGTCTTGGGAATGACAGCGGTGAGTTGGGTCACAACATCATGGATCACCATCTTGGGGCCGGGGCATATGCGATCGTAGAGGAGCACGAGGACAAATACTACAAAGGGCGCAAGCCGGCTGGTTTTTACATTCCCCGTTTCAGAAATGTTGAAGGAGAAACAGAACCGACAGATTTCATTCGAGGCTTTGGTTACCAGGGAAGTGCAAGCCGTTCCAATTGGAAGCGGGCCATCAAAGAGATGAGCTATGGAGAGGACCTCAAGGAGGAGCTGATGAAGCCCGGGCCCTGGGTCATTGGAATGGGAGGCTTTGGTGAATGCCTGCCCTATCACGAGAACAAGATGAGCCTGAACTACGACAACCTCGACGAATGGGGATTGCCTACGGTGGATTTCGATGTGGAGTACAAGGAAAATGAGAAGAAGATGCGCAAGGACATAGTCGAGCAGGCCGTAAAAATGATGAAAGCTGCCGGATACACCAAAATAATGCCTTATGACAATCAGGAGGAGTTCTATCCCGGCTTGGGCATACATGAGATGGGTACGGCCCGAATGGGAAGGGATCCCAAAACCTCGGTACTCGGAAAATACAACCAGGTGCATACCGTGCCCAATGTCTATGTCACAGATGGGGCCTGCATGACTTCTTCGGGCTGCCAGAACCCTTCATTGACCTATATGGCGATCACGGCGAGAGCGGCCAATTACGCTGTGGAAAAACTCCTGCGGGAAAACAAATCAAAAGAATCATGAAGAGGAGAGAAGCCATAAAAAACTTATCGCTTGGAATCGGATATGTGGTGAGTGCGCCTGCCGTGCTTGGAATTCTCGAGTCCTGTTCAAAACCGGAGCCAGGCTGGGAGGCTGATTTTCTAAGTGGCGAGCTCAAGCCGATGGTCAGCCACCTCGTAGACATCATTTTACCCAGCTCAGACATTCCAGGTGGACTTGACCTTAACTTGCCCCAGTTTGTCGACAAAATGTGTGCCGACATCCTGGTGAAGAAAGATCAGGAGTGGGTCTTGAGTGGCGGGGCATTTTTCGCCGAACGCGTTGCGAGCCATGCCGGAGGAGAAGCAAACGGTGCGACCCGGCAGGAGGTTTTGGCTGTCTTTAAAACCTATTTCGATCTCCCGGAAGCAGAAAAGAAGGCCATTCTGTACAAACAGCAAAAAGGAGCCGAAGAGATCACAGCCGAAGAAAAAGACAGTTTTGCGCTCTACAAGTTTTTGTTCACGGTGCGGGAATTTGCACTGCTGGGCTATTTTACATCCGAAAGAATTGGTAAGGACTTTCTGGTTTTCGATCCGATACCGGGAGGCTATAAACCTTGTATTCCGTTGAGTGACGTGGGCAACGCCTGGACGATCGGCTGACATGATAACAAGTTTCGAATATGAATGATCTTTTCGTGGTTTTTGGCGTGAGCGGATGCGGAAAATCCACTATTGGAAAAAAGCTCGCTGATCACCTGGGGATTCCTTTTTATGATGCTGATGATTTTCACCCCCGGGAGAACGTAGAAAAGATGTCCCGGGGAATAGCTCTGGACGACAATGATCGCAAGGGTTGGTTGGAGATTCTGTCTCTCAACCTGGAGAAATGGCAAAAAACGGGCGGAGCTGTGCTTGCATGCTCGGCTTTGAAGGAGAAGTACAGGCAAAAGCTGTCGTCCCGGGTGAGAGATCCACATTGGATATTTCTCAAGGGGAGTTATGAATTGATCGAAAACCGTCTGAACGAAAGATCGGGGCACTACATGGGTTCGCGATTGCTCAGGTCCCAGTTTGATGCCTTGGAGGAGCCCGCTTATGGCCTTGTGATCGATATCGAAAAGTCCCCGGAACAGATAACTGAACAAATCATCTCAACATTGAAAATGGATAATAAGAGTGTTTTTGGAGTTTACGGCCTGGGCGTCATGGGTGCCAGCTTGAGTCTCAACATTGCCGACAGGGGTTACGAGCTATCGGTCTATAACAGGGCAGAAGGAGAGGAAAAAGAAATTGTAAGCGACTTTCTCCGTGAAAATATTGCGTATTCCAATCTTCACGGTTTTACGGATCTAGCTGATTTCGTGGAATCCATTGCCCGGCCCAGGCAAATTTTGCTCATGATCAAAGCCGGTAAGGTTGTTGACATCGTAATGGATCAATTGTTGCCGCTGCTTTCGGAAGGGGATGTGATTATTGACGGGGGGAACTCACACTTTACAGACACCCAGAGACGAGCTGAGCATGCTGAAAATCAAGGCATTGGTTTTATTGGTGCAGGGGTTTCCGGGGGAGAAGAAGGCGCCAGAAAGGGACCGTCCATCATGCCTGGCGGCAACAAGGAAGATTATATGAAGGTGGCGCCTGTTCTTGAGGCGATAGCGGCCCGGGATGCCTCCGGGAATTCTTGTTGTGCGTACATTGGTCCGGATGGTTCGGGACACTTCATAAAAATGGTGCACAATGGCATTGAATATGTGGAAATGCAGCTTTTGGCCGAATTGTATGCCTTGCTGCGACTTGAAAAGAGCAACGAGGAGATCGCACGGATTTTTGAAGTCTGGAACGAAGGCGGCCTATCGAGCTATCTGCTGGGCATTACTGTGAAGATTTTGAGAAAGAAAGAAGGAGATCACTATTTGTTGGATCGGGTTCTTGACCGTGCGGGCAACAAGGGCACGGGCTCCTGGTCGAGCAAGGTGGCTCTCGATCTGGGCGTGCCCAATGGGATGATGACAGGGGCTGTCTTTGCACGATATATTTCTTCTTTTAAGGAGAGAAGGGAGTATCTGGCCTCGACGCTTGCCGAGAAGGAAGCGAAAAGGGCCACTCTTGACGTGGAGATTATGAAAAACGCCTATGAATTTGCGCGTCTTGTGAATCACCAACAAGGTTTTCAACTGATGGCCCAGGCCTCCTCTGAGTTTAATTGGGACCTGGATTTTCAATCCATAGCAAGAATATGGTCCAATGGATGCATCATCAAATCCGGGCTCATGAATGATCTTAAGGAGTACTTTGCTAAGAATGACGATCTCTTTATGATCCAAGGTATACGAGAAGAGTTGGAAAGCGGGGAAGTTTCAGTTGTCGAGCTGCTGCGAGAGGGATTAAACAGACGTGTAAGTTTGCCCTGCTTTTCAAGTGCTTACCAGTTTTGGGTCGATTCAACGACAAGAAATTTGTCTGCAAATCTGATCCAGGCCCAACGTGACTTCTTCGGGGCCCATACCTACCAAAGAATTGATGATCCCGAAGGGGAATCTCATCATTCAAATTGGAACTAATTAAGGTTCAGTAAAATAAACCGGTATAATAAAGGAGCGGTTTCTTGCGTTTATATAGGAAATTGCTAAGAAATGAGCGTTGATAAAGAAAAGTCTGCTCCGGAATCCCCTGATAAGGCAGGCAAGGTAGTGAAGGCTCTCTTCGAGACGAAGGAGCACAAAAAAGCCGAGCGGGAATACGAGGAGTATTACAATCGTATCCGCAACATGAGCCGTGGTCGCGTCTGATCAATTCTGTTTGAAATAATTCTTTACGTAGGCAATCTTCTGATTGTCGGTCATATTGTCTGAGACCTTGGTTTCCTTAAGCTTTTGAACCAGGTTTTGATCCTCAAACATCATTTTCTCCAATCTTTTTTTCGTCTGGGCCGGTCCGAATACCATGATCTGGTCGGCGCTTTGGAGTTCATTGATCACCCTGTTGAGATATCGCGTCGTGTAATGCTCAATACGATTTTTCTTTCCTTTCTCATCCACGAGATACTGATCGCCGAATCTTCCAAACTGCTTCTTTTCGCCTTCAATGCGAACACGTGTCTCCACATCCGAATAAATGGTCTTGGTCTTGATTGCCTCCTCATTCACCAGGGTAATGATATTTGCTTCTTTCTGGTCGATCCATACACCTACATTTTTCATAATCAAGAATTTAATTAATATTCTGTTTTGTCCTCTTTTTCATCCCAATGTGTGAAGGCCAATTGTGCCTCCTTTCTGTCCATCTGCAGGAATTCAATGCTCCTTTGCTCAGGAGGGAGCCCGATCTGCTCATAAATGAACGCATCGTCGAATCCACTTTTGGCTGCGTCCTCCCGGGTTCCTGCATAGAACACCTTATCGGGCCTGGCCCAGTATATGGCGCCAAGACACATGGGGCAGGGCTCGCAACTCGTATAAATGACGCATCCTTCGAGTTGATGACTGCCCAGATGAGCACAGGCTTCACGTATGGCCAGAATCTCAGCATGTGCCGTTGGGTCGTGCTGCGAGGTGACCCGGTTGTTGCCTCTCCCTATGATCTTGCCATCTTTGACGACTACGCATCCGAAAGGGCCACCGTCATTGTTGTCCAGACCTATCAGGGCGAGTTGGATTGCTTCTTTCATGAAACCATCGACGCGTCCGTCACTCTGATCTTCAGAACCGCTCCAATGCTTTGCAGCCTCGTCGAGGAACTTTTTATTGAAGCTATTGCACATGTCAGACTTTTAAGCTTCCAACCATGTCTTCCGGTTTTACCCATTCGTCGAATTCCTCTGCCGTCAGCAATCCCAGGTTGACGGCCTCTTCCTTGAGGGTCGTTCCATTCTTGTGCGCAGTCTTGGCTATTTTAGCCGCATTCTCATAACCGATCTTCGTATTGAGCGCCGTTACGAGCATAAGGGAATTGTTCACCAGGTACTTGATTCGGTCCAGGTTGGGTTCGATTCCGATCGCACAATTGTCATTGAATGATACGCATGCATCACCTAATAGTTGTGCACTTTGAAGCGTATTGGAAGCCATCACCGGCTTGAATACATTCAACTCATAGTGACCGTTGAGTCCACCAACGGTGACGGCGACGTCATTTCCTATTACCTGGGCGCAAACCATGGTCAATGCTTCGGCCTGGGTCGGATTGACCTTGCCCGGCATAATCGATGAGCCCGGTTCGTTTGCCGGGATGATGATCTCTCCGATACCACTTCTCGGCCCGGATGCCAGAAGACGAATGTCATTCGCGATTTTCATCAGGGAAACCGCCAGCTGTTTGAGCGCACCGTGGGTCTCCACGATGGCATCGTGGGCTGCAAGCGCCTCAAATTTGTTTTTTGCAGTGACAAATGGAAGACCGGTGAAATCCGCAATGTATTGCGCTACCAGGGTATCATAGCCTTCCGGGGTATTGATCCCGGTACCCACCGCGGTGCCTCCCAGGGCAAGTTCCGAAAGGTGATCCAGGGTATTGTTCAGTGCCTTCATTCCGTGATCCAGTTGCGAGACGTAACCCGAAAATTCCTGCCCCAGGGTAAGAGGGGTGGCATCCATCAAGTGGGTTCGCCCGATTTTCACAACATCCGCGAAAGCTTTCGACTTGGCCTCCAATGTGTCGCGTAGCTTTTGCACACCTGGCAGGGTGACTTCGACAATCTTTTTGTATGCCGCAATGTGCATTCCGGTCGGGAATGTGTCGTTTGAAGACTGAGACTTGTTCACGTCATCATTCGGATGAATGAAGCGTTCCTGGCCCTCCAGGCTTCCGCCACTGTTCAAATGAGCCTTGTTGGCGATCACCTCATTGCAGTTCATATTGCTCTGGGTTCCGGAGCCGGTTTGCCAAATCACCAATGGAAACTGATCATAGAGCTCTCCGCGAAGGATCTCGTCACATACCTCTGCGATTGCATCTCTTTTTTCCAGACTGAGCACGCCCAGGTCATGATTGGCATATGCAGCCGCTTTTTTCAAATAGGCAAAACCCTCTATGATCTCTCTGGGCATTGAAGCCTCAGGGCCTATTTTGAAATTGTTCCTCGATCGTTCGGTTTGGGCCCCCCAATACTTGTCCACAGGCACTTTGACCTGTCCTATGGTATCGTGCTCAATTCTGTATTTCATGTGATAAAATTTAGCGGTAAACGTAATAATCAAAGATACGAAAACCCCTCAAAAAATGCTGGAATTTGAGGGTAAATTACCTGTTTCTCGGATACGAATTCCACATCAATGTCACCGCCGTATGAATCCGGAAACAGGTATTTTTGTTCTATAGTTCAAGATCATAAAATCTTCTTCAAATGGTTGCTAATATCAAAATATGTCTTATTTTTGAGGCGAATTTCAAACAGCACGATCAGGATGGAAATTGATGTTTTTTTAGGATTTTTGGTATTTCTCACGGTTTTTACCATGGGATTCTGGATGTTGATCTTCTTGTTGACCTTCGTGGTTCCATACTGGCTGTTTGGAAATTTGATGGAGAATTGGAAACTGAAAAGGGCTGAAAAGAAAGCCAAATCAAAATAAATCCTTGATGGATCAGAAAGAAAAGCTTGTTGTGACAAGCTTTTTTTTATGCCCTGTTTTACCTGATCGTACCTATTTTATCTGATCTTCGATTTCAAAAACGTTTTTATCCAGATCCTTCGATCGATTGTGCGCATTGCGACGCCCCGCTTTGTTGAATCTGTAAGAAAAGGAGAGCAGGTATTGGGTGTCGTAAATGAAATTTCGATTTGTGATTGTGTTGGCCTCCAGAGAGTTGAAACGAGCTTCCCGGGTATAAAACACATCGTTGACTCGAAATGTCAGGGTCGATCTTCCCGAAAACAGGTCTTTGCTCAAACTCAAGTTCACATATTGAAAGTCTTCGAGTTCGGTGATTGCCGTTTTTTGGGCTGACTGATAGGTGTAGTCAACGTTGAAGCGAAAGGTATTGGTAAACTGGTACAGGAATCTGAAATTGCCATAGAACACCCAGTTGGTGAAATCGTAAGCACCGTCCTGGGTATCGAACAAATCTGCATAATAGGGGCTGATGATACCGTAAAGCCTGATCTTTCCGGTGGGATTGTACGTCGCCTCGAATTCGAGCCCTGTATAATTGAGTGTACCGTTGTTAATGGGTTGACGGGTATACACATCAAATCCATCAGGAGTTTGAAGGCCGGTGTTTCTGAGGACGTTCATGATCCGATCTGTTGAATTCGAATAGAACAAAGCCGTATTCAAGGAAAGTCTTTCGAACTGATGGTAATACTCCAGGTAGAAGTAGTTGGTGTAGTAGGGTTGCAGAAAAGGGTTGCCCAGGAGGATGAATCGCTCATCCGCAAATGAATTGAAGGGGTTTAGCTGCGAAACTGTAGGACGGTCGATGAAACGTGAATAACCGATCGAGAAAAAGTTTTGATCCTTCATGTTGTAGGTCACCAATGCAGAAGGGAAAAGGTCGTTGTAGTCGTTTTCAAAATCTTCCACAACATTCTGTTCCTCGATCAGGGTTTGGGTAAGTTCGGCCCGGAGTCCGACAGAAAAACTGAACTGATCGACTTCGTGCGCAAAATTCACATAAAAGGCGTTTATTCTCTCATCGTAGACGATCTCACTCGAAAAATCAGGATTGATGTCGAACCGCTGCGTGCTCGGATTCAAATTACTCGACAGGAAATCATTGTTGTACATTCTAAAGTTGGATTTCAGCCCGGCTTCAAATTTTGAAGCTTCGCCCAATGGAAGACTGTAATCTACTTTTACATAGAAGTTGTCGACCCCCTCGTCCTTGACATATTTCTGCTCGGTGAGCCCATCTCCCGGAAAGGTCTCCGTATTCAGTATGTCGGTATCGTTTTCACCCACATTGTTGTCGTATTTCAAGTCCGCGGAAAGCTGATGCCCTTCTTTTTCGAATTTTCTGCTGTACTGCACAAAAGCCTCGAGAAAGGTCTCTTCTGAATTCTCATCCACATCCCGGAGGGAGGAACGAACCAACTCATCTACGGGCTGGTAGTCGTCCAGGGCCAGCTCGGAGTCGTAGTTTTTGTTGTTGGTAGTGTACATGATGCTGGTGGTCACGGTGTTTTTATCGTCGATGAAGAAATCACTGCCGATGTTGAAAAGAAAGCTGTTGCGCTGTTTGTAGTCGGTTCGGAGTTCCTCAAAGTTTCCTGTCGGATTCTGGTCATCGTCCAAAAACACCTGCTCTATCTCGGTCTTTTTTATTGGAACCTGATGATTGAAGCTGGCTGTTGAGAAGATGTTGACCTTGTCTGTGCGGTAGTTGATAAAAGTGGATACCCCGTGATTGGCGGGATTCCCAACATGCGCCTCGACGGTGCCATTGTAACCTTCCGAGGATCTTTTTTTCAGGACGATGTTCAGAATTCCGCCTCCTCCTTCTGAGTCGTATTTGGCAGATTGTGCTATGATTTCAACCCTGGCAATGCTGTTGGAGGGTATCATGCTCAAAAGATCCGCATTGCTCCTTTGCCCTCCGTAAGGCTTTCCATCGACAAGAACCAGAGCTGTGTTCCCCCGGATCGAAATATTTCCCTGCTCATCGACGCGAACCGAGGGAGTATTCTCCAGGACCGTGATGGCTGTTCCGCCTATGTTGGCAATGTCTTTGGAGGCATTGTAGACCTTTTTGGTCAGGTTGTGGTCCATGAGATTGGCCTGTGCCACCAATTCGACCTCCTCCAGTTTTTCGATGTTTTGCTCCAGTTCGATCACTCCCATGTCGATATCCTGCTGAATATTGAAAACATCGATCACAAAGGGCTGAAATGAAAGCGATTCAACGATGCAATAGTATTTCCCCTCAGGAACCGTCAAATCAAAATGACCTGTTTTGTCTGTGACGTCACCGATGAGCTCCCCGGTTCCTATGTCCCTGAAGCTGACCGTGACAAATTGCAGTGGGCTATGGGTTTCTGCGTCCTGCACCAAACCATTGACTGCATGATACAAACTATCTTCCTGACCTGTAAGATTCAAGGAGAGGAGACCTATGATCAGGATATGAAGGATTTTCTTTTTCAAAATGATCAACCGATAAATGTAGGGCTTTGATAAATATCAAAAAATAGCGGAAATGGGGTATTTTTCGTTATTTACAAAAAAGAGAATCAGTTGAGCAGTTGGTTGATGTTCTCAGGTGGCCTGCCGACTACTGCCCGGTCCCCTGAAATGACGATCGGTCTCTCGATGAGCTTGGGATGGGCCACCATGGCAGCTACAACCTCCTCCTCGCTCATCTCCTGGCCCTTGAAGTTTTCCTTCCACTCTTTTTCATTCTTTCGTACCAGGTCCATGGCACTCATATCCAGCTTTGAAAGCACATCGGTGAGTTCTTCTTTGGTAAGAGGCTCCTTGAGGTATTCCACGATTGTAAAGTCTTGTCCGGAGTCTTCAAGGATCTTTAGTCCCTCACGACTTTTTCTGCATCTGGGATTGTGAAGTATTTTCATTCGGTTTGTTTCTTGATTGGCAGACGAAAATACTAAAAATTGGGAGCTTTCACCAATATAAACGGGGATACCAGTATATTTGAGGCATGAACCTGATCGACACGCATACCCATCTCTACGTTGAGCAATTCGACAACGATCGCAATGAGGTTGTAGAACGCGCTATGAAAGAAGGGGTTAACAAATTCTATATACCGGCGATTGACTCTGCGTATTACAAGCGAATGTTCAATCTGAGAGATAGCTATCCTGAAGCCGTGCGGTTGATGGCCGGATTGCACCCGACTCATGTGAAGGAAGACTTTGAGAAGGAACTGGAAATTGTTAGGACATGGCTTGAGAAGGAGCATTTTGTGGCCATCGGTGAGATTGGTATCGATCTGTATTGGGACAAGACCTTCCTGGAGCAGCAGAAGAGAGCTTTTCGCACCCAGATTGGCTGGGCCAAAGAGAAATCGCTGCCCATTGTCATTCACGCCAGGGACTCCTTCCAGGAGATTTTTGAAATCATGGACCAGGAACAGGGACCGGAGCTCAAAGGGATTTTTCACTGTTTTACCGGCACTTTGGAACAGGCCAAAAAGATTCTTGGCTATGGATTCAAACTGGGAATAGGAGGAGTCGTAACCTTCAAGAATGGGGGCATTGACAAATTTTTGGATCAGATCGAACTGGAAAATCTGGTTCTGGAGACCGATTCACCCTATCTGGCCCCAAAACCCTTTCGTGGAAAGCGAAACGAAAGTTCCTATTTGACATATGTTGTTGAGAAGTTGTCTGAAATCTACGACATGGAACCGGATCGGATCGCGGAGATCACAACCCAAAGCGCTCAAGAGATTTTCAATGGATAGAACACAAGTGAAGACTCCGCTGGGCATTATGGAAATCGGAGGCACCGCCAAAGGAATCTGTTCGGTGTCGTTCACGAAACTTTCTGAAATCGAGATTGAGGACACACCCGAGACTCTTCAGGGTTGCAAAGATCAGCTTTTAAGCTATTTTGACGGGACACTGAAGGAATTTTCCCTGTCGCTTGACCCGGAAGGCACGTCATTTCAGAAAAAGGTTTGGGCCCAACTCATGAACATGAATTACGGAACGACCTGCTCCTATTCGGAACAAGCCAAAGCACTCGGTGACCTGAAAGCCATACGAGCGGTGGCCGGAGCCAATGCAAAGAACCCTATCGCCATAATCATTCCGTGTCATCGGGTTGTCGGCGCTGATGGCAAACTGACCGGATACGCCGGGGGACTCTGGCGAAAGAAGTGGTTGCTCGAGCACGAAAACCCGCCGGCGCAGAGAAGTCTGTTCTGATTTTCTCCTATTATTGTCGAAATCTCCATGGAATGAAAAGGATTCTGGTTTTGGCGGTCTTATGCCTTTCTGCCTGGGCCCAGGCACAGAACGGACCCCGAGAATCAAGGATCATGCCCCTTGAGGTTCTTTCAGACACTTTGCGCATCGACAGTGTCAGCATAAGTCCTTATTATTTCCATGCTTACGATGGAAGTGGAGGTGAAATTGACCCCTCAAGCTACCAGGTGGATCACGCAAAGGCACTTTTCATTCCGGGTGAGGATTTCGGGTTTAAGGGTGAAATCGTTGAAATTCGGTATCAGCGACTGCCTGAATTCATGACGAGGTCTTATCAGTCGTTTGATCCGGACCTTATCGTCCCGAGAGCGACGAGTGATGCACAGGTTTACAGCTCGAGCACCGATCGAAAAAGAACCGGGGAAAAGCCTTTCGAGGGGCTTTCCACCCGCGGTAGCCTGTCCAGGGGAGTCACGATTGGTTCCAACCAGGATGCTGTGGTCAATTCCAATTTCAACCTGCAGATCGAGGGCAGGCTATCCGAAAAAGTTGGAATTCGCGCCTCGATTACCGACAATGAGATTCCGCTCCAGTCAGGTGGATTCACCCAGAGACTCGACGAGTTCGACCAGGTTTTTATTGAGATGTTCAGTGACAAGTGGACTCTTCGTGCAGGAGATCTGGATCTGATCAACAGAGAGAATTACTTCATGCGTTTTCAGAAGAAAGTGTCTGGGATCCTGGTGAATGCTCTTCCCGGCCAGAAGCCAGGAGAGGCTGAAGTCTTCGCCTCAGGAGCCATCGTGCGCGGTAAGTTCAACAGCTACAAGTTCACAGGACAGGACGGCAACCAGGGGCCCTACAGAATTGAAGGTCCTGAAAACCAGCAATTCGTGATTATGATTTCCGGCAGCGAGCGTGTTTATGCAAATGGGGTGCTCCTGAAGAGGGGTGAGAATTTCGATTACACCATCGATTACAACACGGCAGAGATCACCTTTACGAGTTTGTACACGGTGACCTCCAATTTGAGATTCACGATAGAATATCAGCTTGCGGAGAGAAATTATACGCGTCTTATGACCTATGATGGAGTGAAGTTCAATAAGAAAGACTGGCACGCGAGCGTCCAATACTACAATGAAAGTGATTTAAAGAACAGTCCCCTGGATCAGGATCTGAGCGATGAGCAGAAGGAGATTCTGGCCGATGCGGGCAATGACACGGATAGAATGATCGCACCTTCGGAGGTGCCGGCAGAGTACGATGAGAATAGGGTGCTCTATAGAAAAGAGGACACGGGAGGACAACAGATTTATGTGTATTCCAATGATCCCGGGGAGGAGCTTTACCAGGTCAGTTTCAGCTTCGTCGGTGAGAACAATGGAGACTATTTCATTGAAACCACGCTGGCGGCCGGGAGGGTCTACGCTTATGCGGATCCGGTAAACGGAATCTCCCAGGGTTCCTATATGCCGATCATTCAACTTGTGGCTCCCGAAAAGTATCAGATGA
>Ga0272441_10004239_pt1 | contig 26336 bp, 21 predicted proteins | sample SSMProp6N_FD_193582 | JGI IMG/M metagenome (GOLD analysis project Ga0272441, IMG submission 193582) | Marine sediment archaeal communities from Little Sippewissett salt marsh, Falmouth, MA, United States - SSM-Prop-6N | ecosystem: Environmental > Aquatic > Marine > Wetlands > Sediment ... | reverse complement strand
TGAAATCGCGGGTGGCGAAGAGGCTGACCTGCGGCGAGGCGGCTTCCCCGCCGTTGAACTCGGCCCAGGCCTCGGTGTAGGCCATGAGACGGAGCAGTCCCTTGCCGGTTTCCAGTTTGGTGGCCAGGGGCTCGGGCAGCGGGGCCACGTCGACCTGTCCCTTGAGAAGCTGGGCTACCGCCTGGGGCGGCGGGGCGTAGACGATGCTCAGGTCATGATCAGGGTCCAGCCCGGCATGCACCAGGAGAGTGCGGGTCTGGAAATCCAGGGGACTGCCGGGAAAGGGCAGGGCCAGGCGCAGGCCTTTGAGGTCCTCGAAGCTCTTGATCCCCGGGTCCTTTCCCATCAGATAGCTGACACCCCAGGTGCCCGTGTTGATCAGCGTCAGGGGTCCCCCGCCGAGGTGGTTTTCCCAGCCCTGGCTGGTACCCGTGTAGAGCAGGTCCGCTTCACCGCGCAGAAGCTGGGCCAGGGCGCGGGGGTGGTTCAAGAAAACCTCGGCCCGCAGGTCGATGCCCGGCAGCGGGTCCTGTTCCGCAAGCAGCAGCAGGGGGAGCGAGGCGGTGGACTTGGGCACCAGGATCGTCACCTGCTCCGGCGGCGAGGAGTCGGCCGCGCCGACAAAAACAGCGGCTAAAAGGAGGGCCGCAGCCAGAGGTAGAATTTTTTTGCTCATAATCTTCTCCTTGGAAAGCTCGTGATCGTTGTTTTTATGTGCTCACCTTTAATATACTGCAAATCCGGCTGCAGGCAATGAGATTATTCTCCAATGAGCTTGACCAGTACTCTTTTCCTGCGCCGGCCGTCGAATTCACCGTAGAAGATCTGTTCCCAGGGCCCGAAGTCCAGCCTGCCGCCGCTGACGGCCACGACCACCTCCCGGCCCATGATGCTGCGTTTGAGATGGGCGTCGGCATTGTCCTCGAAGCCATTGTGTTGGTAGCGGCTGTAGGGCTTTTCCGGTGCCAGGGTTTCCAGCCAGGTCTCGAAATCCTGGTGCAGCCCCGGCTCGTCGTCGTTGATAAACACGCTGGCGGTAATGTGCATGGCATTGCAGAGCAGAAATCCCTCCTGAATGCCGCTGGCGGCCAGGCACTCCTCGACCTGTTTGGTGATGTTGACATAGGCCCTGCGGGAAGGCAGCTCGAAAGTGAGCTCCCGGCGAAAGCTCTTCATGGTCTTTTACCTCTTAACTCTTATTTGACTGGATTTTACCATAAAATGGCGCTTCGGCCAGGAAAGAAAGGAGGGCAAAGCTCTTTTATTTTTTCCCCTCCCGCCATAGAATGGCAGCTGTCTCCGCCCCCCCGGGGAGGGGGGGGCGGGAGGCGGAAAGGATAGTGGTAATGCAGTCTCGGTTTCTCCAGGAACATAAAGAGGCGCTCCGGCTTCTTCTCGGGAGGCTTTCCCGGGAGTACAGGTACGTATCCATACTGGCCACGGATGTAGGGGGAACCCGCTACCAGGTCCAAAAACAGGAAAGCTCGGTGGAGGATTCCTTCTGGACGGAACGGGGATTTGTGGTACGGGTGCACAACGGCTTCGGCTACAGTGAGTACAGCGCCAACCGCCTGCCCGGTCCCACGACTGCCGAACGGGAGGCCTGGGCGCAAGAGCTAACAGTCTCTGTGGACGCCGTTGTGCAGGCCGCGAAGAGCAGCGGCCGGAGCGGTCGAAAAACGCCCCTCATAGAAGAGGAAGCCCTGACAGCGGTCTACGGCGACACCGGTCACAGCCCCGAGACCGACTGCGAGGCGGTGATCAGGCGGTTGACGCAGCTGAAGGACCGGGCGGTGATCCTTTCCGCTCCCCTGGTCGATATCCGGGTAGTCTATGAGGAGGTGCGGGTCTGTAAGCTCTTTCTGTCGGCGAAGAGGGATCTGGAACAGAGCTATCGCTGGAGCCAGGGCTATCTGGTGCCTATCTACCGGCGCGGCGAGGTCACCCGTTACTACCTGCAGTCTTTTTCCGGCCTCAAGGGCGAAGAGCTGATCGGCGAGATGGAAAACAGCCTGGAAAACACCCTGGAAACAGGGGCCCTGCTGCTGGACGCCGTCCAGGTCGAGCCCGGGGAGTACGAGGTGATCCTCTCCCCGGAGGTGGCCGGCCTGGTGGCCCACGAGGCCTTCGGCCACGGTGTGGAAACGGACATGTTTGTCAAGAAGCGGGCCCGGGCCCGGGAGTACCTGGGCAAAGCGGTGGCTTCCCCGGGGGTGACCATGCACGACGGGGCCCGGGCCGCCGGGGAAGTGGCCTCCTATTTCTTCGACGACGAGGGCACCCCGGGACAGGACACGGTGATCATCCGCAAAGGGCTGCTCGAGCAGGGTATTTCGGACCTGCTCTCCGCACTGAAGCTGGGGCTCCCTCCCACCGGCAACGGCAGGCGGGAGTCATTCGAGCGCAAGGCCTACGCCCGCATGACCAATACCTTCTTTGCCTCCGGTACGGACCGGCTGGAAGAGATGATCGCTTCCTGCCGGCACGGCTACCTGCTGGAGAAATACACCAGCGGCATGGAGGATCCCAAGAACTGGGGTATCCAGTGCGTGATTCTCCTGGGCCGGGAGATCCGGGAGGGGAAGCTCACCGACAAAGTGGTGTCCCCGGTTATCATGACCGGCTACGTTCCGGATTTGCTCCGTTCCATTTCTATGGTTTCAGGAGACCTGCAGCTCAAGGGCAGCGGCATGTGCGGTAAGGGTTACAAGGAATACGCCAAGACCTCCACCGGCGGGCCCTATCTGAAGGCGAAAGCGAGGCTGGGATGACTGCTAATTATCTGGATATGCTTACCGCGGAGCTTCGTCGCCGGGAGAAGGTGAGCGCCTGGCGGATCCGCACCGTGGACCTGGAGACCAGAGAGCTCTTCTATATCCGCCGGGACCTGGACATGAACCGGGGCAAGGCGGTGCGTCGCCTGCTCCTCACGGTTTATCACGATTACTTCTCCGAGGGACGGGAATGGCGGGGCGCGGCGGAAGTGCGCCTGCATCCCTCTTCGGACCGCCGGGAGGTAAGCGCCGCCGTCGAGCGAGCCCTGGTGGCCGCCGCTCTGGTCCGCAACAGCCCCCATCCCCTGCCGATGGGGGGGACGGCTTTCAAGCCGGCAGTCCGGCCGTCGAAAGGGCTCGGCAGCGGCGACCTGGCTTCATGGCAGGATCCGGTGAGCCGAGCCGTTTTCGCCGAGGACCACCTGGACGGCGGCGGTCTCAATTCCTGTGAAATTTTTCTGGAACGCGAACAGGTGCGGATCCTCAACTCCGAGGATGTGGATGTACGTTTCGACCGCAGCCGGGTGCTGATCGAGCTTATCGCCGACTGGCAGGTGTCGGGGCGGGAGGAAGTGGAGCTCTACCGTGAGCTGCGCTCTGACGAAGTGGACGAGAAGGTAATTCGAAGGGAAGTAAACGAGCTCCTGCGGCACACCCGCGACCGGGCGCAGGCGGAACCCCTGAGCGCCCGAGACTCGCGGACCGCGCCGGCGGTGTTGCTCGGCGGGGAGGCGGTGGCGGAGTACTTCAGCTACTACCTGGCCCAGAGCGCGGCGGAGAATGTCTATCGCGGCATCAGCTCCCTCGAGGTCGGCCACAGCCTAACGGGCCGCAAGCAGAAGAAGGGCCTGACGGTGCGCCTGCTGCCCGACCTGCCGGGTTCCAGCGCCTCTTCGCCCTATGACGCGGACGGCACTCCCCTGCAGCCGGTGACGCTCTTCGAGGAAGGGATTTTACTCCGCTACTGGGGACCGGTGCGCTTCTGCCATTACCTGGGCTGCGAGCCCACCGGCAGACTGCCCGACATTGAAGTGGCGGCGGCGGCCGGCTCTTTCAGCGCGGCGGAGCTGCGGGGAGTTCCCCATCTGGAAATCGTCAGCTTCTCGGATTTCCAGTGCGACCCTCTGACCGGAGATTTCGGCGGCGAAATTCGCCTGGCCTACCTGGGCCGGGGCGATGAGCGCCTGCCCGTCACCGGAGGATCGATCTCCGGGAACGTGCTCCATGTACAGGAGGCAATGGCCGTGTCCAGCGAACAGGCGTCCCATGACAATTTTCGGGGACCCCTGCTCCTAAGTCTTGAGGGGGTGAGCGTCACCCCGGCAAGCGGTTGAGCCCGAGAGATCTAGCGAAAGGCGATTTTAACCTCTTCCTGGAGCTCCATCTGGATGCCCGGGTAATCCCGGATCAGCTCCTTCAGCTCCTCCAGGCTGTTGGGATTGGATTCCATCAGAACGGTGAAGGTCTCCTCGTTTTCCAGCAGCTTGCCGAAATCGAGGGCCAGGTAGGTGATTTTGTTGCCCTCGGCATAGGTGGCGTTGGTCTCGACAATATCCCCCTCGACGTCCAAAGCGATCTCGATACGCATATCCCGGTAGAGGTTCTTGAGCATGTCCATCATTTCCTCGCCGCCTTCGACCTCTCCGGCTTCGGCCTGGTCGGAGGTGTCCTCCTCCATCTCCAGCTCCGGCCTCCGGATCGTAAGCCGTGCGGTGCTTCCGGGCTGGAAGGTGAAGCTTAAGAATTCGCCCTCCGGCTCTTCTTCCGCAGGCTGTCCGCTGTCCGGGGAGGGAAGGTTCTCGCCGGGATTCTGGTTGACCCGGATGGTGGTGATGTCGTCGAAGGCGTAGACGGCCTTGTAGCCGGCGCCGCTCTCCGTTTCCAGGGCTTCCGCGGACACGAAGCGAACCCCCGGGCCGAAGGAAGCGGCCTTGGCCTCCAACTCCTCCTGGTCCAGAAGCTCGAAGTCCTCCTCACTGCTGCCGAAGCCGAGCATCAGCTCCTTGAAGCTGTTGCTGATGATGACGCTCTGCTCGATGGTTCCGCTGCCGTCCTTGCCGACATGCACCAGGGTAACGGTCTCCAGGCAGCCCATGAGTACCAATGCGCAGATCAGCAGCAGGCCCGCTTTGATCGCCTTGTTCATAATTCCTCCTTATGCAAAAAAAGCGGCCGGAGGCTTGCTTTCCCCCGGCCGATAAGATGCCTCACCCTACTTTTATAGCAGGTTTCTTCCTCTCTGTACACGTTCCCGTATACATCACCCTTCTCAGTGCAGGTTGCGGGCGCAGATTACGCTGACCCCGGCTTTGATCAGTGCGGCGGCGGTGGCGTTCAGGGCATTGTGTTTGTCCAGGTAGCTGCCCTGCAGGGTGTCCATGAGGCCCTGCTTGAGAATTTCCTCCTTGGGTAAAAAGTACTCCAGAATGTCGGAGGGTGCTTCCGGGTCTCTTCGATAACCGGGTCCCCGCCCTCATGTTTGGCGGAGATGTTGGGCACTTTTTGTGCCACCTCAACCAGCTCGTCCCTGCGGTTGTAGGGCTGGCGCACGATGGACTTGTAGGTCTCGGTAATGTGGTGCTCGAAGCGCACCACTTCTGTGAAATCCAGGGCGCTCCGGACCGTATTGCTGGCCAGGATGGTTTCGTTGTTCACCGAGTTGGAGAAATTGAAGCCGATCAGGCTGCTGGTTCCGTCCGGACGGGAAAAGAGGCGTGCGGTCATCAATGTCCAGAGCACCGCCAGGGGGTTGTCGTTGCCCATGTAGACGGAGATCTTGAATTCATTGTCCACACCCAGCTTGTGCAGCAGGTAGGCGGCCATGACGGTTCCGGGGTTGATATTCAGAACCTGGCTGATGCCGTAGGAGGTGTAATAGCCCAGGTATTCGTCCAGCCACTTGAAGGGATAGTCGTTGGGCTGGCCGATGCCGCCGAAATAACCGGTGATGGTCTCCGGACCGCCCAGGTGGACATTGCTGCCGTCGGTGCCCTTGGTATCCAGGGTTTCCACGTAACTGGCGCCGACGATCTGCATGGCCGCTGCCACGGCCAGGGTGTCGCCCTGGTCCAGGGTCTGCTCCTGCATGGCCCGAACGCGGATAAAACGCCCGGGCATCAACTCTTTGTTGGCGATGGCCTGTTTGGCCTCCTCAATCAGCCAGGGAAAGAACTGGAGGGCGCTGATCTCCAGGGTGACCGCGTTTTCTGTGTTCAGGCCGGCAGAAGAGGCGCCTGCCCCGCCCACGGCGCGGCAGTAGTCCTCGAACTTCACGAAGGCCCCCTCGTCGCGCCGGGCGGTCAGCCATTCCAGGTCCGCCAGGTAGGGGGATTTTTCCGCCTCGAGACGGGCGAGCAGGTTTTCCAGCCGGCGCGCCTCGGCGGCCTTGCGGTTGATCTCCTCGGGGCCGCCGTGCTTCTCAACGATGGCCAGGATTTTGTTTACCAGCGGGTTGTCCGGATCCAGGAGAAATGCGTTGATCTCGTCCAGGCGCCGGCTGTCAATTTTCAGTCGTTCGCGCAGGTCGCTCATGCTGTCAACCTCCGTATTCCTTGATCAGTTCCTCCAGCCCCTCTTCTTCGCCCTTGATCATGTGGTAGCAGTGCTGGTCTTCCGGAAATTTGCCTTCATGCACATCTTTGACGTAGGCCGCCATGGCGTCGGTGACCATCTGGGCCACATTGCAGTACTTCTTGACGAACTTGGGCGTGAAGGCCTGGAACTGGCCGATCAGGTCGGAGACGATCAACAGCTGGCCGTCGCAGTCCGGGCCGGCGCCGATGCTGAAGACCGGAATGGAGAGCTTTTTGGTGATAAAGGCGGCCACCTCCGGGGGAATTGCCTCCAGGAGCAGGAGCTGGGCTCCGGCCTCCTCGATGGCCAGGGCGTCCTCGATCACCAGGCGCGCGGACTCCTTGGTCCGGCCCTGGGCCTTGTGGCCCCCCAGCTGGCCGGAGCTCTGGGGCGTGAGGCCGATGTGGCCGCAGACCACGATGCCTGCGTCCAAAATCGCCCTGATGCGGCTGATCACCCGCTTGCCGCCTTCGAGCTTGACGGCATCGACATTGGCTTCCTTGAGAAAGCGGCCGGCATTGGCCACCGCATCCTCGTCGCTTTTCTGGTAGCTCATGAAGGGCATGTCCCCCATCACGAAGGTGTTGGGCGCCCCCCGCCGTACCGCCTCGCAGTGTACGATGCACTGGTCCATGGTCACCGGCACGGTGCCCTGGTATCCGTAGACGCACATGCCCAGGGAGTCGCCCACCAGCAGCATATCCATGCCGGCGGCCTCGGCGAACTGAGCGGTGGGAAAGTCGTAGGCGGTGAGCCAGGTGATCTTCTCTCCCTCATTTTTCATGCGGTAGAAATCGTGAATCATCGGTTTCTTTTTTGCCATCTCCTCCTCCTTGTTCAGTATTGTGTTTCTGGCCGTATCATTGCGAGAAATAGCAGCAACCGCTGTCGTGTCTGCAGGGTAAAGCATAGGAAGAAGGCTGTCAAACAAACGGAATTTCCGACGCCGCCGGAGGAGCTCTTAAGGCCGCTTCAGGTGCTCGATTTGGTCCGACCGGGCGGCGACAAAGAGGTCGGTTACCGGGTGGGTGAAGATGCCGTTCTCCATCACGCCGGGGATGCTGTTGAGCAGCCTTTCCATTTCCGCAGGGATAAAAACGGAGGCAAAGCGGGCGTCCAAAATGAGGTTGCCGTGGTCGGTGACCACCGGTCCGGCCTTGCGCACCGCCTGACGCAGCTCAGGCGTTGCGCCCAGCTTCTCCAGCTCCCGGATGACCAGGGCGAGGGCTTCGGGAACGACCTCCACTGGAACGGGGAATTCCTGTCCCAGAGAGCGCACCCGCTTGGCGGCGTCGGCCACGATGCAGTAACGCACCGAAGCGCGGGCCACTATTTTTTCCGACAGCAAAGCGCCCCCGCCGCCCTTGATCAGGTTCCATTCCGGGTCGATCTCGTCCGCCCCGTCAATGCTCAGGTCCAGCTCGGCGCCGATGTCAGGATCGTTGAGGCGCGAGACAACCAGGCCGGACCGGCGGCACTCCTCTTCGGTCTGAAAGCTGGTGGGTACCAGGCGCAGGTTTTTCAGCTCTCCCGTCCGCACCAGCTCGCCCACCCGGCGTACCGCCTCCACCGCCGTGGAGCCGCTGCCCAGCCCCAGCTTCATGCCGCTTTCGACCAGGGTTTCCACGGCCAGGCGGCCGATGCTCCGTTTCAGGTTGTTTTTGCTCATGTCTTGCTCTCCAAACGCTCCAGCACCCGCCGCCGACCCACGATGAGGATAAAGCCCGCCAGGCGTGGTCCCCGCTCGCGGCCGATAAGCAGGCGGTAGATGACGGTAAAAAAGTCCTTGGGCTCCAGCCCGGCCTCCCGGGCCGTGTCGTAGATGGCTTCGGAGAGGCGTTTTTCGTCATAATCGTCCAGGTGCTGCTCCAGGTCTTCCCGGAAGCGGCGCACCGCCTCCGCCTCCGTTTGTGTCAGGCTGACGGCGGGTCCGTCCAGGGAGCGCAGGGAGAAGCGGAAATCAGGCGGGGCATAGGTTCTGATCCAGTTCCAGGCGCAGGCGGCCCGCACGGCGAGGCGCCCGCGGTCCGGCTCCGCGAGCTCGGGCATGGCGTCCAGCATCGCCTCGATATTGCCTTCGTTGACCTGCAGCAGATTGCAGAGGTGGCGGAAGGGAACCTGCTGGGGCAGCGCCGCGGGCACTTCCTTCACCTGGGAAAGCTCGTAAATGCGGCGCAGCCTGGCGGCCTTTTTCTCGGAGACCGCCTCGGCTTCGAAGTAGATGCGCTCGCAGCGGTCGTAGTCCTCGTAAATCTTGATCACGTCCAGGTCGAAGGAGATGGCGAACTCGGAATTGGGCCGGGTGGAGGCGAACAAATAGCGGACCACCTCGGGCTGGTAGACCTCCAGGACCTCCTTGAGACTCACCACCTCACCTGAGGAGGAGGAGATTTTCCCTCCCCGGCCCTTGATGCGAATAAAATCGTAGGCAAAGGTGGTCGGGGAGGGGAAGCGGTAGACTTCATGGGCTATTTTCTTTCCCGTGTCGAAAGAGCCCCCCCGGGAGTGATGATCCTTTCCGGCGGGCTCGAAATCGACATGCTCCCGGGCCCAGCGCATGGGCCAGTCCACCCGCCAGAGCAGCTTCACCGCTCCCGTTGAGCGCAGGTCCGCGTCTTCCGTATGGCCGCAGCTGTCACAGCTGTAGCTGAGTACGTTCTCGCCGTCCCAGCCGGTGACCCGGGTTTTGTCCCGCTGGCAGGAGTTGCAGAAGACGGTCACCGGCCACCAGTCCTGCCCGAGCTTGTTCTTTTCGCGGTACTCGTTGAGAATCTTTCGCAGGGCATCGCGGTGTCCCAGGGCGGCGCGGATTCCCTCGGCGTAGGCGGAGCTGCGGTAGGCCTCGGCCTGGTAGATATATTCCGGGTTGATGCCCACCAGGGGCAGAAGCTCCTCGATCTCTTTTTCGTTGTGCCGGGCATAGCTTTCCTGGACGCCGTAGGGATCGGGGGTCAGGGTGATTGGTTTGCGCAGGTATTCCGAGAGCATCTCGGCGTTGGGCATGTTGGTCGGGACCTTGCGGAATACGTCATAGTCGTCCCAGGAATAGATAAAGCGGACCCGCCGGCCCCTGTCCCTCAGGGCCCGGACCACCAGGTCCACGGAGATGATTTCGCGGAAGTTGCCGATATGAACGGTGCCGGAGGGGGTGATCCCGGAGGCGCACACATAGAGTTCTTTATCCCCCTTCTCACGGATGATTTTGTCGGCGGTGATATCGGCCCAATGATCTGCTCTGGTCTTCATGATGCGCAGTATAAATGGACAAGAGGTCTTGTTCAATATCAGCGGCGGGGCTGTCGATAGTCTAGGCAATGAAAAACCTACCCGTTTTTCTGCTGGTTTTCTGTGCCTGTGTCTGCAGCGCCTCCGAGGAGGGGCTGGCTTCCTGGTACGGGGGCAAGTTCCAGGGGCGCCCCACCGCAAGCGGCGAAATCTATGACGCCGCCCGGATGACAGCGGCCCACAAGAGCCTGCCCTTCGGCACCGTGGTCCGGGTAACCAACCTGGAGAACGGCCGGGAGGCGATGGTGCGCATCAATGACCGGGGGCCCTTCGTGACCGGGCGGATTATCGACCTTTCCCGGGCGGCGGCCCTGGCTCTGGGCATGGCCGGTTCCGGGGTGGCCAGAGTACGGGTGGAGCCTCTAAAGGAATACGCGCCCAGGAATTTCTATATTCTCCAGTTCGGAGCTTTCCACGCTGAAGCCAATGCCCGCGCCCTGGCCGAGAAACTGCGGGGCTGGGGCTACCCGGCTCTCCTGGAGCCTTCCGACGGCGGCATCGTACGGGTGGTGATGCAGGATGTTCCCGAGGAGGAGCTGGAAAAGCTGAAAAAATCCCTCTCCGCCCGGGGAGTCGGGGATTACCTGGTCCGGCACCAGCGCAGCGAGCTGCCGAAGGTGCCTGTGGTGCCCGCGCTGCCGCCCGAAACCGACGGCTCCGTCCCGCACATCCCGGCAGCTACTGCGGATTCAGGCTCCTGAGGCTTTCTATGAGTGCTTCCCGGTAGCGGGCGTAGAGCTCCTTTTCCCCCGCAGCTTCGGCGATCACAATATCCTTTTCCCAGAGCATGATGGCGGTGAGATAGATGTAGCTCTGGTTGCGGTAGGGCAGGCCCCACTCGAAGATCAGGCCCTCCCGGTTGGCCGCCTCGAAGCGCTCCTCCGGACGGATCAGCAGGTAGCCCTCCGCCTGCAGGTGGTTTTTGAGCGCCTGACCCCAGAACTTGAGGTCCTGGGGGGGATAGTTCTGCACCGTGCGGATGCTGTAGCGCACTCCCTCCGGGCTGATGGCCCGGTAGGCGGGGAAGGGGCTGATCTCGGCGAAGCCTTGCGGGGTTTCCACGCTCAGGCAGCCCGAGAGCACAAGCGACACAAGCAACAGGATCCCCGGCAAAACGAAGCGGATTCTCATCGCAGGAAATCCCCTTCCATGTATCTGTAGAAATCCACTCTGTTGATCCAGGAGAAGGAGGAGGGAATGTCCTCGGGCAGCGCCTGCTCCAGGAAGTTGAGATAGATCTCCGCCATCGCCAGGCGGCGGTCATTGCTGAGCCGGCGAAGACGGCCTTTGAGCGCCTCGATCTCTTCAAGGAGCTGCATGACCTCCCGCTCGATGGCCAGGGTTCCGGTGACGTCCGCCCGGTCCAGGTAGGTTAGGTTTTTGGCCAGTATCTCCTCGCGGCTGCGCATTCCTGCCTCCAGCCCCAGTATCTCCTCCCGCAGGTCCCGGGCCTCCGACGAAAACTCCGCCAGCTCTTCGGCGGATGAGGCCAGCAGGTCGCGCAGCCCGGGGATCTCGGCGGCGGGAAAGCGGAGCAGGACCCGGTTGTGTGACGTCAGCAGGGGATAGCCCCCAACCGCTTCAGCCCAGGCGGCCAGGCGCTCGCCGGCGGCCTCCGGATCGGCCACCAGGAGGGTGGCGCGGATGCTGTGAAAGAGAAACTCCTCGGCCGCGGCACCCGGCGGCCCGGTCAGAACAGCCGCCAGGAGCAGCGCCGGGAGAACAGCGGCGGCGTGTCGGCGCCGGCCCATCACTTCACCTCCAGGCGTAAGAGCGCCTCTTTGAGCGCCTCCAGGCGCAAAGACAGCGCGGAAGCGTCGGGAAAGAAGATCTCCACCACCACCAGGGCTCTGGACTCCTTGGGGGGCGTCACCACCCCCACCAGGTAAGTGTAGGGCTCCCGGTCCTTACTCGAGAAGAGCACGGCCCGCACCCTCCCCGGATTCAGCAGCTCGGCTTTGCGGTAGTAGGGGCTCAGGTGGTGGGCCAGGGCTTTCTGCCAGAACTCCGTGTCTCCGGCGGGACGGTTGGCGGTGCTGCCGATGCGGATCCGGGTACCTTCGGCGCTCTCGGCCCGGTAGTAGGCTTCCCGCTCGAAGACGGCGAATTCATTTCCGGGTGTGAATTCGATTTTTTGACTTAGCCTGGGCAGGCTGGCGTAGAGAGGATCCAGGGCGGCGATCCAGTTGAAGGGGATGTCCGCGGCACCCGCCGCTTCCGGGGCCAGGCGGGGGACCAGCTGCACGGTGATGCGGGAGAGGGCGATCTGCCGCTCCAACAGCTCCAGGAGGCGCTCCAGGCGCTCGATCTCCTCGCTGAGCCGCCGGATCTCCCGCAGGATGGCGAGCCGTTCCTCCACCTCCTCGGTTTCATCCAGCAGGGCGTAGAGGCGCATCCGGGTTTTCCTGGCGATCTCCAGCCGGGTCCGGTTGTCCCGGAAGAGGTCGGTGACGTCACTGGACTCCACTGCTTTTTCCAGCACCCGGCCCAGGGACAGGATTTGCTCGAAGACGGCGCGGAAGGATTCGGCGGGCACGCGAATCGCCACGGTTTGGGCGATGGAGCTTTCCACATAGCCCCCGGCCTGCTCGGCGATGAGGGCGATCTTTTCCTTCTCCCGGTTGGGGTCGTCCACCATCAGGCGGCAGTAGCCGGCATAGACCCGCAGCCTCTCCTCCGGGCGCTCCGGCGCGGCCGGGGGAACGCCGGCAGGAGCGGGCGCCGCATCCCTAAGGGGCGCTTCCGGGGCGCCGGAGGCCAGAGCGCCGGAGGCCAGAGCGCCGGAGGCCAAGGCACCTGCCGCAGGGGCGGCCTTGCTCATTCGCGGCGCTTCATCCGCTTCCGGGTATTCCGCCGGCATCGCCATCTCCATCTCCCCCATGGCCATGCAGGAAGTCAGAAGCAGAACGATCACACCCAGCAGGGCGGCCGTAACAGTTCTTTTTCCGCGTTTGAAGCCGAAGATTTGCCGGTTCATCTGTCTAGAAGTATAGCCGTCCCCAAACAGCCTGCAAGAGTTTTTTCACCCCGTCCGATGTCGGAGTGCGGATTGACAGAGCCCGCCCGGCAAGCTACAGTAGCGGCAGATACCGCCCCAGTAGCTCAGGTGGATAGAGCGACGGTCTCCTAAACCGTAGGTCGGACGTTCGAGTCGTCTCTGGGGCACTATTTATAGACCAGGGAATAGTTTAGGGGCTTATCAAGAAGCAGCACCCGGAGCAGGGGAATGCGGTAGCGCACCCCGCCGGGAACGATCTCGCCCCCCTCCTGGGCCAGGACCTCCCCTTTTACCCGCACATCCAGCTCCAGATAGGAAGCCAACAGCGCCTCGTCTCCTTCATCGCCCAGGGCCAGCTCGATCAGCTCCAGGTACTCCTCTTCGCTGGTCTGGTCGTTCTCCTGGGGGCCCAGCCCCTCGAACAGGGGATTGTCCAGCACCGGGAAGAGCTCGGTGAGCTGGCCGACATTACCGCGGTCCAGATGCAGCTCGAAAACCTTGTTCTGTCCCTGCCGCCGATGGGTGAGGATGCCCGCTTCCTTGAATCCGCCGACAGCGTCAAACAGCTCCTCCAGCGGGGGAAAGGCGAGCTCCAAATCCAAACGTGTCGGCTCCGGGGAGTGAATGCCGGTGAGCTTGATCTTTCCTTCCGGGGGAAAGCCGGCGGCGATGCTTTCCGGATCCAGTATTTCCGCACTGTCCGGGGAGCCGGTCAGCTCCGCCAGATCCTGCAGATACTGGAGGAAGACCTGGGCCAGCTCCACCCGCACCCGGGCCGTGCCGGAGCCGTTGTTTTCCAGGGCCACCTGCTGGCTCAGCGTGCAACCCGCCATCAGCAGGCCGGCGATCAACAGCGGAAGAAGTAAAAGGCGCCTGTTCATGGCAGAAAGAGTAGGGGGTTTTCTTGCTCCCGTCAAGCGGTGGGCAGTATGCCGCGTGAATCCCGGGGCGTGTACCTTGCCCGCCGGCCTGTTTTACCGTATCCTCAAGCATGGCTGAGATAATTGTCACCACCACCGCCGGAGACCGTTTGCTGATTCACGCCCGCCGGGGCGAGTCCTTCCGCTCCGTACTGCTGCGGGAGGGCATCATGATCGATTTTCCCTGCGGCGGGCAGGGAAGCTGCGGGAAGTGCCGCATCACCGTGGACCCCCCGCCCGCCAGCGGCCTGGTTGAGGGCCTGCCTCTGCCCGAGAACATGCGCCTGGCCTGCCAGGCCCGGGTGGAAGGGGACTGCCGCCTTGTTCTGCCTCCCGCCGGGCCGCCTGAGGCGCCGGTAGCTCTTTCCGGTGAGGAGGGCGGAGGGCATCTCTTCGCCGGTACCTCCTGCATCCGCCGCCGGCTTGTCAGGCTGCCGCCTCCGGAGCTCACGGATCAGCGGGCCGACCGGGAGCGGCTCCTGGACGCTTTAACGGCGGCCGAGGCCGCGGAGGGCGCCTCCAAAACGCGCCCCATCAGGATTCATCCCGGGCTGCTGGCGGAAATTTCCGCCGCCTTAAGGGCGGGGGAGTGGCGGGGGATGGCGGTGCTGGACGGGGACCAACTGGTCGGGCTCGACTCTCCGGATGGGGAGGCGCCCCTGGGCTTCGCCGTGGATGTGGGCACCACCACCATCGATATCGCCCTCCATGCCGCGGAGTCCGGAGCGCTGGTCGCCCGCCGCCTGCTGCCCAACCGCCAGACGGCCTACGGCGCCGACGTGATCACCCGGGCCCGGCATTTTCAGGAGGAGCCGGAGGCGGTGCGCCGGGCGCTGCTGACGAGCATCGACGAGGGCGCCGCCGGGCTGCTCTCTGAGCTGGGCCTGGCAAAGCGGCGGGTGGTGCGCAGCGTGCTGGTGGGCAATCCGATCATGCTCCACATCCTCCACGGCTTCGATCCCAGTCCCCTGACCCGGGCCCCCTATATCCCCCTTTTCTCGGCTTCTCTGGCGCGCTCCCCGTCAGACTTCGCTTTCAGCTTCCAGACACGGGGCCGGGTGGAGACCCTGCCCCTGATCTCCGCTTACGTGGGCGCGGATACCGTGGGCATGATGCTGGCTTTGGACCTGGAGCACGAGCGGGAGATCAGCCTGGCCGTGGATATCGGGACCAACGGGGAGATCGTTTTGGCGGGGAATAACGGCTTCATCGCCACCTCCACAGCGGCGGGGCCCGCTTTCGAGGGAGCCCAGATCTCCTGCGGTATGCGGGCGGAAAAAGGGGCCATCTGCGCGGTGAGGCTGTTTCCGGACCGGGAGCCGGAGTTGGAGGTGCTGGGCGGGGGCCGTCCCCGGGGGCTGTGCGGCAGCGGCCTGATCTCCTGCGTGGCCGCACTGCTGGACGCCCGCCTGCTGGATAAGAGCGGCCGCCTGCTTCCGGACGCCGGGGAGGGGGAGCCCGGCTACCGCCGCTTTATCCAGGTCGACGGCCAGCCCGCTTTCCGGCTGGACCGTCAGGGGCGGATCTACGTGACCCAGAAGGACATCCGCCAGTTCCAGCTGGCCAAGGCGGCGGTGCGGACCGGGATCGAGATGCTGCTCAGGGAAAGCGGCATCACCGCTGACCGGGTGCGCAGGCTGCGGCTGGCGGGAAACTTTGGTTCCGGTCTGAGAGCCCGGGAGGCCATGCGGGTGGGATTGATCCCGGAGCTGCCGGCGGGCAAGGTCGACCTGGTGGGCAACGCCGCCCTAAGGGGGGCGGCCCTGGCTCTGGTGTCGGAAAGCTACCGCCGCCGGGCTCTTAAGCTGCCCGCCAAGACCCGCTTCCTGGAGCTGGCCGGCCGGGCGGATTTCCAGAACCGCTTTACCGATGCGCTGTTTTTTTGAGGAAGCCGGACCGCCGACCCCGCTCTAAAAGTCGGTGCGCCGGAGAGATCTGGCCAGGGGAAAACGCCCCCCGCCCGGATAGCGGAACCATTTTCCCGACACCTTCGTTCCCCGGGTTTCCCAGGTGGAGAGTATATGGGCGGCGAAGTCGGGAATGCGGGTCGCGTAGGATTCGAAGCCGGCGATGGCTATGTCCCGGCCGGAGGAGCTGGCGAACAGGGAAGCGGCCAGGGCCTGAAAGCCACCCCGCAGCACCGCTTCCAGGGGAGGAAAGAGAGGGCTTTCCTGAGCGTAGTTGACCAGGCTGAGGCGGCCCTTGCCGCGTTTATGGAACAGCTCCAGGACCTCCCGGCTGAGAAAGAGGGCGCCCTTGATCCAGGCATCCACGGCGGCGTCGATGGTCTGGCTGCTCACATCCTGGAGGAGAGTCCGTTTCAGGGAAGGAGAGGCCAGCAGCACCGCCTCGTCCAGGGTGTCGAAACGGGACAAGATACGCAGTATCAGGTTGCGGGTGGAGAGGGCGGAACGCCGCTTCCACTCCACACTGAAAACCTCTCCCTCACCGGCGGCGATGCTCTTGCCTTCCTCCAGCGCGGCGGCCACGGCATAGCCCTTTTTCAGGTAAAGCCGGACCAGCTCGCCGCCCAGCTCCGTTTCCGTGTCGGTGATCAGCACAACCCGTTTCATGCCTTGCATCTTACCGGCAAAGCAGGGCGCGGTCAATTGCGGCTATACGCCCCCCCGGCGGCAGTCGGGGCGGCGACAGCCGTCCGGTCCTTGACGGGCGGCTGCCGTCGTGGGGCATGTAGCCGTCGCGGCCGCTTTTTGCTATGCTGAACCAGACAACCCCCGGCTCCCCGGGAGGGGGGCGGGCAGCAAGGAGGCCGGGCTTTGTTAGTCGCCGTGGGTCAGCTTAATCCCCTGATTGCCGATTTCGAGGGCAATGTTGCGAAAATAGCCGCGTTGAGCGCCCGGGCCAGGGAGGCCGGTGCGGAGCTGGTGGTCTTTCCGGAGCTTTGCATATGCGGTTATCCGCCCATGGACCTGCTCGACGCGGAGGGCTTTGTGGACGCCAATCTCCGGGCCCTGGACCGGCTCATGAAGGAGGCGGCACCGGAGATCGGGCTGCTGGTGGGCTATGTGGACCGCAATCCCGGCCCCGGCGGCAAACCCTTCCGCAATGTCTGTTCCCTGCTCTGCGGCGGGGAGCTGCTTTTCAGCCAGGCCAAGACCCTGCTGCCCACTTACGATGTTTTCGACGAAGCCCGCTATTTTGAGCCCGCCCCGGCCAGAGTGCCGGTGGAGTTCCGTGGTGAGAAGATCGGCGTGGCCATCTGCGAGGATATCTGGTGGGAAGCGGCGTACCGGGGGAGCTATTCCCTGGACCCGGTCCGGGAGCTGCTCGCTGCCGGGGCGACGATGATTTGCGTTCCTTCGGCCTCGCCCTATCACGGCGGCAAGCCGGAGATCCGTCAGCAGCTGCTTGAGAGGATCGGCCGCAGCGGGAGCGTCCCGGCAATCTACGCCAACCTCGTGGGGGGTAATGATTCACTGATCTTCGACGGCCAGTCCTTCGTCGTCTCACGGGAAGGGAAGCTGGTTGCCCGGGCCGCGGCCTTCCGGGAGGATCTGCTCATTGCCGATACCGGCTGCCCGGGGCCGGAGCTGGCCCCGGCCCCGGCGGGGGACCGCCTGGGGGAGATCGAGCAGGCGCTGGTGCTGGGCCTGTCCGACTATGCGGCCAAATGCGGCTTCCGTCGTGTTCATCTGGGTTTGAGCGGAGGTATCGATTCGGCGGTCACCGTGGTTTTGGCCGTCAAGGCGATGGGTCCGGAAAATGTCTGCGCCTTCGCCCTGCCCTCCCGCTACTCATCTGATGCGAGCCTGCGTGACGCCGCCGAGCTGGCTGCCAACCTGGGCATCAAATTACACGAGCTTTCCATTGAAAGCATTTTTTCAGCCGCTCTGGACACTCTCCAGCCCCTGTTCGCCGGGCTGCCCGAGGATGTAAGCGAGGAAAACCTGCAGGCCCGCATCCGTGGACTGCTGCTCATGGCCTATGCCAACAAGTTTCACTCCCTGCTCCTGGAAACGGGCAACAAGAGCGAGCTGGCCACCGGCTATTGCACCCTTTACGGCGACATGTGCGGCGGGCTGGCGGTGATCGGCGATCTCCTGAAAACCGAGGTCTATGCCCTGGCCCGCCGGCAGAACAAAGACAAGGAAATCATTCCCCGGACCATCATGGACAAGGCACCCAGCGCGGAGCTGCGGAAAAACCAGCGCGACCAGGACAGCCTGCCCGCTTACGATGTTCTGGATGAGCTGCTCAATCTCTACCTGCTGGAAAACCGCAACGCCCGGGAAATCGCTGATGCCGGCCACCCCCCGGAGCTGGCGGCGGAGATCCTGCGTCTGGTGGGACGGGCCGAACACAAGCGCCGGCAGGCGCCGCCGGTCCTCAAGGTATCGCCCCGGGCCTTCGGAACGGGGCGGCGCATGCCCATAGCCAGGAAAATCTACGAAGCCTGACCCGGCTGCTTTTCGAGCTGCAGAGCGAACCAGCCCTCACGGCAGAGGATACGCGCGTCCACCGCTCCGTATCCGCTTTCCGGCAGCCAGCCGGAGCAGCCCAGGGGCGCCCGGCCGGCGGCGGTGAGCATCCGGGCTGTCAGGCTGTCCAGGTCCGGCAGCCGCCGCGTGGGGGCGAGCAGGGCGTTGAGCCCGCGCAGGGTAAACACCCATTCCCGCACAAAAAAACAGAGCAGCGGGTTCCCCGGCTCCGCCCGGATGCTGCCCGCCAGCCCCGTGCTCTCCCGGCCGCCGGGATGATTTAAATAGATCCAGGGCAGGAGCTCAGACAAATAGGCCGGCAGATCCTTCACGCGCAGCCCAATCCGGCGCAGGGTCAGGGCGGTTCGGGCCAGGCGCAGGCCCGCCGTGGCCGAGGGGGCCGCCGGCAGGGGTGGGACGGGCAGGAACTGCTGCTGAAGAGCAGCCAGCGCCTTGCGATAGCAGTCCCTGCCGGTGCGGCGGAAGAGCAGGGCCAGCGGCTCCGCCAGGTCCAGGAGCTCCTCGCCGCTTTCCCGGGGCAGAAGGGTTTCCAGGCTGAAACGGCTGCCCGGGTAGGCCAGGCGCTGCCGGGAATCAAGAAAGAGACCGACCGTGCGCAGGGATGCCATGATGTATTTGTCCGCCCGCCGTCCCGACCTCTCGAGACAGTCGGACAGGCGCAGCAACGCGGCGGTAATCCTCAGGGAGCAGGCGACAGGCAGGTTCCCTGCGGGATCCGGGGACAGCCAGCGGCGTTCTTTTAGATCATAGGTTTCGTAAAAAAGCCCTCCGGGGTGCTGGGCGGAGAGCACCGTGTCCGCCAGCTGCAGGGACAGCTCGATTTCTTCCGGCCCGCGTGGATAGATCTCCGCCAGGAGCAAAGCCGCACCCGCGCCGGCGCTCATGGAAAGCCGGGTCTCCGCCCGCAGGGACCGCAGTCCCACCAGCCCGTCCTGGCGGGTCAGGTGAGCGTCCAGGCAGTCCGTAAGGGACCGGGGGATATCCGGCGGCGGGGCTGACGGAGACGAAAGGGAGGTCGCGTTCTCCCGGGCCGCCTGGGTGTTCAGGACCGCCGCCAGACCGGCCTGATGTATTTTTTCCCGGGGAGCGGTGACCAGGCGCAGGCGCAGGCCGCCCTGGAAGCCCCCGGGAGAAACTATGGATCCCGGCTTTCCGGAACCGGGCTGCCAGGGGAAGAGCAGGCGCAGTCTTAAGGCCGGTTCGTCATCAGGCTCGCTGCAGCGCTCCAGCTCGATACGGCCGAGCTGCTGTTCCGAAGCGGGCAGGTCGGTGAAAAGCAACAGGCTGTGGGGCTCGGCGTAGAGCATGACGGCGCAGGGGTAGGCGGTGAGATCTCCCGGGCAGGTGACCTTTTCCCGGCCCACGTAATCTCCCGCCGCTGCGCCGGGCAGAAGGTAGGCCGAGCCGATCCAACCGGGAAAGTCGAAGCAGAAGCTCAAGGCCAGCTCCCCGGGAGGCAGGACCTCCCACCAGCGCTCCATGCTCAAATATCCGGCCCCGGCGCTGAAGCTGTCCCGGATGGTGGCGGTGAGAAAATACGCGGTAACATGGTCCTTGCGGGCGCTGATGCTTTCGGGGAGCCGCTCCTCCCCGTTCCAGATCAGGCTGTAGCGTACATAGAAATCCACCGTGTCCTGGCGCACCCGCACGGTGCGAAAATCGGACTGGGTCAGAGTCATATTCCCCATCATAGGGTGCGAGATGATCCGCGTCAAATGCCGTCCCATCTCTTGAAGTTTGCCGGAAAAGCGGGCAGAATTGACGGCAGCCATGAAGCAGAAAAATGTGTTCCGCTGCAAGGTGTGTGAGCACCAGGAACCCAAATGGCTGGGGCGCTGCCCCGAGTGCGGCTCCTGGAACAGTCTGGAGGAGACTTCCCCGCCCCGGGACCGGCCCTCGCCGGGGCAGGCGGCGCTCTCGGTTCCCCTGGCCGCAGTGGCCGGCGATCCGGGGCTGCGCCTGGATGCAGGTATAGCCGAGATCAACCGGGTGCTGGGGGGCGGGATCATGAAGGGCGCCACCGTGCTGGTGGCCGGGGAGCCGGGGATCGGCAAATCCACGCTTATGCTGCAGCTGGCGGCGGCATCCCGGACCGGGGGCAGGATCCTCTATATCAGCGGCGAGGAATCCCCGAGCCAGATCCGCCTGCGGGCGGACCGCCTGGACATCCAAAGCGACCGGATCGAGCTGTTTGCGGGCACCGAGCTGTCCGCGGTGCTGGCCGTATGCGAGAAGCTCAAGCCCCAGCTGATCATCGTGGATTCAGTCCAGACCCTCTATTCCGCCGACATCGGCAGCGTCCCCGGAACGGTGAACCAGCTCAAGCTGACCAGCCAGGAGCTTTCCGGGTATGCCAAGGGCCACGGCGCCGCTCTCTTCCTGGTGGGCCACGTGACCAAGGAGGGCAGCATCGCCGGACCCAAGGTGATCGAGCATCTGGTGGATACGGTGCTCTACTTCGATACCGGCAGCTCGGAGATCCGCCTGCTCCGGGCCTACAAGAACCGCTTCGGCTCGGTGGACGAAATCGGACTCTTCAGGATGACCGAAAAGGGCCTGGAGCAGCTGACGGACCCGGCCACCTATTTCTTGAGCAAGAAGAGCGGGGACACACGACCCGCAGGCGTGGCGGTGGCCCCTGTCTACGAGGGGACGCGGGTGCTGCTGGTGGAGATCCAGAGCCTGGTGGTGCCGGCCAAGGGCGGCATCTCCCGGGTGTTTTCCGACCGCATCGACGGCGGGCGGGTGGCGCGCATGGCGGCGGTGCTGGAAAAACATTGCCAGGTACGCTTCTCTGACCAGGACATCTACGTGAACGTGGGCGGGGGTATCCGCATCAACGAGGTGGGTTTGGAGCTGCCCCTGGGCATGGCCCTCTACTCGGCCCGGATGGGCCTGGTCCTGCCGGCCTTCACGGCGGTAACCGGCGAGGTCAGCCTGGCCGGGGAGATACATCCCGTGGGTCACCTGGAACGCCGGATCCGCTCGGTGCTGGATATGGGCTTCCGGCGGCTGCTCCATCCCCCGGGCCGGGTGGGGGCCGACCTTCCCACCGGCTTCTCCTGTCCCGTGACCTCCATCGGCGAAGCGGTGCGTTCCTGTTTCAATCCGGAGAAGCAGTAGGTGCTTTTTTACCCGCTCCGCCGCGGCTCACTTTTACTCGTTTTCCTGGTCTTGTTTTGTGTTCACCTGCCCCTGGGAGCGGAGGACAGTCTGCTGCTTGTGGTGGATCGCTCCGCCAGCATGGGCCTGCCCGTAAAGGAAGCGGCCGGGCCGACCCGGCTGGATGCCGCCCGGGGAGTTCTGGAACGGCTGTTCACGAGTCCGGGCGGCGTCCCGGCAACCGCCTGGGGATTGATCAGCTTTGCCGCTGAACCCCGGGAACTGCTGGGCTTCGGGACCGCCGGGGAGGAGCTGCAAGCGGCGCTGGCGGGGCTGGAGCCCCGGGGCACGAGCCGGTTGGAGCCGGTCCTCAAAGAGGCGATTTCGCGCCTGGCCGCCGTCCCGGGCGACGGACGCAGAATCCTGCTCCTGGTATCGGATTGCTTGAATACAGGAGCCCCTGCTGCCGCCCTGCCTGCTCTCGAGGCTTGCCGGGACGCCGGCGGGCTGGAGCTGTGGGTGCTGGGCTTCGATCTGCCCAACAATCGCCCGCGGGCGGGACGTATCCGCAGCTGGGTTCTTGCCAACAATGGACGTTTCTTCGACATCACCGAAGGCGATGAGCTGGCGGCCGGGCTCAAGGAGGCGCCTGAGAGTTATAACCCGCCGGCCGAAACGCCCCGGCCGGCCGACGTTGCCCAGATCCCGCTGAAGCCGCGTTCCGGCAGTCCGGCGCCCCGGCGACGGTCTGGGCGCGTCTGGCTGCTGGCTGCGGCTTTTCCGGCGGGGCTGGCCGCGCTGGCATACGCCTACCGCCGCTACCGCGAACTGCTGAGGTGCCGCGCGGCCAGGGCAATCCCGGGCTCCCCCCTGCGTCTCAGGCTGAAGCAGGCGGATGGAAGCCGGCAGGAGCTGGATATCCTGGATTTCCCCCGGCTGCTTACCACGGCGGCCGGGCGGGTTACGGACCTGCCGCCGTCCGAAGCAGCGCCGGACGGTCTGCTTTTGACAGAGGAAGAGGGAGCGCTGCGCTGCACCTCAGTTCGGGGACCGGCGCTTCTAAGCGGGGTGGCCAGGAAATCAATACGCCTGCGGGAAGGGGCCTGCCTGCGCCTGGGTTCCGCGCTCATCAGCGTTCGCGCGCTTCCGCTACCCCCCAGGCCCGCGCCGCCGCCCCCCCGGCCGCTGTTTCTGGCCTGGCTCGCCCCCCTGGCCCTGGTGCTGCTGACGGCTTTGTTCCTGCCCGGGAAGACGCAGGCGGGAATCCCTCCGCTCGTGGAGGCAACGGCAGAAACGGCGGCCTTCCCCGGGACATCCGGGGTCCCACAGGCAGCCCCTTCCTCCTTGAGGAGGGAACCACCCCGGGAGATTGGGCCCGGCGGGACGCCCGCCTATTTCCCCGCGGACATCCTCTGTTTCCACGCCCACCCGGACGACGAGAGCCTGGATTTCGGCGTGCTTCTGGGCCGGGCCCGGGAAGAGGGGCTGCGCACGGTGGTGGTGATCTTCACAGACGGCGAGGGCGGCAACGACGCCTCTCCGGGAGGACGGAAACTCGCCGGGGCCGGGCTGGCGGCTCTCCGTGTCGAGGAGTGCACCCGGGCACTCACCTGCCTGGGTGTGGAGCAGTACGTACGCCTGGGGCTGAAGAATCATCCCTACAACCGGGCGGACCAGGCACTGAGCCCGGCTGCCACGGTGGCGGCCTGGGGCGGCGAGGAGGAGCTGATCCGGCACTTGCTGGTGCTACTGGAGGGTTTCCGGCCCCGCCTGGTGGCCTCACCGGCGGGGCCGGCGCCGGCGGCCGAGCATTTCGAGCACCAGGCGGTGGGTTATCTGGTCGCCCGGGCAGTCCGGCTCTGGACGGCCGGAAGCAACAACCGGACCACTCTGTTCCTGACCGCACTGGATCCCGGCGCGGCGTCCGAGGCGTCGCGACTGCTGGAGGTCCCTGCGGAGCTGCCTCCGGCTCAGGGAGACATCAGCTGCCGTGTGCGGCAGCTCCTCGCCCTCGGCGAGTACCGCTCCCAATATGACGCCGCAGTGGTGGGAATGACCCGTCTCCCCAATTTCGCCGCCGAGCATTACCGGCTGGAGCGGACGGTTGCGGCCGGAGCGGAGACGCTGTTGTCGGCCTTGAAAGGACAGAGACGTGCGGGGCATTGAAAAGAGCAGGAAAGCCCGGAGGGTACGCGCGGCGGCCCTGATCGTGCTCCTCGGTCTGTCCGGTTGTGCCGGTACTGGGCGGGTCATAGAGGAGCAGCCGACGCCCCGACAGCCGCAACCGGAAGCCGCGTCCCCGGAGCGGGAACCGGGCTACCAGATAGCCACCTGGCCCGGTTTCCGCCGCGCCGCCTGCTCTCTGACTTTCGACGACGGAACCCTGGACCAGTACCTCCTGGGCTTTCCGGAGCTGGAAACACGGGGGATCAAGGCCACTTTCTTTTTGATCGCCGGCCTGCGAAACCGGGGGGTTTGGCTGGATTCGGGCACTCCCCGGCTGCTCTTTTCCTGGCAGCAGGCGCGGCAGTTGGCCGCTGCGGGACACGAGATCGGCAGTCACGGGCATAACCATGTCGACCTGACCCTGGCGGGTACCGAGGTGGAACAGGAGCTGTCCGCCTCCCTGGCGCTGCTCAGCGGGGAAATACCCTCCCTGTCCGTTCCCGGAGGCGTCAGCCTGAGCTGGAGCTACTGGCGCCATGATGAAAACAGCCGGCGCCTGGCGCGGGTCTACTACCTGGCCGCCCGGGGCGGCGGGGTGACCGCCAGCGGCCGGATCAATGACAGCACGCCCCTGGATTTCTACGGCATCGGCGCCCTGGGCTTAATACCCGCCGACGAAGCCGTACTCTGGCGCCGCCGGGCAGCAGAGGCGCTGACTGCGGGGGGCTGGCTGGTGGTGACCTTTCACGGGTTGGACGACGGCAACATTCCCCGGGAGGCCCTCGGCTGGGAGCCGCTGCCCCTGCCGCGCTTTCGGGCCGTGCTGGATTACCTGCTCGAGGAGGGGGACTACTGGCTGGCGCCCTTTGGCGAGGTGGTCCGCTATATCAGGCAGCGCGAGGGTGCGGTCTTAAGGTCGGCGGGGCGCCGCCCCGGGGGCCTGCTGCTGGTGCTGGAGGACGGCCTGGATGACCGGATCTACGACCGCAGCCTGACACTGGCTGTGCAGTTGCCGCCGGGCTGGGAAGAAGCGGCGGTTTATCAGCACGGCCGGCCTTTAACAATGTGGCGGGATGATGATGACAGGCTCTGTTTCCAGGCTCTTCCCGACGGTACGCTGATACTGGTCCAGAAGCGGAAGACCCTCAGGTCTGAAAGAAGCGTTCATTGAGGCGCTGCAGGCGCTGAGCCAGCAGACGGGCCAAAAAGATGCCGTAGTGGGGATTGTTCTTGATGGAGCTGATGAAGGCTTCCTTGGAGATTTTGATCAGCGCGCCCTGGCCCACGGCGCGGACGGTGGCCGAGCGCTTGTTGTTGAGCAGGAAGGACATCTCCCCCATGAAGATATCGTCTGGTGTTAGGGTGGAAACCTTTTTCTTGCCCAGGTAGACGTCATAGGTCCCGCTGACGATGTAGTAGAGATGGCTGGACTGCTCGCCCCGGGTGAACACCTGCTGCTTGTCCTTGATGACGAGCTCCTCCATGTCGGTGAAGGCCTGGGGAACCACATTGCTCTCGTTTTTCAGGTGGGGAATTTCGAAGCAGACCTCGTTTCCCGTTTCATTATAGGTGAGATTCTCGATATAGAGCTTGGCCATGGAGATGCCCCGGCCGTGGCTTTCCTTGAGGCCGTCTTCACCCACCGGGGTCTGGTAGGCTTTCCAGTTGAAGCCTTTGCCCTCGTCGCGGATGGTGAAGGCGGAGGTGACAGGGGAGATTTTGTAGCTTAAGAAAACCTTCTTCTTGGCGATCTTGGCATCCTTGTTTTTCTCCCGGATCAGGTCGAGGATGTCCTTGTCCTCGGCCTGCCAGGTGGACTTTTCTTCGTAGCTGATCTGGCAGTTGCCGTGCTCGATGGCGTTGATCAACAGCTCCATCATGGCCACGTGGAAACGCTCTTTTTGGTCCTGGTTGATCAGGTTGGCATTGTAGAGAAAATTGGCCAGCAGATTGGCGTAGGTGGTCATGTCGAAAGGGTCGTTGTCCATGACGAAGCTGCCGGAGAGATTGGATTTCAAAATGGAGTGAATGTCCCGCTGAAAAAGGATGCTGGGATTGCGGCTCAGGATACGGAGCAGGCGGGTGAAGTAGAAATCCAGCTCCCGCCGGCGGATCAGCGCCAGGATGTTGACATCCCGGAAGGTTTTGGCCACCTCCTTGTCGTTTTCCTGGTCGTGGATCACGATAATGGAGCCGTAGTGGAGCCAGGGCTCCTTCTTGATTTCCCCCAGGATGTCAGTGGTTTTCACGTACCGGTCGTCGCAGTTGAAGATGTTCAACTCCGGAAGCTCGTAGCTCAGGTACTGGAGAATCCGGGTTTTGTCCCGCAGGTAAACGGGTGTGAACTCATTCTTGAATTCGGAACAAAGCTCAAGAATCTGATGATTCAATTTATCATCAGAACTCAGGACAGCAATGTTTCCCATAAGCCGATCCCCCTACTTTTTTCCCGCAGTATGGTAGTACCTGCCTAGCAAGTTTAGCTCAATTGCCCTGTGTCGTCAATTTGGGCGTTACGGGATAACATAATTATCGGCTGCGGTGCTGTTTTTCCGGAAACAAACGATGCAAACTCTGCTCGTCGGCCGGGCAAATTCCCCGTTCGGTGATCAGCCCGGTGACCAGGCGCGCGGGAGTGACATCGAAGGCGTGGTTGGCCGCCGGGCTTTCCCGGGGCGGAACCAGGACCTCCCTTATTCTTCGTCCCGCCAGGCCGCGAACGCACCGTACCTCCTCAGCGCTTCGCTCTTCGATGGGGATTTCCGCTAGTCCGTCAGAAAGCTCCCAATCGATGGTGGAGGCGGGTAAAGCAGCATAAAAGGGAACTCCGTTGTCTTGGGCTGCCAGTGCCTTGAGATAGGTGCCGATCTTGTTGGCTACATCTCCTGTTCTTGTGGTGCGGTCGCTGCCCACCAGCACCAGATCCACCCGGCCGTGCTGCATCAGGTGCCCGCCCGAGTTGTCGGTGATCACCGTGTGGGGAACTCCCGCCCGGGCCAGCTCCCAGGCGGTCAGCCTGGCCCCCTGGTTGCGCGGACGGGTTTCATCCACCCAGACA